>WNEW01000719.1_pt1 | contig 15934 bp, 17 predicted proteins | sample 5399891 | NCBI WGS metagenome assembly WNEW01 (sample SAMN13153336, study PRJNA577476) | soil metagenome | isolation source: 40 cm grassland meadow soil pre-rain plot 5 | place: USA:California | collected 2015-09-08 | reverse complement strand
ATCATGCACGCGTGCGGCGGCGTCTGGGTCGCCCACGGCAGCGGCAACGCCGACCGCGAGGTCGGCGAGCGCATCGGCCTGCCGTCGTCGGATCCGACCTACACGCTGCGGCGCGTGTGGCTGAGCGACGAAGAGGAGGCCGGCTATTACTACGGGTTCGCCAACGAGGGGCTCTGGCCCCTCTGCCACATCGTGCACGAGCGTCCGCGCTTCCGCGCCGCCGACTGGGAGCACTACCGCACGGTGAACGAGCGCTTCGCGCGCACGCTGCTCTCGGAGATGGAGACGGTGGAGGAGCCGATCGTGCTGGTGCAGGACTACCACTTCGCGCTCCTGCCGCGCCTGGTGAAGGAGGCCCGGCCCGACGCGCGCGTGGCGCTGTTCTGGCACATCCCCTGGCCGAACTTCGAGGCGGTCGGCATCTGTCCCTGGCAGCAGGACATCCTGCTCGGCATGCTCGGCGCCGACCTCGTCGGCTTCCACACGCAGTTCTACTGCAACAACTTCCTCGAGACCGTCGAGCGCGCCATCGAGGGACGCATCGAGTGGGACCGCTTCACGGTGGTCCGCGGCCAGCACACCACGCACGTGCGGCCGTTTCCCATCAGCGTCGCGCCCGACCCCGGTGTGGGCGAGGGCCCCATCGACCGCCCGGCCGTGCTGGCCGCCCTCGGCGTTCCCGCGGAGTTCATCGGCGTCGGCGTGGAGCGCGTGGACTACACGAAGGGCCTGCCCGAGCGGATCCGCGCGCTGCGCCGATTCTTCGAGCGCTGGCCCGAGTATCGCGGGCGTCTCACGTTCATCCAGATCGCCTCTCCGAGCCGCAGCCGGATCGCCCGCTACCAGGCGGTGCAGGAGGAGACGCGGGAGATGGTGCGCGCGCTCAACGCCGACCTCGGCGAGCGCGGGTGGCAGCCGATCGTCTACCGCGAGCGCCATCATGACCACCGCGAGATCGACCGTTTCTACCGGCTCGCCGACTTCTGCATGGTGACCTCGTTGCACGACGGTATGAACCTGGTGGCCAAGGAGTTCGTGGCCGCGCGCGACGACGACGACGGCGTGCTGATCCTGAGCCGCTTCGCCGGCGCGTCGCACGACCTGCGCGACGCGCTGCTGGTGAACCCCTACGACGTGGAAGACGTGGCTGCGGCCATCCACCGCGCGGTCACGGTCCCCGAGGAGGAGCGACGCGACCGCATGGGCCGTATGCGTCACCAGGTGCGCGAGCACAACATCTACGGCTGGGCGGGACTGCTCCTCGACGAGCTCGCCCGGATCCCGCGGGTCACCGACCGCCGCGCCGCCTGAGCCCCCGCGCTCGGGCCGTTGTAGCAAAGATTACGCTGGTGCGTCAGAGCGGTGTCGGCGCTCACCCCCCGCCAGCGCCCAATCACTTGAAAATATGGAACTCCCGTCTGGCATCGCACTTGCCAGAGAGTAAGCCCGATCGCTCGCGCGGAGCGCGGGCGAGACCACACACGGAGCGGAAGCCATGGAAGACGAAAAACTGACCGAGATATCGATGAAGGGCGCGCCGCCCTGCGGCCGCTGCCACATGCTCGTCGCCCGGTATGCACCCCAGGTCGTCGCCCCGACCGGGACCTATCACCGCGAATGCTACGAGGCGTGGTATTTCGGCCGTCACGGGCGCCGGCCGACCCTGCTGGCGGGCGCCAACGGCGATCGCCACCGTTTCCAGGTCCGGGAGGCCCGCGAAAAAGCCGCCTAAATTCCGCTTGTTCGCCCGCCGCGGAGGGTCATACTTCTCGGTGGATCATGCGCTGCATTCTGGTCTGCCCTGACGACTTTCTCTGGCGCCTGGTCGCCGACTCGGGTGAGCCGCGGCTCGACCCTCTCTACCTGGTCGAAACCGCCCGGGCCCGCACGCGGATCGCGCAACGCGGCGGCGACGTTCTCACCGGCGATCTGGAGCGCGACGGCCTGTACCGGCGCGCGTTCCGCACCGGCCACGAGCCCCTGCTCCTGGCCGTCGAGCGTCCCCGCCAGGCGCGCATCGTGGCGGCGATCCGCCGCGTCGCCCCCCAGGCGCCGATCCTGGCGCTCGCCGAGGATCGCGTCCCGGGCGGCGAGCCCGAGGGCGTGATCTCGCTCGACATGGACGCCGTCGCCGAGCGCTTCCTCGCCCCCGCGCTCGAGCGCGCGGTCACCCGCGCGCGTGTGGAGCGCGTCCGCGACCACTTCGGCCCCGCCGAGCGCGTGCTCATCATGATGCAGGACGATCCCGATCCCGACGCCATCGCCTCCGGGCTCGCGCTGCGCGCGGTGCTCGGCCGGAACAAGACGGCGGCGCCGATCGCGACGTTCGGCACCATCACGCGTCCCGAGAACCGCGCGATGACCCGCATCCTCGAGATCGACGTCGAGCAGATCAAGCCGCGCGCCCTCGAGGAGTACGACATGGTCGCCATGGTCGACGCGCAGCCGTCGTTCTTCGAGGAGACCTTCGAGCGCGTCGACCTGGTCATCGACCACCACCCCGAGGAGGCGCCCGTGCGCGCCGCGCTGAAGGACGTGCGCCCCGGCTACGGCGCCACCGCCACCATCCTCACGGAGTACCTGCGCGCGATCGACGCGCGCGTCTCCCAGCGTCTGGCCACCGCGCTGCTCTACGGGATCAAGGCCGACACGCAGCATCTCGAGCGCGGGGCGACGCGCGCCGATCTCGACGCCTTCGCCTACGTGCACGTACTGGCCAACCACAGCGCGCTGCGTCGCATCGAGCGGCCCGACCTGCCCAACGACGCCCTCGACGTGCTCGCGCGGGGGATCGCCGGCCGTCACGTCCAGCACGGCGTCGTGTTCGCGCACCTGGGCGGCGTCGCCTATCCCGAGCTCGTGGCGCAGTTCGCCGACTTCTTCCTGCAGGTGGAGGGCGCCGAGTGGTCGGTGGTCTCGGGGACCGTGCACGGCGAGCTGCACATTTCGGTGCGAAACGTCGGCTGGGTGCGCGCGGCCGGCGACGTCGTGCGCCACGCCTTCGGCGATCTCGGCTCGGCCGGCGGCCATCGCGCGATGGCGAAGGCCGTCATTCGCCTGCGCGACTGGCGCGCCCGCGAGGGCGACGCCTCGCCCGAGGCGCTCGGCCGAGTGATCGTCGCGCGGTTCACGAAGGCCCTGCGGACCTGACCGACGGCCCGCTGCTTGCTACGCACGCTCCCCTTGGCAATGATGCGACGAGCGGTTAAAATGCGCTGGAATTTGGGGGGCACGCCCTCCGCATGACCGGCCTCGAATGAACAACGCCGGGAGGGCTCGCGTGGACGTAGCGTTGGAAAAGAGGCAGGTCCAGCGGGCGTACGAGTTGTACGCGCCCGTGTACGATTTCATCTTCGACTGGATCTTCGCGCCGGGCCGATCCGCGGCCATCAAGCAGTCCGGGCTGTCGCCGAGCGACACCGTGCTCGAGGTCGGCATCGGCACCGGCCTGAACCTGCCGCTCTATCCGGCGGCGTGCCGCCTCACCGGCATCGACCTCTCCAGCGAGATGCTCGACAAGGCCGTCGAGCGTGTGCAGAACCTCGCGATGCCCAACGTCACGCTGAAGGTCATGGACGCCACGTCCATGGATTTCGGTGACAACGAGTTCGACAAGGCGCTGGCGACCTACACGATCTCCGCGGTGCCCGATCCGGTGGCGGTGCTGCGCGAGATGCGCCGCGTGGTGAAGCCGGGCGGCACGCTGGTGATTCTCAACCACTTCCGCAGCGAGCGTCGCGTCACCGGGTGGCTCGAGGATCTCGTCGCGCCCGTGTGCACGCGCCTGGGCTGGAAATCCAACCTCGCCCTCAAGCCGCTGCTCGAGCAGGTCGGCCTCACGCCGGAGCTGGTGCATCAGGTGAACATGTTCAACGGGTGGCGCCTCGTGAAGTGCGTCAACCGGAAGTAGCCCGCCGGCTCGCCGCTCTCGCGCTCGCCCTCGTTCTCGCCGCCCCGGTCGCTCGCGACCTCGCGTCGCTCGCCCTCTCCGCGGCGTTTCTCGCCGAGTTTTTGACCGACGGCGCGCTGCCGGCGCTGGCGGCGATCACGCCGACGCCGGCCCGCCGGTCGCTCGGGCCGTCGACGGACCGCTGGACCCGCGCCGCCCTCGGCACGCCACCGCCGCTGCTGCTCGTGCACGGGTACGCGCCCGAGGGCAAGGACGATCCCCGCCTGGCGCGCGCCGCGCGGCTGCTCGCGCGCGCGGGCTTCGACGTGGTGGTGCCGACGCTTCCGGGTCTGACCCGCGGGCGTCTGCGTCCCGACGACGCCGCTCCCGTGGTGCAGGCGCTCGCCTCGCGGCCGGGCCCGTGGGCGATCGTGAGCGTGAGCATCGGCGCGGCCCCCGCGTTCGCCGGCGCGGCGGATCCCGCGGTGAGCGACCGCGTCGGCGTGCTCCTGGCGCTGGGGCCACACGCCTCGGCGGCCGAGACGCTGTGCTTCTGGCTCACCGGCGCGTTCGCGTTCGACGGCGTCTCGGGGCGCGTGCCGCACGACCCCGCCCTCGTGCGCGCCTTCGTCGACGCCAACGCCGATCTCGTGGACGAGCCGACGCGCGCGGCCTTGGCCGCCGGCGACGCCGCGCGCGTCGAGCGCGCGCTGGCGGCCCTGCCTGCCGCGGTCCGTGGTCTGCTCGAGCGGCTGTCGCCGGCGCAGGCGATGCCCCGGGTGCGCGCCCGGGTGATTCTCGTGCACGGGTACGCCGATCCCGCCGTCCCCTACACCGAGAGCCTGCGCCTGGCCGCCGCGCGACCGGCGCGCACGCGCGTCGTGCTCTTGCAGACCGTCGGTCACGTGGAGGCCGCACCGGGCTCGCTGTGGCGCGCGGCCCGCGACGGGGTCCGCCTGCTGCTCGTGTTCCACGCCCTGCGACACGCGGGCTGAAGCCCGCGTCACGGTTCGGAAGGCCGAGTAGCACTCGGCAACGGCGTTCACGTCGCAAGTGACCGAAATCTCGTCGCGGCGGCTTGGCACCGAGCTTGCCGAAGCATTGTCGGGATGCATGTGCTGACACGCGCGCTGCACATCGCGCTGGTGGCGCTCGCGGCGACGCTCGCGGCTTGGACGCCCGCCGCCGCCGAGGGCGGCCGCCCGGCCGGGATCGTGACCGCGCTCGTCGGCACGGCCACGGTGAGCCGCGCGAGCCTCGGCGCGCCGCGCGCGCTGAAATTCCGCGACCATGTCATGCTGCAGGACCGCATCGCCACCGGCGACGAGTCGCTCGCGCGCATCCTGCTCGGAGGCAAGGCCGTGATCACGGTGCGCGAGCGTTCGGTCGTGACCATCACGGAGCTGCCGCACGTGTCGACGGTGGACGTGGAGTCGGGGAAGATCGCCCTCGCGGTGGCCAAGGAGCGCATGCGGCCCGGCGAGTCGATCGAGCTCCGGACCCCCAACGCCGTGGCCGGCATCCGGGGCACGGTGGTGATCGCCGAGGTCACGCGCCAGGGCGGTGCCGCCTCGACGCGGTTCACGCTGCTGACCGGCGTGATCGAGGTGCTGCGCCTCGACGCCGCCCGAAGGCCGATCGGCGCCGCCTCCGTCCTCAACCCGCTGCAGACGATCTCCGTCGACCGCGGGCTCTCGCCCGTCCGCCCGATCACCCGCACCGAGGGCAAGGCGGCGTCTGCGGAATTCGGGCTGCCCCCGAAAACGCGCGCCCGGAGGGGCGCCGACTGGATCGCGAAGGATCAGGTCGCGCGGGCCCTCGCGAGCGTCGATCCCGATCGCGGGCGCGGCGCCGATCCGCGACCGGACGTCAAGCCGGACCAGGGCGCCAAGGCCGACCGCGACGACAGGCCGGACCGCGTGAAGCTTCCGGTGGGCTCGCCGTCGCTGCCGCTGGTGCCGTCCTACGCGCTGCAGCCGTCGGGCAAGAAGAACAAGGGCAAGGACAGATAGCGCGCGCCGCTAGAGCGACGCGCTGCGGCCCTCCGCGCCGCCCGGACGCTGCACGCCCCACGCGCTGAGCTTGGCGAGGACCGTGTTGCGGTGCACGCCGAGCAGGCGCGCCGCCCGGCTCACGTTCCACTGCACACGCTCGAGCACGCGCAGCACGTACTGCCGCTCGAACCGGTCGCAGGCCTCGCGCAGCGGCAGCCCGTCGTCCTCGGTCAGCCGCGCGCCCGTCTCCGGGATCGCCACGTCGAGCGGAACGTCCTGCAGATGCAGCACCGGCCCCGTGGCCAGCACGACGGCGCGGTGGATGACGTTCTCCAGCTCGCGGACGTTGCCCGGCCAGTCGTAGCGCGCCAGGACCTCCAGCGCGCCCGCCGAGACCCCGCGTACGTCGCGGCGGCACTCGCGCGCGGCCTTGCGGACGAAGTGCTCGACGAGATGCGGGATGTCCTCGCGGCGCTCGCGCAGCGGCGGCAGGTGCAGCGGCACGACGTTGAGGCGGTAGAAGAGGTCTTCGCGGAAGCTGCGATCACGCACGGCCGCGCGCAGATTCGCGTTGGTCGCGGCCAGCACGCGGACGTCGACGGGAACGGGTCGCTGGCCGCCCACGCGCTCGATCTCCCGCTCCTGGAGCACGCGCAGGAGCTTGGACTGCAGATCCAGCCGCAGCGAGCCGATCTCGTCGAGGAACACGGTGCCGCCGTGGGCGAGCTCGAAGCGGCCGAGCCGGCGCGCGTGGGCGCCGGTGAAGGCGCCGCGCTCGTGACCGAACAGCTCGGACTCGACGAGCGTCTCCGGCATCGCGGCGACGTTGAGGGCGACGAACGGCGCGTTGCACCGCTCGCTGCGCCGGTGGATCGCGCGCGCGACCAGCTCCTTACCCGTGCCGCTCTCGCCGGTGATCAGCACGGTGGTGGGCGTCGGGGCGATCTGCGTGATCAACTGGTACAGGCGCGCCATCTCGGGATGGCGGCCCACCAGGCCCTCGAATCCGACGGCCTCGACGTTGCCGCCGGCCAGCGCCGAGCGTAGCGAGACGACCTCGCGCTCGAGGTCGCGCTTTTCCAGCACGCGGTCGGCGAGGCCGATGATGTCGTCCACCTCGAACGGCTTGATCAGGTAGTCGTACGCGCCGCGCTTGAGCGCCTCCACCGCCGTGCGGATGTCGCGCACCGCGGTGGCGATCACCACCACCACCGACGGATCGAGCGCCTTGACACGCGGCAGGATGTCGACGCCCGCCTCGCCCGGCATGCGCTGGTCGAGCATGACGAGGTCGACCTCGCGCTGGGCGAGGATCTCCAGCGCGGCCGCGCCGTGCTCGGCTTCGAGAATCTCGCACGTCTCCTCGAGGATCGCGCGGATGGAGGCGCGCACACCCTCTTCGTCGTCCACGACCAGCACGGTGCCGCGCCGCCGCGTGGTCAGCGGCGGGCTTCCGAGCAAATCGCTCATGGATGGGGGCCGCGCTCGAGCACGAGGAACTGGTTGCGGCCGCCGGCGCTCGGACGGTGGAGATAGATCAGCGCCGGCTCGCCCGGGGGGATCGCGGCCAGCGCCTGGCCGAAGCTCTGCGCGTCGCTCACCGGCTGCCGCGCAACCTCCAGGATCACGTCGCCGCGCCGCAGGCCGGCGCGGTCGGCGGGGCCGCCCGTCGCGATGTCGACGACGAGGACACCCTGCGAAACGGCCAGGTTGAGCCGCTCGGCGGCGCCGGGGGGCAGTGGCTCGACCTGCAGCCCGAAGCCCTCCGTGCCCGCCTGCGCGAGCACCGCCGGCTCCTCCGACGGCATCTCGCCGAGGGTGACGGTGGCGGGCTGCCGCGCGCCGTCGCGCACGACGACGACGCGCACGCGCGCGCCCGGCGCGAGCCCGGCGACGCGCCGCTGCAGGTCGGGCGCCTCGCGGATGCGCAGGCCGTTGAGCTCGACGACCACGTCGCCGGCGCGCAGCCCCGCCGCCTCGGCGGGCCCGCCCTTCATCACGTCGGCCACCAGCACGCCCTCACGCTCGCGCACGCCGAAGCTCGCCGCCAGGTCGTCGGTGATGTCCTGGATGACGACGCCGAGCCAGCCGCGCACCACGCGGCCCTTCGCGATCAGCTGGGCCATCACGCCCTTGGCCTCGTTGATGGGAATGGAGAAGCCGATGCCCTGCCCCGCGGCGACGATGGCCGTGTTGATGCCGATCACCTTGCCGTCCACATTCAGCAGCGGCCCGCCGGAGTTGCCGGGATTGATCGAGGCGTCGGTCTGGATGAAGTTCTCGTAGGTCGCCACGCCGACGCGGTTGCGCGCGGTGGCCGAGATGATGCCGACGGTGACGGTGCGATCCAGCCCGAACGGGTTGCCGATGGCGATCGCCCACTGGCCGACACGCAGGCGATCGGAGTCGGCCAGCTCCGCGGCCGGCAGCGGCGCCGGCGCGTCGACCTTGAGGACGGCCAGATCCGTCTTCGGATCGCGGCCCACGAGCGTCGCCGAAAACTTCCGCGAGTCGGAGAGTCGCACGGTGATCTCGCGAGCGTTCTCGATGACGTGGTTGTTCGTCAAGATGTATCCCTTTGGATCCACGATGACGCCCGAGCCGCTGGCGCGGCCGTCCTCGCGCGGGCGGCGGCGGAAGTAGCGATCGTAGAGGTCGTCGCCGAAGAACTCGCGGTAACGGTCGTCGTCCCCGTTCGTCGCGCCGCGCGGTCCCACCGTGCTCACGTTCACGACGGCCGGCGTGACGCGATCGGCGACGGCGCTGAAGGCGTCTTCGAGCGCGCGCAGCATCGCGCGCGCATCAGGCCGCACGGGCGGCGCGGGCTCGGGGCGGTATGGGGCGGGCCGCGATGGGCGCGCGCCCGAGGGCGGCGCCTGCGCCGACGCGGGCAGCGCGGGCAAGAGCGCGAGCCCGGCGACGAGCGCGACCATCACCTTCATCGAGGGGCGCATTCTACCGCCCCCGGGCGAAGTCACGCCAGCGGAACGAGTCTCAGCTCGACCACCGTGCCCGTGCGCGGGGTGATCGGGGCGGCGGCGCCGCGCCGCACGCCCGCGACCCAGACGATGTCGCGGCCCGCGTCGACGAGCGGCAGCCGATCGCGGTCCCAGCGCGGCACCTTCGCGTCGATGAGAAACGATTTGAGCCGGCGATCGCCGCCGCCGAACGGGCGGAAGTGATCGCCGCGGCGCCGCGCACGCACGAGGAGACGCGGCGGCAGGCCGGCGGCGTCGAAGGCCACGCGATCGCGTCCGCGCGGCACGGCGTAGTCCTCCGCGGAGACGACCACGGCCTCCAGCGCGCGGCCGATCTCCGGCAGCTCGACGCGCCCGGGCACCGCGAGCTCGCGCGGCGTGAGCGCCGCCGCGCGGGTGCCGCCGACGCGCACGCGATCGCCGCTGACCTCGAGGACCACGCCGCCGAGCCGGAACGCTCGGCGCGGCTGGGCCTCGGCGAGAATGCGGCGCAGGCCGCGGTGACCCCAGGCGCGCAGCGGCGCCCGGCTGCCGAGACTCGCGGCGGCGGCGCGCAACACCTCGGCCGCCACCGGCCGCGGCAGCGCGGCGAGCGCGGAGCGCGACAGCACCAGCGCGCCGTCGTCGTCCTCACGACCCAGCCTCGACAGCTCGGCCGCGGCCAGGCGATCGAGCGCGTCGACGGCCTCGCGCGCGCGGCGCGCCAGCCGTCCCAGACGCGCGACGAGGTCGCCGCCCGTCTCCTCGGTGAGGCGCGGCAGCAGCGTGTGACGCACCCGATTCCTGAAAAACCGCGGGTCGCGATTCGAGGGGTCCTCGAGCCAGGGCACGCCGGCCGCGGTCAGCGCCGCCACCGCGTCGCGATGGCGGCTCTCGAGCAGCGGCCGGATCAGCCGGCCGCGCACGGGCGGGATGCCGGCGAGGCCGCGCACGCCGGTGCCCTCGAGCACGCGCATCATCAGCGTTTCCGCCTGGTCGTCGGCCGTGTGGCCCAGCGCGATGCGCGCGGCGCCGACGCGATCGGCGGCCGCCTCCAGCGCCGCGTGCCGCGCGGCACGCGCGGCGGCCTCGACCGAGCCGGCCCCGACGCTCACGCCGACCACGTCCACCGGCACGCCGAGCCGCGCGCCGAGCGCCTGCACGAACTCCGCGTCACGCGGGGAGTCGGGACGCAGGCCGTGGTCGACGTGCACGACGTGCAGACGCAGCCGCAAGGCGGGCGCGAGATCGACCAGGACGTGCAGGAGCGCGACGGAATCGGCGCCGCCGGAGACGCCGATCAAGACGGTTTCGCCGCCCGCGAGCATCGCGTGGCGGCGGATGGTGCGCTCGGCCGCGTGGACGAGGTCCACGGCTCAGCCTCCCTGCAGGCCCACCCACACCTCGCCGTCCTCGAAGTGCTCCTTCTTCCACACGGGGACGGTGCGCTTGAGTGTGTCGATCGCGTAGCGGCAGGCGTCGAACGCGTCGCCGCGGTGCGCGGCGGAGATGGCGATGAGGACGGAGGCCTCGCCGATCTCGAGCCGGCCGACGCGATGGAGCATCGCGACGCGGCGCACGCCCGCCCAGCGCGACCGGATCGCCGCGCCGATCTCGCGCAACTTCGCCTCGGCCATCGGGGCGTGGGCCTCGTACTCGAGGAACTTCACCGGGCGGCCGTCGGTGTGGTTGCGGACGACGCCGGAGAAGATGACGACGCCGCCGGCGCCCGGATCGTCCACCTGCGCCGCGATGGCGTCGGGGGACAGCGGGCGATCGACGACGGCGTAGACGTCAGCGGACCGCTCCCCTTGGCCGTCGAACGGCCTGCGGCCCGCACTGCCACTCGCACTGCCGCCGCTCACCGGCGGGAACAGGCACAGCTCGTCGTCGGGGGCCAAACGATGATCGGGCTCGACGTAGTCGTGGCCGACGGCGAAGAGCGTGTAAGGCCGGTAGCGGGCCAGATCGGGATGGCGGGCGATGATCGCCTTCCAGGCCGCCTCGACCGTTCCGCCCTCGGGGACGTCCACGTCCAGCCGCTCCTGCCCGGTGGCTTCTCGATACCGGGCGAAGAGACGGACGCGGACGCGCACGTGTGCTGCTTAGAAGCGGTGGGACTGACCGCAGCCGCAGGACGACTTGACGTTCGGGTTCTTGATCGCGAACCCGGCGCCCATCATGTCGTTCTGCACGAAGTCGATCTCGCTGCCACTCAGGTACGCCGCGCTGTGCCGGTCGATGTACACCTTGATGCCCTGCGCGGCCTCGACGACGTCGTCGTCGGCCTGCTGCTGGTCTTCCCAGCCCAGTTCGTAGGACATCCCGGAGCAGCCGCCACCCACAATGCGGATGCGCAGGCCCCACTCGGGCTTGCCTTCCTCGAGCCGAAGCTCGGAAACCTTCTTGGCGGCCGTCTCGGTCATCGTGATCATTCGATCCTCCCGTAAAACATAGCGCTTTCGCGCCGAATCGTCAGGCTCATCGTATCACAAGATTCCGCCGGCGGGCAGCAGCGTGAGCTCCTCCAGCACGGCGTGGGGCGGCAGCGCGGCCATCAGCAGGGCGGCGCCCGCGACGTCTTCGGGGCGCAGCATCTTTTCGCGCGGCGGTGTGCCGCCGAGCGTGTCCCAGAGCGGCGTGTCGACGGCGCCGGGCATCAGCACGCCCACGCGCACGCCGGTCGCGCGCAGCTCCTCCGCCAGCACGCGGCTGAACCCGAACAGGCCGGCCTTCGTCGCGGTGTACACGGCCGAGCCGGGCAGCGCGCGCTTGGCCGCGATCGAGGCCACGTTGATGATGGTGCCCGAGCCCTGGCGTATCATCGGCGGCAGCACCGCGCGGCAGCAGACCATCGCCGCGCGGAGATTGACCGACAGCATCGTGTCCCAGTCGGCGGGCTTGCTGTCGGCCAGCGCCGCGAACGCCGCCGTCCCGGCCGACGTGACCAGCACGTCCACCCGTCCGAGGTCCGCCAGCGTCTGCTCCACCAGCGCCTCCACCGCGCCGTCGTTCGTGACGTCGGTCGGAACCGCGAGCGCCCGCCCTCCGCCCGCCGCGCGGATCTCGCCGGCGACCTCCGCCAGCTCCGCCCGCGACCGCGCCGCCAGCGCCACCGCCGCGCCTTCGGCCGCGAACGCCAGGGCGATGGCGCGGCCGATACCCCTGCCCGCTCCGGTGACGATCGCAATCTTGCCCTCGAGTGCTTTCATATCTGGAGTCCTCGGCCCGACTTGATCAGCTCCATGAACTCCGCGCGCGTCTCCGGCCGGTCACGGAACGCGCCGAGCATCGCCGACGTCACCGCCTTCGAGTTCTGCTTCTCGACGCCGCGCATCAGCATACACAGGTGGATGGCTTCCATCACGACCGCTACGCCGCGCGGCTGGAGCGCGTCGTTGAGCGCGTTGGCGATCTGCGTCGTCAGGCGCTCCTGAACTTGAAGGCGCTTGCTGAACATGTCCACGAGCCGTGGAATCTTCGACAGGCCGACGATCTTCTTCCGCGGCATGTACGCGATGTGCGCCTTGCCAAAAAATGGGATCCCGTGATGCTCGCAGAGACTGAACCAGTCGATGTCCTTGACGATGACCATCTCGTCGTAGTCTTCAACGAACAGAGCCTCGTTGAGGACGTCCTCGACCTTCTTGTCGTAACCGGACGTCAGATACTTGATCGACGCGGCGACCCGCTCTGGTGTCTTGAGCAGTCCCTCACGCTTGGGATCCTCCCCCACTTCCTTCAGCAGCTGCTCGATCAGCTTCTCGATCATGCGGCCTCACCCCGGTACTCGAACCGGTTTTTCGCCGTCTCCACGACCGTGATGCGCGACAGACGGCCCGTCGGCAGCCCGGGCGCCAGCGCGCGCCAGAACGCGCGGGCCAGGCTCTCGCCGGTGGTGATCACGCCGGCCAGCGCCGGCGCGTCTTCCAGTTTCGCGTGATCCACCTGCTCCAGCACCGTACGCTGCACGTGGCCGTCGAGCGCCGCGAGATCCACCGCCATGCCCGTGCGCGCGTCGGGCGTCCCGGCCACCGTGATCTCCAGATAATAGTTGTGGCCGTGCGGCCGGTGGCAGGCGCCGTAGAGCGCGACGTTCTCCGACGGCGACAGCGCGGCGCTCGCCAGCTGGTGCGCGGCGCTGAAGTGATAGACGCGGGTGATGTGCACGCTACGAGCCATCGTAATCCACGAAGAGCGTCGCGTCCTCCCACACTCGCACGCCGGCGAGCCGATCGGGGCCCAGCTTGGGGGCCAGCAGGTCCCACACGGCGAGCGCGATGTTTTCGGTGCTCGGCACGCGGTCGCGAAACAGCGGGTCGGCGTTGAGGTCGGCGTGATCGAAGCGGTCCACCACGGTCTCGGTCACGACCCGCTTGAGCTCGCCGAGATCGATCACCATGCCGGTGCGCTCGTCGATCGGCCCCTGCACGGTGACGTCCAGCGTGTAGTTGTGGCCGTGCGGTACCGTCAGCCGGCCGAACTTCCGCTCGTTCTCGGCCGGCGACCAGTCGGCCACCCAGTAGCGGTGGCCGGCGGCGAACGAGAATCGCCGCGTCGAGCGGGCCTGGGCGCTCATGCGCCGGCGCGTCCCTGCGCCGGCAGCGCCGCGAGCAGCCGGGTGGCCACGCGGTCGAGGTCCAATTCCTCGACACGACGGCGCCCGGTGGCGCCCATCTCCGCTCGCAACGCGGCGTTCGTCAACAGCGTCTCCATGCCCTTCGCGAGCTCCTCCACGTCCAGCGGTTTCACCAGGAGGCCCGTACGCCCGTCTTCCACGACCTCGGGAACAGCGGCCGCGCGGCACGCGACGATCGGCAGCCCCGCCGCCATCGCCTCCGCGAACACGAGCCCGAAGCCCTCCTGGATGGTCGGCAGGCAGAAGCAATCGGCCCCCACATATTCTACGGCCAGCGCCGAGCGGCTGATCTCACCCAAGAACGTGACAACCCCCGCCAGACCCAGGCTTGCCGTCAGCGTGTGCAGCCGGACGGACTCCGGCCCGCCCCCTACGATGCGGACGCGCAGGTCCGGGATTCGGGAGCGCAGCCGCGCGGCGGCCCGCACCAGGTCTTCGAGCCGCTTGCGGGGGTACATACGCGCGACCGAGAGCACGGTCGGCGGGCCGGCGGCGCGCGGTGGCGCCCCGGCGAACCGCCGCCGCCACTCCGCGAGGTCGATCGGCTCCGGCACCACGGCGATCCGCTCGCGGGGGACGCCGTACACCTCGTGCGCGACGCCCGCCGAGTAGCGGCTGGGGACGATCACCCGCTCGGCCCGGTGGACGTTGGCGCGCTCCCAGCGCGCCTGCAGCGTCAGCAGCGCGCGCACGAGCCCACGCTCGTTGCGCAGCTCGTCGGCGATGATGCCCTTCAGCGTCACGGCGTAGAGCACGCCGGGCGGCCGGCGTCGCGCCCACGCGTAGCCGTCGAGATCGACGCCGATCACGACGTCGGCGTCCGGGGGCCGGCGCAGCAGCGCGCGGTTGTAGCGCCAGCGATCGAGGGTGTGAAAGCCGGTCCGTCGGCCGATGGACCGAAGACGCGCGCGGTGACCGAGGCGCTCGAGCCCGCGCATCACGCCGTCGATGGCGACCCAGGTTCCGCTGCCTTCCGTCGGGCTCGGCGGCGTCGAGCTGAGGAACTCGAACCGCACCGGGGCTCAGCGGCCCTGGAACTTCGGCGGGCGCTTCTCCAGGAAGGCCCGCGTGCCCTCCTTGTAATCTTCGCTCGCCGCCGCCTCGCGCGACAGCTCGGAGAGCCGCGCGCGCCGCTCCGTGGTGTAGCCGGCGAGATAGAACTGGATCGATTGCTTGCTGCCGCGAACCGACAGCGGCGCGTTCTCGGTCACCAGCCTCAGATAGTCGTAGGTGATCCGTTCGAGGTCGGCCTCGGGCACGAGGCGCTGAATCAGGCCGATGGCGAGGGCCTCGCGGTCGCCGACGGTCCGCGCGGAGAACAGGATGTCCTTGGCGTAGGCGGGCCCCACCAGGTCGACGAGCTGGCCGATGGCCTCCGCGGGGTAGACGATGCTGAGCTTGGCGGCGGGGATGCCGTACTTGCTGCCCTCGGCGGCGAAGCGCAGGTCGCAGCCCATCGCGATGCCCATCGCGCCGCCCATGCAGAAGCCGTAGATCATCGCGACCGTCGGCTTCGGGCACTCGCGGATGGCGGCGTAGGCCCCGGCGGTGGCCTCGCCGTAGCGCTGCGAAGACTCCGCGTCCTTGCGCTGCTCCTGGAACTCCGAGATGTCGGCGCCGGAGGCGAAGGCGACGGTGCCGGCGCCGCGGTAGACGATGGCGCGGACGGAGTCGTCCTTCACGAGCCCCTCGGTGACGCGCGCGATCTCGACCCACATCGCGTAGCTGATCGCGTTACGCGTCTTGGGCCGGTTGAAGACGACGGTGGCGATGGGCCCGTCGTGCCGCACGAGGACGTCGTCGCCACTCACGGTCGTGGAGTGTAGCAGAATGGCCGCGCGCCCTCGGACGGTTAGCGGCGGTGGCGCCGCCGCTAACGCTTCGAGTCGCCGACGAAGCGGACCCGCTCCTTGCCTCTCAGCGTGTCGGGCGTGATGATCCACGTCCCGCCGCAGGCCGCCGTCGCGACCTTGCCGGCCGTCTCGAGGCCGCCGAACGGCAGCGTCAACCCGCTCGTCACGCCGCCCAGGACGCAGAAGCTCGTTTTGAACGGCGCGTACAGCAGCGTCGTGAACACGCTGCCCGCCCCATACCCGGCTTCCTGTGCGGCAGACTCCGCCGCCTCCGCGTGAATGGCGAAGAGGATCGTCGTTGCGAACAGCACGATCGCGAGCGTGAATCGCAGGCTCCTCATCATGGTGGGCGCCTCCCGCGAGCAGTGTACGCCGCGAGACGGTGGCTGGCACCCCGGTTGCTGGCCACACCGCGCATGGCGAAGCGGAAGCGCGCATCCGGCAAACGCGAGACAATCCGGACGACGCACATGAAGAGTCGGCTCGCTCTTGCCGCCGCTTTGCTCACGGTAACCGCCTGCGCCGGTGTTCCGACCGGGCCGAGCGTCATGGTTCTTGCGGGCAAGGGAAAGACGCTGGAGCAGTTTCAGACCGATGATGGC
>WNEW01000715.1_pt1 | contig 15942 bp, 20 predicted proteins | sample 5399891 | NCBI WGS metagenome assembly WNEW01 (sample SAMN13153336, study PRJNA577476) | soil metagenome | isolation source: 40 cm grassland meadow soil pre-rain plot 5 | place: USA:California | collected 2015-09-08 | reverse complement strand
GCCAAGCAGGCCCATGGGCCGGATGCTGACCGTCGCATCGTCCCGGATATGCGCGGCAACGTCGCGATTCACGGAGAACGTAATTTCCACCTTCGGCGTATCCTGCCCGATCGAGATCTGCCGGACATTGCCGATGTCCACGCCATTCATGCGAACCGGTGCGCCCACCTTCAGGCTTTGGGTATGGGGCACGACCGCCCGGACCTGGTACTGACTGCCGGGCAAGCCCACCCCTTTTTCCAGACTCATGATCATCACCACCAGCATGGTGAGCGCGACGAGGACGAGCAGCCCGACCTTCACTTCGGCCCACCTCAGTTGTGCGTACCGACTCATGGCCTACCCCTCTGCGTTCTCATAGTACCGCGCGCTCGGTCATTAGTCTACAGGGTTGGGCGCTTTGGCGAACGCCTCCCAGTCGGTAGTCAGACTGCCCGGTTCGATGAACCCTCGAATGGCCGGGTCATCACTCTGCTTGAGTCTGTCCGGCGTTCCGTCGAAAATCACACGCCCTCGTTGAATCATGACGATCCGGTCCGCCACCCGGTACGCGGTGTCCAAGTCATGCGTGACCACCACCTGGGTGATCCCCTTGGTCCTCAGCTGCGTAATCAGGCGGTTGATCATGCAGGCGTTGATCGGGTCCAGGCCGCCGGTGGGCTCATCATAGAGCAGGATCTTCGCCCCGCTCGCCAGGGCTCGTGCGATGCCGACTCGCTTCCTCATTCCCCCGCTGAGCTCAGCCGGCATCTTGTCGACGCAATCCGCCAAGCCCACGAACTGGAGGCTTTCCCGCACGGTCTGCTCGATGGCCTCGTCGGGCAAACGACTATGTTCCCAGAGGCGGTACCCCACGTTTTCGTGGACCGTGAGCGAGTCGAACAGCGCGGAGCCCTGGAACACCATGGCCATATTCTGCCTGACCCGAATCAGATGACGTTCATCCAGCTCCGTGATCTCCTGGCCGTCCACTCGTATCGAGCCCCGGTCGGGCCGGTTCAGTCCCAGAATCACTCTGAGAATCGTGGTCTTGCCTGACCCGCTGTTGCCCAGGATGACTTTGGTTTGACCGGCTTGGACGTCAAACGAGACATCCCTCAGAACGGGTCTCTCTCCGAGCGCGAGCCACACACCTGACAGGGCGATCACGTGAACCCCCAGCCCGTCGTCATGGGAAGGCCATGAACAGTTTGGTCAGCAGAAAGTCGGTTGCCAGGATCAGGATCGAGGAAGATACCATAGACTGAGTGGTCGAACGGCCCACCCCAACGGTTCCGCCCTTGGTCTGAAATCCGGCGTAGCAACCGACCATCGCGATGATAAAGCCAAAGACAGCCGGTTTGACCAGCCCCAGGACAATGTCGCGCTGCTCAATCGCTTCGAAGGCCCAGGTCCAGTAGAAGTAGGAATCGATCCCGAGAGAGAGCCGGGCAATCAGCCATCCGCCGAAGATCGCGATCCCGTTCGTGATGATGGTCAGCACCGGAATCATGAGCACGCAAGCCACCAACCGGGTCGTCGCCAATTTCTGAATCGGATCGGTGCCCTCGGCCCGAAGCGCGTCAATCTGCTCCGTCACCTTCATCGAGGCGATTTCGGAAGCAATACCGGACCCGACACGGCCCGCGATCATGAGCGCGGCCAACACAGGACCAAGCTCCAGCACCACTGACGTGCTGATCAGACGTGACACGTACATGGTCGCGCCGTACGGCTGGAGCTGAACCGCTCCTTGTAGCGCCAGCACCATCCCGGTGAACATCCCGGTCAGGACCACGATGAACACCGACCCGACTCCGATTCGGTCGATCTGATACATCGTCTCTCGGACGTACCACGGCGGGCGCACGAGGCCCGCGACCGCCTGACCGCAGAGTGTGGTGAACTCCTGCACCACCAGCACATAGCCGATCACGGTGCTTCTCAGATCGAAGGACCCGGTGAGCACCGAATCTCCGGGGGTGGAACGAGGCGGCTCTTCACGGGGCGCGGCCATTATCGGTTACCTACCTAGCCCGGATTATCCATGAACGCTTCTGCTGCAATCGCCCATTCGCTGCTGCGACCAGCCTGCCCGCGCTCTGGACAGCGGGCATGCGGGCGGGCTCGCCGCTTAGTCCCTCACCGTACTCTTTCAAGTACGCCTCGGTCCCTCGCGGCTCCGCGCGCCCGTCTCGCCACGCGACTGCGCGATTTCGCGACGAACCGTCATGAATAATCCGGGCCTCTGGGAAGTCATGGGGGGCGGTGATCCCGCTCATACAGGTCGTTGACGAACGATCCGAGTCACACGCGTTCCGATGGCGCACAGCACTTCATACGGAATCGTGCCCTGCCAGACCGCCAAGTCCGCCGCCGTGATCTGTTCGGACCCCTGCCGCCCGATGAGGACGGCCTCGTCACCCGGCCTCACACCGGGAATATCGGTGACGTCCACCATGGTCATGTCCATACAGACACGCCCCACAATGGGGGCCTGGCGACCGCCGATCAGCACGGCTCCGCGATTCGAGAGCGATCGACCGTACCCACCGGCATAGCCGATCGGCAAGACCGCGATCCGCGACACGTGCGCGGCGGTGTATGTCCGATTGTAGCTCACGCTGTCCCCCGGGGCGAGCGTCCGGACCTGGCCCACTTTCGTGGCGAGGGTCAGGACCGGCCTCAGTTCCGGGGACGCCCTGTCGAGCGGGGCTGGGTGATAGCCATAGAGCATGATGCCGGGCCGGACAGCCGTAAAGTGCGCCGATGGGAAACAGAGGATCGCCGCGCTGTTGGCGGCGTGGACCAGCGGAATCGACAGCCCGGCCTCTTCAATCTGAGTCACCACCGAACGGAACCGCATGAGTTGAGCCGTCGAATACGTGGGATCCGCGCTGTCCGCGTCTGCGAGATGCGTCATGAGGCCTTCAGCCCGAAGAGGCCCCTTGAAGTGGGGGGATTGGAGCAGGGGCAACACCGCGTCCGGTGCAAGGCCCAGTCGGCCCATGCCGGTGTCGACTTTGACATGCACCCCATAGGGCTCCCGTCTCGTCTTGACCAACTTGGCGAGCCCGCCCGCCATTTCAAGGTCGTACACCACCGGCGTCAGCTCTTCGGCGATCGCATCAGGGAACTGGTTCGGGAATAGCGCGCCCATGATCAGGATCGGTGCGCGGATGCCCGCCTCCCGCAGAGCGACCCCTTCCTGCAGCGAGGCCACGGCGAATCGGGTGACACCCAACTCGCTCAATGTCCGGGAGATCATCGCGGCGCCATGGCCGTAGGCATCCGCTTTGACCACGGCGACGATGTCGCAGGTCTTCGGGAGATACCGACGCACCTGAACGAGGTTATGCGCCAGGGCGGACAGGTCAACGGAGGCGACGGTGGGAGGAAGGTCCGCGGGGAGGGGCGAGTTGCTGGTGAGAATCCGATCAGCCACGAAGGGCACCTCAGACTTCGAGGATTTCCTCCTCCTTTTTTTGGAGAATCTGGTCTACTTTTTGGACATGCTGATCGGTCAGCTTCTGGACTTCAGCTTCGGCTTTTCGCAGGTCGTCCTCCGTGAGCTTCGACTCCTTTTGCAGCCGTTTGAGCTCTTCGTTCCCCTCGCGGCGGATGTTGCGGAGGTGAACCTTCGTCTCTTCGCCGTGTTTCTTGCAGAGCTTGATCAATTCCCTCCGCCGCTCTTCGCTGAGGGGCGGGATGGGAATCCGGATCATCTTGCCGTCATTGGACGGCGTCAGCCCCAACCCCGAGGCTAACAGCGCCCTTTCAATCTCTTTGATGAGCGGAGGCTCCCACGGTTGGACGGTGAGCAGTCGGCTTTCCGGGACGGCGAGGGTGGCGACCTGTTTCAGCGGAGTTGGCGTCCCGTAGTAGTCGACCTTGATTCCGTCCAGCAGGGTCAGCGATGCGCGGCCACTCCGAATGCCCCCCAGTTCAACCTTGAGGTGCTCGAGGGCGGCTTCCATCCGTCCAATGACTTTCTGTTTTGTCGCGCTGGGCATGGGGTGATCCCGTTTCCACGGTCATCGACTGGCTGCCGTGACGAGAGTCCCGATCTTGTCTCCCTGGACCAACCGCTTCAGGTTGCCGGCTTCCTTCAAGTTGAACACGATCAAGGGAAGGTTGTTGTCCATGCACAGGGTGATCGCGGTCGAATCCATCACCTTCAGGTTCTTGTTGAGGATGGACAGGAACGGCAACTCCGCGAACATCTTCGCCTGCGGGTGGGTCACCGGGTCCGCCTCGTAGATCCCATCCACCTTGGTGCCTTTCATGATCACCTGGGCACCGATCTCCATGGCTCTGAGCGCAGCGGCCGTGTCGGTGGAGAAATAGGGATTTCCGGTTCCGCCGGCGAAGATGACGACACGCTTCTTCTCAAGATGCCGGATGGCCCGCCGGCGGATGTAGCCCTCCGCCAATTGTCGCATCTCGATCGCCGACTGCACGCGGGTCGTGATGCCTTTCCGCTCCAACGTGTTCTGAAGGGCCAAGGCGTTGAGCATGGTCGCCAGCATGCCCATATAGTCGGCGGACGCGCGCTCCATTCCGTTCGCGCTGGCCGCGATGCCCCGAAAGATGTTGCCGCCACCGATCACAACAGCCACTTCCACGCCCAACGAGACGACCGAGCCGATTTCGTCAGCCAGATTGTCCAGGACCGCGGGGTGGATGCCGTAGCCCTGCTCCCCGGCAAGGATCTCCCCGCTGATCTTCAGGAGGATCCGCCGGTACTTCGGCGTATTCATTCTTGGCCTAACTGGTAGCGCGTAAACCGCCGAATCGTGATGTTCTCGCCGAGCTTGGCAATGGCGTGTGCCGCATGGTCTTTGATCGTGATGGTCGGATCCTTGATGAAGGTCTGCTCCAAGAGGCAACTCTCCTGGAAGAACTGCTCCAGCTTGCCTTGCACAATCTTGGCCCATGCCGACTCGGGCCTTCCCATTTCCTTCGCCTGCGCCAGATAAATGGATTTCTCCTTCTCGATCAGTGGCGCCGGAATGTCTTCGCGTTTGATGAAGGAGGGACTCGAGGCGGCGATCTGGAGGGCGATGTCTTTGACGAATGCCTGGAATTGGTCGTTGCGGGCTACAAAGTCGGTTTCACAGTTGACTTCCACCAGGACGCCGATGCGGCTGCCGGGATGGATGTAGGCCGCGACCGTCCCTTCGTTCGTTTCTCGTCCCGCCTTTTTCTGCGCCGCGGCCAGCCCCTTCTGCCGCAGATGCTCGATCGCCTTCTCAATATCGTTTCCGGATTCCACCAGCGCCTTCTGGCAGTCAAGGATGCCGGCTCCGGTTTTCTCGCGAAGCTCTTTCACTAAGGTCGTGTTGCCCGCCCTGCCGGTCACGCTCCCTCCTCCGTCCTCACGGCCAGCGAATCCGTTGCCCAGGACACGTCACGGAGCGGGCATGCTCCCCGCGCCGACAGCCGCCACGTGGGACGACCGCGGTTCCGTCGCTGCGTCCAGGCCGGCGATGGATCCGGCCTTTTCGCCATCCTCACGTTGGCTGCGCAGGTGAATGCCCTCGATGCAGGCATCCGCGATGCGACTGGCGATCAACTTGATCGATCGGATCGCGTCGTCATTGCCGGGAATCGGATAATCAATGGGGTCGGGATCGCAGTTGGTATCCACGATGGCGACCACCGGGATGCTGAGCCGATTGGCCTCCTGCACCGAGATACGCTCGACGCGGGTATCCAGGACAAAGACGCACCCGGGCAGGCTGTTCATATTTTTGATGCCGCTCAGATTTCGCTCGAGCTTCACCCGCTCCTTTTCCATCTGGCTGACCTCTTTCTTGGTGAGACGCTCGTGGGTGCCGTCGGTCATCGCGGCTTCGAACTTCTTGAGCTTCTCGACGCTCCGGCGGATGGTCTGAAAGTTGGTCAGCATCCCGCCCAGCCACCGCTGGTTCACGTAGAACATGCGACACCGTTTAGCCTCTTCTTGCAGAATGTCGACGGCTTGACGCTTCGTGCCGACAAACAGCACTGATTCTCCGGCCGCGACGGTATCTCGGACGTACGCGTACGCCGCTTCGAAATACTGGACGGTCTGTTGAAGATCGATGATGTAGATCCCGTTGCGCTCTCCGAAAATGTAGCGCTTCATTTTCGGGTTCCAGCGGTTGGTCTGGTGGCCGAAATGGACGCCCGATTCAAGCAGCTCTTTGATCGTGATCACACCCATTACTTCGCCTCACCTCCCTTCCTCGCTTGCGGATTTTGACACGGGCTCCGTCGGTCACAGGTCGTGACATATCGGGGACGTTTTCAAGATTCGGCCAAGCCAAAAATTCCCCAAAGCCTTCGGAAGCTAACATAGTCCGCCGGGCTTTGCAAGCCAACCCCGGGACTGTCCGCTATGAACGGTAGGATGCATTCAATGTGAGATAGTCGTCGGAAAGGTCGGTGGTCCACAGGCGGGCTCGGGCCGATCCTAATCCGAGATCAATCGTGACGGCGAACTCTTTCCGTTGCATCATCCGGGCGAGACGACGTTCGGCCGGCCGACCCAGTCCGACGCCTGCCCTGACGATCGGAACGCCGTCACACGACAGCCCGATCCTCGATGGATCAACCGGGACGCCGGAGCGTCCGATGGCGGCCATGATCCGGCCCCAGTTCGCGTCCTCTCCGAACAGCGCGGCCTTCACCAGCGTGGAGGTGGCCACGGTCTTGGCCACCAGTTTGGCGGCGGCCTCGGTCCGGGCGCCGACCACGTCCACCTGAACCAGCTTGGTGGCCCCTTCGCCGTCGCGGCAGACCTGCATGGCCAAGACACGACAGGCTTCGCCAAGCAGGCGCTGGAAGGCCGCGGCTGCCGCGGAGCCGGCGCGCACCACCGGGTTGCCGGCCAACCCGTTTGCCAGGCAGAGCACCGAATCGTTCGTGCTGGTGTCGCCATCCACGGAGATACAGTTGAAGGACGGGTCGACCGCGCGGACGAGCGCACGCTGGAGGGTCCTCTGCTCGATCACGGCGTCGGTGGTCAGATACGCCAGCATCGTCGCCATGTCGGGGTGAATCATCCCGGAGCCTTTGGCCATCCCGCCGACGGTGACCGGGCGGCCCGCGATCCGTGCGATGAGCGCCACCTCCTTCGTCCGCGTGTCGGTGGTCAGAATGGCCCGGGCTGCCTCTCGTCCCCCTCCCGGCCTCAGCCGTTTCACCAGCGTCGGGATGCCTCGTCGGATGCAGGGCATGGGGAGGGGCTGGCCGATGACGCCGGTGGACCCTACAAACATGCCTCGAGGGTCCGTCCCGAGGTGTCCGGCCGCCAGGGCCGCCAACTCTTCCGCATCGGCGAGGCCCTGGGCTCCCGTGCAGGCGTTGGCGTTCCCGCTGTTGATGAGGATCGCCCGCCCGGTCCCCCGTTGGAGACGGCGCCGGTCCAACAGGACCGGGGCGGCCGCGACCCGGTTTCTGGTGAAGACTCCGGCGATGGGCCCTTCCCGCACCGACGCCACGAGCGCCAGGTCCAAGAGCGGGGGCTTCTTAATGCCCACGTGCATGCCCGCCGCCAGAAAACCCAGCGGGGCCGTAATGCCTCCCTTGATCTCTCTCATGACGGACCGTGTGGCGCGTGAAGAGTCTGCGCGGCGATGGCGTGACGGCGAGTCACGGATACACACCGGGTGCGGTGAGCCCCGTATCTTCGGAAAACCCCAGCATCAGATTCATGGCCTGGATCGCCTGGCCGGCCGCGCCTTTGACGAGATTGTCCAACGCGGCAATGGTGATCACCCAATCGGACCGGGTGTCCGCGAACACGGCCAGGTCGCAGAAGTTGGACCCTCGGCTGTGACGAGGATTCGGAGACGACTCTCCTTCCTGAATTCTGATAAATCGATCGCTTTTGTAGAAGTCCCGGTACAAGGCGCGGAGGTCGGCCACCCCCATGGGCTCCTGCAGCCGGCAATAGGCCGTGCTCAGAATTCCCCGATTCATCGGGGCCAGATGGGGCGTCAAGAGCACCGTCATGGCTTCCGCCTGCTCCGCGACGGCCGTGCCCGGCCCTCTCCGGGCAGTTCGCCGGGCGAGGGCGCTCAGCTCCTGTTCAATCTCAGGGGTATGGCGATGCCGCCCGATCATGTACGCCTCGAGCGATTCATGCGCTTCAGGGAAATGATAGGGAAGACTGGGGCTCCGGCCCGCTCCTGAGATTCCAGACTTCGCGTCGATCACGATCGTGTGCGGCCGGATCAGACCCCTGGCCGCCAGCGGCGCGAGCTGTAAGATGGCCGCGGTGGCATAGCACCCAGGTGACGCGACCAATCGGGCCGAACGGATCTCATCACGGCGAAGCTCCGGCAGACCGTAGACGGCTTTCTGCAGCAAGTCCGGGTAGGGGTGACCGGTCTGATACCAGGTGGCATACGCCGTCGGACTTTTCAAGCGATAATCCGCGCTCAGGTCGACCACCCGTCGGCCGGCCGCCACGCAGGTAGCCACGGGGGTCAAGGATTGTGTATGGGGGAGGGCTGAAAACACGGCATCCGCACGCGTCGCGATCGCGTCGGGCGCCAGTGCCTCGAATGTCTGTGGGAGCACGGAAGCCAGGTGCGGAAAGACGGAAGACACGGAGCTCCCGGCGGATTTCTCCGATGTCACCGCGACGATTTCCATCCGCGGATGCCCCGTCAGCAACCGAAGCAGTTCAGCGCCGGTGTACCCGCTGGCGCCCAACACCGCAACCTTGATCGGGCCGCTTGATTTCACTGCCGAACCTCCGCCCCCTTCAGCTCTCAGCGCCGGATGCAAGACATAAAAAAGGGAAGGCCCCCGGGCCTTCCCTTTTGTCCTGTCCAGCCCAAGCCGTCAGCGTTTCGAATATTGGAAGCGTCTCCTGGCGCCTTTCTGCCCGTATTTCTTCCGCTCTTTCACGCGGGGATCGCGCGTCAGCAGCCCATCCTTCTTGAGGGGCTCCCGCAGCTCAGGGTTTATGGTGAGCAGGGCTTTGGCGATCGCATGCCTGAGGGCACCCGCCTGGCCGGAGGTTCCGCCGCCGCAGACCGTGGCTTGCACGTTGTACTTTCCGGTGAGACCCGTGACCTCCAGTGGAAACTGGATCACGCTTCTGAGCGTGGGTCTGGGGAAGTACTGCTCCAGGGGTCGGGCGTTCACGACCATTTCGCCGCTTCCAGGCGAGAGCCAGGCTCTGGCGATGGCGTTCTTCCGTTTCCCTGTGGCGTAGTGCGTGGCGACCGACATGGTTATGGGGCTCCCTTCATCCCGTCACAACCTCCCGACGCTCAGAGTACGACCGCTTCCGGTCGCTGGGCTTGATGGGGGTGCTCGGCCCCGGCATAGACCTTCAACTTTCTCGCCATCTGCTTGCCGAGCGTATTCTTGGGCAACATTCCCTTGATCGCTCGGGTGAGCAGTTCCGTCGGCCGCCTCGCATGAAGATGCTCGGCGGTGATGGACTTGAGGCCGCCGGGGTATCCGGTGTGATGGATATACGTCTTCGTTTTGAGCTTCCCTCCGGTGAGGGTGATCTTTGCCGCGTTGATAATGATCACATGATCGCCCGTGTCAACGTGGGGGGTGAAGGTCGGCTTATGTTTTCCCCTCAATAAGATCGCGATGCGCGCGGCCAAACGCCCGAGGGTTTTTCCCTCCGCATCGACCACATACCATTTCCTGACCACGTCCGAGGGTTTCGCGAAATACGTCCGCATGCTCCGTCCCCTGTCCTCCGTCAACTCCGGATGAAACTTCCCTAGGCCTGGTATTTGTCGGGGTTTTTCGCGCCCAGTTTTCCCAACCAGGCGTCAAGGTTCCCGCCCCCTCTCCGCTTCAACACATCCTGCGTCACGTAGATCGGACTGTTCGTTCGCAGCGCGAGCGCGATCGCGTCGCTGGGCCGCGAATCCACGATCCGCTCCGATCCCTGAGACACGAAATGGATGGAGGCGTAATAGGTATTGTTCTTCACGTCCGTCACCACCACGCGGGAGACTTTAATATTCAGATGGTCGGCGAAACTCCGGATGAGGTCATGACTCATGGGGCGCGGCGTCACGTGCCCCTCCAGCGCCAGCCGGATCGCATTGCCTTCGGCGGTTCCAACCCAGATCGGCAGGATGTCCGCGTTTTGCTCGTCCCGGAGGATCACGATCTGGGTTTCGGTGTTCGGATCGGGCAGCACGCCGTGCACCTTCAGCCGGACCAGATCGACAGATTCCTGATACTCCATGACTCGTTCACTGACGGTGACGGGGCGGCACGTCAACAACTCGTGGACTCGCGGGCTTCGGATCCAACGCCCCCAAGACGTTGGTCCCATAAGGTCCGGCTGCCAGTTTTGAATTGAATCTCCGCTGGTCAGGTCTCGTATTTGCCGAAGTCTTCGGGTTTCAAGTTCTCCAGCCACTGATCCAGCTCGTCAGAGGCCTGCTTGCGGATCACTTCATCGTCTGCAAAAATCGGGGTGCTTGTGCGTAACGCCAAGGCGATCGCATCGCTGGGCCGGGAGTCAACGGTGAATTCGGAGTCTTCGTGCTGGAGATGAATTTTTGCGTAGTAGGTGTTGTCTTTCAGGTCCGTCACGACCACGCTGATGACTTTTGCATCGACCGTGTCCAGAACGGATTTCATCAAGTCATGGGTCATCGGCCTGGGCGCCGCGACGCCCTCGAGCGCAAAGCTGATCGCGCTGGCTTCCGACTTTCCCACCCAGATGGGCAACATGTCCGCGGTGTCTTCATCCCGGAGAATCACGATATAGGCGTTATTGTACGGGTCGAACATCAGACCTCTGACCTTCATTTGAAGCATCGCAGCCATCCCGCGACTTGTGCCCGCGACTCGTGCGTGAGTCCGCTTGCAGTGGCGTATTCCTTGAGTTTGGCGAGTCACTCTACCACCGACCTTTCCGATTTGTCAACGAAACCAGCGAGGTGGAAGGAATGGCGGCCTCACGGCAAGTTCTCGAGATCAAAGGCTTTCCCCGAGATGGACGGGGATGTGCACATCGCGAGGCGAAGCAAGGCGTCTGCCGCGACGGAGGGGTCACGAAGACGGCCGGGGTCCTCGGACGGGTAGGCTGCGACCCGCATCGCGGTTCGGGTTCCGCCGGGGTTGAACGTCAGGGTTCGGACACCGAGCGGACGCAACTCCTCGGCCAGGACTTGCGACAGTCCCTCCACGCCGAATTTTGAGACCGCATAGGCGCCCCATCCAGCGCGGCCGGCCCGGCCCACCGATGACGACACCGTGATGATGCATCCACTCCCTTGGCCCAGCATGACCCTCGCTGCCTGCTGCGTGATATAGAAGGTGCCGCTGAGGTTGATGCGGAGCACGCGCGCCCAGTCCGCGAGTGGATATTCGACGAGAGGGACCCGTGGTCCGAGTACCCCCGCGTTATTGACCAGCAGATCCAGTCGACCGTATCGGCGGACCGTGAAGTCGACCAAGGCTTGCGCCTGCCGGGGGGAACCGATATCCGTCACACGGGCACTCGCCGTGCCGCCGGCAGCCTTGATGGCGGAAAGGGCTGCGGTGAGCTCTCGCCCTGTCCGAGAACAGAGCACCACGCTGGCCCCCTCCCGGGCGAACAACTCCGCGGTGGCCCGGCCGATGCCCCGCCCGGCACCGGTGACAAGGACGACCATGTTGACCAGACGGCCGTTGCGGTGAGGGAGGCTCGGGGGCTTGACGCGAGGGTGACCTTGGCGGCGCCTGACCTGCGAGCGGGCGGTGACGTGAGGAGGCGGGTGAGCCAAGCGTGCTGTGTATCGAGTCGGAACAGCGATCCGGTTACTGCTGAGGCCGGTAACTTTGTTGCAATTTGGACGTATCGACGGCTTCTCCCAGCTTCAGGAACGCTCTCATCTGCTTCTTGAGCAAATCCCGGCCGCTTTCATCGCCCAAGTTGATCTGGTATTCGTTGATCACCATCGTCTTCATCTTTCCAGGTCCATTCCATTCAAACCAGCAGGTCTTGCAGACGTTCGCCTTAATCTCCGACTCCATGCGCCCCATGAAAAGGGGCTCCGCGATCGGCTCTCCTGCTTTTCCGCATTTCACACATTGAACTTGGGCCATGTAGTCATCCTCCTGTCACTCGAGTCCCCCCGAGGCCAGTTACCCGGGAGACGCGGTTCTGCATCCGTTGGGCAGCATTCTAGCATCTGCTCATCCCGAAAGAAAAGAGGGCAAGGGGAGCCCGATTACCTCCAGCCGGGCTTACCGTGGAGGTCAGTCTCCCGCGCTGAATACCTTTGGTGGGCGACGACGGTCTTAGTGCGGTCTTACTTAGGACGTGATAACGCTGTAGGAGGAATTCGCTGGTCGAGACCGGTTGCGGTTGCTGTTCCCCCTCTTGTGTTTCTTCACCTTCTGTTTCTTTCCCTTGTGTTGCTTCCCGCTTTTCTTTCCCGATTTCTTGGCACTGTTCGTACCCGTTGACTTGGCCTGCATGATGGACGCCGACGGCGTTTCGGGCATCGCCGGTGGCGCCTGAGCTACCGTCATCGTGCTGAAGCACACCCCTATGACGATCGCCGTGATCGCTATGGACAATGTTTTCATCGTCTACCCCCCTTTCACGCGATTATAGGAGTGGGACCAGACGATGCCAACGAAATAGGGTTTTGGCGCAAGCCGTAATCAGAGGGCAGCGCCCGGATTGACGGCCCCCCGCGATCGTGTTAGAAGCAGGCCTGGAACGGGAGCCATCGTCGAGCCCGGATGGCGGAACTGGCAGACGCGCCAGACTCAAAATCTGGTTCTCGCAAGAGAGTGGGAGTTCGACCCTCCCTCCGGGCACCAAGGTCTCGACCCGAAGGCCATCGCTCAACAGCGATGGGGGTCGACGGATTTCCGGCAGCCTCTTCGGCTCTTTAATTTGTTTCTTAATGAGTTATAAGCCCCTTGCCCAGCCCATCGGCCATGCGATGCCGAGGGCTGTCGGTCCCTGGGGGAACCCTCTTGACAGGGCTCGCGCGATTAGCCTATATTTCCGCCTATCTTAGGTTGATGCTTGGGAGTGCAATCGTTCAAGCGGATCAGTTCATATTTGCAGACACGTCATCGTCTAACTTACAAGGAGGCGACACATGCGCAAGGCATTCTTAATCGGAGCAATGATCCTGTTTGCAGGCTCTGTGGGGGTGGCCATGGCCCAGGAGCGTCTGCCGCAGGCCTCCGGGTTCGGCACCGGCGTCGGGGAGTCGGCAGGCACTGGGACACGTTCCCAGATCTGGGACAAGGCTGCGCTCCTGGAGAGACTCTCCCAGCCGGAAACCCTTTACGGCCGCGTGCTCGCCATCGACATGCCGGGCCATAAGATCTATCTCGAGACGGGCGGAAGCTCGCATGACGAGGGGAGAGCCGGGAGTGGCGCGATGTCATCCCTGACGGTCTACATCGACCAGGACACTAACTTGGATCAGCTTAAAACGATCCAGAACGGCGATGACGTCATTGTTCAGGCACGCGAGGAGGTAACGGACCGGCAGCCGTACGGGACTGGCAGGAAGCTGGTGCGGGATATCACTGTAATGAGAGGAAACGAGAAACTAGCGGGCTTCGGCGGCTTAGGCCAACGGCCAGATCCTAGAACTGAGCGCGGGATTAATACGGCGAATGACTCCTCACACGGGGGTGTGGTCGGCCAGGTTCTGCCGGGCGAGGTGACGTCAGGGATCCACAGCGACATCGGCGAGATTACGGGTGCCGCACCGTGCTGGCAGTGCGAGCCGCAGCCTGGGTGGGGGTACACAGCAACGTCGAAAACCAATAGCGACTGGGGATCTTCTGAGAAACCCAGTTATGCAAAGTGACTTGGCGCTGCAAAGTATGGTAAGCGGCAAGTCAGTTCGTTCCGGAACACTCACTGTTGGATGAGGGGCGGTCGAGGCCAGGCGCCTCGGCCGCCTTTCCGGTTTTTCCCCACCACCTCTTCTTCTGACCAGCAACGGTTCCTCCCCCATGAACTTGTAAGAGCCCGTTCGACTTGGTAGCATGGGCATCAGAGGGGATCCGCGCTGAGATGAACACCCACGGTAAGAGTCAGACCATGCCCCCCACGCCCGAGGCAGACGAGGAGCTGGATCTGCGCGGGGTCATCTGCCCGTACAACTTTGTCAAGACCAAGCTGAAGCTGGAGACCATGGAGCCAGGCCAGATCCTCGCGGTCATCCTGGACGAGGGTGAACCCATCCGCAATGTTCCCCGAAGCGTGACTGATGACGGGCACACAGTTCTCAGTCAAGAACCTCACGCTCACTCCTACCGCGTCACGATCCGGAAACGCTCCGGCCCGTAACACTCTTCCCATCTGTTTCTTGCTCCTCATCGTGTTCCGCGTCGGCCTCCCGCCACCACGAGTGTGATCTCGCCTCGACCGGGACGCGAGGCCGACCCTCGCAACAGCTCCTCTGCCGTCCCACGGACGATCGTCTCACCGGACTTTGTGAGGTCCCGTGCCAACGCCATGCGCCGGTTTCCGAGCACGGCGTGAATCTCCTGCAGGGTGGCTCGAAGGCGGCTTGGAGATTCGAACAGGACCAGCGGGCGATCGTCTCCGCGCATCTGGGCCAACAGCCGGCTTCGTCGCCCTTTCTGCCTGGGAAGAGTCCCCAGGAAGACGAAGGCATCGCCGGCTAGGCCTGACGCCGACAGCGCGGCCAGGACGGCGGATGGACCGGGGACCGGGACCACCCGGATGCCGGACGCGAGAGCCTGCCTCACGAAAAATGCCCCGGGATCGGAGATCAGCGGCGTACCGGCGTCCGAGACGAGCGCCACGCTCTGGCCTTCCTCAAGACGTCGGATGAGCACCGGAGTTTTGTCTTCCTTGTTGAGGTCGTGATAACTCGTCAGGGGCGTGGTGATCGCATGGTGTGCGAGGAGAGCCTGCGAACACCGCGGGTCTTCAGCCGCGACAATCGCCACCTTGTTCAGGATCCGAACCGCCCGGACGGTGATGTCGTCCGGGTTCCCGATCGGAGTACTGACGATGTAGAGGATTCCCGCCATCCTGCTCGCGAACGATTAGATGAACCGATCGGGCATCCTACCGCTCGCGATGGAAAAAAGTCCAACCTCCTGAAAAGATCCCCACAGGATGTTCAAAAAGGCAGTCCAGCGCGGCCGCAACGAGCGAAGAGGCGAAGCGTACTCTTTGCCGTACGTTGAGCCTCTGAGCGACGCGAGAACAAAGCTGGCTGGCTTTTTCAACATCCTGCTAGTGTTTCGGTCGGGCTGTCCGCTATGCTAAGATCCGGCAGCCGGACGGTAGACGGAGCGACGGAATGGAACCGACCCCCCTCATCGAAACATTCGAGCAATGGAAGCGCCCGGATTACTCGTTCTGTCCGAAGTGCGGAGGAGCACTGGGACGCCGATCCATCAAAGTGTCCGAGCCGGATCGGTTGGTGTGCCATGCCTGCGGCTTCATTTTTTTCCTGGATCCCAAGGTGGCGGTGGGGACCATCGTTTCGCTGGAGGGCGGCATCCTGTTGATCAGGCGGGCCATTGAACCGGCCTACGGCAAATGGGTGTTCCCGGGCGGGTTTGTGGATCGAGGGGAGTCTGTGGAGGAAGCCGCCGTTCGAGAGACACGTGAGGAGAGCCACGTGGATGTCCGGATCAGTCGGCTGCTGAATATCTATTCCTATCCCGATCACCCCGTCATCATCATTGTCTACGTCGCGGAGGCGGTTGGCGGGGAGCCGAGCGCCGGGGACGAGACGCTCGAGGCCGGCACGTTCGACCCCCAGTCGATCCCGTGGGAAGAGCTCGCCTTCCCCAGCACCGCGCAGGCGCTCCGGGATTATTTGAAGGAGCGCTGACCCCGACCTTCCTTGACTCCTCTCTTTTCCCGACGCTATAATTCGGTCTGCCGCGCCCGAAAGTTTTCTCTGAAAAGTTGCGAGGATAGACCGCTATGCCGGTCATGTTCCTGATGGCCACGATGGGGCTGTATCTTGT
>WNEW01001851.1_pt1 | contig 16009 bp, 11 predicted proteins | sample 5399891 | NCBI WGS metagenome assembly WNEW01 (sample SAMN13153336, study PRJNA577476) | soil metagenome | isolation source: 40 cm grassland meadow soil pre-rain plot 5 | place: USA:California | collected 2015-09-08 | reverse complement strand
GGCCATGCGGTGATGCCGCTTGCACAGGAGGAGGCAGTTCGCGAGTTTGGTCTCGCCGCCCTCGACCCAGTGCACGATGTGGTGGCCGTCACACCAGCTGGCGGGGCGCTCGCAGCCCGGCCACTGACAGTGCTTGTCCCGAACCGCCAGCGCCTTGCGCAGAGCGCCGTCGACCAGGCGCTTGGAGCGTCCGACGTCGATTACGTTCGAGTCCTCGCTCAGCAGCACGCGCGTGACGCTGCAGTCGCAGGCGAGGCGGCGCACCGTGGCCGAAGAGATCGGCAGCGAGAACTCCATCTCCGCGGCGGCCGCGCCGGCCAACCCCTTGAGCGTCTCGATGGTGGCGGTGACCTGGATCTCGGCCGGCCTGCCGGCGGTCGAGAGCTCGACGAGCGCGTCGGCGTAGCGCTGCTCCCTACTCCGGCCGTCATGCGCGCCGGATGGCTGCGCGAGAGGTTCGAGCGCCGTCCGCACGGCCGCGCCGCCGACCGGGTCGAGGAGACCGCTGATGAGCAGGCATCCGTCCTGCGCCGTGTTCAGGCGCAGGCCGCGCTCCTCCACCAGCTTCTCCTGGTCGCGGTTGTAGCCCTCGGCGTCCACCGCGTGCCGGTAGTGGATGCATTTGTGAAAGAACTTGCCCGGCGAGTTTTCGATCGCCAGCGGCAGGAGCCTGTCTTCATCGAACGCGCCGCCGACCTCGATCGCGGTCCGGGCCATCGTCGCCACGTGCGCGAATCCGATCTGGCCCGTTCGCATCGCCGCCGTCGTCGCGGGCATATCGTGCTGACGACCGCCCACCGCGAAGGCGTTCCACACCGCGTGCGAGTTCATATGGCAGTTCAAGCGGATCCAGTCGGCGGCGGTGTTGAAACCCTCGTTGTCCCACCAGTCCGTCTTGTCGAACTCCGTCGCCAGGCGCGAGAACTCGAGCTCCAGCTCGTCGATGCGACGGCGCATCTGGATCAGCCGGAGCGCAACATCCTCGCCGTGTGAGATGGGATCGACCATGAGGCAACGATCCCAAATAAGGGTTCGCAAGGGAACGTTCTTTACAGGGCTAGAAGTTCGCCAAGATTCTCGATCACGAAGTCAGGCTTCAGCGCTTCGCGCTCCACGTCGCTGCGGGAGCTGGCCCCCGTGAGGACCAGGACGGCGGTCATCCCTTCGCTCTTTGCCATTGCGATGTCGGTCGCGATCCGGTCGCCCACCAGCGCCACCTCGCCCGCCGGCAGCTCCAGGCGCGACAGCACCGCCCGCGCCATGTACGCGCTCGGCTTGCCGAGCACCGCCTCCGCCTTCCTCCCGCTGCATGCCTCGATCGCAGCGAGCATCGCCGCGCAGTCGGGCAGGCCGCCGTCCGGCGTCGGGCAGTACGGGTCGGGGTTCGTGGCCACGAGCGCGGCGCCGTGCAGCCTCACTGCGCGATAGGCCGCGTTGAGCTTTGCGTAATCGAAGGTGCGGTCGAAGGCGACGACCACAACCTCGGCGGCGGCCGGATCGTGCGTGACCGCGAACCCGCGTGCCGCCAACATCTGACCGACCAAAGCCTCGGTCACCGGAAGGATGCGCGCGCCCGGATGGCGGTCCTCCATGTAAAGGAAGAGTGAGTCCAGTGCGGTGACGATGTCCTCCGCGTCCGCATCGATGCCGAGGTGCGTCAGCTTGGCCGCGTAGTCAGCCGCCGTCTCGAGCGGCTTGTTGGTCACGAAGACAACGCGGCCGCCGCCGCCCCTGATCGACCGGATGACCTCGGCCGCGTGCGGCAGCAGCGCGTCGCCCAGGTAGAGCGTGCCGTCGAGGTCGAACGCGTAGCCCGCGTAGCGGCGGTCGACGCGGCTCACAGGCCGCCGCCGAGCGAAGCCGCTTCGCCTAGCACGGAGTCGACGTCCTCGAGGCCCCACCCGCCCGTGAAGAACGCCAGGTCCGCGACCGTGAAGCGGTCGCGCATGAGGTGGCAGCTCGCCAGCGCCCAGCGGACAAGATCCGGCGACGGCGCCGGATCGAGCTCCGAGAACCGCGACGGCGCGCCGGCCGTGACCAGCGCCCCCGCGAGCTCTTCGCCCCCGCCGAGCAGCGGCGCAACCTCGTTCTCGACCGCGCGCCAGTCCATCGTCTCCAGCGCCCGTCGATTTGCCGTCCACCGGCGCAGCTTGCGCGAGTAGAGACGCCAGCACTCCCCGCCCATCGCCCCCGAGGGATCAAGGTCGGCGAAGGCGTCGCGGACCCCTTCCTCCATGGTGCCTTCGGAGGGAAAGTCCAGGCGCACCTTCCCCGTCAACACCTTGCGCACGCGGGACCACAGCGCGGACGCCACGACCGTGCTGACGCCCACCTGGGCGCCGTGGAAAGCCGAGTCCTGGCCCTGGCGGTTCATCGCCATCTCGACCAGATGGCTCACCGTGTGCTCCATCCCCGACGCAGGCGCGGTCGTCCCGGCTACGCCCATGGAGATGCCGCTGTAGGCGAGCACCTCCGCCACCTTCGTCGCCGCCACAAGGTCGCCCTGGGCCAAGCGCGGTGCGAGCGAGAGCACCTCGGGTCCGTGGCGGCGCGCGAGCGCCACGGCGCCGGCCGAGTAGGAGTCGGCCATGCCAAGCATGTAGGCAAGGCGCCAATCGGCGGGTGCGGTGAACATCGCCAGCAGGTCGCCCACGCCAGCGACGTTCAGCGAGGCCGGGGCGCCCACCAGGACGTCGGCGTCCGCGATCAGGAAATCGGGCCAGCGCGTGCGCGTCGTCCGCTTGACGCCTTCGACCAGCAGCACCGACTGGTCGTCGGCGAACCCGTTGACGCTCGTCGCCGTCTGCACCACGACGTGCGCCACGCCTTCGAGGCGCGCCGACACCGCCTTGCCGATGTCGGCGAGAGTTCCGGAGCCCACCGTCACGATCCAGGACACGCCCGCGCACCGCTGCGCGGCGTCGGTGAGCGTGGCCTCGTCGGCGTGGACCCGGCCCGATGGACCACCCAGGACCACCGTCGTCACCGGCAGTCCCGGAAGCCTCTGCTCCACCTCTGGCAGGAGATCGCGTTCCCCCCGGCGCTTGGCCACGCCGTCCGTGAGCACGGCGACCGAAGCTCGCGCCGGCACCAGGCCTGTCAGGTCGTCGAGCGCATCGGTCCCCAGGACCACCGCGCGCAGACCGATCGGCGCCCGCAGCTCAGCGGCGAGCTGCGCGAGGTCGAGCTGCCTACTCAGGTGTGACGTACGCGGCGGTGAGGCCGCCATCGACCAGGAACGTGGCGCCGTTGACGTAGCTCGATTCGTCGCTGGCGAGAAACAGCGCCGCGTTGGCGATCTCCCGCGCCTTCGCGAGCCTTCCCATCGGCAGGTGGACGCGGCGTCGCTGGTACGCGCCCGGATCTTCGTTGAAGATCCGCATCAGCAGCGGGGTCTCGACCGGGCCGGGGCAAAGCGCGTTGACCCGGACACCCTGGCGCGCGAACTGGACCGCAAGCTCGCGGCTCATCGAGAGGACCGCGCCCTTGGACGCGGTGTAGGCGATCTGCGAGGTCGCCGCGCCGAGGATGGCGACGAACGACGCCACGTTGATCACCGACCCGCCGCCCGCCTTCAGCAGGTGCGGGATCCCGTACTTGCAGCACAGGTAGACGCCCTTGGCGTTCACCGCCTGGACACGGTCCCACGCGTCCGGCTCGGTGACCAGGATCGAGTCGTCGTCGGGCGGCATGATGCCCGCGTTGTTGTAGATCACGTTAACCATGCCGTAGCGCTTCTCCGTCTCGGCGAACATCGCCTGCACGCTCCCGGGGTCGCTGACGTCGGCGGCGAAGAAGAACGCGTCGCGGCACTCCGAGGCCGTCTTCTTCCCGGCCTCCTTGCCCACGTCGGCGACGCAAACGCGCGCGCCTTCGGCGGAAAACAGCAGGGCCGCCTCGCGACCGATGCCTCCGGCCGCGCCGGTGATGACGGCGACCTTGCCGTCGAGCCTACCCACGCTCGAATAGTCGCTCGCGCTCGTAGTTCGTCACGACCTTGTCGAACAGGGCCTGCTCGGTGCGGGCGTAGTTCAGGTAGTGGTCGATCACGTCCTCGCCGAAGGCCTTGCGCGCCATCGTGCCCTTCTCGAGAGCCTCGATCGCGTCGCGCAGCGCGTGCGGGAAGCGCTGCACGTTCGACTCGTACGCGTTGCCTTCGAACGCAGGCCCAAGGGGCAGCTTCTTCTCGATGCCGTCGAGCCCGGCCGCGATGAACGCGGCGAAGGCCAGGTACGCGTTGACGTCGGCGCCGGGGATGCGGGACTCGGTGCGCAGGTGCTGACCGTGGCCCACGATGCGAAAGCCGCACGTGCGGTTGTCGTAGCCCCAAGCCAGCGTCGTCGGCGCCCACGAGGCGGCCGCGTAGCGCTTGTAGGAGTTGATGTTCGGCGCCAGGAAGATCGCCAGCTCGGCGGTGTGCGCGATGTGGCCGGCAAGGTAGTGCTTGAACACGTCCGACTCGCCGGCGAACGTGTTGCGGCCATCCGCCCACAGGCTCGAGTGGACATGGCAGGAGCTGCCGATCCAGCGGTGGTCGGGCTTGGCCATGAACGTGACCGAGCAGCCCGACTGCTGCGCCATCTCCTTGATCCCGTTCTTGTAGACGACGTGGTTGTCGGCCATCGTGAGCGCGTCGGCGAAGCGGAAGTTGATCTCCTGCTGCCCTGGCCAGGCCTCGCCTTTCGAGCTCTCGACCGGGATGCCGGCCGCCTTCATCCCCTTGCGCACCGCGCGCAGGAAGGGCTCGTCGTAGCTGGTCGCGAGGATGTGGTAGTCGAGGATGTAAGGCACCGACGGCGTGAGGTCCGTGTAGTGCTTGGCGTACGCCTCCGCGAACGTCTCCTTGAGGAGGAAGAACTCCAGCTCCGAGCCGAACATGGGCTCGTAGCCGAGCGCCCGGGCGCGCTCGACCTGGGCGCGAAGCACCTGGCGCGGCGACGGCCGCACCGGCTTGCCGTCGTGCCACGCGACGTCGCACAGCACCAGCGCCGTCGCCTCCAGCCACGGTATGCGGCGCAGCGTCGCGAAGTCGGGCACCATGTCGAAGTCGCCGTAGCCGCTCTCCCAGTTCGCGATCTGGTAGCCGGGGATCGGGTCCATCTCCATGTCGAGGGCGAGCAGGTAGTTGCACCCCTCGACCGACTCGCCCTTGCCGGCCGTGTCCATGAAGTAGTCGGCGTCGAGCCGCTTGCCCATCAGCCGGCCCTGCATGTCGGTGAAGGCCACGACGACGGTGTCCACCACTCCCTTCTCGACGTCGGCGGCGAGCTGGTCCCTGGTGAGCGCCGGCCGGCGCTCCGGCTGGGTGACCTTGTCCTTGGTCAGCATGTCGACACCTCCAGGGCCTGCATGAGAAAGAAGCGCTGGTGAGCGCTCTCGCGCGCCCACCAGCTTACGTTCGAGTCGGGAGGAAGACTAGGTGCTTCCGCCGCTCGCTCCCGCGGGCCGCGGGGCCGGCGCGCCGCCCTCGGCCGGGATGTCGGTGACATGGGTCTGACCGTAGCCCTCTTTCGCCGGGTCGCCGTGCTGGCCGTGGGTCAGCGCGAACTCCTCCTCGGGTGAGAGGACGAGGCGGTGGCGGCCGACGATGGCGAAGTAGGCGATGCCGACGAGGAAGTAGATGAGCGTGCCGACCACACCCGGCCGGTAGGTCTCGTTGGCGTACAGCGAGACCAGCGAGATGACGGCGATGACGGGCGCCGCAGCATGATGAACGAGGCGCACTGCATCGCGTACGAGATGACGGCGCCGAACACCGCCATGTAGAGAAGCGCGCCGACGACCTGGCCGGCGACCAGGTTCTGGGTCGTGCCCAGGTAGGTGATCAAGCACGCGAGCGCCAGGCCCACGACCCCGCCGGCGATGAGCGCGATGTGCGGAGTCTTCAACGTGGGATGAGTCTCGGACAGGAAGTGCGGGAAGTAGCCGGCTCGTGACAGGGAGTACGTGTTGCGGCCGTACGCGTAGATGATGGTGAAGAAGCTCGCGATCAGGCCGCCGAGGCCGATCAATGCGAGGAACGCGGCGCCGGCGTTGTTGCCGTAGACCGCCTTGAAGCCGTCGAACAGCGGCGTGGCGGAGATGCCGATCGCCTTGGCTCCGCCGTCGATCGCCGTGTTCAGGATGAAGATGCCGATGCCGGTGACGACCAGGGTCGTCAGGCCCCAGACCGCGGCCCGCGGGATGTCGCGCTTGGGGTCATGTGACTCCTCCGCGGCCAGCGGAAGCTCCTCGATCGCCAGGTAGAACCAGATGGCGAACGGGATGGCTGGAAAGATTCCGGCCAGCCCGAACGGAAGGAACGAACTCTGGCCCGCCTGCGGCGTGATGTTGGTCAGCAGGCTGAGGTTCAGCTTGCCCGAGAAAAGCACCGACGCAAAGAAGAAGGCCAAGATGCCGAGGGCGATGATGTTGATCGCGACCGTGAAGCGCATGGTGGCCACGATGCCCCGAATGTTGATGGCGACGAAGACGATGTACGAGATGATGAACCAGACGTAGACGCTGTTCCACCACGGGTCGCCCGTGACGTTGAACAGCGAGACGACGATGGCCTGCATCAGAAAGCCCATGGCGCCGACCACGACCGCCGGGGTGATGACGTACTCCATGTTCTCGGCCAGGCCGGTGATGAACCCACCCCATGGGCCGAAGGCGGAACGAGCAAACGAGTAGGCGCCGCCGGTGTGCGGCAGCGCAGGCGACATCTCGGCGATGCTGAAGACAAGGCCGTAGTACATGACGGTGATGGCGATCGACGCGATCAGGAATCCGCCGAGACCGCCGACGCCGAAGCCCAGGTTCCAGCCGTAGAAGTCGCCGGAGATGACGGCGGCGACACCCAGCGACCAAAGTGACCAGAAGGCCGCGTGGCGCTTGAGAGCCCGCTTGGCGAAATAGGCCGGACTGGCCTCCCGATAAGCGACCGAACCTACCTTGCGCCGCTCCTCAGACAAGTCAAAACCCCCTCCCACGGCGGTGGCCGCCGTGAATCAAGTTGTCTGACGCCCCGATATGTGGGCGAATGCTAGGCGAGGGTGAATTTCTAGTCAAGGGCGGGCTTGACCCCGAAGTTGTCGGACAAGATACTAGGTGCGCCATGCCGACCAACCACCTTGAAGCACGCCCGCGGCCGCGCGCCGTCCAGGTCCGCGACGAGCTCACGCAGCGCATCGACTCGGGCGCGCTCGCAGCGGGCTCGCGGCTGCCATCGGAGCCGGCGCTGGCGACCGAGCTGGGCGTCTCCCGGGCGACCCTCCGCGAGGCCCTCCGCGCCATGGAGAGCGAAGGCCTCCTGCGCCGGATGTGGGGCTCGGGCACCTTTGTCGCCGACGGCCGGCGCGTGGCCAACAGCCTGGACCTGAACTTCGGCGTCACCGATGCCATCCGCGCCGCGGGCATGACGGCCGGCATCGCCTCCGCCCGCCACTCGATGGAACCTGCCACCGTCAGCGAGGCGACGCGCCTGGGCGTGCCGCCCGGCTCGGACGTGCTCGTCGTCGAGAGGGTGCGCACGGCGGACGGCAAGCCCCTCGTCCTGTCGCGCGACATCCTCCCCGGGCGCCTGCTGGCCGACCGGCCCGAGCTTGCGGACGAGATGCTGCGTCGCTCGATCTACGAGGTCCTGGAGAAGGACCTCGGGCTCGTCATCCACCACGGGGTGGCCAGCTTTCGGCCCGTCCAGGCCGACGTCACCGTGGCGCGCCAGCTCGGCATCCCGCGCGGGGAGCTGCTTCTCGCGATCTGGCAGGTGGACTACTCGGAAGAAGGCACCCCGCTCCTCTCCTCGTACGAGTACCACCTCGCCGACGCGTTCGACTTCACCGTGCTCCGGCGCGGACCAGGAAGGAGGTTCTCGTGATCACGAACGTCGGCAAGGCGATGCGGATGAAGCGGGTGATCGACTCCGCCGGCGTGTCGGTCATATGCGCCCTGGACCATGGCATGACCTCGCCGCACTTCCTCGAGCCCCTCGCCGACATCACCACCCGCACCCGCGAGGCGGTGGCGGGCGGAGCCAACGTGATCATGATGTCGAAGGGCATGGTCCGGATCGCCGAGCCCGCCTTCAGCCCGACCACCTCGCTGGCCCTCCTGCTCTCGGCGTCCGCCAACCCCGAGCGGGCCGAGCCCGAGGTGGTCCAGGTGGCGGAGGTCGAGGAGGCGTCGCGCCTGGGCGCGGACGCGGTGGTGCTGTTCACCGCCCTGGGCGGCTCGAGCGAGCCGGGGATGATCCGCACGCTTGCGGCGGTCGGCCGCGCGTGCGAGGCGGTCGGCATCCCCTTCATCGCCGAGGCCGAGTTTCCGACCACGTACGCGTCTGTGGACGAGCTGAAGGACCGCTACGGGTTTGAGTATCTGCGCCGCAACGTGCGCCTATGCGGCGAGCTCGGCGCCGACGTCATCAAGACCAACTGGCCAGGCGACGAGGCGTCGTTCGGCAAGCTGGTCGCGGCGGCGAACGGCATCCCGGTCGTGCTCGCCGGCGGTTCGCGCCTGAGGGACGAAGAGCTGCTCGGCCGGATGGAGGCGGCGATGGCCGAGGGCGCGATCGGCTGCTCGGTCGGGCGCAACATCTTCATGCACCGCTCGCCCGAGGCGATCACGCGCGCGCTTTCGCGGGTGATCCGCGAGCGGTGGAGCGCGGCCAGGGCGCTCGACGACCTCGCGCGCGATCTCGGCACCGTCGCCGCGCGATGAGCGGCGGATACGTGATCGGCTGCGACGTGGGCAGCCAGGGCACCAACACAGCGCTGTACGCAGCGGACGGACGCCTCGTGGGCTCCGCCTACCACACGTACGACGTCGTCTACCCACACCCGGGCTGGGCGGAGCAGGATCCCCGCGAGTGGGTGCACGCGCTGCACGCGACCGTACGCCGTGTGCTCGAGCTCGTCCCCGAGGGAGCATCGGCGGTCAAGGCCATCTCGTTCGGGTCCCAGCTCGACGGCATGGTCGTGTGCGACGGCGGCGGCGAGCCACTGCGCAACGCGATGATCTGGATGGACCGCCGCGCGGAGTCCCAAGCCGCCGGGCTGGCCAGGCGCATGTCGGGCCAGGACTTCTACCACCACGTGGGCGCCAACCTCGACTCGTCGCACGCGGTCTTCAAGGCCCTGTGGGTGCGCGACGAGGAGCCGGACGTCTTCGCCCGGGCCGCCCGCCTGATGCCGCCCGGCTCGTACGTGCTGCAGCAGGCCGCCGGCGTGCACACCGTCGACTACTCGAACGCCTCGTCGCTCGCGCTGCTCGATCCGCGCACGCGCCGGTGGTCGGAGGAAATCCTCGAGGCGACACAGCTCGACGGCAGTATGCTTCCCGAGCTCGCGGCGGGGACGCAGGCCGTGGGCGGCGTCACAGCGGATTTCGCCGCCGCGACGGGGTTGGGACGCGACACCTGCGTGGTCGTCGGATGCGGCGACGAGATGGCGGCGACGCTGGGCGCCGGAGTGTTCGCTCCCGGCGAGGTGTGCGACGTGGTCGGGACGGCCGAACCGGTGTGCGCGGTGTCGAGCATCCCGCGCGAGGACCGGACGATGCTCGTCGAGTGCCACCCGCACGCCGACCCCGACAGCTGGCTGCTCGAGAACCCTGGGTTCGTGTCCGGCGGCAACCTGCGCTGGTGGCGCGACCAGTTCCACTCCGCCTCCGACGACTACGACTCGATCACCGGCCCGGCCTCCTCCGTGCCGCCCGGCGCTGAGGGCCTCGTCTTCCTGCCCTGCATGCAGGGCGCGATGGCGCCGGAGTGGAACGGAGCGGCGCGGGGCGCCTTCTACGGCCTGACCCTGGCGCACACGCGGGCGCACATGACGCGGGCGCTGCTCGAGGGAAGTGCGTTCGCCCTGCGCGACATCCTCGAGGCGATGCGTGCCGCGGGGCTCGAGGTGCGGCGGCTCACGATCGTCGGCGGGGGCGCAAAGGGCGCGTCGTGGCGCCAGATCAAGGCCGACGTCACGGGGCTGCAGGTCCGCGTCCCTGAGAACGTGGAGACGACGGCGACGGGCGCGGCCATCCTCGCCGCCGTCGGCTCGGGGATGTTTCCCGACGTTGGCAGCGCGGTCAAAGCCTTCGTCGCCTACCGGCCCAAGGAGCACGCGCCGGACCCCAGGACGCGCGACGCCTACGAGGAGGCCTACCGCCGCTACCGGGACGTGTACTTCGCGCTCAAGAATGTCTCCAATGCCTGACTCGGCGGTGGCCAGCGACGCGACGAGGGTCTTCCCGCTCGAGCTCGAGCGGCGCTATCCGGTCGTCGTCCGCGGCGAGGGCTCGTGGGTCGAGGACTCGACAGGCAAGCGCTACCTCGACGCCATGAGCGGCGGCTCCATGGCCGCGACGCTCGGCCACGGCCGCCGCGACATCATCGCGGCAGGCGCGCGGCAGGCGGCGACCCTGTCGTACGTGCACAACGAGCGCCTGACCAACCCGCCGCGCGAGCACCTCGCCGCCGAGCTCGTCGAGCTGGCGCCGCCGGGCATGACCCGCGTCCGCTTCACCACCGGCGGCGCCGAGTCCAACGAGATGGCGGTCCAGATGGCGCGGAGCTACCACGTGGAGCGCGGCGACGCGAAGCGCTGGCAGGTGATCTCGCCCGCCCAGGCCTACCACGGGCCGACGATGGCGACGCTCGGCCTGACCGGGCGGCCCGGCCTGCAGCGTCCGTTTGGGCCCTACCTCCCCCAGCACCGCCACATACCGCCCAGCACTTGGCGGTTCGACCCTTCCGGAGAGTCGGCGCTGGCCGCCCTGGATCGAGTCCTGGACGAGGTCGGGCCGGAGAACGTCTCGGCCTACTTCTGCGAGCCCGTCACCGCTGCGGCCCTGCCCGCGTACTCGCCGCCGGAGCGATTCTGGCGGGGGCTGGCCCAGCGCCGGGATAAGCACGGGTTCCTCATCTGCTACGACGAGGTCGTCACCGGCGTCGGCCGGACTGGAGAATGGTTCGCGGCTTCCAGGCTGCCGTTGGTGCCCGACATCATCGCCACGGCCAAGGGCCTCGGCGCCGGATACGCGGCGATCGGGGCGGTGCTCTGCGCTGACCACGTGTATCAGGCCTTCGCGCGCGGCTCACGCCGGTTCGTCGTCGGCCACACGTGGGACGGTGCGCCGATGTCGTGCGCGGTCGGGCTCGAGGTGCTGGACGTGCTGCGGCGCGAGCGCCTGGTGGAGCGCGTGCGCGCCAAAGGGCCGGAGCTGAGGGCCGAGCTGGCCGCGGCCCTGGAGGATATCCCGCTGGTGCGCGAGGTCCGGGGCCATGGATTCCTTCTCGGCGTCGAGTACGTCGATCCGCGCGACGGGACGTCGTTCCTGCCGCCGGAGCTCGGCGTCGCGCGCCACGTCGACCTGACGGCCATGGACAAGGGGCTCATCGTGTACTCGACAATGCCGACGCGCGACGGGTTCGCGGGCGACCAGACGCTTTTCGCGCCGCCCTTCACGACCGGGGACGGTGAGCTGAGCGAGATGGTGCGGCGATTCGCGGAGACGGTCCGCGCGGTCGCGAGGTCCGTCGAGGGCGAGCTGTTGTGAGCACGCCCTGGAAGCCGCGCACGCTCATCCTCCAGCACGAGGAGGCCACACCGCCCGGACTGATGACGGGCTGGCTGAGGGAACAGCAGGCGGCGGTGGACACGCGGCGCATCGACGTCGACGACCGAGCCGTCGAGCCGCGCGACTACGACCTCATCGTCTCCCTCGGCTCGGAGTTCGCGGCGTTCGACGACGCGATCGCATGGGTGCCGCGCGAGGCGCGAGTGTTCGAGGAGGCCCAGCGGGCGGACGTGCCGATCCTCGGGCTTTGCTTCGGCGGCCAGATGCTCGCGCGCGTTCTCGGCGCGAAGAACTTTCGCTCCGAGCAGGCGGAGATCGGCTGGCTTCCGGTGCGCACCCACGACCCGGCGCTTGTCAGCGAGGGCCCGTGGTTCCAGTGGCACTTCGACAGCTTCACCACGCCGCCGGGCTCGAAGGTCGTGGCCGAGACCGATCTCGGCCCCCAGGCCTTCGTCGCCGGGCGCAGCCTCGGCCTGCAGTTCCATCCCGAGGTCACGCCCGAGATCATGGAGGAGTGGGTGCGGGTGTACCCCCACGAGCTCAGGGCCGAGGGCGTGGATCCCGACGGCCTGCTCGCGGAGACACGGCGCCGCGCCGCGTCCAGCCGCGAGGTTACGTGGCGGCTGCTCGAGCGCTTCCGGGACTCGGTGGCGAGGCGATGATCACCGCGGATCAGACCTCGACCTTTCCGCGCTTCCTCGACCTCTCCTATCCGAGCGTCGAACGCGGCGAGGGCGTGCGCCTGTGGACGGCGGACGGCGCCGAGCTGCTGGACGCGTGCTCAGGCGGCGCCATGGTCTCGAACCTCGGCCACGGCCTGCGCGACATCGTGGATGCCGGGGTCCGTCAGGCGGAGAAGATCGCGTACTTCTACATGGACCACTTCACCAACGAGCCGATGGAGCGGCTGGCACAGCGCCTCATCGATGTGGCCGCGCCTGAGATGGCGCGGGTGCGCTTCACGTCGAGCGGCTCCGAGGCGAACGAGACCGCGATGCGCCTCTCCCGGGCCTATCACGTCGACCGCGGCGAGCCGGACCGCTGGCAAATGGTCTCCCCCGCCCAGGCCTACCACGGCTCGACGATGGCAAGCCTCGCGCTCAGCGGCCGGCCGCGGTCGCTGCAGCATCCCTACGAGCCGTACCTCTCGCCGCACCTGCACATCCACATCGGGACCGACCCAGAGGCGGCGCTCCGCGAGCTCGACGCGCGGCTCGAGGAGGCAGGTCCGGGCGCCGTGGCGGCTTTCTTCTGCGAGCCGGTGAGCGGCGCCGCGCGGCCGGCGTTCATGCCGCCGGAGAGCTTCTGGCGGGGGCTGGCTGCCCGCCGGGACAGACACGGCTTCCTCGTCTGCTTCGACGAGGTGGTCACGGGCATGGGCCGCACCGGCAGCTGGTTCGCCTATCAGCAGCTGCCGATCGAGCCCGACATCGTCACCGTGGGCAAGGGCCTCGGCGCCGGCTACGCGCCCATCAGCGCCGTGCTGTGCAAGCAGCACGTCTACGACGCGGTCGACCGCGGCTCGCGGTTCTTCGACCTCGGGCACACGTGGGACGGGGCGCCGGTCTCCTGCGCCACGGGGCTTGCCGTGCTCGACGCCCTCGAGAGCCGCCGGCTCATCGCGCGCGTCCGCGGGCGAGGGCCGCGACTCCTGGAGCAGCTGCAGGCGGCGCTGCGTGGCAACGGCCTCGTGCGCGAGGTGCGCGGCCGGGGCTTCTTGCTCGGGATCGAGCTGGTGGACCTGCCTGACGAGGCGCACATGGACGATCGGATCGAGGAGGTCGCCTTGCGCCATGGCCTGCTCGTCAGCACCACGCACTCGAACCTTGACGGATTCGTCGGCGACGAGGTCGTCTTCGCCCCGGCCTTCACCGCGACCGACGACGAGCTCGACATGATGGTCGAGCGTCTGGCCGCGACGCTGCGCGAGGTGGCGGCGTGATCGAGGTGGAGCCGACCCCGAGCACGGTGCGCAATCGCCCCACCGAGCACGTCGAGTTCGTGCTCCTCGTCATCCCCGATGTCAACGGCTCCCTGCGTGGCAAGGCGCTGCGCCCCGACGCCTTCGAGGACGCGGTCCGACATGGCACGGTCGTGACCGACCTCCTGCTCGCGCTCGACCCGGTCGACGCGCCGATCTCCGACTACGAGCGGTTCGGCATCCGCTCGGGGGCTGCCGACCTGGTCGTCCACCCTGACACATCGACCCTGCATGACCTCCGCTGGCGCCCGGGGTGGCGGATCTGCCTCGGCACGCCTAGCTGGCCGGACGGGCGGCGCTGCGAGCTCGCGTCACGCGAGGTGCTGCGCGGCTCCCTCTCCCAGATGTCGACGCTCGGCTACGAGGTCATGGCCGCGGTCGAATACGAAGTCCGCCTGTGTGACGCGCAAGGTCGCTTCGTCACTTCCGGCGTCAGCTACAGCGCGGGCGAGATCGCCGCGCTCGACGGTTTTGTCAACGCGCTGCGACCGGCGCTCGAAGACCTGGGGGTCGAGCTGACCGCCGTCCACACCGAGGCGGCCCCTGGGCTCGTCGAGCTCAACGTCGCGGCGCTGCCGGCTCTCGAGGCGGCCGACGGCGCGGCGCTGGTGAAGTTCGCGACCAAGGAGCTCGCGCTCTCGCTGGGTTTGCGCGCCTCATTCCTGGCCAAGACGGCTCCGGGCGAGGAGGGCTCGAGCGGGCACGTCCACGTCTCCGCGTGGCGCGACGGCGGGAACGCGTTCGCGAGCTCGCAGGTGATGCAGCCGGCGATCGCAGGCGTGCTGGAGCACCTCCCCGCGGCGTCGCTGCTCCTCAACCCGACCATCAACTCCTACAAGCGCCTCGTGCCCGGCTGGTTCGCGCCGACCAACGTCAGCTGGGGCGTCGAGAACCGCTCGTGCGCAGTCCGCGCCATCCCGGGCGCGCGGCCCGAGCTCAGCCGCTTCGAGTGCCGCAGGCCGGGCGCCGACGCGAACCCGTACCTGGCGCTGGCTGCGATCGCCGTGTCGGCGGCGGACGGCATGCGGCGCGGTGTGCAGGTCCCCGAGCCGGTCGTCGGGGACGCCTACTCCCGCGCCGACCTGCCTTTGCTCCCCAACTCGTTGGAGGCGGCGCTGAGCGCCTTCGAGGCCGACGTGTCTTTCCGCGAGGCGCTGGGAGCGACCTTCAGCGACTACTACGCGACGTCGCGGCGCTGGGAGCTCAAGGCCTTCCAGCAAACCGTGACCGACTGGGAGAGGTCGCGCTACGAGCGGGGCGTCTAGCCTGACCCAGCATGTTTGGCCTCGGCCTGCTGGCGTTCCTCGCCCTCGTGCTGGCGAATGCGTTCTTCGTCCTCGGTGAGTTCGCCCTCATCACGGTCGACCGGGGCCGCCTGCAGGAGATGGCCAAAGCAGGTGACGGGAGGGCTGCCGCCCTCCTGGGCGCCACCGCTCAGCTCACCCGGCACCTATCCGCGGCCCAGTTTGGAATCACCCTCTCCTCGCTGCTGATCGGTTTCGTCGCCGAGCCGCTGGTGGCGAGCGTCATTCACCCACTCCTCGCGGGCCTTCCGCTGCCCGAGGAGGAGCTGGCATTGAGCCTCTCCGTGGCGTCGGCGCTGCTCGTCTCGAGCTACCTGCAGCTCGTCATCGGCGAGCAGGTGCCCAAGGGCGTCGCCATCGCGAAGCCGCTGGCGACGGGGCTGGTCGTCATCCGTCCCCTCACGGCGTTCGCCTGGCTCTTCGGACCGCCGATCCAGCTGCTCAACGGCCTCGCCGACAGGATCGTCCGCAGGCTCGGGGTCACACCCCGCAGCGAGCTGACCGCGGCGCGAAGCATCGAGGAGCTCGAAGTCGTCATCCGCGAGTCTGCGGCACACGGCACCCTCTCCCGCGAGACGGCCCGCCTGCTCTCTCGCGCGATCAAGTTCGGCGACAAGACCGCGCTCGACGCGATGACGCCGCGGCCTCGCGTCGTTGCCGTGCCCCAAACGACGACAGCCGCGGCCATGCTGATGACCGCCGCCCGAAGCGGCCACACCGGGATCCCGGTCCACGGCTCGAGCCCGGAAGAGGTCGTCGGCGTGGCGCGGGTCGAGGACGCTCTCGCACTCTCGCTCCAGGATCGCAGGCACACGAAGGTTGCCTCGATCGCCCGCGACACGCTCCTGGTTCCCGAGTCGAAGGACCTCCTGTCGCTCATCAGCGAGATGCGGGCGCAGCACATCCAGCTCGCCGCCGTGATCGACGAGTACGGCGGACTTGCGGGCATCGTCACGGACGAGGACCTGCTGGAGGAGATCGTCGGCGAGATCGACGAAGGCGGCCCCGGGACGGAGTCGGTGCGCGAGCCCGGCCTCCTGCCCGGCTGGGCGCACGCGGAGCAGCTGTTCGAGGAGACGGGCTTCGTCATGCCTGAGGGCGAGGGCGCGTACGAGACCCTGGCCGGCTTCCTGCTCAGCCATTTCGGACACATCCCCTCGGCCGGTGAGAC
>WNEW01000709.1_pt1 | contig 16024 bp, 13 predicted proteins | sample 5399891 | NCBI WGS metagenome assembly WNEW01 (sample SAMN13153336, study PRJNA577476) | soil metagenome | isolation source: 40 cm grassland meadow soil pre-rain plot 5 | place: USA:California | collected 2015-09-08 | reverse complement strand
GTTTCGGCAACAAAGGAATGGGCTGAAAAAAAGAAGAAACCAACTTTATGGAAGAGGTACTGGTTTGACCCCCAAAGCCGCAACGTCCACTTCATAGGAAAAGACAACATTCCATTTCACGTTGTAATCTTTCCAGGGTTACTCTTGGCTACGAGAGAGAACTATGATTTGCCCTGGGAGGTCTCCTCCTCCGAGTACATACAACTCGAAGGACAAAAATTCTCCAGAAGCAGAAAAGTCGGCGTTTGGATGGACGAGGCCCTTGAGCTAGAAGGCCCAGAGTACTGGCGCTATGCCTTGATCAGCCTCAGACCCGAGCAGAAAGATACCAACTTTACCTGGGAAGAGTTCGCGAGAAAAGTCAACACAGAGCTCAACGATGTTCTCGGAAACTACGTTCATCGAACCATATCATTCACTCAAACACACTACAACGGAAAGGTCCCAAATTTCTCTGCGAGCAAGGAGCAACACGCAAAGATCCTGACATCACTTAGTTCTAGCCTCCCAAAGGTGGATGACAGGCTAGGACACTTTAGATTGAAAGACGCTCTGGAACAAGTCGTCGAGCTGGCACGGGAAGGAAACCGGCACCTTAACGAGCATGAACCGTGGCGCCTGTACAAGACAGATGCTCAAGCTGCCGGCGAGACTCTTGGGATCTCATTACAGATCGTGGCAACCCTCGGCATACTCTTACAGCCTTTCCTTCCTTCAACTTCGAAGAAGATTTGCTCGAGCCTGACTGGGAAAGCGAGTCTTCCATGGGAATCCGCTGGCAAGACAATCATAAAACCCGGAGCGAAAATTCGCTCTCTCCAGCCTTTGTTCCACAAAATCAGTGCGGAAAAGCTTCGTTCTCGGCTTGATGAAATCAGAAGCAGGGTTCCCATTGAAGCTGAAGCTTGACCTACATGTACACACTAACAGATCTAACGACGCCGTCACATCGCCCAAACAGCTCGCAACCATTTGTAGAGATCGTGGACTAGACGGTCTAGCGATAACCGACCACAACGTTCTTGCTGTCGACTCGAGCAAGGAAGTTGTGTTCCTTCCCGGGATCGAAATATCGACGAGAGACGGGCACATAATCGGGCTCGGACTCTCGGAGGCTGTTCCGCGAGGTCTGTCGGCTGATGAGACAATTCAGAGAATCAAGGAACTCCAAGGAGTCTCAATAATTCCGCACCCCTATGATCTTCTGCGCTCGAGTGTAAGACCGCACAACCTTGCGGTCCGTCCTGACGCGATCGAAGTGATCAATTCCTCCAGCTTCCTCCACTCTTTGACTTGGAAGCGTGCACGGAAATTCGCGGAGAAACAGAACTATCCTATGACAGCTGGCAGCGACTCGCATATTCCGGAAACAATAGGAAGAGCATACACTGAGGTGGAAAGCCCCTCGAAAGATACTGCATCAGTGCTGGCTGCCCTAAAATCTGGACTGATAACCCCTGTCGGCGGTCCAATCCGGGTATCTGAGCGAGTCCGAAAAATGTTCCATGCCAATCGCGAGGAAACCTAGTCCCTTCGAGCTTGGACTTGCTCCATCTGATACAGTGGCACTGAGAGTGTCGTGAAATCCTCGCCGTCTTCTTGACCGTATTCCGCGTCGTATAGTTCGATGAAGTCGATGAATCCGTTTAGCGCGGTCCCGTAGGCGTACCCTGTCAGGAAGAGGCAAACGGAAGGCTCTGAGGGGCTGTAGACGCTTCCGTGCACGAAGGACAGATTTGATCCCACGATGGAAACCAGCGTGTCGTACGCTTGAGCGAACTGGGCAGTGCTGAGAGTGGCGGGTCCTCGATAGAGTAGCAACGCTCCCTTGGCCTTGTTGAGAGGCAAGTTCGCGGAAGGCGTTCTAAGAGCCTCGATGACAGAAGCTTGAAGCGTATCTCCAGTTCTAAGCGAGAAACTGCAGACTGTGGCGAGGTCGCCTCTGGACAGTACTTGCAGAATGTCTCTCGCTTCGACATCCTCGGCCCCCGACAACAGTTCGGTGAGACTCCGAACGGCAATACTCGCTGTCTCGTCTGTGGTTCTTTTGGAAGTACTAAGATAGTCTCGGTTAACGCCGTTGTCTATTACGATGGTACAATCGCACGCCTCGACCATTTTTTTGAGTCCTCGTAGAGCGATGAATCGACGTTCTCTCTCGTGAATGAAGGGAATCGCGACGACTGACACTACTGGACGAACTGGGGTCCGTGATCTTTGTGCAATGATGGGCGCACTTTGCGTTCCGGTTTCACCGCCTAACCCTGTTACGACAATGGTGAAATCCGAGCCGTCAGTATATGATGTGACCCGGTGGGCTGCAGACTGAAACACTCTCTGGTCGTCTCGGCCAACGACTAGACTCGAGCTCGTTGACGCGACTGAGTCCTCAAGGAAGACCTTGTTTCGAGCGGGTGATCGCGAGAGCTGTCCTCTATCAGTGTTGACAGCTACACACCTGCTTGGGCTAACCCCTCCCCCTATCGCATGGCTCAGCAAATTATTCCCCGCACCCCCTACCCCAACAACGGAGACTCTCAGAATTGGATTCGCGAGTCTCTCGTCGGAAGAGATTTCTTCTGCAGACAAAATCGGTCAGGTCAGTTGGGAAGGGAACGATCATATATCATAGAATAGGCAAGCCGTATTCAAAACGTAATACGAAATGATAGTCTCACTTGTTTAAGCTAATAAATACACCTGTCAGAGGCAAGTCGAACCAGTCAACCGAGTGCTTCCGGGGCCTTTCCTGCATGAGGCGGGAATGTCAAACTACATTGCGGCGATCTGTTGGAAGGAGAGTAAATCATTAAGGGGTTTGACCGCGGGCTTTCGGGTTATTCCACTTGAGTGTGAGCGTCTTGGGATGTGACGCCTTCACCTCATCGATTCTTCCGACCGAAGTGTTGTGGGGAGAACTTCTTAGTCTATCCGGGTCAGTCTCAGCTTCCTTTGCCACTTTGAGGAACGCCTCGACAAGTTCGTCGAGGTCCCGGAGACTCTCAGTCTCAGGCGCCTCGACCATCATCGCCTCGTCTACAATTTGTGGAAAATAGACAGTGGGCGAATGAAGCCCAAAATCGAGCATCCTCTTCCCAATATCCAAAGCTCTGACGCCTGTCTGTTCGTTGATCCTCTTCGCGCTCAAGACGAACTCGTGTTTCCTATTCCGACTAAAAGGAAGTTCAAACTTGCTCCGCTCTAGAACCTTGGAAAGGACGTAGTTTGTATTCAATACCGCAGTTTCAGCGACGGCTTTGAGTCCATCAGGGCCCAGACTAAGAATATACGCATAGGCTCGGACCAAAACGCCGATGTTGCCATGAAACGCAGTCACTTTACCAACAGAGTCGGAAGCATCATAGTCGAAGAAGTACTTCTTGCCATCAAAACCGACCAATGGTACAGGTAGGAACTTTTCCAGATCTTTCCTGACCCCGACTGGCCCGGCGCCCGGTCCACCGCCTCCGTGAGGCGTTGCAAAGGTCTTGTGTAGGTTAAGATGGACGATGTCGAATCCCATGTCTCCCGGGCGGACCTTCCCCAGTATCGCGTTGAAGTTCGCTCCATCATAGTACAGGAGACCCCCGGCGTCATGAACGATTTTCGCGATTTCGAGCACATTCTTCTCGAAGATGCCTAGGGTGTTGGGATTGGTGATCATCAGGCCAGCTGTCCTAGGTCCAACAACCTTTCGGAGCGCCTCAAGGTCTACCATCCCGTCATCGTTTGATGGGACAACGACCACGTTGAATCCGGCCATTGCTGCACTGGCGGGGTTTGTTCCGTGTGCCGAGTCGGGAATGATCATTTCGCGCCGTTCATCTAACTCGCCTTTCGATCTGTGATAGGCTCGCATGATGAGCGCTCCAAGGTATTCGCCAGCTGCCCCTGCGACAGGCTGGAGGGACATTCTGCTCATGCCCGTGATCTCCGCGAGGAACTGGTCCAGCCGGTGCATTAGGGCCAGGATTCCCTGCACCGTCGATTCGTCTTGCTCGGGATGTATCTTTTCCAGTTTCGGATTCTGGGCTATTGCTTCGGAGACTTTCGGGTTGTACTTCATTGTGCAACTCCCCAGTGGATAGATTCCCAAGTCGACTGCAAAGTTCTCCTGAGAGAGGCGCGTGTAGTGACGAACAACTTCCGGTTCAGAAACCTCGGGCAACGGAGGCAGCCCGTTTCTCAACAAGGCCTTTGGGACGCCACTCCAAGGATCCCGCCCCACGACCTTCCGTTCGATATCGCTGGGTTTTGACGGGGTGTGTCCTCTCTTGCCGTTTCCGGATCGTTCTATGATGAGCGGTTCGTTCCACTTTGCCTGGTGAAACAAGCGCTAAGCCTCCTGAAGTTTTTCGATCAGAAGCCGAAGCCTATCGATCGCCTCGGTGGTATGAACCTCTGTCACGCAGAAGAGCGCACTCTCACCAAGCTCAGGGAAGTCCTTGACAAGACTCTTGCCACCGTGAACCCCGTGGCTGAGCAATGACTTGTTCAATCTGGCCAGGGTTCCCTTTGCCCCCTTGAAAGAAACGGCAAACTCTTGATAGTGTTGGCTCGCGAACCGCGGCGCCACTACACCAGGTATCTCGCCAAGCATCTTGATCGCATAATTCGTCTTGACAAGAATACTCTCAAACAGCTCTCGGAGACCTTGAGGCCCCAGTAGGGAAAGGTAGGCAGCCGCTCCTATTGCGAACAGGGCCTCGTTGGTGCAAATATTAGACGTAGCTCTCTCTCGGCGAATATGCTGTTCCCGAGTTTGGAGAACCATGCTGAACGCCCTTTCCTTTCCGTCTAGGGTTGTAGTCATCCCGATCAGCCGCCCCGGTAGTTGGCGTATCAGATTCTCCCCTCGGCACCCGATCATTCCCAAAGCGGGCCCACCGAAGTTCATCTCTGTCGAGATGGATTGACCCTCGGCTATCACGATATCCGCCCCATACTCTCCCGGAGGCTTCAATCCCCCAAGTGATACTGGGTCAAAGCCCACTATCGACAACGCCCCCTTCTGATGAGATATCGAAGGGACGTTCGCTACCTCCAGGTCGAGAACACCGAAGAAAGATGGGACCTCACAATATACGGCGGCAGTGTCGCGGTCGACTTTGGATTGCAAGTCGGCTAAATCTATGCTGCCAGTCTCCTTGTCAAACAGGAAGGTCTCGAGTCGAATACCTACCGGCTCGGTGTAGTTCTCGAGTACTGAAAATTTCGAGGGGTGCATGCCGTGGGGTACGAGAATTTTCCTTCTTCCTGTTGCTCTACATGCCATCCGAGCCGCTTCGCCAAGGGCCGTCGACCCGTCGTAGAGCGATGAATTAACGGCGTCCATCTGAGTAAGATCGGCGATCATGGACTGGAACTCGAACAGAGACTGGAGGAGCCCCTGAGAAATCTCCGCCTGATAGGGAGTGTAGGAGGTCTGGAACTCTGTACGCGAGAGGATCGACTTAACGGCCGCCGGGAGATAATGGTTGTAAATGCCCGCCCCTAGAAAGATTGGCATGTCACTCGCGGACTTGTTCTCTCCCAACACGCGGTCGACGTGGCTCTTGACCTCTTGTTCTGACGGTAGCCAATCGACCTTCAAGGAACGATTAGTGCGAACTTGAGCCGGAATGTCGGAATAGAGTTCCTCTATTGAAGCTACTCCGATAGCCTCCAGCATCACTTTCCGAATCGGTGCACCGGCATTGGGAAGAAAAGGATGGTCGAAAGTCGCCATCGGAATTCTCATCGCGGTCGGCTCCCGACTACTGATAATCCTTCGCTCAGGGAAATCATTTCTTTTATAATCGGCTAGGCCGACTCGACATTATGCTCCCTAGCGGGTGGGAGGTCACCACCGCTGTCATACTTGCAATTGTCTCCTTTCCCGTGTCCCTAGTTCTCACCCGCTTCTTCATGCAAGTGAACTCAAAAAGGGGAATCATCGGGATAGACGTCCACAAACTTACCAAACCACGAATCCCCGAAATGTGCGGCGCCGCAATACCCCTTACGCTGATACTATTGCCTTCAGCCTACGTTCTGATCGGAGGCGGAAACGCAATCACAATGCTTGCCTTCTCCCTAGTTGTCGGATCCGCGGCGATCGTAGGCGCGGTCGATGATAGACTGAAGATGAGAGGCATCTACAAACCTCTACTGACTCTCCTCTGCGGCCTTCCAATCGTAGCCCTCGGATTGCTCTATCCCGATCAAGTGTACAATCCGACCCTACAAGTCCCCATCTTCGGAAGCTTCCACCTCCCCGTCATCTATCCACTGAGCATACCAGTCGCCATCTCTGTTACCTCGAACACGACTAACATGCTCGATCCGCTAAACGGAGCCATGGCGGGCGGCGTCTCAATAATATCCGCGGCACTCCTCATAGGAGTCCTCATCACCGACCCCGCGCCGAGCATAGTCTTCCTATACGCTTGCCTACTCTTCTCGATGCTAGGTTTCTTTTACTTCAACAGATACCCGTCAAGAGCCTTCGCAGGAAACGTGGGACAATTGTCCGTCGGCGCAGCGCTCGGCGCGCTGGCGATACTTGGAAGGACAGAGATAGTAAGCATAGTAGCCATGTTCCCTCAGATCCAGAATTCGTTCTTTTTCCTATCAAAAATCAAGAGATTCACCGAGCATCATGCTTTGACCGCAAAACCGACAAAATTGCTTGACGACGGTCGCCTAGCCTCGTCATCAGATCCCAACGCACCACTGACCCTCGTCAGGACCCTGCTCGTTGGTCAACCGGCTAAAGAGTCCGAAATCGTCTCCACGATCTTTGCTCTCTTCCTCATCTCAGGCGCGCTAGCATTGATCACAATGATTCTGATAGGGTGAAAAGACTGAACCAAAGAGCGGTGGCTCTCCAACTCCTCGTCTTCATAACCCAGTGGGGCCTAATGATAATCGGATTCGGAATACTCGCCCTAATAGTCGCGCCTCTTCGAATACAATCAGACCCGAGTCTGGGCCGCTATTTTGACGCATCTGCGAAAGCCATGATAGCTCTGGTCTTGTCGATTTCATGGCTCTTCATCTGGGACCGCCAAGTCCGGCTGTATTTCTACCGTAAGAAAGAGGGCACTGCAGAGCTAGTTTAGGAATAGGTTTCCGCGCTCCATTTTCCGCCTTCAACCATTGTAAAACCCATGTCAGTATTCTTGGTGAACCACAGGTTAGCGGGCAACGCGTTCAGACTCTTGCTCGATGGGATCTTCTCGCCGAGACACAGTCTTGCGGCCAGCCACGGAAAATTCCATTCAGGATGGCCTAGTCTCAACGAGGCCAAGGTGAGATAGTGTACGTTGGTTGTGAATCTGCAGTTGATCTCAGTCGGACGCGGGACGCCTCTCGCATCTCCTTTTAGATCGACACAAAAAATCCCATGGGGTTTCTCGGAAACGGCTCTAATCGCCTCCAGAGCGGCCGTGTTTACTTTGTCTGAATGAACCACCCGGTTTAGCTTGGAGGTCCCGCCCGAGCCCACGATCCGGTGTCCCACCCAGCTCAGACGCTCACGAACCATAGAAGTCACAAGCTTCCCCTCGACCCAGATGGACATGAAACAGAAATCGCGATTCGGGAGATACTCTTCCACGATGAAATCCGTCTTCAAGCCTTCCGTCCAGTGGTAGCCAATCCAGTACTCGACACTTCGCCAGCTTTTTGCCAAGCAACTCAGGCTTCCCCCGGCTCCCTGCCTCGCTCTCACCCAACAGGGAAACGCGAGCCTCCTAACCAGTTGCCTTGTGTTTCGGCTGTCAGGCGACAGCACGATCGGCTCTCTCCTGAGTCCTTTCTTGAACCATCTCGACAATGCCTCGTACTTGTCCTGACAGATTCTTACGGCTTTACGATCCGGCAAGAACAAAGTAGCGCGAACTTCGTCCCTGTCTCTCGACAACCGGCCCACCTCCGAGTCTGGCTGAGGAAAGACCATCTCAACCCTGTCTTTCTTGATAACTTGGTTAAGGCGCATCAAGTATCGCGGGCTGTTGGCTGGGGGAAGCTGGTAGGCTCTGTCGATCCATCCATTGAGTTCGATACTAGTCCTGTCTACATCTGTTCCATCGAGGAATGTTTTCTTGCCATCTTTACTGACCCTCAAGCTCCAGCAAACGTTGTTACCCGCGCTACCTCCAGCACCAGTGACCAGAATACTTTCCATAATGATACCTTAGTGTTCGCGTTTCGTGTTTGTATGGGAATAAATAAGTAGGGAGTCTTGCCGGATGCTACCCAAATCACCCACGGTGCACAATGGTCTCTGCAAATGAAGGCACTCGTACTCTCGCTCCTGCTGTTGGCATTATTGTCAACCCAGCTTCCTAGCCCTGCCACGGCTCAGACAAATTGCACCTCGAGCAGCTGCACCGCCGTCGTAAATAGATCCATAACGACAAGCAACTGGGGCGTGACCTTTGTTAGTGATCAGTTCACGCTGACCTTAGGATCATCCCCTGTGTCCCAAATCGCTCTAGGCATACCCTCTGCTCTGAGCAGCAAGCTTCGATTCACGGAGGCTATGGATTCGCAATCGAACCAGCTGCGAATTTCCCCCCCGAGGCTGCTAAGCTTACCCTCCGGGGGTAACTATTCCGCAATTGAGATCGCGTTCCCTTCCGCTAAGACCGGAGCCTACAGCTTCAACCTTACAAGCGTATACTCAGACCTACTGAACTTCAACTCGACATCAAACAACTTCACTTTTGCCTTCGAACCTTTCCCTCTCACCGACGGAACCTACACCGTTACTAGCGCGCAACTCTCCGTGAAAACCAGCGACTGGCCTTCTCCGAAGGTATCCTCCGTGAATGGGACGTTCGCCGGCGCCACATTCACGGCCCAAACAACTACCCTGAAGCCCTACAATACGACAGTCGCGACTATGACCTTCTCGTGGTCCGGCACCGCCCAAACTATTTTTGACGTCGTGGCAAATCGAACCATCACGCTTACACAAGCTGGCTCAATACAAGTCACGGACTTTTACAACATGACGAACAGGGGTCATGATCTGTCAAGTCTCACTCTACCTCTTCCGAAGAACGTTCAGACAGCCACAGCCCGCGACATCATAGGAGTGGTTAACACCCTTACCGCAGCAACCGCGACAGACGGGACAAATACAGTGACATTCTTTCCGAGGTTCGGAACGGTAAAGACCGGAGCGGAGTCTTCGGTTACGATTACGTACGCACTTCCGAGCCAGTCCTACTTGATATCCAAAGGCTTGGGGCGATTTGAACTTAGCTTCCGCTTGTTCGACAACGTCAAGTTCTTCGAACCAACGCTGCAGATGAAAATAATCACCCCGATGGGGTTCCGTCTAGACTCTTTCAGCGGCCAAACCTTCACCACATCTGGCAACCAGATCCTCGTGCAGATATCAACGGTTACACCAATGTCCAACCTATCGTTTACCATGGACTATCAGCTCGACCCATTCTGGGCAAGTCTTTCAGCCCTCGGATGGGCCGGACTCGCTGTGGGATCAATCGCCGCCATTGTCCTAGCTGTCGGCGCAACCAGCACTGCAGGAGTAACACTCTCAGGCGCTCCGTCCGAGCTCATCGGACGGTTCGTGGAATTGTACGATGAAAAATCGGCCATGCGACTAGAAGCGGAAAAAATGGACGAGGACCTTGCGAGAGGGGCGCTTAACCGTCATGAGTTCAAGAGAAGAAGACGCGTTGTCGACTTGAGAATTGCCGAGTTAGAAAGAACACTGGCACCGGTCAAAGACCAATTATCAAAGGCGAACCCCCGCTACCAAGACATGATCAAAAGGCTCGAACGAGCCGAGGCCGACATCCAGGTAGTCCGAACCACATCTGCAGACCTCAGGAACCAATACAGGAGCGGAAGAATAGCTAGAGAACTGTACGAGTCTTTGATGTCAGACCTCGCTAAGAGGAAAGAGAAAGCTCAGCAGACAATGGACACCATAGTCATTAATCTGAGAGAGGAGACTAGGTAAGAATCCTCCCCTGGTCCCCCGATAATTGAAAATCCGCATAGAAGAATACGACAACTGGTTGGATCAAGAACTCGAGAAAGCACTGCGCCCTACGAGGAGTAAGGCTGGGAAACTTTCTGACGACGCGCGACGGGCACTTGATGAGGCTCGAAGCTTCTTCGAGGAACTCTCTCGCAAAGCCGACGGGAACCTTGCGACCAAGAAAGACCCTATCTCTTATCGAGCCGCAAGAGTCGTGGGAAGAGTGGCTCGCGACGCTATCTCAAGCATAGAAAAGATCGAAATACCCCAAGAAGTTAGCTGGGATTCCTACAAGGTTCTTCGAGACAACCTCTCCAACACAGCTCGTTCTCTTAGGGAGAGCAGAACCAATACCCAGAGAGAAGTCCACGGACTCTATCTTCTGGACATGCTGTCATTCTCGGGAATAGTCGAGAGAATTGCGAAAGTCGGAGAAAAAATATCACAATTCCTCGAGGGAGACGGAGAAAATCTTCAACGAGCTAGGACCCTTACCGGTATCGTTGAGACAATCCTTCAAACCCGACTGGAATTGGACGAGAAAAAGACGGAGACCGTCGAACTTGAACGAGCCCGTGAAGCACTCTCGTCCGCGGTGAATGAGTTGTCAAGCGAGATGGAGAAGATCACATCAAACGATTCCCTCAAACGAGTCCTGGAAATCGAGAAAGAACTCCGGAAGGAGAGCAGAGAATTCAGAACAGATACGCTGACCCATCTTCGAAGACCTCTCCGAAAACTCAGGGACCTGTCCCAGCGAGGCGAAATCGCCATTAGAACTGAGGAGAGAGACGCATTAGGCGAATATATTCAATCCCCGTATAGGAGCTTCCTTTCGCGAGACTCGGGTCCCTACCTCACCCCGATTTTGACGAACTTGAAGAGCGCTTTGGCCTCAGGCAAGATGGGGCTCAGCCATAGAAAGACCACCAGAGTTGTGGTTCAGCTGGACCAGCTAACAACAACGGAGCATCTCGCCGAGAAACAGAGCAAAGGCCGAACCCTCTTGGGGCAACGACAGCGACTCCTACACGATCCAAACTGCAAGAACCTTTATCTCGAAAGGAAAATCGTTCTCAAGAAAATCGAAGAGGGAAAAAAGAACGAGGCTCAAGCCACCGAGAAGCTTCACCTCGCGGAGGAGAAGATCAAGACCCTCAACAAGCACTTCGAAGAACTGTTAATTCAGGCAGAATCGAAGACTAAGCAATACTTGTCACGCGACGTTCAGATAGAACGACCTCGACCTTCGAAATAGATTTGAGACCACTCTAGATTCGAGACGACGTAATACTCGCAGCGAAAACTAAGAGGATCGCCCTAGACTCTTGTTTATCCTGTCGAGGAGAGAGTCGAACATATTCGGGGTTAGGGTGCCTGTCTGGGTATTCCTAGGGCTTGGATGGTACGACGCGAAGACCTTGCGGCCGTCTGAGAGGTCGATTTCTAGCCCGTGTTCAAACTTCGGAATCTTGTCTGAGAAGAGATTGTCTTGCTTCAATAAGATCATCGTTGAACGGTAGGCAAACTGGCCTAGGCAGAGGATGACTCTGGACCGATTGCATATCTCCAACTCCGATTTCAGAAAGTGCGCGCAGTTGGACATTTCTTCGATCGTGGGCTTGTTGTCGGGAGGAACACATTTTACCGCAGCTGTCACGTAAATTCCATGCAATTCTAGTCCATCGTTTGCGTCGACCGAGCGTGGATGGTTTGCGTATCCAGCTTCGAAAAACGCTTTCACCAAGAAATCAGCGCTCCTATCCCCCGTGAACACTCTTCCAGTCCGATTCCCGCCGTGAGGTGCTGGAGCTAATCCTATCACAATAATCGGAGCCTTGATATCTCCAAAACCGGGGACTGGTCTGCCCCAGTAGTTCCACTTGAGAAATTGCTTCTTCTTGACCTTGGCGACAGACTCTCGGTAGTTGACCAGCCGAGGACAGACCCGGCATTCGACGACCTCTTTATTCAGAGACAAGAGTCTGTCCTTTGCGGATGATGGGGTCCCGTAGATTGAGTCCGAGTTCGTGATCGTCGCCTTGCTCATCCTATTGGATCGTCTACGAATAGATTAGCAAGTTCGGTGAAATGTTTGTTAACGAAACGAATCGTTCGCGTCTCGCCATATAAGCGGCGACCCTTTGGCTGTTTATATGAGAGGACTTGGAACCTCGCCCTTTCTTGCGCCCAGAGCATGGGAATCTGAGGATATTGAATCCGTAGCCTGTCCCCATTAGCTGTTTTCTGCGAATCAATCTCTTAGTATTCATACAGAATAGAATTGCCTAACATGATAGTTAGCGTACTAAACAACAAAGGCGGGACAGGAAAGACCACAACAGCAGTAAACCTCGCAACCGCAACCGCGATTGAAGGCAAAAAGACACTCATCGTGGACTTGGACCCTCAGGGAAACGCCACCACCGGATTAGGCTTCGAGAAAGCAACGCTTTCTTCAACCGTGTACAACGTTCTCTCTCAATCGCGGAAGGCAGAAGAAGTAATTCTAAACACCCGCATCGAGAAACTCTCGCTACTACCAAGCAATCTGGACCTAGCCGGTGCAGAAGTCGAACTGTCATCCACACCCGGCAGAGAATACGTACTCAGAGAATCCATCGGTTCTATCAAAGACCGGTTCGAACAAATTGTAATCGACTGCCCACCTAACATCGGACTACTCACGCTCAACGCTCTAGTGTCGTCCGACCTAGTCCTCATCCCAGTCCAATGCGAGTTCTATCCCATGGAAGGACTTCCAACACTTCTCAAGGTCATGGATCTCGTCAGATCCCGACTGAAGGCAGCTTTTGACTACCGGATCATACTGACAATGTACGACCGAAGAACAGCACTATCACGCCGAGTCATGCAACAAGTAAACACCAACTTTGGCGAACGGGTTCTGAAATCCGTGATCCCCAGATCCGTACGAATGGCAGAAGCTCCAAGCAAAGGTCTACCAGGGATACTATACAGGCCAAGAAACCCTGCATCAGAACAATACCGTATACTGGCAAAGGAGTTGCTACAGGTCCAACCGGTCGCAGTAGCTTAAGCGTCATGCAGAGAAACCTCAGCACCTCAATTCTGAACTAGAACGGCCTGACCGTCCAGCTTTTTTCTTCCTTAGCTCTTAGACTATAGAACTCCCGTTCATATCCTGCCCTTCGATGCCGGGGATATCCTCAAGAAAGCCGTTAGAGAGACGTTTCTCCGAGTGATGATAGAACCTCGTCGATGGTCGTGTAGGTTTTCTCTGGGAGTTTCTCAAGGAATACACGAGCCCTGACTCGTTCTTCGTCAGTCTTGTCAAAGAGCTTCCACCCTTGTTGGTCTACGAGTCGGGACTTGCTAGTCGGAAACCTCGCATCTTCGCTCAAGACCTCGCTTAGTGATTTGAGCCCGACCTGCCCCGTTAGAGAATGAAACTGTCCTGAATTCAAGAAAGTCTTCAAGCGGGCAGCATCTCTGTACATTCTTACCCCATGAAATGCTAGAATGCTATTCTCGAATTTTGGGCCGGAAGCTTTGGCGGCGATATCTTGGAGCTCGTTATCGTCGAACTCGTATACGTTCTGTTTTCCCTTGCCGAACAACCTGCTGTAGAGAATATTCGACTCCACATTGGGGTACTGTCTTGAGATGTCAACACTGTGTACGGCGTCGTGGTCCTGTAGAGCCTTCAATGTATCATCTGTTGGCTCTCCTCCTCGAAACTCAAAGGCAACGCGGGTCCTGCCGAGGCTTACCGTCGAAAGAAACGCGCTGAGTTTGGAGGAGAGCTCTTCGTCCCCCACAAGCTCCTTCGGAATCAGGATTATCAAAGCGGTTGCCCTAAGTTGTCCGCAAATCTTCTCCATCGAATCCACCAGGCGAACGTTTTTCGATGTCAATTCTAGCCTGTGAAGTTCCGCGAGATCCTTGTGACACCTCACAGAGAACTCGAACCCAGACGGGACTCTGCGGCGCCAACTCGATACTGCCACCGGACTTGGTAGCCGATAGTACGTGCTGTTGACTTCTACGAAATCGTAGGCAGACGAGTAAGCTTTCAGCCGGTCACCGCTCGGGACAGAGAAGTAGTCCCACCCGCCTGCACCGATACTGAGCTGACCCATACCTTCATGCCTAATTGATTTGTTTGACTCATAAACGGCGTGGTGGGTAAGAATGGGTGAGGGCTCTGAATGTGTCGGAGCCTGGAGGGAAGCGGTTTGCTTCGTTTCTCAGTCGGAGGAATCTGTCCTCCCCGGTATCTTTGCGTCTTCCGCTTGATGGTTGTCTCTTGATGCTTATCTTGCCTCTCGTTTAGAGGGGTATCGTAGCTGGCGTGATGATGCAGTCTCTCTGACTTTTGAGAAGCTTACTGCTCCCGTGGGCGTGAATCCGGTTGCTCATTGGGATCGTCCTGGTCCGGGCGCCATTAAGGTGCTTCCGAAAGGCGTCACTCGTGAGCTTATTGTTGTGAAGGGTTCGAAGCGTGGAAATGATGTGTATTCTCAGGCTTTGAATCGTCGGATTTCTCGTTGGCTTCAGTCTGTCAGTATTCCAGTTCGATTCTGGCCCTTCTGGAAGCGTCGAGTTCGAGGTTTTTGGTTGATGATAACGTATGCTCTCGACCGCTCGCTTTTCTCGTTAGAGGAGGGTTGGCGGAAAATTCGGAAAGTGTCGAATCGGCATCTTTCATGGCTTCGGAAGCGTTTTGGTCGGCTTCGGTATGTCTCTGTGCTTCAGGCTCAATCTGACGGCTATGCTCATCTTCATTTTATCGTGGAATTCTTGAATCATACGTTTGCTGGTTTTCGTCATGTTGATCGTGATGGTAGGCTCTCCTGGCGCGTTAGTGAGAAGTACGATATTGCCGAGAACTGGGCCTTCCGGTCACGTTGATGTTAAGCTCGTTCAATCGTTGAAAGGTGACTTGTGGTATCTCGCCAAGTATCTTGTTCGTTCAGCTGACTCCCTGAAGGGTGAATTAGGCATGGCCCTTTCCCGTGATTTTGGCCGTCGGGTCTGGTCCAAGAGTCGGAGCTGGCCGGCGTCGACTTGATTAGGAATAGTGATAACTCAAACCCAACTCTTCCGGATCTGTCTCAGGTTCGTGTCATCGTTCCTACGGATCCTCTTCGCTCTCTCTACTCTCGTTGCGTCATCGTGAGATGGCGGTTTGAGGGTGTTTCATACCCCTCTCGGATTGGTGGAGATGGTTAGAATTGGGAGCACTCGTGTGTCTCATGGGCTTCGGAAGATTGCTTTACGGAAACTCTGGTGGCTAGCGAACAATGCCAGGTCTCTGGGTGTTCCACTTTCGTCTAGTTCAACCAGAGCGACAGCGAGGCGCATGAATGGGGTCTAGGGAGCAGATACGTCCATGACAAATCCTGTGCTGCCCAACGGCGTGTAGAAGCTGAGAGTTGAGGATCCGCCCCCGAACTGAGAATACGTAGTTATCGTGAATGTGAAGGTAGTGGTTCCGCCTGGTCGTATCAAGATACTAGTTGGGATTCCTGACGCGCCCCAGTAGAAACCGCTGTTCTGGTGAAAGGACGTTGTGAAGTTGCCCGCAAGCCCGTTCAAGGAGGTCAATGTCACTGACACGGTACTGGAGGAAGCGGGCGGGACTTTGATCGGGCTTGGGTTTGTACTAAGGGCCAATCCTCGCGCGATAACGTTCACGGTGACCGAGTGAGATAGTCTGCCGCTGGTCCCGGTGACGATCAAGGAATAGTTTCCTGCGGTAGCAACGCGGATGGTAAGATTCATGCTTTGGTCTCGGCCTAGCAGAACTTGACTTGCGTCAATCTGATTGCTGCCGTCCACCTTGAGAAGACGTCCGTTTACTCCGTTCGGGAAGGATACCGCCATAGAGACTATGCCTGTAAAGTTGTTCACTGCGCCAACGGTGATCGTACTCCAATAAGGGCCATCCGACCCGTTCAGTAGAGTCTCGCGGTTTGGGTTGGCGGTAAGGCTGAAGTCAGGTTGTGAGGTGGTCGTTTTCAGATTCGTTGCGAC
>WNEW01000704.1_pt1 | contig 16095 bp, 14 predicted proteins | sample 5399891 | NCBI WGS metagenome assembly WNEW01 (sample SAMN13153336, study PRJNA577476) | soil metagenome | isolation source: 40 cm grassland meadow soil pre-rain plot 5 | place: USA:California | collected 2015-09-08 | reverse complement strand
CGCATCGTGAGCGAGAACACGAACAGACGAGGGGGGCTGAAATGCCCCCCCGGCCTGCCGTGAGCCACCCCGCTCGGCGTGATCCGCTCAGGACGCCTTATCGAAGATCGCCCGGAGGATTCGGTACGCCTTCCGGAGGTCCCCGGGCCGCCGGCGGCCGGAGACGAGCGCGAAGATCTTTTCGGCGTCCTCACTCGGCACCGCGGACGGCTTGTCGGCCCGCACGTCCGTGAGCTCGCGCAGCGGGATCTCGAGCGCGACCGACACCCGGTACAGGCTGTCGATGGAGATCGACTTCTCGCCGCGCTCGACCTCGCCGATGAACTTGCCGGATAGGCTGGCGCGATCACCCAGCCGCTCCTGGCTGAGTCCGTGCTGCTTGCGGAGCGCTCGCAACCGCTGCCCCAGGAAGGTCCGTACGTGTTTCACCGCGCGTTCGCCCATGGTCCGGTTCGCCTCCGAGAGCCCAACCGGAACCCGACGCGATGGGTAGGTCGGCGGTCGACTCTACCGCCACCTATGATGCGTGTCAATCCACCGCGCCGGTTCGCTGTCGAGAGCACATCATCTGACCGCTCTCGAGAGCAAGTGATCTGACCGCTCCCAGCAGGCGGCCGGGATGGAATTGTCACCGGGGAGGTGACGATGCTGTGACTTCCACCGTGACCGCCGCCCCCATGGCCGCCACCGCCGCCACGTGCCACAGCCATCGAGGGGGCAAGGAGAAGCGCGATCACGGCGACGAGGATGCGGCAGCTGCGCATGGCAGCCTCCACCGGAGGTCCGGGCACGGCACGGCGCGAGGCGGGGAGTCTACCGCAAACACCAAAAGTGGGCCAGCGGCTCGGGAATCGAACTCGTTCGTTTGAGTCGGCTGCGGTCCGGCGCCGCGGGCGGCGGCTTTCGTGCAATGATGGAAGCTCATCGTTTCTCTTCGTCAGTCATGTCCTTCCGCGGCGAGGCAGTACGGCCTGACTTTCCAGGCGGCGGTAGCGGCGTCAGCGCAGGCTTCGGGGGACCGCATGTCCAACATGAGCAGTCCGTACTCGCAAGGCCGCCAACCATGTAGCGCGTTCACAGAGAACCGCATCAACAAACCCAAGGCCTGCCCGATCTGCACGGCAACGGTTCAGTGGTGCGGCAGATGTGCGGAGAATCACCACTCGGGCGGTTGGCAGACATGCCCGGGAAGGAAGAAGTAAAACGTGACCCGCACGGCTCGCGCCGGTGCTCCGGGCTTCTACCAGCAAGCCGGCGGTTTGGGTAGTATCCGCCCGTGTTCCGGTTCCTGCTCCCCTGGCCGCGGCTGGCGCTGCTGATCCGAAGCATCCTCGAGACTCGCTGGGCTCCCGAGACCTGGCCAACCGCGAAGGCTGAGCTCGCCGGACGGCACCGAACAGCGCGAGCCGACCCGCCTCTTCCATGACTCCGGCGGTCCGGCGTCCGCAACATAGTGCGGGCCGGCGTGCCGGAGCGCGTGGCAATGGACGTCACCGGCCACCGCACGCGCAGCGTGTTCGACCGCTACAACATCATGAGCGAGGCAGATCTCCGCTCGGCTATGAAGCGGACGACCGAATACGTGCACGCGCAGCCGTCACAGGGCAACGTCACGCCGCTTCAGGCGGCCGCCAAGGTCGGACGGTGATCGCGGAGAGTTTCGGGCCCTTCACGGAGAGTCGGGCGAAGGGCCCGACTCCTAACTGCGTGAAAAATGGCGGGCTCGACGGGACTTGAACCCGCGACCTCTGGATTGACAGTCCAGTGTGCTAACCAGGCTGCACCACGAGCCCGCGCCAGATATCAACGAGTGAGACCCGGGGAGTGTACCACGACTCAGGAATTGTTCCCCGGCCTCGTGCCCCGCCGCGAGCCCGACTAGCCGCGCGCCGGCTGCGCGGACAGACCGAGCTGCGACCGAACCGCGTCCTCGACCGAGAACGCCTCGGTCGGCGCCGCCGCGTATCGACCTTGCAGCTGGAACGCCATGTGCTCGAGGAGGATGTTCATGTACCGCTGAGCGGGATTGTCGCGATACCGCGCGCGCCCCGCCATCCAGCCGTCGACGTAGAGCTGAGCGAAGCGATCCACGCCGAGGAGCCGGTACTGCACGACGTGCACCAGCTCGTGAAAGATCAGCTCGGTGAACTTCGCCGGCGCGGCTTCCGTCGCTTGCGGGGCGACGACGATCGTCGTGTCGAAGGTGATGGCGGCCATTCCGTCGGCGAAGCTCAGGAGATCACGCGCGTCCACGCCGCGTGCGCGGAGCTCCGCGTAGAACGGCGGGTTGCTCATCTCGGCCGCCATGACGCGCGCACGGTCGACGTCGGCGCCGAAGAAGGGCCGGAAGCCGGCGGCGACCTCCGGTGGCACGGCGGCGGCGCGCGCGCCGTGCGCCGCCGCCTGGGCGCGGATCCACGCGGGGCCTCGCTCGAGGAACGCCTGGCGCAGCTCATCGTCGGTCAGCAGGTCAGGCATCGCAATTAGAGTAGCCGGCGCCTCGCGACAGGGCAGCCATTTTTGCGTGATCGCGACCGGGAGGGTGGGCTCGCGAGACCCACCCCAATCGAGCAGACGGATCAGAGGGATAGCTGTCGGCCGTCGTCCCCTGGAGGCAGCTCTACCTGGTTGATGCGGAGCTTGCCTTCCTGCGCGAGCATGGCGAGCACCGAGGCGATGGCGCCCTCGGACAGCCGCAGCTGGCGGGCGATGTCGCGCGGACTCATAGGCCCCGAGCGTTCGAGGATCGCGCGCACGTCGCGGTCGATCTCGCTCCACCAGCCGTCCATAACAGCCCCTCCTCCGGTGATCTGGATGGGTCACCTTAGGCGCCCGGTTCGAGGCGCACAACCCGTGAAAGTTTTTTCCCACCGGCGTGTCGCTACGCAAATCGCGGGGCAGGAAAAGCCGGCGTAGTTCTTGCTCCCAGTCCAGTGGTATGACAATCATCCCGCGGGACTCGGACATCATCGGAGCGGCCGCGCTGCTCGCGATCGTCCTCGTGACCGGCCTCATCCGCGCCTTCGGCCTGTAACCTCCTGACGGCCGACCGCGCGACCCATCGGGGCGTGACGCCTCCGCGCTGGAGGTACGTCAGTCGACCCCGCAGCGACTACGGGCGGCGCTCGACGTGCGGCTTCTCCTCGGTGAGCATCACTCAGCCTCGTCGCCCTCGAGCAGGCCAAGGCCCATGAGCAACAGCAAGACAAAGACAGGCGAGATGAAGATCGCCAGGAGACCCCAGCCGGCGGCGCTCCGGTTCAGATGCTGAGCGTAGAGGCCCGCCCCGATCGAGCCAACCACCCACGCGAGCAGGAGCAGGATCTCCATAACGTGGGGACGACAGCACGCCGAAATACCTGTGAAGTCAAATGGTGGGCGGAGCAGGGCTCGAACCTGCGACCCCGGCCTTGTAAGGGCCGTGCTCTCCCAACTGAGCTATCCGCCCGTCGCTAAACGGAACCAGCGACTTACGAAACAGATTTTACCGACCCCCGCCGGAGTGTGCTCGGGATTGTGCCCGCGGCCGCCCCCCGTGGGCCGATTCTTCACGTCGCCGGCCAGTCTCGTAGTTTGGTTACGCCACCTCTTGCAGTCGCTGAACGACGAAGGATCGAATTGTCGGCTCAAGAGCGTCGGCGGCCTCCACGAATGCGGCGATGACCCGGTCTTTCGGGAAGTCGGTGTCGTCTGGCTCCAATATTGGTGTCATGTCATAGTTCAGACCGGTGGCTTCGCCAGTGTCGACGCGCCAGTGCCGGTAGCTGCGGATAGGACTCCAGCTCAACGCTCGCTCAACGTCTGAGCGGTCGTAGCAAAGCTCGAACCCCGCGATCGCACCGAGATCGTCGAACCAGACGAAGAGATCGAAGTCCTCGTTGGAGAACCAGCGACGGTGCTGCTCACGCGTCGGCGGACGAGGTTCATGCACACGAAACAACGTGGGGAGAATTGACGACAATTCACTGCTGACGTCCGTCGCGACGACTCTTTCGCGCAGCATGCGATATGCACTCATGCGATCCGCCCGTGCCCATCGAGTGTACGTCCGCACCTGTCGTAAAGTGAAGCCATGACCGCCCCCGCAAGCGCCCTCGAACGCCTCTACGCGGTCGCCCCCAGGGACTTCACGCGTGCTCGGAACAGCCTGGCCGCCGAGCTGCGAAAGTCGAAGGACACCGACGCCGCACGCGCCGTCGCGCGCCTGCGGCGGCCGAGCGCGACCTTGTGGGCCGTCAACCAGCTGGCGCGACACGCGCGGGCGCCGCTCGAGCGGTTCCTCGACGCCGTCGACCGGCTGCGCCGCACGCAGCTGTCCGACCCGCGCGGTGCGATGGAGGCAATGCGTGCGGAGCGGGCGCAGCTCGAGGCGCTCGTCACTCGCGCGGAGCAGGCGCTCGCGGAGGCGGGCTACTCGCCGTCGGCCCAGGCGCGGCGGCGCATCGGCGACACACTGCTCGGCGCGGCGGCCGATCGGCATCACGCGGAGGCGCTGGCGCACGGGCGATTGACCGAGGAGCTGCACGCGCCGGGATTCGACGCCCTCACCGGCCCCACGCGGCTGCGGGTCGTGCAGGGCGGCGCCGCCCGACACGACGACGCCGCGGCGACCGCGCGTGACGAGCGCCGACGTGCGGCCGCGGACGTGCGACGACGCGAGCGGGACGCCGAGACGCACGTGCGCGACGACGCGCGTGAGGCGAAGGCGCGCGAGCGCGCGGCGAAGGCCGAGGAGCGTAGGCGCGAGGCGGAGGCGAGGCGGCGCGAGGCGGCGGAGCGCGCGGCGGCCGTGGCCGCGCTCCAGCGTGAGGCGGCCGAGGCGCGGCAGCGGCTGGCGGACGTCCAGCGCCGATTGAAGGAGGCGCGTGGCGAACGAGGTCGGCGGGGGCGCTAGTCGCGCCCGGTCACGCTCCGGCCGAACCGGCGCATCGCGTCGGAAATCTCGTCGCCAGCCTTCGAGAAGCCCCTGCGGATCACGTCCCAGTCCTTGCGCACCTTGTCGGTCAGGTTCGTCTCGGGCAGGTCCTGCGGCGCCGACACGGCGGCGGACGGCTTGGGCGCGGGCTTGTGCGGCGTCGTCGCGACGTGGGCGGGCGGCGGTGCGTGCGTGACGGCTCGCGGCGAGGCCGCTTCGGAACCCACGGCTGACGTGGTCTCGTGGGGGCGCTCGACGTCGACTCGACGCTGCGGCGGGCGCGGCGCGACGTTCTCGCGCGCGGGCGACGCCGCGGGCCTGGTGGCGACTGGCCGGTCCACCTGCTGGCGGGGGCGGGCGGTCGCCTGCACGAGCTCCTCGCTGAGCCGCTTGAGTCCCGCCTGGGTCCTGCCCAGGCCGGCTTCGGCCCTCGTCAGCCCCGTCTCGGCCTTCGCAAGCCCGGCCTCGGCGTTCGCGACCCGTCCCTCGGTCTGATCCAGCCGCAGTCGCATGCTCTGAACGCCGCCGTCGACTGCGCCCATCTGCTCGCGCAGCCCCTGCACCGACGCCCCGAGCGCGCCCACCTGCTCGCCCAGCGCCTGGCGCTCGCGATCGAGGGCCGTGAGCCGCTCCGTCATCTGACGCACAGGCGGCGCCGCGGGGGTCCGGGCGACCAGCACGGTCGCCAGGATCGCCGTCGTGGCGAAGCAGGCGCCGGCCACGGCATGGCCCAGACGCGTGATCAGCACATCGTGGTCGGCACGGGTGGGGTCGGAGCTGATCGGCGAGAAGCCGTCCCGGAGGACGAGCAGGCACATGATCAGGGCACCCAGGGCGCTGGCAAAAATGCAGACGACGAGCATGGACTCCTCCAGGCCCCTGTAATCCCAATGTACCAGCGGTGTCGAGAGCGGTTATTGTCGACCCTATGGGGGGAGCCCGTCGAAACGGTGCGGCGCCGGACCTCCGGACGCTCGCCCGTTTGGGCCGGCTCGTCACGTCCAGCCTGGGCATCGACGCGGTGCTCGACGCCGTCGGCCGGGAGGCCGCCGACCTGGTCGGCGCCGCCCAGGTGGGGTTCTGGATCGCCGACGAAGCCTCCCGCACCCTGACGCTGCGACAGGTCGGGCCCCGGCCGGTGCACGGGTACCCGGCCGACGTCATCCAATATGGCGAGAGCGTCGCGGGCTGGGTCGCCGAGCGGCGCGAGGCGGCCTGGGTCACCGACACGCTCAAGGACCCGCGCGTCACCCGCCGCGAGTGGTGGAAGGCCAGCGGCTACAAGAGCCTCATCGCGCTGCCGATCGTCCACGGCGACACGCTCATCGCGGTCCTCGCCCTCGTGGGCAAGGCGCGCTTCCCCGTGCGGCATCGCGAAATGCTGGAGCTGTTCGCCGCGCAGGCGGCGGTGGCCATCACCAATGCACGGCTCTATGCGGACAGCAACGCGCGCCGGGAGGCCGCCGAGGCGCTGGCCGAGGTCGGCCGGCTGCTGTCGCAGACGCTCGACCCCGCGATCGTCGCGCGCCGCATCACCGAGCACGTCTGCCGGCTGCTCGACGCGCGCTCGGCGGCCGTCTATCGACCCGAGCACGACAGCGGCATGCTGGTCGCCGACACCGTGTTCGAGACCGACCGCCCCTTCGTCTGGCAGCGGCGACTGGATCGCGGCACGGGCGTGGCGGGCATGGCCCTGGCGACGCGAGCGGCGTGCGCGACGCCGGACGTGATCGCCGATGCGCGCCTGAGCTACACGCCTGAAACGCGCGCCGGGCTGGGAGGGCGCGAGCACCGCGCGATGCTCGCCGTCCCACTGATCGTCACCGACCGCGCGCTCGGCGCGCTGATCGTCGGCGACGCGACGGGCCGGCGGTTCACGGCCGAGGAGATCGCGCGCGCCGAAGCCTTCGCCGACCAGGCCGCCCTGGCGCTGGAGAACGCGCGGCTCTACGCCGACGCCGAAGGGCGCCGGCGCGAGGCGGAGGTGCTGGCCGAGGTCGCGCGCACCGTCGGCGCCACGCTCGAGCTCGATGTCGTGCTGGCGCGCATCGCCGAGGCGGCGCGCGAGCTGTGCGCCGCCGACATCGCGCGGATCGCGCTCTGGGATCCGGCCACCGATACGATGCGCTTCCGTCACGGCGTCGGCACCCGGGTCACCGACTACGCCAGCGTGCGGATCGAGCGCGGCGTGGGTCACGGCGGGCTGGCGTGGGCGAGCGGGCGCGCCGTGCGCACCGATGACCGCCGCGCCGACCCGCGCTTCGGCGACGCCCACGCCGAGCTCGTCGCCGCCGAGGGGACGGTGGCCGCGCTGGCGGTGCCGATCCAGTCCGGCGAGCGCGTCGAGGGCGTGATCTTCGTCGACAACCGCTCGCCGCGTCCGTTCACCGACCGCGACGAGCGCGTGCTGAACGGGCTGGCCGATCACGCGGCGGTCGCGCTCCGCAACGCCCGGCTGTTCCAGGCCCTGCGCGACAGCGAGGAGTTCCTGGCGCGCGCGCAGGCCGTCGCGCAGATCGGCTCGTGGATCTCGTCACCCGGCACGACCGGCAGCCTCTCGTGGTCGCGTGAGGTCTTTCGCATCTTCGGCGTGCGCGAGGACGAGTTCGGCGGCACCGTCGAGGACTTCTACGCGCGCGTGCATCCCGACGACGTCGAAAGCGTCCGGCGCGCCGCCGCGGACGCGGTCGCCGAGGCGCGCCCGTACGCGGTCGACCATCGCATCGTCCGGCCCGACGGGACCGTGCGCTGGGTCCAGGAGCGGGCCGACGTCCTGCGCGACGAGCAGGGCCGGCCGACGCGGATCATCGGCATCGTGCAGGACATCACCGACCGGCGCGCGGCCGAGGAGGCGCTGCGCCAGAGCGAGGCGCAGCTGCGCCAGGCGCAGAAGATGGAGGCGGTCGGCCGGCTCGCGGGCGGCGTCGCGCACGACTTCAACAACCTGCTCACCGTGATCACGGGGCGCACGCAGCTGCTGCTCGCGCAGATCGGCGCGGACGCCGCGAGCCGGCGCGAGCTCGAGCTGATCGAGCAGACGGCGGACCGCGCGGGCTCGCTGACCAAGCAGCTGCTGACGTTCAGCCGCAAGCAGGTCATGCAGCCGACACGGCTGGACCTCAACACCGTCGTGGCCGCGTTCGCGAGCCTGCTGCGGCGGCTCATCGGCGAGGACATCGAGCTGACGCTGCGCGCGACGCCCGACCTGCCGCCGGTGCACGCCGACGCCGCGCAGCTCGAGCAGGTGGTCGTCAACCTGATCGTCAACGCGCGCGATGCCATGCCGCGCGGCGGGCGTCTCACGATCTCGACCGGCACGCTGAAGACCACGGGCCTCGCGAGCGATCCGGTGCCGCCGGGCGAGTGGCTGACGCTCGCGGTGAGCGACACCGGCCACGGTATCGAGCCCGAGCGCCAGGCGCTCGTCTTCGAGCCGTTCTTCACGACCAAGGCGCCGGGCAAGGGCACGGGCCTGGGGCTCTCGATCGTGTACGGGATCGTCGAGCAGAGCGGCGGGCGCATCGCCCTCGAGAGCGAGCCGGGCGAGGGCACGACGTTCACGGTGTACCTGCCGGTCGCGGGCGAGCGCACGGCCGGCGTCGTCGCGCGCAGCGCCCCCGCGCCGACCCGCGGCCACGAGACGGTGCTGCTCGTGGAAGACGAGCCCGAGGTGCGCCGGCTCACCCGCGAGATCCTCGAGATGCACGGCTACGCGGTGCTCGAAGCCGCCGACGGGGCGGCCGCGCTGCAGACGGCGCGCGAGCACCGTGGCTCGATCGATCTGCTGCTCACCGACGTCGTGATGCCGGGCCTGCGCGGCCAGGAAGTCGCCCAGGCGCTCGCCGCCACCGGGCGCCGCCCGCGCGTGCTCTACATCTCCGGCTACCCCGACCTCGGCGGCGCCGACAGCGCGATCAGCGACCACGCGCTGCTGGCCAAACCGTTCGCTCCGGCGCAGCTGGCCCGCAAGGTGCGCGCGGTGCTGGACGAGCCCGCCCCGCCCGCCCGCTGAGCTGAGCGCCCGGCCGCGACCCCCGATCGGCGGTCAAAAAACCCCATCGCGCGGGTATACAGGCGGCGGGCCCTCTGGTGTCCTTATGGTCGTCAGCATGTGGACCCTACGTTTCGGTGCGCACCCACCGGACGGGAGACGGAGGCACCGATATGCTCGTGACCGCCCTGGATTCCCCGACCCGGGTCGCTGCAGCGTTCCCGCGCAGGACCGAGGCGGCTGCCAGCTGGCACGTGCTGTGGGCGCGCAGCAACTGCGAGCAGCTCGTTCACGATCAGCTCATCACCAAGGGATTCCACGTCTTCCTGCCCCTGCTCGAGGTGTGGTCGCGGCGGGCCGGCGTGCGCCGCGTCTGTCGCGTCCCGATGTTCAACGGGTACCTGTTCCTGCACCACGCCCTGGACAAGTGCAGCGACGTCGAAGTCCGCAAGACGCGCGGTCTGGTCGCGATCCTCGGCGACAGCTGGGAGCGTCGCGCGACCGTGCCGGAGCGGGAGATCGACGCCATTCAGCGCGTCGCGCACGGCGGACTGCCGGCGATGCCCTACCCGTATCTGAAAGAAGGACAACGGGTGCGGATCACCGCGGGACCGATGGCCGACGTGGAAGGCATCCTGGTCCGAACCCGGGCGAACAAGGGGTTGCTGGTCCTGTCGGTCGATCTCGTGTCGCGCAGCGTGGCGGTGGAGGTCGACTGCACGTTGGCCGTGCCGGCCTGAGCAGGGGCGCGGCGTGACCGTGGAGCGGCAGCACGGCACGCAGCTTTCCGAGGTCTACGACCGCGTGCTCGACAAGGGCATCGTCATCGACGCCTCGCTGCGCGTCTCGCTGGCCGGCATCGATCTGCTGCAGGTCGACGCCCGCGTCGTCGTCGCCTCGATCGAGACCTACCTGAAATACACCGACGCGGTCACGGCGACCGAGCCCACCCGCACCGTCACGGCGCCGGCCGCGCCGGCGTCGCTCCGGACGGCGCCGCCCCGGCGCACCGCGCGCGGCACGCCCCCGGCCCACACGGGCCCGGGCCGCATCGCGCAGGCGGCCGTCCAGGCGTGGAACGGCCGCGACGCCAGCGGCTATGGCGCGCTGCTGAGGGAGGACTACGTCGGCGAGACGCACGCCGTGCCGGTGACCCTGTACGGCCGCGGCGCCGCCCGCCGCGCCATGCGCATGAAGTTTGCTATGTTTCCCGATTTGAAGTTCGACGTCCACGACGTGGTCACGGCGGGTGAGGAGGCGCTCGTGAGCTGGGTCGCCACCGCCACCACGCGCAGCCACGAGCGCGTGCGGGTGTCCGGCTGCACCGTGGGCCGGATGCGCGATGGCAAGATCGGTCACACGTGGTGTTACTGGGACGCGAACGAGATGGTCGCGCCTCTGCGAGTCGCTTCAGATGGATCGCATACTTTGCATTGTATCGCGACAACATCCTGAGCTCTTTGCGTACCTTCAGCACAGGTTCAAGGACTCGATGGTGACGGTGATCCTCGACCGGCGGATGACGGCACGGCGGCGCGCCGAGATCGACCCTGCCGAAGAGCGCCGCCAGGACGAGCGCCGCGGCCGGCCCGACGTCGACGCCGACCTCCTGCACCACTCGCACGTGATCGTCCGGCTGCCGGGCCTCTGAAGGGCGCGCGATCAGAGCCCGAGGGCGGCCAGGCGCGCCCTCGTCGGCACGCCGTCGCTGTCCCAGCCGCGCAGGCCGTAGTAGAGGTCGAGCATCTCGCGTAACTCGTCGGGCGGGCAGTGCATGCCGGCCGACGGCCCCTCCGGAATCGGCTCGTGCATCACGCGCCACGGCAGCGTGTCGTCGGCGCGCCGCACGCCCTCGCGCACGTTGAAGAGCCGCTCGAGGTTGACGATCCGCTCACCGACGCGCTCCAGCTCGTCGGCGGTGACGTCGAAGCCGGTGACCGCGCGCACCATGCGCGCGTAGGGCTCGCCGACGAACAGGCCGAAGCCACGCTCGGAGGTGAAGCGGCACAGGACGAGCGAGTCGCCGACGGCCGTGAAATGCTGGCTGCGCATCGCGAACGCGGGCTTGTCCTTCGTCCCGCGGCGGTCGAACGTCGGCGCGTATTGCGGAGTGGGCCGCGTGTCGTGATGGCTGCCGCCGCGGGTGGCGGTGGCGTAGCCGATCGACAGCCCCTTGAGCGCGCGCGCGGAGTGCGCCGGCAGCTCCAGGCGCTTCACCGCGTACACGAGATTCGTCGCGCCCGGCCGCACGGATGCGGCCAGCCGCCAGGCGCCCTCGGCCAGACGATCGCCGAAGCCCTCGCGCGTCGCGGTCATCTCGACCAGGCGCAGCATGCCACGCCAGTCGCCCCAGCCGAACGGCACGCCGACCTCGGCGGCCGTCAGCCATCCGCGCTCGAGCGCCTCGGCCACGAACGCCAGCGTCACGCCCATCGAGATCGTGTCCATGCCGCCGAGGTCGCAGAGGTCGTTGGCGAGGATCAGCGCCTCGGGATTGTCGATGCCGAGCATCGGGCCGAGCGCGAAGATCGTCTCGTACTCGGGCATCTTCGCGCGCCGGCCGGCGAACTCGCCCTCGCCGATCGCGTACTGCTTGCCGCAGGCGACCGGGCACTTCAGGCACGTCGTGTCGCGATCGTGGTAGTGCGCCTTCATCTCCTCGCCGCCGATCACCCGCGCGCTCGCGAAGACCTCGGCCCGGAGGTTGAAGGCGCCGAGCGCGCCCAGCGCGTTGATGGGGCCCACCAGGAACGGCGTGCCGTAGGTCGACAGCGCCTTGGTGCCGGTGGTGAGCGGCTCGCGCGTCTCGTCGAGCAGCGCTTTGAGCGCCGGCACGTCGGCGACGGCGGTCTTGCGCCCGCCGCGCACGACGACGGCCTTGAGGTTCTTGCTGCCGAGCACGGCGCCGATCCCGCCGCGGCCCGAGACGCCCTCGCGGTTCTTCCAGTAGTGCGCCATCGCCGCGAAGCGCACGCGCCGCTCGCCGGCCGGACCGATCGCGATGGCGTCCGCATCGGCGCCCTCGGCGGCGACGAGCGCGGCGACCGTGTCGCGCGTCGAGCGGCCCCAGAGCGCGTCGGCGGGTTTCACCGCCGCGCCGTCCTCCGTCACGAGCAGATAGGACGGCGCCGCCGCGCGCCCGGTCGCACAGACCGCGTCGAAGCCGGTGCGCTTGAGCGTGGCGGGAAAGCGGCCACCGAAGGTCGAGTCGAAGAAGAGACCGGTCAGCGGCGACTTGCTGGCGACGAGCGCGCGGCTGTTGCCGGGCACGGTCGTGTCGGTGATCGGGCCGACGGCGAACACGACCGCGTTGGCGGGATCGAAGGGCTCCACGCCGGCCGGCACCCGATCGTACAGGATGCGCGCGGCGAGGCCGTTGCCGCCGAGCAGCGCGCGCGCCGTCGACTCGGCGAGCGGCTCGACGCGCGAAGCCCCGGTGGTGAGGTCGACGAAGAGGAGGCGGCCGCCGTAGCCGTTCACGGCGCGGGACGCGGCAGCGCCTGCAGCTCCTTGCGGGCGGCGTCGCGCACGTCGGCCGGCAGATCCGTCTGCGCGAGCAGCTTCTTGTACGTGGTCATCGCCATCTCCGGCTGGCGGGCGGCGGCGAACGCGCGCGCCGCGCCCAGCAGGCCGCGGCGGCCCGTGGCGGTGTCGGGCGCGACGTACGCGGCGCTCAGGTAGTACTCGACGGCGGCGAGCGCGTCGCCCTCGCCGGTGTACGTTTCGCCGAGCGCATAGGCGGCCTCGGCGGCCGTCGCCTGCTCGCTGCTCTTGAGCAGCCGCTCGAGGATCGGACGCGCGGCGTCCCAGCGCTTGTCCTGAACGAGCAGCCGCGCGTGGCCGAAGAGCGCCTCGCGCGTCCAGCCCGGCGCCGACACGTCGCGCGGCCCACGCCCGTACGCCTCGAGGGCACCCGCGCGATCGCCCGCCGCCTGGCGCGCGCGGGCCAGCGCAAGCCAGGCGCGCGGCGCGTCGGCGCCGTTCGGCGAGGCGGCGACGAACTGCTCGAGCGCCGGTCGCGCCTCGGCGGGGCGACCGGTCGCGATCTGCGCCTCGGCCAGCCGCAGCCACGCCGCCTGCGCCAGCGCATTCTGCGGATAGCGCTCCCGCAGCAGCTTCGTGCTCTCGAGCGCGATTTGCCAGGCCGAGGCGTCGGCCGCGCCGGCGCCGACGCGCTCGAGCGCGTCGGGCGCGACGTCGGAGGTGGGGTACTCGCTCACGAGCCGACGCGCGAGCGCGAACGCGCCGGGCCAGTCCTTGTCGTCGACGGCGATGGCCGTGAGCGCGTAGAGGAGTGGCGCCGCGCGGCTCGCCCCGGCGGGTCCGGACGGCGTCGCCGACAACGCCGCCTGCGCCGGGGCCTTGAAGTCACGCATCCCGCCTTTCGCGAAGCCGACGACGGCGAGCCCGTAGGTCGCGGCCGCGACCTCGTCCGGCGTGCCCACGTTGCGCACCGCGGTGAACAATTTCTCGGCCTCGTCGCGGCGGCCGCCGGCGAGCGCCAGGCTCGCCACGCCGAGCTGGCCGAGCGTCACGGCGCCGTCCTTCTGGGCCAGCGTGAACTCGCGCAGCGCCTCGTCCCGCTTGCCCTGGGTCAGCAGCGCCGTGCCGAGCGCCGCGTGGGCCCGACCGAAGAGCGCGGGGAACGGGGCGCGCCCGAGCCAGTCGAGCAGCGCCTTCTCCGCGCCGGCGGCGTCGCCCTGGCGCAGCATCGCCAGCCCGCGGTTGAAGCGCGCGAAATCGGCGCGCGGGTGCGTCGGATACGACGCGACGATACGGTCGACCATCTCGCGCCCGGCGGTGAGGTCGCCCGCCTCGAGCGCGAGCTCGGAGGCGAGGAGCAGCGTGTCGGGCGCGCGCGGGTCATCCGGCTTGGCGCGCACGGCCTCGAGCAGCTCGCGGCGGGCGTCGCTCTTGCGCCCCTGCTTGAGGTACGTCCACGCCAGCGCCGTGCGCGCGAGCGGCGCCTGCGCGTCCGTCGGGAATTCCACGAGCATGCGGCGCAGCGCGGCGCCGGCGGCCATGAAGTCGCCGGCCTGGTAGGCGGCTTCGCCCTGCAGGAGCAGCGCGGGCAGCAGCAAGTCGGGCGCCGGCTTGCCGTTGAGCACGGGCGAGAGGTCGGTCACGGCCTGGCTGTACTCGCGGATTTCGAAATCGACGCGCGCCTGCCGCACGGCGGCCTGGCGCCCCGCCGGCGTGCCGCCGGCGACCTTTTGCGCCAGCTCGAACTGCGTGCGCGCGTCGTCACGATCGCCCTGCGCGCGGCGCGCCTCGCCCTTCACCATGAGCACCCAGGCGCGGGCCGCGGGATCGAGCTGGCCTCCGAGCAACTCCTGATAGACGGGCTCGGCGTCGACGGGCGGCGACATCTCGACCGCCGCGCGCGCGAGCCGGAAGAGCATCGGATAGGCCAGCGGCGAGCGGCGCGCGCCGAGGGCCGCGACGCTCTTGCGGGCGCCCGCCCAGTCGCCGGTGGCGACCAGCGAGAGCGCGAGCCCCGCGGCCGCCCACTCGGTCTCCGCGCTGCCCGAGTACGCGCGGAACGAGGCCACGGCCTCTGGCCCGTGGCCGGCGGCGAGCGCCCACCAGCCGACGCGCAGAACGCCGGCGGGGAACAATGGATGCGCTCCGCCCTGCGTGAACTGGCGCAGCATCGTCTCGGCGCGCGCGGCCTGGCCGATCCGCCCGAGCGTGTCGCCGTGCCAGAACGAGACGTCGCGCGCGATCGCCGGCGGCACGCTGCGCGATTCCAATTGCGTCCACTCCTTGTCCGCGTCTTCCCAGCGGCCGAGCGCATAGAGCGACAGCGCCAGGCCGTGGCGGCCCCACGCGTCCAGCGGCGAAGGCGTGGGACCCGCCAGCAGCGTGCTGAACGTGTCGCGTGCGCGCGCGGCTTCGCGCAGGCGCAGCGCCGTCCAGCCGCTTCCGTGCATCGCCCAGGCGCCCCACTCCTGCCGGGGCGCGTCCTGCGCGACCTGCCGGAAGAGCCAGTCGGCTTGCTCGGTGCGGTCGAGTCGCCAGAGCGTCTCGCCGAGCCAGTAGCGCGCCTCGCGGAGCAGCTCGCGATCGGTGCTCTTGCGCACGGCGTTCTCGAGCGCCTTGGCGGCGTCCTCGAGGTCGCCGCGCTGGAAGCGCGCGCGCCCGCACTCGAGCGACTCGCTGGCGATGCCGAGCCACGAGCCCACGCACGGCAGCGCGCGCGGCGCCTGCACGAACGCGGTCGGCTTCTCGGCGGCGGGCGGTATCGGGATCGCGGGCGGGAACGCGAGCAGCTCCACGGGCGGCGGCGGCAGCGGCAGCTCGATCGTCAGCGCCGGCTTCTCGGAGGGCGCCTGCCCGAAGGGGATGACGCGGGCGAGGTCCGGCGGCGGCGGCTCGGCCGGCCGCGGCGACGCGGCGCCCGTGAGCACGAACCAGACGGCGGCCAGCGCGAGCGCACGCTTCACGGTCTGCTGTCCTTCTTCGCAGCCGGCTTCGTCGCGTTGCCGCTCGAGGACGGCCGCGTGCTGTTCGGCGAGGATTTCGGGGCGGCGGGCGCGTCGGGCTCGGCCATGCGCGCCTTCACGGCGGCGACGCGCTCGCGGGCCCAATCCCGCAGCGTCGCGTCCGGACTTCGATTGACCACCGTCTCGTAGGCCGAGAGCGCGGCCTTCCACGACTGCTGCTCTTCGCGCGCCAGCCCGAGACCGGCGAGCGCGCGGAAGCGAACCTTGCTGTCGATTTCTGGCACGGCGCCGACCGACTCGAAGGCCTTGGCCGCCTCGGCGAAGCGCTTCTGCTTGAGCTCCGACTCGCCCACCATCAGCCACGCCTCCGACCGCACCGCGTTGTCGTCGCTCTTGGCCGCCTGCGTGGCGTAGGTGACCGCGGACTTCCAGTTCTTCTGCTTGAAGGAGGACGATGCGAGATCGAGCGCCAGCTTGCGGGTCAGGGGATCCTCGGCAAAGTCCGTCGTCAGCCGCTTCCACGCCTCCTCGCGGTCGCGGGGGCGCTCGAGCCGCGTCGCGATCTGGGCCGCGCTGTAGAGCGCGTCCGCCGTCGGCGGGGTCTGCGCCATCAGCGTCTTGTAGGCTTCGAGCTGCTCGGCCTTGTCACCTGAGCGCGCCAGCGTCTGCGGAATCAGGCGCCGCGCGGTGGCCGCCTGCGGATGATTCGGGTGCGCGGCAAGGAACGCGCGCAGCTCGCCCAC
>WNEW01000698.1_pt1 | contig 16132 bp, 16 predicted proteins | sample 5399891 | NCBI WGS metagenome assembly WNEW01 (sample SAMN13153336, study PRJNA577476) | soil metagenome | isolation source: 40 cm grassland meadow soil pre-rain plot 5 | place: USA:California | collected 2015-09-08 | reverse complement strand
TGCCGATCCCGAGCGAGATGGTCAACGCCATCCGCGAGGTCGGCGACCTCAAGCACCTGGGGCCGAACAGCGGCGCGAAGAAGCGCTGACGCTCAGCGCGCGGTGAGATCGCTCCAGAGCGCGTCGGCGCCGCGCGCGGCGACGGCGCGGCCCAGCTCGCGCGCCCACGCGCTCTCACTGCCGAATTCCGCGCGCCAGGACCAGAGGCGGCGCGTCGCGAAGTGCAGCGAGTGCTCGTAGGTGAAGCCGATGGCGCCGTGGGTCTGGTGGGCGATGCCGGCGCCGACGCCGGCCGCCTCGCCCACGCGCACCTTGGCCACCGCCACCTCGAAGCGCGCGTGGCCGCGCTCGGCGGCGCGGAACGCCGATTCGGCGGCGATGTCCGCGGCCGCCACATGGCCGGCCAGCACGGCGAGATTCTGCTGGATCGCCTGGAAGCTGCCGATCGGACGGCCGAACTGCCTGCGCTCGGTCGCGTAGCGCACCGACTGCACCAGGCACGACTCGAGCGCGCCCGCCATCTGCGCGGCGCGCGCCATCGCGCCGAACAGGCGGATGGCGTCGGCGGGAACGTCGGCCGGCGCGGCCGCGACGGCGCGCGCGGCGCGGAAGACCAGCGTGTCACGCGGCTCGAGCGCGAGGCTCGCGTCCTCCTCGATCGTCGCCGCGTCGCGCGCGATCAGCGCGACCGTGGCGCGCCCGTCGAGGTCGCCGACGGTGACGACGTGGCCGGCATGGCGTCCCCACGGCACGCGGCTGGCGCGCCCGTCGACGGTGACACCGCCGCCGTGCGTCGCCAGCGTCAGGCGCTCGTCGCGATGCACCGGCGCCAGCGTGAGCGGGCCGAACGGCACCTCGAGCCCGGCCCGCGACAGCAGCCACGCGGCGACGATCGTCTCCGCGATCGGCACCGGCGCGGTGTATCGACCGGAGGCGCGGATGACGACGTGCGCGTCGAGCCAGGTGCCGCCGGCGCCCCCCGCGTCCTCCGACACGAGCGGCAGGGTGAGGCCGCCTTCTTCCAGCGCGCGCCAGAGCTTGTCCGGCCACGTGCCCTTCTCCGCGGCCTCGATCAGCTCCTTCGTCGCGAGATCGGTGAACAGCCGCGTGACGGTGTCGGACAGCAGCGACCGCAATTCTGTCATTGTAGCGGGGTCCGCGAGGTCGGCTCGCACCGTGGGTGGCCTGCCCTCGATTCGTGCGGCTGACGTTGTAGCGGGGTCCGCGAGGTCGGCTTTGGCCGTGGGTGGCCTGCCCTAGATGGGCGCGGCTGACGCGCACTCACCGGAGTCCGAGACCTCTGGCGATGATGCCGCGCAGGATCTCGCGCGTGCCGCCGCGCAGTGAGAACGAAGGCGCCGTCTGCGTGATGTACCCGAGCACCTGCTGCAGGTCGGAGCCGCTGGTCAGCGTGGGCTCGACGTCCAGCAGCGCGTGCGCCAGCTCGGGGATGGATTGCTCGAACGTGGTGCCGACGTCCTTGACGGCCGCCGCCTCGAGGTTCACGACCTCGCCGGCCTGCAGCATGCCGGCGACCGACGTCGACATCTGCCGCAGCGTAGCCAGGCTCGCCACCATGCGCCCGACGGCCTCGGTGCCGCGGTCGTCGGGATGCGCGCTCACCTCGCGCACCAGCTCGCGGATCAGCGCGATCGACGAGAGATAGCGCTCGGGGCCGCTGCGCTCGAAGCCGAGCTCGGTGGTGACCTGCTTCCACCCGTCGCCCTCGTTGCCCACCCGCGCCTCGTCGGGCACGAACGCATCCGTGAAGTTCACCTCGTTGAAGTGATGCTTGCCGGCGAGGTCGATGATCGGACGGATGGTGATGCCGTTCGTGTTGCGCAGGTCGACGAGGAACTGCGTGAGGCCCTCGTGCTTCTTGTCCGGCACCACCTGCGTGCGGAAGAGCGAGATCGCGTAGTCGGACAGATGCGCGTTCGAGGTCCACACCTTGGTGCCGTTGACGAGGTAGCCGCCGTCGGCCCCGGTGGCGCGCGTGCGGATCGACGCGAGGTCGGAGCCCGAGTCGGGCTCGCTCATGCCGATGGCGAACGCCAGCTCGCCGCGCACGATGGCCGGCAGGATCTTCTCGCGCTGCGCCTCCGTGCCGAAGCGCAGGAGCAGCGGGCCGCTCTGCCGGTCCGCCACCCAGTGCGCGCTCACCGGCGCGCCGGCGGCCAGCATCTCCTCCATCACGACGTAGCGCTCGAGGAACGAGCGCTCGTGGCCGCCATACTTCTTGGGCCACGTCATGCCGATCCAACCGCGCGCGCCCACGCGGCGCGAGAACTCGCGATCGAACCCGCCCCAGGACTTCGCGCGCTTGACCGGTGCCGCGCCGCTGAACTCCTTGCGGAGGAAGTCGCGCACCTCCGCGCGGAGGCTCTCGGCCTCGGGCGGCAGGTCGTCGAGCGCGAAGCGGAAGACGCCCGGCATCGCGGGGAGTGGACCACAACGCGCACGACGGCGCAACGTCGGCGCGCGCGCGGGCTTTATCGCGGCGGCGGCGCCGACCCGGGCGGTGGGGGCGGCGGTGGCACGCCCGCCGGCGGTGGCACGCTCGGCGCCGCGGGCGGCGGCGGCGGCGCAGGCGTCGTGGTGACCGGCGGCGGCGCGGGCGGCCCCGCGGCCGCCGCGGGCGCACAGCGGAAGACGACGGCGTTGATCTGCGCGAGCCGCTCGACGGGAAACGACAGCAGGGCCGTGTCGCCGCCGAGCCGAACGACCTTGCGCCGCAGATCCTCCATCGAGTCGTCCGCCACCATGCCGAGCGTCGTGCAGCCCACCGGTACCTTGGGGTCGGTCGTCAGCCGCACGCGCGCCATCGCCAGCCGCGTGTCGTCCTGCGCCGTCGCCATCGACGTCGTCAGCAGCACGAGCAGGACGGCCAGCGTCAGCGCCACGCGTCCACCGACTCGGTCGTCTGGTAGTTGCAGCCCATGATCCGCCAGTAGCCGTTGGTCTCGCCGCCGACGACGATGACGTGGATGTCCTCGCGGCGGAACATGGCAATCTCCTCGTCGGGCGCCGCCTTGAGCTTGCTCGCCCACGGCTCCTCGCCGAACGTCGCGCGGGGGTAGATGTAGTTCTGGATCAGTTGATAATCCCAGTACTCGCCGGCGCGCATCCGCGCGGTGTCGTAGAGCCAGTCGATCAGTGCCGCCTTCTTGGCGAAGCCGCCGCGGTCCACGAACTGGCGCGCGGCGATCGGATCGAGCAGCAGCGTCGGCGGCCCGTGCGGGTCCATGCCGCGCAGCAGATGGCCCACGTGCTCGCGCCAGTGCGTCTCGCGCAGCCCGAGCGTGAACGCCGTGGAGCGCACGCCGGAGAAGACGCTCACCGCGCTCTCCGAGGCGGCACGGCCGTGCTGAACGTGGAACGGCTCCCACGGGCTGCGCTCCTCGTTCTCCGCGAACGTCACGCTGTTGTACGCGTAGTTGTTGCCCTGGTTGCCCATGTACGAGAGCCCCGGCACCGAGCCGCCCTGGCCGTTCTGCGACAGCAAGCCGTAGGCCCGGCCGATGGTGGCGTTGGCGTGGTTGTACGGACCCATCGCCCCCGTCCCCGCGTTCATGCCGATCTCGCGACGGATCGGCCCGTTGACCACGGCCATGGCCGCCACCGCGCTCGAGGAGGAGCCGCGCGCGGTGACACCCGTCGCCGCCAGGGCCAGGATCACCGGGAAGTATTCCGGCCGCGCCCCGGCCATCACCGCGTTCACCGCGACCTTCTCGACGGTGTACTGCCAGTACTCCCGGAAGTGCGTCGAGCGCATCCGGCCGACGACCTCGTCGGGCTTGCGGCGCGTGCCGGCCAGCATCGCGGCCACGCGCGCCTCGGTCGGCAGCACGATCGGCAGGTTGTCGGTCCAGTTCCGCTCGAGGAAGAGCCGGTGCAGGTTCTCTTCCGTGTCGGGCTCGACGAGGCGTGGCGTCGAGCGATCGTACTCGGCAGCGACGCGGCGCGACCGCGGCCGGGTGAGACCCTCGATCACCTCCTGCATCACGGGGCGACCGCTGATCGGGTCGGCGCCGTCGACGTACGCGCGCAGCTCGCCCGCGCTCTTGCCCATGATCGGCTGCGGCACGAAGACCTGGGCGAGGTCGGGCATGCCGTTGACCTCCGCCACCGAGCGCACGACCTTGTCGAACTTGTCCGTGTGCATGGCCACGGTGGGTACGCCGTACCTGGCTTCGAGCGTCATCGCGTGCGCGGCGACCGCCGGCGCGCACGTGCTTCAGTGGCCGACGCCGAGAATCGCGGCGTGGCCCCGCGCTCGGATCTCCTCCCACGTTTTCGGATCGTCCACGAGGTACACGCTGGAGATCGGCTTGAAGACCGTGGACACGCTCGGCATGTGCGCGGCGAACCACGCCTGCATCTGCCTGAGGAACAGGTCGGAGTCGTCGAAGCGGCAGTCGACGAGGTAGACGGTCCGCCCGTTCAGCGTGTCGAGCCGCGGCGCCAGCGGCTTGGCCGCGATCTTCGGCGGATACCCGGTCGGATCGAGGACGCGCAGCGTGCTTGTCATGCTCAGTCTCCCATCACCATGCCGCCGTCGACCTTGATGGCCTGGCCCGTCATGTAGTCCGAATCCGCGCCCGCGAGGAACGCGACGACGCCGGCCACGTCGTCGGGCGTTTCCGGACGGCCGAGCGGAATACCGGCGATGCGCCGCTTCCACGCCTCGCGCGGCGCCCAGTCATGGAGCGCGCCCCACTCGCGGTCGATCTGCTCCCACATGGCGGTGTCGACGGCGCCCGGGCAGACGCAGTTGGAGGTGATGCGATCGGCGGCGAGCGCCTGCGCGGCCGAGCGCGTGAGGCTGATCACGCCGGCCTTGGACGCGGAGTACGGCGTCATCAGGTGGTTGCCGCCGCGATAGCCGGCGATCGACGCCGTCTGGATCAGCTTGCCGCGCAGCTCGGAGCCCGCCATCGGCGTCTGCGCCTTCATGCGGCGCACCGCGGCCTGGAGCACGAAGAAGACGGCCTTGAGATTCACGTCGAGCACGCGATCCCACTCGTCCCCGGTCACGTCGAGCAGCGGCTGCAGGCGGATCACACCCGCGTTGTTGAAAAGCACGTCGAGCCGGCCCCAGCGCTGGTACGGCTCGTCGATCATGCGCGCCACGTCGGCGGCGTTCGTGACGTCGGCACGGACGGCGACGGCTCCGAGCTCGGCGGCGAGCTTGTCGACGCCGACGCCATCGACGTCGGCCAGCACCAGACGGGCGCCGTCGCGCGCCAGACGTCGCGCGGTCGCCGCGCCGATGCCGCGCGCGGCGCCGGTGATCAGCACGATCCGGCCCTCAAGCGGGGCCATGGACCCTCCTCACGAATCGGCCGATGACGTCGACCGCGCGCTGGGCCTCGTCGAGCATCGGCAGGAACCAGTGCCAGACGTGGATCATCGACGGCCATTCCTCCACCATGATGTCAACGCCGGCCGTCCTGGCGCGCCGCCCGAGGCCACGCGCGTCGTCGAGCAGCACCTCGTCGCTGCCAACCTGCACGAGCAGGGACGGCAGATCGCGCAGGTCGGCATAGAGCGGCGAGACCAGCGGCGCCTTGCGATCGCCGCCGCCCACGTAGGCCAGCGTCATCCCCTCGATGCCCTCGCGCGTGACGATGGGATCGACGGCCGCCCTGGTGACGTAACTCTCAGCGCTGTTCGTGAGATCGACCCACGGCGAGATGCAGACGCCACCCGCCGGCCGCGGCAGTCCGCGATCCCGCAGCGCGAGCAGTGTCGCCACCGTCAGTCCGCCGCCCGCCGAGTCGCCCGCCACGACGACGCGCGCCGGCGCGATGCCCTGCCCGAGCAGCCACTGGTAGGCGGCAACGGCGTCTTCTAACCCGGCCGGGAAGGGATCTTCAGGCGCCAGCCGGTAGTCGAGCAGCAGCGCGCGCGTCCCGGCCGCGCGCGCGATCGCGGCCGCCAGATGCCGATGCGAGCGCGGGGAACCGATCACGTAGCCACCGCCGTGCAGGTAGAGCACGACAGCATCCGTACGCACCCCGGGCGGGGTCAGCCACTCCGCGGGGCGCGCGGGTGCCGCGATCGTCTCGACCTTCACGTCCGGCGGCGTCGGAAAGACGCGCTCGGCGCGCTCGTACTGGGCCCGTCGCTGCTCGATGGTGAGCGTGTTCGACGGCGGCAGCTTCGCCAGATGCTCACGGACGAGATGAATGCCTTTGTCGCTCATGGCGCGACATGGTACGCCAAAAGAGGCCGGCGAACCTCCCGTGCTACAGTCAGGCCCATGGCCCACAAAGGAATGAAGTTCGGTATCTTCCTCGCCCCGTTCCACCGCCTCGGCGAGAACCCCCAGCTCGCGCTGAACCGCGACATGGAGCTGATCGAGTGGCTCGACTGGCTCGGCTACGACGAGGTCTGGGTGGGCGAACACCACTCGGCCGGCTGGGAGCTGATCGCCTCGCCCGAGATCTTCATCGCCGCCGCCGCCGAGCGCACGCGGCACATCATGCTGGGCTCGGGCGTGACGAGCCTGCCATACCATCATCCGTTCCTGGTGGCGCAGCGCTTCGTCCAGCTGGACCACATGACGCGCGGCCGCACGATGCTCGGCTGTGGGCCCGGCGCGCTCGTGTCCGACGCCTACATGATGGGGATCGAGCCGATCACTCAGCGGCCGCGCATGGACGAGGCGCTCGACGCGATCATGCTGCTGCTGAAGGGCGAGGAGCCGGTCACGCTCAAGACCGACTGGTTCGAGATGCGCCAGGCGCGCCTGCACCTGGCGCCCTACACCGAGCCGCACTTCCCGATCGCCGTCGCCAGCGTGATGACGCCGTCGGGCGTGATCGCGGCCGGCCGTCACGGCCTCGGCGTGCTCTCGCTCGGCGCCGGCATTCCCGGCGGGCCCGAGGCGCTCGCCAACCAGTGGAAGATCGGCGAAGAGACGGCGGCCCGGCACGGCAAGACGCTGGACCGCAAGAACTGGAAGCTCGTCGTCAACGTGCACGTCGCCGACGACGACGAGGAGGCGATGCGCCAGGTCAAGCGCGCGGAGCGCCACGAGACGATCACCTACTTCGAGGAGACGCTCGGACGCCCGCCCGGCCGTTCCGACGATCCGCTCACCGACGGCGTGAAGATGGGCACCACGCTCGTCGGCTCGGTCGAGACCGTCGTCAAGGGCATCGAGAAGCTGTGGGAGCTCTCCAACGGCGGCTTCGGCGGCGTCCTCTTCCGCGCGCACAACTGGGCGAGCCGCCAGCAGACGCTGCATTCGTACGAGCTGTTCGCGCGCTACGTGATGCCGCGCTTCCAGGGCACGGCCGACGGTCCGCGCAGCTCCAACGAGTGGGCGCGCGGCAACCGCAAGACGATCTTCAGCCCCAACGTCGAAGCGATCCGCCGCGCCTACACCGACGCGGGCCGCGAGGTGCCGAAAGACTTCCTGCAGCGCGCGTCGGGCTCGCGCGACATCGAGGGCACGACGACGACGCCCTGACCGCTCGGCAACGTCGCGCCGCGATCAGTTCGCGCTGAGGAACTTGCGCGCTTCCGCGAGCTCTGGGCGCGGCTCCCCCTGCCCGGCGATGTCCACCAGCCGCGTGAAATAGCGCTTCGCTTTGCCGATGTCGCCGCTCTGCGCCGCCGCCTGCGCGGCGCCATAGAGCCCACGAAAACGATCCGGCTCGCGCGTCTGCGAGGCCTCGAACTCCTTGAGCGCCTCGGCCGGCTGCTTGAGCTCGAGCAGCATGTCGCCCAGGAGCTCGCGCGCGGGAAGGATGCGTCCCGGAGTGACGATATGTTTTTCGCTCTTGTCCTCCATGTCGGCCGCGCTCCGCATCAGGCCGAGCGCTTCCTCTTGCTTGCCGCGGGCCCAGGCGACCCAGGCCGCGGCCCCGAGCCGACTCACCTCGACTTCGTTCGCCCAGTACTCGTTTTTCGCGATCCTAAGCGCGTCCCGCAGCTGGGCGAGCTGCTGCACGTCGCTTTCTGCCGAGGCGGGATCGCCGCTCCGGGCGGCGCCGAGCGCGCGCGCGAAGTATGTCAGCGCGTCGGCAAACGGGTACTTGCTCGGTATCGGCTCGACCTTCGCGGCCTGACTCCACTCACCGCGCTCGATCGCGTAGCGCGCCGGGATCGCCGCGAGCGCGTAAGGTCCCGCGTAGCGGTTGGCGCTGGACACGTGCGCGGTCTCCACCACGATACGTCGCGCATCGCCGTCACGCGCGAGCTGCAGGTAGGCGTACGCCATGTAGTCCATCGCGTGCAACTGACTGTCGACATCGTTGTCGGCCTTCGCCGCGGCCGCCGAACGCTGATTGGTCGCGGCCGAGTCCGCCCAGGCGCCGACGCGGGTGAAGATGTGCGACGGCATGTGCAGCGCGTGCGGTGCCGAGGGCGCGATCGCAGCGTAGCGTCGTGCGGCCGGCAGTCCTTTCTGCGCGATCGGCGCGGCATCGTAGCTGTGGATCAGATAATGGGCCACGCCCGGGTGGTCCGGATGCTTGGCGAACTGCTTCTCCAGAATCTCTGCCGCCTTGAGATAGCTCGCGAAGCTCTGGTCCGCCAGCGACTGCGTTCCCGCGAGATACAAGGCGTAGAAGATCTGCGCCTCGTCGTCGCTGGGATAGCGCGCCGCCAACGCCTCGAAGGCCTTGGCGCGGGACTGCTGGCGGGCTCGCTCGGGGCGATTGGCCCAATCCTGATAGTAGGCGCCGACCGCGTCGATGTAATCGCGCTCGCGCGCGGTCTTGGCGCCGATGCGGCGACCCTCGTCGAGCGCCTTCTGCGCGCGCTCCGCGCCTTGCGGCGATGAACCGAGGCCGCCGAGCGGGTTGTCCATCAGAATGGCCGCGATGCCCCACGTCGCAATCGCGCACGACGGATCCTGCGCCAGCACTTCGCGGAACGTCTTCTCCGTCTCGCCGTACCGGAACGAGTGCAGCATCGCCACGGCCCGCTGGAACGTCGCCTGCACGGCAGGAGCACACGAGTTCGGGAAATCAACCGTGCCGAGCTGTTCCGGCGACTTGGCCTGGCCTTGCCCGGAGCTTGGCGTGCAAAGCGCGATGAAGAGCAACAGTGCCGCCATGCGGATGTACGTGTGCATCGTGTCCCCCTCCGATTCGTCTGTCTTCAACCTACCCGGGCCAGCGCAACGCGATAGAACTCGTGCCCGCGCATCGTGCGTGCCGCGTCCTTGAAATAACGCTGTCGATACTCCGCGGCGCCGACATCGCTCTCCAGCGACAGACCGCGTTTCGCCAGGAACTCCGGCAGCTCGCTCGGCTCGATCCCGAACGTCAGCTTCTCACGAGCCTTCGCCAGAGTAGCAAAAAGCCGCTCCGTGCCGATGAAGGCACCCGGCTTCGTGAGCACGTCGCGATGAACGTACGTGAAGAGCACCCGGCTGCCCGGCGACGCGCGCGCGCACCACGTTAGGATCGCATCGACGGCGGCTTCTGTCAGGTAGTTCGTGACGCCTTCCCAGACAATGAACGTGCGCGCCGACTCGCGGTAGCCGGCAGCGGGCATGACGGACCTGAGCTCCTGCCGATTGAAGTCGATGGGAACGAAGCGAACGTGCTTCGGCAGGACGGAGATGACGCGTCCCAGTGCCCGTCGTTTGGCCGCCTGGGTATCCGGATGGTCGACTTCGAAGACCGTGGTGCCGCGCAAGCCCGGCAAGCGGTAGGCCCGGGAGTCGAATCCTGCACCAAGAATGACGAGCTGCTCCGTGTGTTCGCCGAGCGCGGCGATGATCGCCTCATCGATGAGCCTGGTGCGTGCCACCACTGAGGCACGTACCCCCGGCCATCGGTTGTCGATGAACCGAGGCACGAGGTGCCCAAGGCCAGGGACGGCGGCGAGCCACGTCGTGACTGTGAACGGCCACGTCAGGAAACCCCGCGCCAGCGGATCGTCGAAGAGCCGTCTGCTCTCCGGCAGGTCCGACTCGAGCGCGCGGAAGAGCGCGTTGTGTTCCGCGGTGCGACTTGCGTGCCCGTCTCGCATGGCCCCTCCGACTGGGGTTTTACCACCACCGATTTGCCGGTTGCTTCAGCCAATACCGGATGCCACGCCCCGCATAGGGTTCCTGCCGAAACCGCGGTATCACATGCATGTGGGCGTGCATGGCGATTTGTCCTCCAACCGCCCAGCAGTTCCACCCAACGTTGTAGCCATCGGGATGGTAGTGCTCGTCCATCCACGCCTTGACGTGCTTGAGTAGCGTGAAGGTCGCGTCGACTTCTTCCGGTGCCAGGTCAAAGACGGTCTCCGCGTGTCTTTCCGGAATGATGACGCCTGAGCCGAGCAGAGCGCCTTGCTCCTTCTCGTTCTGCAGAAATAGCACCGTGTCGTTGCGAAGAATGACCCTCTGATCCGGATTCTCGTCCAGGCGACACATGCCACAGTCATCAACCATACGCCGGCTCTTACCTTCCTGCGCGTCTGGCGCGCGCCTGAGGGCGTCGCTTGGCACGCTATCTCTCGCGATTACTGACGGACAAGCGCGTCGCTCCCGACTCTGTACTGAATCGACACAACGCCACTACGACCGGTCGCCGTCGCGATGGCGGTACCACGATCGCCCCGACCGAACATAACAGGGAAGATGACAACCCCCTTCGCGGACGCGTCGACGGTCTTCACGGCCCGCTCATCCTTGTGCTGACTCGTTACCTCCACCTGCTCTCCGGATTGAAATCCTCCGAACGAAATCTGGAAAACCAATCCGGTTTCGGTCATGAGCTCGACCAATGCCCAATGGACCCCTTGCTTCGCCTCAATGGGAAACGGACTTGTTTTGGCGTGAGCGCGGTTATCACCTGATACCAGCGCCAAGTCCAAGGGTTGTCCCGACACATACCCTTCGATCATGAGCGACGGCAAGCCAAGAACCTGTACGCTGCCGTCCTGCTGAATGGTCGCCGGCAGCCTGGAAAACGAAGCGCCTCGTTTCCACCAAAGCGTTGACGGTCCCTTCGCTGAAAACCCCGATGCCGTGAGCTCATACTCGACCAGAGTGCCCTTTGGAGACGTCCGGCGGCCTTTCTCTCTCAGGGTCAGCGAGGTCCCTGGCGCGGAGTACTCACTGTCCCACTTGAATGGCGACTCCGCCGACGAAGCAGGAACAGTGCCTCCTGTCGTATCGATTATCGCCACGCGAGGCCTGCTGGTCGGCGACGGGATGAAGATGCGGTATGTCTCTTCGGCTCCGTCACTGAGAACTGCAGTATGCGCGGCCGAGAACTTCGGGCAGACCCCGCCTTCAATCTCCAACGCGAATGACGTCGGCCCCGGCGTAAGGTACAGGGTCTGATATTCACCGGCACGGATGGCAAAAGCAGCTTTGCCGCCGACGAGGATCTTGTGAGCACACGCGCCTCCAAGAAGTCCCGCATCTCTGAGAAATGAGACCTTCGCGGTGCGTCCTGGCGCAGGCACAGTGAGCTCAGGCTGGTGAATCCGGGAGGCTGGTACCGGCGTGCCGCTCTGCATCGTAATTGGCGTAGTCGAGGTCGGTATGGTCGAACATCCAGCGGCGGTAAGGGCCAACACCAGCACGATACGTTTTGACTTCATGTGTTCCTCTCATTCAGCCATGTCGGTCGAACGACTATCCAGACCTGCGTAGCATCGTGCCCGGCGCCGCCCGCGTATTCGGTATCCGCTAGACCTCGGGCCAGTACGCGAAGCCGGCGCCGATCGGCGAGGCGTACACCGGCACGTAGTCGACGATCGTCGCGGGCTTGCCGTCGGCGACGGCGGCGGCGGCGATCCAGTTGCACGTCTCGCGCGTGCCGCCCTGTGGGCCGCCGGGGCCCGGCATGCCGGTGGCGCCGCGGCCGCGCGTGCCGACGTCCTGGCTGCGATCGCCCGGCGGCACCGTGTAGTCGTCGAAGAAGCGCGCCATCCCGCGCACGTCGCCGGCCGCCATCCGGCGCAGGATCTCGCGATCGAACGCCTCGTCGAGATACGCATCCGGCGCGCGCGGCGTGTGCCACAGCCCGCCGGAGCCGACGACGGCCACGCGCAGCGAGCCCGGGTGCGCGTCGATGATCTCGCGCACCGCGCGGCCGAGCTGGTAGCAGCGCAGCGCCGTCGGCTGCGGCGCGTAGTAGCAGTTCAGGAACACGGGCACGAGCGGCACGGAGAGATCGGTCAGCGACTCCGCCGGGCGGAAGAACGCGTGACCCACGCCACGCTCGGGCTTGGGCATCTCCATGCAGAACGCGGGGTCGAAGCCGCGCGGCATCAGCCCGGTCAGCAGCGCGACGGCCAGCTGCGGATGGCCGCGCACCTTCGCGCGCTGCCCCGACGCCAGCGCGCCCTCGAAGTCGTCCCCGACGTAAACGGCGAACGCCGGAAAGTTGGCGAAGTCGAAGCATTCCATCTGGTCGTCGCCGAAGATCACGAGGACGTCGGGCCGCGCCGCCGCCAGCCGCGCGCGCAGCGTGGCGAACGCGGCCTCGACGCGCGCCTTCTTGGCGCGATTGTCCTCGAGCGAGTCCATCGGCACGTCGGCGCGCAGCGTTCGGCTCGCGCGCACCTGGTTCCATTCCTCGGCGGGGCGATAGCAGGTCGGGCTGTGCGCCACGTTGAAGACGCCGACCAGCGTCGCCATCAGCCGCGGCTCCGCTCGGCCCAGATGCGATCCATCTCCTCGATGACCTCGGGCGGCTGGCCCGCGTGGAAGCGCATCGGGCGCGGCTTGCCGGGCGGCGCCACCGCGGCGCCCTGCCCGCTGCGCACGCGCGGCAGTGCCAGGGCCACGTTCTTCGCGGGATCGCGGACGACGGCCTTGGGATCGCCGCCCTTGGCGACGACGGCCGCCTCCTCGAGCATGCGTCTGCGCAGCAGGATCACGCCGCGATCACTCTCGCCCAGGTGCTCCTTGGTGCGGTCGGCGATCGCGCCCTGCCCGACCCACGCGACGAAGTCCTGGTTCATGATGTGGCTGGTGATCAGCCGGCCCGTCGCCGGATCGGTGACGGGCCCGTGCCAGTACGGGATGCGCGCCTGCTCGAACGGCGCGTCGCCCGGCACCGGATCGTTGAACCACGCGACGTGCAGCGTCCGCGCGTCGTCGATCGGCACGCGCCACTCGAACTTGCCCGTGAAGAGGCAGTTCGGCCACAGGCACACGCGCCCGACCGTCCACAGCTCGTCGTCCTCCGTCGTGTCCTCGCGTACGCGACGGTAGACGAAGCCCCACTCGAACTCCTCGAACGAGATCTTCAGGTGCCGCGGCGCGCGCGCGCCGGACTCGCCGCGCAGCGCGGCCGACCAGTTGGAATGCAGCCACTCGAAGTGGACCGGATCGATGGAGTTCTCCTGGCCCTGGAACCAGTTGCACGGGATCTCGGAGAACACGATCTGCTTGTAGCCGCGCTCGCCGAACAGATCCCAATCGGGCACCAGCGGCGCCGGCGCGGGCCCGAGATACGCCCACAGCAGGCCGGCCTTGGCCTGCACGGGATACGCGGTCGTCCGGATCTTGTCGCGAAAGCGCGCCTCGGGCCGCGCGATCTCCTCGAAGGGCTGGTGCAGGCACGCGCCCGTGCCGTCCAGGAGCCAGCCGTGATAGTGGCAGCGCAGCCCGCGCTCCTCGGGCACGCCATAGGTGAGATCGGCGCGCCGGTGCGGGCAATGGCGGTCGAGCAGGCCGTAGCCGCCGCGCGTGTCCTTGTAGAGGACGAGGTCCTCGCCCATCAGCCGCACCGGCAGGGTGGGATGCTCGTCGAGCTGGGCGACGGCGGCGACGGGCTGCCAGTAGCGGCGCATCAGCTCGCCCATCGTCGTGCCGCGCCCGACGCGCGTGAGCGTCTCGTTCTCGGACGCGCTCAGCATGGTGGTGCGTAGGATGATACCCTCCAGCCTTGATCGCAACAGGCAGGTGAGCCATGAGACGACACCGTCTGATCGTCGCCTCGTTCGTCATCGCCATCCTCGCCGCCGTTCCCGCGGCAGCGCAGCCCGCACCCGCCGGCGAGGCCGTCATGGCCTGGCACGTCACCATCGCCCCGAGCTGGTTCGATCCGTCCACCGCCCCGCCGCAGATCACCCCGTTCGGGATCCTGTACGCGCTGCACGACGCGCTGGTGAAGCCGCTGCCCAATCAGAAGATGGGCGCGAGCCTCGCCGAGTCGTGGACGGAGAGTCCCGACGGTCTGGTCTACGAGTTCAAGCTGCGGCGCGGGCTGAAGTTCCACAACGGCGATCCGCTCACGACCGAGGACGTGAAGTTCTCGTTCGAGCGCTACAAGGGCACGGGCGCCACGGAGCTCAGGGCGCGCGTGGAGCAGGTGGAGATCGTCGATCCGCTGACCGTGCGCTTCCACCTGAAGGAGCCGTGGCCGGACTTCATGACGTTCTATGGCACGACGGCGACTGCGGCCGGGATCGTCGTGCCGAAGAAATATCTCACGCAGGTCGGCGAGGACGGCTTCCGCAAGCACCCGATCGGCGCGGGCCCCTACCGCTACGTGAGCCAGACGCCCGGGGTGGAGGTCGTGCTCGAGGCGTACACCGCTCACTGGCGCCGCGTGCCCTCGGTGAAGCGCCTGGTCATGAAGAGCGTGGCCGACGGCAACACGCGCGTGGCGATGCTGAAAACGGGCGAGGCGGACGTGGCCTACGCGCTGGACGGTCCCGACGCCGAGAACGTGAAGCGCGACCCACGCCTGACGCTGCTGGCCTCGCGCCATGCGTCGATCTTCTGGATCGAGTTCGCCGAGCAGTGGGATCCGAAGTCGCCGTGGGCCGACAAGCGGCTGCGGCTGGCCGTCAATCACGCGCTCGATCGCAAGACCATCAACGAGGCCGCCTGCCTCGGATTCTGTCCGCCCGCCGGCGTCATCGTGCCGCGGGTGATGGACTTTGCCCTGCAGGTGGAGCCGCCCGCGTACGACCCGGCGAAGGCGCGCCAGCTGCTCGCCGAGGCCGGCTACCCGAAGGGCCTGGACGCCGGCGACTTCGTACCGATCCCGCCCTTCTTCACCACCGCCGAAGCAGTGGTGAACTACCTGGCCGCGGTCGGCATCCGCCTGAAGATGCGGCCGGTGGAGCGGGCGACGTTCTACGCCTCGTGGCGCGAGAAGAAGCTGCGCGGCGTCTTCCTCACCGCCTCGGGCAACTCCGGCAACGCCGCCAGCCGCGTGGAGGCGTTCATGTACAGCAAGGGCGCCTACGCCTACGGCGGCTATCCCGACCTCGACGACCTCTTCCACCAGCAAGGGCGCGAGCGCGATCCGCGCAAGCGGGAGGCGCTGCTGCATCGTATCCAGCAGCTCTCGATCGACCGCGTGATGTTCGCCCCCGTGATGGACTTCCGCGCCCTGATGGCCGTCGGCCCACGCGTGACCGAGCACGCCATCAACCTGGTGCCGATGACGCCCTTCCCCTCCTACGAAGACATGCGCCTCAAGGACCGCTGATGAGGAGTGACACGATGAAAGAGCCGACGGTCGTTCGCCTCGACGACACCGAGCGGGTGAGCTTCGGCCCGCTCTCGCACTACCAGCTGATCATCGGCGACGACGAGGGCAGCACGCCCGTGCGCACCGGCATCCAGACCGCCGAGCCCGGCTACGCCGCGCCGGTGCACCAGCATCCGTACGTCGAGATCCTGCACATCCTCGACGGCGCGGCCGAGGCGTGGATCGAGGGGCGCGAGCACGAGGCGGTGATCCTGCGACGAGGCGACACGATGGCGATCCCGCCCGACACGCCTCACGCGTTCCGCGTCGTCGGCAGTGAGACGCTCCGGCTACTCGGCACCCACGCCTCGCCCAAGCGGATCGTGGCCTACAAGGACGGCGCGTCGAGCGACGCGCGAGGCTACCGCATCAACCCTTGAGGTCGGGGATCACCTCGTGCGTCAGGATGCGCAGCGTCCTGAGCATGCGGTCCATCGGCAGCAGACCGCCGGGATTCAGCTCGACGATGAACCCATCGAGGCCCAGCGACGAGGTCAGGTCGCCCAGCCGCTTCCGGAGCTGCTCGGCGGTGCCGAACGCCACGCGCTTTTCGAGGATCTCGTCGTAGTCCATGGCCTTGAGCTTCGCGAGCCGCGCCTCGTGCCGGTCGAGCGGGCCGGTGTCGTTGCGGCCGAGCCGCGTGCGCGTGAGCTCCTGGTGGCGCTCGA
>WNEW01000692.1_pt1 | contig 16170 bp, 17 predicted proteins | sample 5399891 | NCBI WGS metagenome assembly WNEW01 (sample SAMN13153336, study PRJNA577476) | soil metagenome | isolation source: 40 cm grassland meadow soil pre-rain plot 5 | place: USA:California | collected 2015-09-08 | reverse complement strand
TGATAGTCCTGACTGTTGAAGCACTCGGCGATCAGCCGATCGAGCAGGACGAGGTCGCGCTCGGGGGCGGGCCGCCCGAGCTGCTCGACGGTCGCTTTGGCGGAGCGGAGCGTGAGCGGCGCGTTCCGGGCGATCCTCAGGGCGTAGTCGCGCGTGAACGGTTCCAGCTCCGCCTTCGGCACGACCTGGTTGACGAGCCCCATGCGGAGCGCGTCCTGGGCGCTCCAGTCGGTGCGCGCGGTGAAGAAGATCTCCTTCGTGGAGGCCGGCCCGACCAGCGCCATCAGCTTCTCCATGCCGTGGTAGTGGTAGCCGAGCCCGAGCCGCGCCGCGGGAATGCCGAACCGGGCATCGTCCGACGCGATCCGGAGGTCGCAGGTGATGGCGATGCTGACGCCGCCGCCCACGCAGTAGCCGTGGATCATCGCCAGGAGGGGCTTCGTCAGTGTCGCGAGGGCGTCCTGCCCGCGCGCGGAGATCTGCCGGTACTCCGCCTCGTCGGCCATGTTGCGGCGGCGCTCCTTGAACTGTGAGATGTCGGCGCCGGCGACGAACGCCTGCTCACCGGCCCCGCGCAGGACAACCACCCGGATGGCGTCGTCGGCGGCCAGATCGTGCACGTAGTCGGGCATGCGCTGCCACATCTCCTGACTCACGGCGTTTCGCTTGTCCGGCTGGTTGAAGACGATCCAGCCGATCGGCCCGTCCTTCTCCAGCAGGAGCTTCGACGTTTCACTCATCGCGTTCTCCTGTCGCGGGACCTGTGCGCTCAATGCATCACCAGGCCGCCGTCGACGCTGAGCGCCTGGCCCGTCATGTAGCCCGACTTGCCCGACGCGAGGAAGCCAATCACGTTGGCCACGTCGTCGGGACGCTCCATCCGCCCGAGCGGCACCTGGGCGGCGCGCTGCCGGGTGAACTCCTCGGGCGCCAAGCCCATCAGGGCGCCCTGCTCGCGCGCGACGACCGTCCACATGTCGGTCTCCACGAAGCCGGGGCAGACGCAGTTCACCCGGACACCGTCCTTGGCGTGGGCGAGCGCGAGGCTCTTGGTGATGCTGATCACGGCGGCCTTGCTGGCGTTGTACGGAAGGTTGTTGCGATTGCCGATCTTGCCCGCCATCGACGCGACGCTCACGATACTGCCGCGCTTCTGCGCGATCATCAGCGGCAGCACCGCCTGGCAGGCGAAGAACACCGCCTTGGCGTTGACATTCATCACCGCGTCCCAGTGCGCCTCGGTGACGTCGAGGGGCGCCGCGGCGCGGTAGATGCCGGCGTTGTTCACGAGGATGTCGATCCGCCCGAACTCGGCCCGCGTGCGCTCCGTCATGGCCGCGAGGTCGGTGCGTCGCGTGACGTCGGTCGGCACGACGCTGACGCGGCGCCCGAGCCCCTTCACCTCGGCGGCGGTGCGCTCGGCCCCGGCGCGGTCCAGCTCGGCGACGACGAGGTCGGCCCCCATCCGCGCGAGCTCGAGCGCGGTGGCGCGGCCGATCCCGCGGCCCGCGCCGGTGACGATCGCGACCTGTCCCGTGAGCTCCATTAGGTCGTCTCCCGTCGTGTGGCTGCCGCGCCGAAACCAGCCTAAGCGACGCGGTATCTCCGCACCAGGCCTTCGTCGAGGATCAGGCCGAAGCCCGGATCCTGCGCCACCTGCATGATCCCGTCCTTGATCGGGGGACGGTTCGCCCACATCGCCTGCCACACGGGATCGCGCTCGGGGTCGGCGAAGCACTCGACGTAGGTGCCGTGCGCCACCGCCGCGAGCAGGTGCTGGGCGATCTGCGGCTCTTCGTGGTGCGCCATCTGCACGCCGGCCGCGCCGCACACGAGCGCCGCGCGCCGCCACTCGGTGACGCCGCCGCCTTCCGAGGCGTCGAAGTTGACGACGTCGACGGCGCGGGCCTCGACGAGGCGGCGCACGCCGTGGTGCGTGAGCTCGCTCTGACCCGCGGTGATCGGGATCCGCGTCGCCCGGCGCACGCGCGCCATCATGCCGACGTCGTCGTACCAGTGGCACGGCTCCTCGAACCAGCGGAGGTCGAGGGGCTCGACCAGATGCGCGAAGCGCTCCGCGTCCTCCACCGACCAGCCGCGATTGGCGTCCACGGCCAGGATGAACTCCGACCCCGCCGCCTTGCGCGCAACCTCGACGCGCTTGGCGTCCTCCTCCGGCGTCAGTCCGCCGACCTTGAACTTGCAACCCGCCATCCCGGCCTGGCGGTACGCCTCCATCTCGCGCCCGATGTCGGCGTGCGTCTTGCCGTCCATGTAGTAGCCCCCGATGGAGATGATCGGGAGGCTCGCGCGCGAGCCTCCGAGGAGGGCGCTCACGCTCTCGCCCCGCGCCTTGCCGTGGAGGTCCCAGAGGGCGCAGTCCACGCAGGCGATCGCTTCGAGCAGCGTCTTCCGCTCGCGCGTCGCGTGGGTGAGCGCGAACAGCGTCTCCCAGATTCGCTCGCCCTCGAAGATGCTCAGGCCCGTGACGCGCGGGGCGAGCTCCTCGTGGATCAGGCGCACGATCTCGCGACCGTGCTCACGGTTGTCGCCGTTGTACACCTCGCTGACGAGCCCCGCGTCGGTGCGCATGCGGGTGATGACGGTGCAGCGCTTGCGGACGGCGTACGTGCTGCCGCCGAAGTTCTTCGTCAGCGGGATCTCGATCGCGATCGCCTCGACGCTATGGACGCGCATGGTGCCGTGCCGACCCGACCCGCTCGCCCCGTCAGTTCGGCACGATCGCGGCGCGCGTCACGTGGCCCTGGTCTTGTTGAACGAAGGCGTCGTTGATCGCCTCGAGCGGGAACTTGTGGGAGACGACCTTCTCCCACGGGTAGCGCGTGAGCGTGCGGTGCATGAGGTCGAGCGCGCCGCGCAGATGCTCGGCTTCGTAGTGCGCGAGGCCGAGGATCTTGCGGTTGCCGAAGACGATCCACGCGGGGTCGAACTCGGCTTTCCAGCCGATATTGATGTTGCCGATCTCCAGATACGTCCCCTCGGGCGCCGTCATCCGGAGCCCCTCGTCGACCACCTTCGGGTTGCCGACCAGCTCCATGACGATGTCGCCGCCCCAGCCGTCCGTGAGCGCCTTGACTCGCTTCACGCGGGCCTCCGGCGTCGCATGCTCGCGCAGGTCGACGATCTCGTGGGCGCCGAACCGCCGCGCCAACTCGAGCCGCTCGTCCACGCCGTCGATGACGATCACGCACGCCGCGCCCATCTCGCGCGCCACCGCGCACGCGTAGACGCCGAGACCGCCCGCGCCCTGGATGACGACGATCTGCCCGGCGCGGAGCCCGGCCAGGTCGAGGCCGGCGTAGACCTGGGTGTAGGCGCAGTTCACGCCCGCCGCCATCTCGTCGGTGATCTCGTCGGGGAGCTTGAAGACGGCGTGGTTCGGTCGCAGGTAGAAGTACTGGCCGAAGCCTCCCTGGAAGTGTGGCCACGCCTCGCACGAGACGAGCCAGTTGGCCTGGCGCACCGGGCACGACTTGGTGCGTTGCCGGAGACAGGCGCGGCAGCGCCCACACGGGAAGAAGTACCGGTAGGCGACGCGGTCGCCCACCGCCACGGGCCGGCCGGCGGAGTCGGTCGTCACCCCCGGCCCCAGCTTCGCCACGCGTCCCACGTGCTCGTGCCCGGTGTTGAGCGGGAGCGGCCGGCCCATCTTCGCGTAGTCCAGCTCGCCCCGCCAGTAGTGGAGGTCCGAGCCGCACACGTTGGCGAGCGCGACCTTGATGAGGATCGCCCCCGGCTCCGGGTCCGGCACCGGGTACTCGCGGACCTCGAACGGCTTCCCCGCCCCGTGGAACACCGCCAGCCTCGCCGTCTCCGCCATGGCTCTCTCCTTTGGCTCGGGACCGCGCGCAGTGTAGCAGGCCGCACGGCTCATTATCCAGAGCGCGATCGAACCGTCGTGATAGGCTGCGGAGTGCCGCCGATGACACAGCTTTACGACGAGATTGGCGTCGGGTACGGGAACGCCCGTCGTCCCGACCCTCGAATCGCCGCGGCCATCGCACGCGCCCTGGATCAGGCGGACACGGTCGTGAACGTCGGAGCCGGCGCGGGCTCCTACGAGTCCTCGGCTCGATCCGTCGTCGCGGTAGAGCCGTGGGAACGTCGATACGGAGACATCTTGCTCCGGTCGGAGATGGATCTGGGCTACCGTCTCGTCACCGCGAAGCGCGGGAGCACGGGAGCGGCCCGCGCCCGATGAGCCGTTTCACCGAAGCGCTCGTCGTCACCCCGCTCGCCGACGGCAACACCTGGGTGATCGTCCGACCGTTCGGCTACGACGTCGGACGCGAAGGCAGCGGCGATCGGATCGATGTGCGCGTGGGCTTCATGACCGACTTCGCGTCGATTCCACGCCTCTTCTGGATCGCGCTCCCGAAATGGGGCAAGTACGGGAATGCCGCGGTCATCCACGATTGGCTCTACTGGACGCAGCGTCGGTCCCGGCCGAGCTCGGACCGGATCCTTCGCGAAGGCATGGAGGTGCTGGCGGTTCCTGGGTGGCAACGCCTGGCCATCTACTGGGCGGTGCGCGCATTCGGGCGGCTCGCGTGGACGCGCAACCGCTGGGATCGGGACGCCGGCTTCGACCGCGTCCTGCCGACGCTTCCACTCAAGGCCACCGAGCGCTCCGCGCGTCCTGGGCTCGTCAGGCGCACGTGGACTCGGCTGAGGCTCCGGGGCTGAAATGAATATCACGATCCTGGACGACTATCAGGACACGATCCGGACGCTGGCGTGCTTCGGCAAGATCACCCGCCATCACGTCACGATCTGGAACGACCACACCAAAGACGTCGACGCGCTGGCCGCGCGGCTCAAGGAGACCGAGGCGCTGGCGCTGCTGCGCGAGCGCACGCCGATCCGCGCGCCGCTGCTCGAGCGTCTCGACAAGCTCCGCCTCATCAGCCAGGTGAGCGTGTACCCGCACATCGACGTCGAGGCCTGTACGCGCCGCGGCGTGATCGTGTCGTCCGCCATGGCGCCCGGCCGGCCGTCCTACGCGACCGCCGAGCTGACCTGGGGGCTGATCATCGCCGCGCTCCGGCGCCTGCCTCATGAAATGGCCGCGCTCCGCGCGGGGACGTGGCAGGCGTTCCCCGTCGGGACCGGCCTGCGCGGGAAGACGCTCGGCATTTACGGCTACGGCAGGATCGGCGCGGTCGTCGCAGGGTACGGCAAGGCCTTCGGCATGACCGTCCTCGCGTGGGGACGCGAGGCCTCGATCACCGGGGCGCGCGCGGACGGCTACGCCGTCGCGGCGAGCAAGGAGGCCCTCTTCGCGGAGGCCGACGTGCTGTCGCTCCACCTGCGGCTCATCGACGCGACCCGCGGCATCGTCACCGCGGCCGATCTCGCCCGGATGAAGCCGACGGCGCTCCTCGTCAACACCAGCCGGGCCGGCCTGATCGCGCCCGGGGTCCTGGAGGCGGCGCTCCGTGCGGGGCACCCGGGCATGGCGGCGGTGGACGTCTACGAAGAGGAGCCGGTGCTCGGGGCCAAGCATCCCCTGCTGGCGATGGACAACGTGGTCTGCACGCCGCACCTCGGCTACGTCGAGCGCGACGGGCTCGAGACCATGTTCGGCACGATCTTCGACCAGATGCTCGCCTACGCGAGCGGCAAGCCGATCAACGTCGTGAACCCCGAGGTGCTGGGCTAGGGTCGCGCATGCTCGACCATCAGGTTCTCGTCTTCACCGGCATCGCAGCGCTCCTCACCATCACGCCCGGAGCCGACACGTTTCTCGTGATCAAGAACGTGCTCCGCGGCGGACGCCAGGCTGGAGTCGTGACGACGCTCGGTATCTGCTGCGCGCTGTTCGTGCACGCGATACTTTCGGCGCTCGGGCTCTCGATCGTCCTGATGCATTCGGCGAACGCGTATCTCGCCCTCAAGTGGGCGGGGCTCGCGTTCCTGTTCGATCGAGGTCGCGCCGTCCTGGCGAGCGCGCGGGCGCGCCGCACGCTCGAGGCGATCTCGGGCACCGTGCTGCTCGGCTTCGGCGTGCGGCTCGCGTTCGAGGATCGGCGCTGAGCGAGGCGCGATCCGCGCGCCCGGCTACTTCTTGGGCGCGAGCCCCAGCCGCTGCTCCAGCAGGAGTCGCACCTCCTGCGCCGCGGCGCGCCAGAGCGGACCGCCGGGCACGTCGTACTCGGCCTGGACCTGCTTCCGGTACTCGGCCATCGCCGCGTCCTGCTTGTCCTTCGGCGCGACGTCGAGCGTCTTGGCGCGGATGCCGCTGACCTTCGCGGTCGCCGCGTGCGCGCGCTCGATCCAGCGGCCGATCTCGTTCCAGTCGCGGTCGAAGAAGACCACGACGGGGATGGACTGGTAGCCGTTGTTGAGGAAGGTGTCTCGCAGATCAGGGTTTTGATCGCGGAAGAACACGCGCAGCTCACAGTGCGGCATCGCCTCCGAGATGTGCGCGATGAGGGGCGAGTTCCGGTGGACGTCCCCGCACCAGTTCTCGGCGAGCATCAGCACGTACGGCACCTGGGTGACGGTGCCGAAGAACTTCCGCTCGTCCTCGGTCAGGACCGATTTCGCGTAGTTGTCCTCGGTGCGGGCCCGGGTGTCGCCCATCTGGGCCATGTAGTCCTTCCAGGTCAGGCCTTTGGCGAAGCGCTGCGCGTCCAGGGGGATTCTCAGCTGGGTCATGTCGTCCTCTCCTCCGTTGGGGTTGCCGTCGCCGCCATTTATACACCAAACGCGGAGGCGAGGACAGGCGCGCCCGTCGGCCGGGCTGCGCGGCCCGCCGCGGTGTGATAGGACTCTGAGCGTGCGTCCCCCCGCTCGTCGCTGGCTGATCGTCGCCGCCCTGTTCATGGTCACCTTCGGCATCGCGACACCGCTCGCGGCGTACGGCGTGTTCCTCCCCGTCCTCGCCGAGAGCTTCGCGTGGAGCCGTGGCGCCATCTCGACGGCACTCTCGATCAACCTGCTGCTCGGCGGCCTCGCCGGCTTCGGTATCGGCGCCCTCGCCGACCGCCACGGCCCACGCGTCATGCTGGCCCTCACGGTGGCCCTGGCCGGCGCGGGCTTCGCCCTCGTCTCGATGGTCGACGCGCTGTGGCATCTCTACCTCTTCGTCGGGGTGATGGGCGGAGTGGGGATGTCGAGCTTCTACCTGCTCAGCGCGTCGACGGTGACGCGCTGGTTCGACGAGGGCCGCGGTCTCGCCCTCGCCCTCGTCCTGGTGGGGTTCAACCTCGGGTACATCGCGGGCGGGCCGCTCGCGGCGTGGCTCATCGCGCGGGTGGGCTGGCGCGGCGCCTACGCGCTTCTCGGGAGTGGTTGCGGGCTGCTCACGATGCTCGCGGCGCTGACCGTCCGCCTGCCCCGCGCGGCCGAGGTGACGTCGCTCCTTCGGCCGGCGCGACACGCCGAGGCGACGGGCGTGGCCGCCCCGAGCGGCGGCGCCCCGCCCGCACGCGAGTTGAGCGTCACGCTCCGCGACGCGCTCGCCGACCCGCGCCAGTGGTACCTGAATTTCGCGTGGCTCCTGCTCGGCGGCCTCGCGTTCATGGTCTCCGTCCACATCGTGCCGTTCGCGCGCGACCAGGGCATCGGCCTCGCGGGCGCGTCGCTCGCGCTCACCGCCTACGGCGTCGGCTCCGTGGGCGGTCGCCTCGCGGCGGGCGTCGTGTCCGACCGACGCGGCACGATCACGACCATCCGCGTCGCCTACGTGATCGAGACGCTCGCGCTGGTCACGCTCCTGTGGATCCCGTCACGCGAGGCGCTGCTCGCCTCGCTGGTCATGTTCGGCGCGGGCTTTGCGGCGTCGGATACGATGATCGTGAAGGTGATCCCCGACGTGTTCGGGATGCGGGCGCTCGGCGCCATTATGGGCGTGCTGACCCTCGGCTGGCGCTCCGGGGCCGCGCTGGGCCCCGCCGCCGCAGGGTTCCTCTACGACCTGACCGGCTCGTACACCGTCCCGTTCGGCGCGGCGCCGGTCGCCGTGCTCGTGAGCTGGGGGCTCTTCGCGCTGGGCACCTCGCGCCGGCCCGGCTGAGCCCCGAGGCCGCCCCACGGCCCATGTGCTCGAGGTCGAAAATCCGGCGTGACAAACGGGCGGGTCGTCCTACAATTTAGGGGGACCGCTCAATCGTACGGCTAGTGTGCCCCTAACATAATTCGGCTACTCGCCGAGCGAGACCGCAGCGTGCGGGGCCAAATGACGGTCGTTGGCCCGGCACTCGTAGAGAGGAGACACCGCGTATGCAGAGGAGCCATCCCTTCGTCCTGCTTCTTGTAGCAGGGTTGCTCACCGGGTGTGTCTCGTCGTCCAAGTATCGCGAGCTGGAGAGCAAGGCGTCAACGGACCGGACCTCGCTGGAGAAGGACATCGCCTCGCTCCGGTCCCAGGTCGCCAGCCAGCGCGACGAGGTCGCGCGTCGCGAGGCGCAGATCGCGTCCCTCAATCAGCAGATCTCGTCCCTCAATCAGCAGTCGACCGATCTGGAGGCGAAGAAGGCCGGGCTGGAGCGTGACATCGCCGCCCTCGGCGACCGGCTCGGAGACGCGGAAAAGCGGGCGGCCGAGGCCGCCGCGCAGAAGGACGCGGAGATCAACCGCCTCAAGGGAACCTACGACAGCCTGGTCAAGGACCTCCAGAGCGAGATCTCGAAAGGCGAGATCAAGGTCACGCAGATCCGGGACAAGCTCTCCGTTCAGATGGTGGAGAAGATCCTCTTCGACTCGGGCAAGGCGGAGATCAAGGCGCAAGGCAAAGAAGTCCTGGGCAAGGTCGGCCAGGTGCTGCTCGGGGTGAAGGACAAGCAGATCCGGATCGAAGGGTACACCGATTCGGTGCCGATCGGCGTCGCGCTCCGTCAGCAGTTCCCGACCAACTGGGAGCTGTCCGCAGTGCGGGCGACGACGGTGCTCCGGTTCCTGGAGGAGAAGGCCGGCGTCGACGGCAAGAACCTCGCCGCCGTCGGCTATGGGCCCTTCCGGCCGGTCTCCAGCAACGACACCCCCGAAGGAAAGGCCGAGAACCGCCGGATCGAGATCACCCTGACGCCGCTCGACGTCCAGGAGGTCTTGAAGGGGCTGAAGTGACGCACGGCCAGGGAGGCCTGGACATCGTCAGCCCGAGCTAAGAGAGCGACGCCATGGGCGCCGATTCGGCGCCCAGCCAAGGACGACTTGGCGTCCATGGCGTCTCTCCCGGCCCGAGGCGGGGCGCCACCACCGGCGCCCCGCCTCGATGCGAGAGGAAACGGTTAGGGGAAGTTCGCAACCTTCCGGGCGTCGCCGACGAGCTCGAGGATGTGCATGCCCGTGTTGGCCCGGTCGACGATGATGACGTACCCCCGGTCGTCGACGTCGACGTTGTTGGTCTGGATCGCGATCTTGCAGGTCGACGGGTCGTTGTTATCGCGGCACCGCACGTCCGTGTTGGCCGTGGTGGCCGGGATGTAGAACGCGATCTCCACCGGATTGAAGGGATCGCGAATATCGACAGCCCGCACACCGGCGTTGAACCACGCGAAGAACATGATGCGCCCGTAGTAGATCGGCGTGAAGTTCTCGCTGCTCGAGTGGGACCCGAAGCGGCCGCCCACCTGACAGAACTGCTGCGGGGCCTCCGGCACCTGGTAGTTGGAAACGTTGAACGGCTTCGACTCGGTGGTGACGTCAGCGATGTAGACGAGCTGCCGGTTCTCCTGGCACTCGTTGGCCGTGGACTCGTTCGTGATGACGACGAAGTCGCGGACCGCGCCGCTGGTGTTGTCGCTGAAGTCCGGAACCGGCTGTCGGAGGACGGGGAACGTGGTGTGGGCCCCGGCGCTCGGGAACAGGTCGAGTTTGCCGACCTGCGGGAAGAGAAGCTGGGCAGGCGAGGGCTTCACGCGTGGACTGGTGCTCGTGGGATTGTCCGAGACAAGCGGTCCCAGGCTCGAATCGTTCAGGAGCTTGTCACGGTCCACGATCTGCAGCACGCCCTGGCTGCTGGTGCCGTAGCCGAAATAGATCCGGTTCTTCCCCGACCCGTTCGGAAGCCCGTTCGGTCCCAGGGAGATCGGGCCGTGGAGGTTGATGGGCGCTGGGCCCGTGGACCCGGGCTCCTGCCCGACGAGACCGAAGTTGCGGAGGAAGACCGGGTTGGCGGGGTCACTGAGGTCGAAGACCTTCGTCATGCGGCTGACCCGCCATCCGTCGGGCCGCCCGTCGGAGACCAGGTAGGCGATGCCCGTGTCGCATTCCCACCAGCTCTTGTGGGCATCCCTGAGATTGTCGACGGGAGTCGAGACGAGCACGGGGTTGCTCGGGTCGGTGACATCAAAGACCTCGTGCCCCTGCGTGCCCTTCTCGCGGAGCAGGTATGTCTTGCCCGGAACACCTTTGGGAAGGGTGCTGCCGTCGCACGCTCGGACCATCTGAGCACCGCCGGCCTCACCAGCGCCTGCCGGCCCTGGGATGTGGAAGAGATAGACCGGCCTCGCCGGGTTCGTGACGTCGACGATCGACGTGCCGTTGGACTCCACTGGTGCTCCGCGCTTCAGCGTGTTCGGCGCGCTCCCCCCGTGATGGCCGATGTAGGCGATCCACCGCTTGCCCTGCTGATGGATGATCGGCTGATAAGCGGAGCGCCCCTGGAGAGGGTCGAAGCCGACCAAGCGCATGTCGTGCTGCGAAGACCCATGCCCCGGGGGTCGCGGCCCCCTCGGCTGGATGCTCGTGCCTCCCATCAGCTCATCTTCGTCATGCGTGAAGGCCGGCCCCGCGGTGACGAACAGCAGCGCGAGCGGCGCGACGAGCAGCAGCAGTCGGAAGCACCACCGGCGGGTTCGTTGCGAACTCCTTCGCAGACTGGTCATCGTGCGCCTCCATCGGGCGACGCCTGTTCACTCCACGTGGCGGTCTCCGATCGTGCGGAGAGACGCAGGGGGGGAGCGCGGGACGAGGGCGTGGCCAGTGGACGGGCGATCGCGCGCGAGGTCGCGGACCGCGCCCCAAGGCTCCAACGTGTACAGGTCAAGGCGAAAACGCCCCCAGGAGGAATGCGGCGAAAGATAGGCGGGCCCTCGAACGATGTCAAGCGCCTCGGCGCTGCCACCGCACGTTCTTGGGAGCCGCACGGCGCGCGGTGCTAGACTCCTGGCGCGGTGCGAGGGGCGCGTGATCGGAGCGCCCCGAGAAAGGAGACGACCGTGATCTACGAGATCCGAACCTACGGGATCGCCCCCGGCAGCCTGGCCGAGGTCGAGAAGCGCTACGGCGAGGCCTACGAGTACCGGAAGAAGTACTCCGCGCTGACCGCCTTCTGGCACACGGAGATCGGGCCCCTCAACGAGATCGTCCACGTCTGGGGGTACCGGGACCTCGCCGAGCGCGCGCGGATCCGGGGCGAGGCGGCGAAGGACCCGAACTGGCCGCCCAAGATTCGCGAGTTCGTCCGCACGATGCGCGCGGAGATCGTCGTTCCGTTCGGGTTCGTGCCCGAGGTCCGCCCCGGGAAGGTCGGGCCGATCTTCGAGCTGCGTTACTACACGCTGAAGCCCGGTACGCTGCCCGACGTGGCGGCCGGGTGGGAGGCGAAGCTCCCCGAGCGCACGAAGCTCTCGCCCGTCGTCCTCGCCGGCGGCGTCGAGTTCGGCCGCGCCAATGGCTTCGTACACATCTGGGCCTACTCGAGCCTCGATCAGCGCGCCCGAGTGCGGGACGACGCCAGGCAGAAGGGCGTCTGGCCTCCGCCGGGCGGGCCCGATCGGCTTCTGACGCAGGAGAACAAGATCCTGCTGCCAGCCTCTTTCTCGCCGCTCCAGTAGGCGCGTCTCGCTCGGGCTCTCGGGCTGCCGGGAGCGGCCTGCCACCTCGGCAGCCAGGCCCGGGCTCAGGGGCAACCAGGCATGCGAGCGCTGGTGGGCAAATGTCATAGTGCCAGCGCTCCGCGGGAGGTCAGTATGAGGAGAACTGCGTCAGAGGGGTCCAGTGTCTTGAAGATGCCGTCACTGGCGACGGTGCTGAGCGCCGAGGTCCGGACAGTCGCCGTACGTCGAGCACTCTTGGCAGAGTTTCTCGGGACCCTGCTCCTGGTCTTCTTCACGGCTGGGGCGGTGGTCGTCACCGCGGGGATGCTGGGAGAAAGGCTCTCGTCGTCGCGTCTGCTGGCCGCCTCGATCACGCACGGCCTGGCCTTCGGGCTCCTGGTTTTCGCGTTGGGTGGCAGCTCGGGTGGACATCTCAATCCGGTCTTGACGTTTGCGGTCGTGCTCACACGCCGAATGACTTTCACGCGCGGCCTGCTGTACCTCGTCGCGCAGCTCGTAGGCGCCGTCGTCGGTGCGGTCCTGCTCAAGCTCGTGCTGCCGGCTGGCGTCTCGGTAGCTCTCGGCGTTCCGGCGCTCGGCCCGAAGGTCTCCTGGGAGGCGGCCCTTGTGGTCGAGGGAGTGCTCGCCTTTTCCCTGGCCGCCGTCTTCATGGCCTCCGTTGGCAAAGGGTCGGCTCCGGTCGTCCTCGGACTCATGACCACGCTCGGCCGGCTCTTCGGCACGGCGCTGAGCGGGGCCCCGATGAACCCGGCGCTGGCGTTCGGCGTCGCCTTGACAGCCGGGGTCTGGACCAGTCAGTGGGTCTGGTGGGTGGGTCCGTTGCTGGGCTCGGCGCTGGCGGCCCTCCTCTGGCGCTCGTGGCTCTCCGAGGGCGAGGCCGGAAGACACAGGGGGATGCCGCGCGCGGATGGCGGTAGCTGACGGCCCGCGACGCGGAGCAGCGGCTCCGTCGCGGTCTCCTCCGTCAGATCGGGAAGCGGGACCTGAACACCCGGCGGATCAGATACGGGTTGGCGCCGAGATGGTAGAGGCGCGTGATGTCGCCCGCTTTGAGCGCGGCGCGCTCCTCGTCGTTCAGGTCGTGGCCGGCGAGATCGTCGTCGCTCAGCGCATCCTTCATGACGTGCTGGCGGGCGACCGTGGTCAGGATCTTGTTGAGGGCATACGAAGTCCCGCTCACGGATGCACCCAGACGGTCGCGCAGCCGGTGATCCACTCCGCGACCGGCTCGTACGCGAGGACCTCGCCCTTCCAGCCGGGGACGGCGCCGAGCAGCGCGACCCAGTTGCGGATCTCCTGGCCCCCGTTGCCGCCATCGCGCTCGATCTCGGCGTGGGTGAGGCGGACGAGCGGCTCGATGTCGGCGCGCGCGACGTGGTCCAGCACCCGGCGGTCGAACTCGGGGTTGATCCGCCCGGTCTCGGGCGTACCCACCCAGTGCGAGATCCCGCCGGTGGCAAGCAGCGCGACGCGCTCCCGCGTCGGCCGGGACCGGATGAACGTCCCGACGAACGCGCCAACCTCGTGGCAGCGGCGCGGCGTCGGCAGGGGCGGCGCCGCGCAGTTCGTGTAGACCGGCGCGACCGGAATCTGTCCCTCCGGCGTCAGGAAGTGCAAGGGGACCGACAGCTCGTCCCAGCTCTCGATCTCGTAGGAATACGCGAAGTCGAAGCCGGCGGCGAGGCCGCTCTCGAGGAGCGCCATGCCCCACTCGGGCGCGCCCCGCACCCTGCGCGCCGGGATCCGCATCAGCCGCGCGCCGCCCGGGCTCGGCGCGTCGTAGGCCTCCGCCAGGCCGATGCAGAAGGCGGGCATGTTGCTGTAGGGGAAGTTCTGGATGTGGTCGTTCACGAACAGTACGATGAGATCCGGGCGCGCCGCGGTGAGCCGCCGATGGAGCTCGTGGAAGCCGCCGTACAGCCGGTCCCGCCGCTCGGGCATCGACACCTCGGGCCGTCCCGTGATGAGCGGCGCGTGGGACGTGGCGAGCGCCGCGACGATCTCGGCCATGGTCCTCGTAGTCTTGCGCGTCTGGTGCCCGTCCGCAACGGTACAATGCGGTCCGTGTCGAGACCCATGGCCCGCTGGGTTTCCGCTCTGGTCCTCGTGTCGACGCTGGGCGGCGCGCCGGCCGCGGCGACCGCCGGGCCCGACGGACAGATGACGTGGGCCGTCCACGTCTCGCTCGCGCCCACGTGGTTCGACCCGGCGGAGACGCCCGGTGTCATCACTCCGTTCATGTTCCTCTACGCGCTCCACGACGCGCTCGTGAAGCCCATGCCCGGCAACCCGATGGCCCCGAGCCTTGCGGAATCGTGGAGCGCTTCCCGGGACGGGCTGACCTACGAGTTCGTCCTGCGCAAGGGGGTGAGGTTCCACAACGGCGACCTCCTGACCGCCGACGACGTGAAGTTCTCGTTCGAGCGGTACAGGGGCGCCGGCGCCTCCACCTTGAAGGCGCGCGTCGTCTCGGTCGAGGCCGTGGACGCCTCGCGCGTGCGCTTCCGTCTCCGGCAGCCGTGGCCCGACTTCATGACTTTCTACGGGACGCCGGCGACCGGCGCCGCCTGGGTCGTGCCGAGGAAGTACGTGGAGCGGGTGGGCGACGACGGCTTCAAGAAGGCGCCGGTCGGCGCGGGTCCGTATCGTTTTGTCTCCTTCACCCCGGGCGTGGAGCTGGTGCTCGAGGCCTTCGAGCAGTACTGGCGGAAGGCCCCGAGCGTGAAGCGCCTGGTCCTCAAGGCGGTGCCCGACGAGGCCACGCGCCTGGCGATGCTCAAACGCGGCGAGGCGGACATCGCCTACTCGATCCGCAGCGCCCTGGCCGAGGAGCTCCAACGGACGCCCGGGCTCACGCTCAAGCCCACCTCGCCCACGTTCACGGAGTGGCTCGTGTTCACCGAGCAGTGGGAGCCGAAGTCTCCGTGGGCCGACCGGCGCGTCCGGCTCGCTGTGAACCTCGCGGTCGACCGCAAGAGCATCAGCGACGCGGAGTACCTGGGCTTCGCCAAGATCAGCTCGGGCATCATCCCTCGCGATTTCGAGTTTTCCTGGGCGGCGCTCCCCTACCCCTACGATCCGGCCACGGCGCGGCAACTCCTGGCGGAGGCTGGATACCCGAGAGGCTTCGACGCGGGCGACGTGTTCTCGGACAACGTCTACGTCCCCGAGGCGATCGTCAACTACCTCCAGGCCGTGGGGATCCGCGCACGGCTCAGGCCGCTCGAGCGAGCGGCGTTCTACAAAGCCGATCAGGAAAAGAAGCTCCGGGGTCTCGTCCGGGTCGGGAGCGCCGCCTTCGGCAACGCGGCCACCCGCATCGAGGCCTTCGTCGTCTCGGGTGGGATCCGCGCCTACGGTGGCTACCCGGACATCGACGGGCTCTATCGGGAGCAGGCGGGCGAGCTGGACCCAAAGAAGCGCGAGGCGATCCTGCACCGGATCCAGCAGCTCATGCACGAACGCGTCATGTTCGCGCCGATCATCGAGCCCGCGTTCCTGAGCGGCCAGGGACCGCGCGTCGGGGAGTCGGGCTTCGGCCGCATCGTGGGCGCCCCCTACTCGCTGCCGTACGAGGATCTGACGCTCAGGGCCAGGTGAGGAGAACCGACGTGGTCGGACTCAGCCTGCAGCAAGCGACGACGATCGTGGACGCCGCGCTCGGGAAGGCGCGCGCGACGAGCTGCGCGCCGCTGGCCGTCGCGGTCCTGGACGCGGGCGGGCACCTCAAGGCGTTCGCCCGCGAGGACGGCGCGGGGATCGTCCGTCCCCAGATCGCGATCGCCAAGGCCTGGGGCGCGCTCGGAATGGGCGTCGGCACCCGGGCGCTCGCGCGCCGGGTCGCCGAGCAGCCCCAACTCGGCCCCTTCTTCGGCGCGCTCAACGCCATGTCGGAGGGACGCGTCGTCCCGGTGCCGGGCGGCGTGCTCATCCGCGATGCCGGCGGCGCGGTGATCGGCGCGGTCGGAGTCTCCGGCGACACGTCGGATAAGGACGAGGCCTGCGCCCTGGCCGGGATCGAGGCGGCCACGCTCGTCGGCGACACCGGGTAGCACATCGGAGGGGGCGACTTCACAGGCGCGCCCTAAGGGCGCGACGGCCCCCTGGGTCTTACAAGGGAGGCACCGGATGAGGGAGGAACTATGTCGAAAAAATCACTTCCGTCCTTGATGGTAGCCGCTCTGCTGTGCGGGGTACTCCCGGCCTGGGGCCAGGAGTTGCCCGAGGGAAAGGGCAAGGAAATGGTCGCAGCCCTTTGCAATAGCTGCCACCCCTTCTACGCGCGCCTCGGCGGCGGATACACGGCCGAGGGCTGGCGCACCGTTATGCGGATGATGGCCAATCACGGAGTGAACGTGCCGGC
>WNEW01000688.1_pt1 | contig 16246 bp, 12 predicted proteins | sample 5399891 | NCBI WGS metagenome assembly WNEW01 (sample SAMN13153336, study PRJNA577476) | soil metagenome | isolation source: 40 cm grassland meadow soil pre-rain plot 5 | place: USA:California | collected 2015-09-08 | reverse complement strand
GCGCGCAGTATAGCACCTCTCCTTGAACGAACGCCCGCCGAAGCAACCGGCCGGAACCGGGCCGCGGGGGAACTATTGTGACGAGGGCGGAACGTAGGTGCCGGGTGGAATCTTGGCAGCAGGGATATTACCGAGAATTTGCATGTTTCGCGTAAAGAAGAGTTCGGCTCCAAACAGCGGCAAATCCGAGAGAACAAAAACAAAACCCCCATCCGAAGGCCGGTTTTGTGTCGCCGGGACCCATTCGCTGAGAAGCTTGGCGACCTTCGTACCAAACGGAATCGTAAAGTCCGCTTCGCCGATCAGAGAGCCGTCCGGATTCATCGCGTAGAGCTTCACATTAGCCGTTCCTCGCGGGCTTGCATTTAGCAGCGCAAGGCCCGTCCACCATGGAGACAGATCCACGATCTGCGGAAACAACAGGTTGGTCAGCGCATCGACCTGCGGCGATGCGACAGCGACGCCCGAGGCCACCGTTTCCGCGTATGTGAGAAAACCAGTAATTGGAAGCGATGACGCGGACGAGACGCGAATCCACCCATTTTGAAAACCGGTCGTGAAACCGAACACGTCGCGCGCCGTTTCACGAATGCTTCCGTTGGGTTGAACCGTGCGTTGCGCAGTCCGAGTTGTTCCGTTCTCGGCAGTGAAGACGATGCTTACGTCGTTCGGCGTACTCACGCTCAAGTTCGTGAGACTGAGTACGCTTTTCCAATTCGTAGTCCCCCGGATGCCGTCCACGAGGTGGGGGAATACGATCGTCTGGGTTGATGTTGATGCCGGCAGCGCATTCAAAACTGCCATTGAAGGACTTGCGATAAAGTCACGCGCAATGACAACGGCCGCAATCGTATTGGTTGCGCATGCACATCTTAAACGCAAGTGCGTGGCCTGGTTTAGATCCGCCTTGCGGAAAATGTCTGCAACACTCGCTTTGAAGAATCCGTTTGACCGGATTCGCTGCGGGAATCGTTCGTCGATGTTTAAGCCATCGCCGTTGAGCAAATCCATGATGACGGTCACGTCCAAACTACTCGTATTGGCCACGTGAATTTCTGAAATCGGGGTGATCATCGGCACAACGAGCTCCGGCGCAGAAGCAGCAGGTTCCGAGCCGTCGCCGATATTGACGAAATCTCCCCCGAACCAGAACCCTTGCAGCCCTGCTGTTGCACTGGTCACTTGAACCCAGGCGGCGGCCAGTGTGGCGGGAAACAATTCGCTGGCAAGCTTGGCGATCTGGCCGCCCGCTCTAATCCTTTGATCTGAACTTTTCAAAGCAACGCCGTCCGGCCCGAAGAGAGTGAACGTGGCAATGGCTTCGGTCGCGCCAGGATTGACAACGGCAAATCCGGTGGTGCCAAACTCGAGAGGCCCGAGAACGTGGGGAAAATTCAGTATCGATTGCGCCGGCGAGCAAACCGGCAAAAAGACAACGCAGATAAGGACAACAACAGCCTTCTTGATCAAGCTGCCCCCATCATGTCCTAAGTGAAACGCCGGCCGCAACATTGACTTGACGGGGGCCAGAAGCGGCTTGGACGTCTAACGGCCCGGCGGTTTACCGCTCTGAGCCGTTGCGGCGCCCGCCTTTTGCAGCGCTTTCACATCTTTGAGCACGACTGTAGCGCCACTATAACTCTCGAGGGTTATCGCTTTTGCGGTCTTGTCAGCCGTCACTTTGGCGAAGAGCGATGACTTGCCCTCGCCCGTTCCCCTTTTGCGGTTCAATCGTAACTCTATCACTGTGAAGTCATAACCATTGGCGGTTGCCGTTGCCGTGGCTTTCCAAGTTTGGGGATTCCAGGAGCCCAATGGTTTGTCTGTAGCCACGATGACGCGCTCCCCGCCGTCTGGAGCCACGGTTTGATAGGCATACCGTACGGAATAACCGGCACTCTCCGATGTCCAGATGTACCCTAACGTTGGCTGCTTCGCCAGAACGTTCAGGAATTCCTTTTCGCCTTTCTCACTTAATGCGTTGAAGACTTGCTCGCGCTCGGCATCCGTAGACCAGCGCAGCAAATCAATCTTTACTGGGTCGGGCGCACCGGTGACATTCACAGCCGTTGCTGTGAAATTTTCAACCGTTCCTTTCGCTTGTGCGTGCACACGTAAAATCGACGCAGCGAATATCCCAGATACCAGCAGGGCCAACGCAGGGCCGCGTCGAAGAAGTCTGTTCGATTTCATCGGACCCTCCTCGAAATGACGTCCATCATGGAAGCAAAAAATTATATTCAATTGGATACAATTTAGCGCGGCGAACTTGCCGGCTTGGGTGGCGGAACTGGTAGACGCACCGGACTTAAAATGCCTCCTAGGCGATAATTGCATGTTCATGAAAAACACGCTGAAAGCCGCGCCAGTCTTACATGCGCGCCTTCTCTTGCCTTTCACACCGTATCACACAAATTGACTCCGGCTATCCGCTACCATCGTGCCCGGTATCGAATTGCGATTCCTTAAGGTCCTAATTAGAACCGCAGTTTTAATTGGTATCGAACAACCCTGCCGCCTCCGTCAGCAAACTCGGGCCGCAGAAACCTACCAGCAGGCGAGGTCGCGACACTTGCTTGAATCGCTTGCGCTGGCGGCGAGAACGGACTGATGCTGGGGTAGCCGTATTGTGGATGGTTCAGAAAGTTATAGAACTCGGTTCGAAACTCCATCTTGACCTGTTCAGTGACCTTGAAGCTCTTGAAGATATTCACATCAAAATTATTCAAGCGTGGCGTGCGCAGCGTGTTACGTCCCAGATTGCCTGTACGCGCTGGGTTGGGACCGCTCTGCGCTGGCAGTACAACGTACATGGCGGTCGAGGGATCAATCGGTGCGTTCGCAGCATCGGGATTGACGTAACCGGTGGGGCTACTCGCGTTTGGCACTGCTCGTACACCTTTCCGACCATGTGGATTGTAATCCGGGCGGTCGCCGCTGCCGTCCAAGCCATCGGCGTCCAAACCATTCGTGACGTTCAGCGGCACACCTGATTCAAGTGTGTAGATCGTTGACAACTGCCAGCCGCCGGCGATTTGTCCCAAGATGCCTTGCTGCTCTCGCATCCACGGGAACTCGTATAAAACATCAGCCACTACTCGGTGCCTGCGGTCGAAGACGGATGTAGCTCGATCAAACCGGAGTCCTCGAGCAAAGAATGCCGGGACGGCGGGGTTCTGAGTCTGATTCACCTGTGTCGTGGAGAACACATCTCCTCCGTTATCGATCATGTGCGACCAGGTGTAGGAAGTCGATCCTGTTAGTCCATTGCCAAGGCGCCGCGTGCCATGGATCTGCAGCGCGTGGTAGTTAGAGTCACCTCCGTTTGTTCGGATGTTTCGCGAACCCTGCAAGGCATCCAAGCGGGGTTGCAGGTTCGCGGCAGGTATCGGTGTAGTTGTTCCGGGAACGATTTGTAGCGAACTCGGCACGGTCGGGTTGAGTTGCTCATTAAGATACAGTTTCGTCCCTTTTGATCCGACGTAAGCGATATCGATCAACGCATTTCCCGGAATTTCCCTCTGGAATCCCAGCGACCAGTGCTGGTAGTAGGGATTCACCAGGTTTCGCGGAACCAGTGACTGTGTATCGACAGGAGATATCGGACGCGGCGTGGATGGAATATTCGCGCTGAGACTGGCGAGACCTCGGGGCGAAGCCGTCGTCACCTGCGACGGTATCGATGTTGCAACGACGTTGGGAACCGATGTTTGGGCGTTGGATGCAATGTTGTTAAAGAAGGAGTCATACCCGATGCCGTAGCCCGCCCGCAGCACTCCTTGTTTCTGACCAAACAACTTTCCAGCCCAGCCGCCGGCAAAGGGGGGCGACCAGGCTAGTCCGATGCCGGGCGAGAAGTTATTACGATCCGGCTTCACTTTGTTCGGCAGACGATAAGGCCCGTCGAACGTGACTGGATCAATATTGAATAGTCCCGCCCAGGCTGCAGTGGAAACCGAGTTGATCGGTGTGCCGAAGTCTTCCCAGCGCAAACCCAGCGTCAGAGTCAGAGAGCTGGTTGCGCGCCAGCGATCTTGCCCAAAATACGCCTGGCGAAAGAGTTCCGGATAATATGCTGCGCTGCCGAAGGTTTTGTTCGTACCCCCTCCGGAGCCTCCGAAGTCATCTACAAAATTAGCAAAGCCGCTGAATCCAGTACTCGCGCGATAGTCCAGCACACCGCGAGTTGGAATCGGTGCGAACTGCCTTGAGCGTTGCTCGAGCAAATCCAGACCAAAACGGAAACTATGCGTGCCACGAACGTACGAAACAGTATCTTGCAGGACGTAGTTATTGGCTGTTCGCCCCTGTGGGAAATTGGCTGTTACGCCGATGGCATAAACGTTCAAAACAGTGATACCCGCAATGCGGAGCTCAGGTATGGTCAGACCCAAGCGGTTAGAAGGGTTCAGAGGAAAGTCAAGGCCGATGCGGTTATATGAAAGTCGCGCCTCGTTGGTCAGGACCGGCGAAAAAACGTGCGTGTGGGCAAACAGCACGTTGCGGTAACGGTCATTTTCGCTGGTAAACAGACCGGGAAAGGATGTGTTTTCCCCGCCTTGCGGCTGGTCGTCATTTTTGTATGTCAACCGGAAGGAAAAAAGGTCATTGTTCCTGAGATGGTCAACACGGCTGATGATCGTTCGGTCAATGCGTGTTTGTGGATATGCAAATACCAGTGAGCCGAACTCGAGGTCCGGACGTCCGTTGCCCAACGGGACATCAAAAAACTGTGAATTCGCATCGCCGGCGGGAATGGATACCTGGTTGAAGAGATCCACATTCTTATTGGTTCCCCGCGGGAACAACGAGTTCAACGTGGCTCGTCCTCTTGCGGACAGAGTGTTTACCTGGTTCGTACTCTGCGAGTTCTGACGCCGTTCCTGATACGAGCCGAAGAAGAACGTTCGATCCTTTATTATTGGACCGCCAAGACTGCCGGTAAACCACTGTTCGGTTCCCGGCAAAGGGTGACCTCTCTGTTGAACCTCCGCTGAAAGCGCCTGTGTATTGGTGATCGCGTCGTCGTGAGTGGAATCCAGCAGGTAGGATGCAGCGCCATGAAATTCGTTGGTGCCCGACTTGGTGATGATGTTGATCACGGCGCCGCCGGCACGACCGAATTCGGAATCGAAGTTCGAGGTTTGCACCGACACCTCCTGCACTGCATCAGGGTTGTTGATTTGGAAGCCCTGACCCGCTACCGAAATGTCATTGTTTTCGGTCCCGTCCAAGAGGAAGTTATTGGAACGGTTGCGCGCGCCATTGACGATGTATGTCCGTACTCCCCGGCCGCCCGCCCGGTTCGGTACCACACCCGGAAGATTCAGCGCCAGATCTGTCGCGTTCCGGCTCGCCACCGGCATCTCCTCAATACGAACTGCGTCAATATTCCCACCGCGGACCGGTGCTTGGGACTGCACCAGTGTTCCCACATTTGCGGTCACCTCGATAGTTGTAGGTAGACCCCCAGCGAGCGCAAGCTTGGCGTCAACGGTAGTCACGAGGCCTGCGCGCACCTCAAAAGCTCGTAGGACAAATTCGCCAAAGCCCGCTACCTGGACTGTGAGATCGTAGGTTCCCAGGTCTACTGCGTCGAAACGGTAAAGGCCCGCTTCGTTGGTCATCGTCGTACGCGAGACACCAGTCAATTCGTTTTTCAGGTCCACATTTGCGCCAGCAACAATAGCCCCAGTTGGGTCAGTGACCAAGCCACTCACTGTTCCCCGGCTGGTTTGACCAAATGCGCTCCCAACAGCTAATACCAGAATGAAAGAAATTTTCATGCGCTCCCTCACACGGATACTCCGCAGGCCTAGTCGATACGCTTTAGTTTTCCGTCAGCGAAGAAACCGATCAAACGCCCATCGGGCGACCAGAACGGATACATCGTTGCGTCAGTTCCAACCAGCGGCTGACCTGCTACCGAATCCAGCGGCCGCCTCCCGCTTCTGCTGCTGAATCCTGCGGACATCGAAACACCGCAGAAGAGCAAAATCCCCGCCTGCGCAATTATACGTGGGCTCAGTTGATGGCGCGGGTGTTCGCGCCCGTGTGCGCGGAAGGGAGGCATTTGGCCTAACGTTTCTGCTGCTCATCCGCGGGCTGTTTGCCCTCCTTTCTGGGAAGGAATCTGAGATACATTGTGAGGTTCACAAGGGAATCTATGGTCATGGGAATCTCGCTTAAACTGGATCGATCGATTCCGGTTGTGTCCGTACAAGGACGGCTTGACGGGCGCGGCGCCGCAGCCTTCGATGAAATCTGGGAGACACTACCGGCCGGGTCTTCCCATGTTGTGCTGGATCTCGCCGAAGTCGATTATCTCTCGAGTGTCGGCATCCGATCGCTAGTCACCGCGGAAAAATCGCTTCGAGCGCGCAGCGGCAGGACAACTCTTGCGGGTCTTAAGCCGCTGGTAGCCAGAGTCCTCGAGATAGCGGGCCTTCTGCGCGAATTTCAACAGGCGCGCCTACCGTCCGAGGCGGTCGAGCTGGCGCTCGTTGGCAGAGCGGCGGCCAACGCTTCCACGGACCACACCATCGACAGACGCCGCTATCGCATCGGGCCAGCCTCGCCAGAACCCTCGACTCTCGAGCTTTGGGGAGGCTTCGAGCAGGCGCCGGACGATCCGAGATCCGCTCTCTCTGTTCTCGAATCGGGGCCCGCTCGCCCGATCGACGTCAGCTTGGCCGAACTTGGGTTCGCCTTCGGAGAAGGAGGATTCGGAAACAGCCGCTCGCTTCCGGCGGACTCGATCGGCGCATTTGTTTCGGCAGGAAATTTTGCGGGAGTGCTGCCGGCGGAGGGGCATCCCATCCCCGATTTTGTTCTTTCCGAGCGGCCCGAGGAAGTAGAACTGGTTGTCTCGTGGGCGATCGGATTCTCCGGACCTCCCAATTTCACAGTCGACGCTACAGCCGCATCGCCGGCGACTTTGAGAGCGCTGTTGACCGATGTGGCAGGTTTGCTGGCCGAGAAAAGAGGAGCAACCCCTCCGGTGATCGGATTTGTGATACGGGCGAGCGGAGATCAGCCGATGCTCCTGATCGGACTATTCTCGCCGGATCAGGAAAAGGTTCGCATCAACGGAATCCTCTACAACGCGGCTCCGACCCTGGCGCCCAAACTCGAGGACCTCAAAACCGTGAACCCAATAGCCGCGGAAACGACCTGGCAGGCAGCCTCCGTGTCACTCTACTTACCGGCCGAAGTGAGGCTGGGAGTTGAAAAACGACTGGAGGTCCAGGTAGACGGCCGCGTTCCGCTGGAGCAGGAATGGATCCAGATTATCCGCAGCCTGTACCGCGATTGCGCGCGCGTGATTCTCAGCAAGCTTACTGGCGGCTACATGGCGAGTACGTTCCGTGTCGCCAGCTATGACGCAGCCGGCCGGCGGCTGCTCCCGACGGTGCTCAAGATCAGCACAGTCGGGTTGATCCGGCGCGAAGAAGAAGCGCACAGAGCCTACGTCCAGAAATTCATCCTGAACAACAGCACGACCATTATGGGCACGGCGGTCAAAGGCTCCTGGGCTGCCTTGCGCTACAACTTCCTGGGAATTTACGGTCCCGATACCACGCTGAGCTGGCTGCTCGACTATTACCGGAACCGGCCTACGGAAGAAGTTCTGGCGATCTTCCACCGGTTGTACACGCAAATTCTCAAGCCCTGGTATGGACAGCCTCGCTGGGAGCGGATTCCTCTCTACGCCGATCACACGCCGTTGCGCCTGTTCCCGAATCTGTGCGCCCATGCCGAGCGCGATTTCGGCTTCTCGCCCGATCGGGACACCATCGAGTGCTCCGAACTGGGCATCAAGCTGGCGAACCCATTCCGGTTTCTGCAGACCGAGTACGAAAGGCGCTCCAACCAGTCGCAGCTCTGGTATCAGGGAATCAATCACGGGGATCTGAATCTCCGGAACATATTGGTTGACGAGCAGGAAAATCTCTATGTGATCGATTTTTCCGAGACTCGCCCGCGGAACATCGTTTCGGATTTCGCCCGGATGGAAACCATTCTCAAATTCGAGACCACGCGAGTCGATAGCGCCGAAGACGTGGCGCGTCTGGTGGAATTCGAACGGGGACTCGCGGAGGCCGGGTCGCTTGCCGATACGCCGCCCAATCGATATCGAGGGGACGATCCTTGCGTCGAAAAGGCATACGCGGTGATACGCCGCCTTCGAAAATACGCCGATACGGTGACGTTGTTTGAGACGGACATCGTCCCCTACTGGCTTGCGCTACTGGAGTGGACGTTCTCGGTGCTTTCCTACGATGCGCCTCCGCTCAGGAGAAAGCTGGCTGCATATAGCGCGGCGATCCTCTGCGAGCGCATTGCGGCGCGGGTGGGTAATGGCTCAGTCTAGACGCGAAAAACGCAGAATCTCAGGAGCCGCCTGGACGATGACGGTTATCGGCCTGTTCTTCTGCGGCTGCTCCAAGCGCACGGCGCCCGAGTCGATTCGGATCGGAGTTCTCCACTCGCTCAGCGGAACGATGGCGTTGAGCGAAAAGCCAGTGGCCGAGGCGACGCTGCTCGCCGTCGAGGATCTGAACGCGCGAGGCGGCGTGCTCGGGAGCCGCGTGGAGGCCGTCACCGCCGATGCGAGATCGGATCCGGCCGCGTTCGCTGTTGAGGCGGAGCGGTTGATCAATCAGGAGAAAGTGGCGGCACTCTTCGGGTGCTGGACTTCGGCCAGCCGGAAATATGTTCGGCCGATTGTCGAGAAGTACAACCAGCTCCTCTTTTATCCGGTGCAGTACGAAGGACTGGAGCTGTCTCCCAATATCGTGTATGCGGGCGCGGCGCCGAACCAGCAGATCATCCCAGCAGTGAAATGGCTCTTCGATCACTTGGGAAAGCGTTTCTTTCTGGTCGGGTCCGACTACGTCTTCCCGCGAACCGCCAATGCGATCATCAAGGACCAGGTCGGCGCTCTCCAAGGGGAGATCGTCGGAGAAGAGTACATCCTGCTGGGGAGCCGGCAAGTGGAAGGCGTGGTTGAGAAGATCGCGCGGGCCCGGCCGTCGGTGATTCTGAACACGATCAACGGCGACAGCAACGTAGCGTTCTTCCAGGCGCTGCGGAAGCGGGGGATAAGGGCGGAAGACACGCCGGTCATGTCGTTCAGCATTGCAGAGGGCGAAGTGGGCGCCATTGGCGGGGACGTTTTAGCCGGGGACTACGCCGCATGGAATTACTTCCAAAGCCTCGACACACCGGAGAACCGGGAATTTGTACAGCGCTTCCGGGCGCGATTCGGCTCGGATCGCGTGGTGTCCGATCCCATGGAAGCTGCCTACCTGTCAGTACATCTTTGGGCGCAGGCGGTCGAGGCGGCGCAGACGCCGGACGCCGCGGTGGTTCAACGGAGTATCGGAGACCAGAGCTATCTGGGCCCCGGTGGAATGGTCTACGTGGACCGGGCGACCCAGCACACTTGGAAGATTGTTCGCCTTGGCCGCATCCGGCGCGATGGACAGTTTGATGTTGTGTGGAGTTCGGAGGATCCGGTGCGGCCGGTTCCATATCCTGTTTATCGACGGCGTGATGAATGGGACGATTTTCTCGGCGCCCTTTACCAAGGCTGGGGTGGACGCTGGGAGAACACGGGACGTCCCCCCCAAAAAAAATGAAGAGCCCGATGGGATTTTACAAGCGCCTGCGCATCTCCACGCAGTTGGCGCTGTGGTTTCTGCTCATCGCGCTGGCGCCGTTTGCTTGCGTGGTGTACTTCACTTACAGGCATTCAGTGGACTCCCTGTACGCGGAGGTCACTAACAATCTTCAGGCGATATCGCAGCGGCAGGCTGATCAGATCGAGCGTTGGGCGGTGGAGCGCCAGCGGGATATCACTACGCTGGCGCGGTCGCCGGAAGTGATTCAGGGGCTGGTTGACCTGAAACGGAACAGTGAGCCACTGCGGGACCAGTTTCTTGCTTACACAGAGCACGGCGATTATGACGACGCGCTTCTGATCGCTCCGGATGGGCGGGTGGTGTTCGCTCTTGAGAAAAAGGAGCTGCAAGGCGCCAATCTGCGCTCGCCCGTGTATCGGGAGATGGAGTTTGCGAAGGCGTTTGACCGTTCGGCGACGTTGCTCGATGCGGAGATCTCGGCCTTCGAAGCCTTGCCGGCCACCGGCCAGGCGGCGAAGTACTTTGCCGCTCCGGTTTTTGAGCACCGCCGCCTGGTCGGAGTGGTTCTGCTCCAGACGAACGCGCGCGAGATCACCCGAGTGGTGAACGATTACACGGGTCTGGGCCAGACGGGTGAGACGGTAGTCGCCCGTCTCAGGGGTCGCGAGGCGATCTTCATGGTTCCGCCACGGCACGATCCGCAGACCGCGCTCAAACGGCGCATGCCGTTGGGCGGGCGCGAAGCGGTTCCAATTCTGCAGGCCGTTCAGGGCCGGCGCGGCGCCGGTATCGAAACCGATTATCGCGGAGTACGAACTTTGGCGACCTGGCGCTACTTGCCCTTTCTGCATTGGGGCATGGTCGTCAAGATCGATGTCGCCGAGGCTCTGGCCCCGATCGGCCGGCTGAGGTTCTTGTTCCTGATGTTTGGCGTCGTCACCCCGATTCTCGTCCTGCTTATCGCTTTGACCGTCGCGCGCTCTATTTCGCAACCGATCGTACAGTTAAGACACGCGGCGGACCGGATGAAGCAGGGCGATCTGCACTACCGTATCGATCTGGATCAGCGGAACGAGATCGGCGCTCTGGCCGAGTCATTCAACGATATGGCCGAGCGGCTTGATGCAGTGATCACGAACCTGGATGCACTGGTCGCGGCTCGCACCGCGGAACTAGGACTGAAAAATGACAGTCTGGAGAATGCCCTTCGCCAGCTCCGGGAGACCCAGCAGCAATTGATCCTGCAGGAGAAGATGGCGTCGCTCGGAGGGCTCACGGCGGGGATCGCGCACGAAATCAAGAACCCGCTCAACTTCGTCAACAACTTCGCCGAGCTCTCGGCCGATCTCAGTCGCGAACTGAAGCAGGAAATCGAAACCCAACAGAGTCGTCTGGACGCCAAGACAGTGGAATACATCAACGACCTGCTCTCGGATCTCGAAGTCAACGTCCGCAAGATCGCCGAGCACGGGAAGCGCGCCGACAGCATCGTTCGCGGCATGCTCCTCCACTCGCGCGGAACCCCGGGCGAGCGGCGGCCGACGGATGTGAATACGCTTCTGGATGAGTACGTCAACTTGGCCTATCACGGCATGCGCGCCCAGGATTCGGCATTTAACGTAACCATCGAGAAACGGTACGACCCGGCGGTCGGGAACATCGATGTCGTGCCGCAGGATCTGAGCCGTGTCTTCCTGAATATCGCGAACAATGCCTGCTACGCGACTCGGGAAAAGAAGCGTGTGAACGGCGCCTCTTACTCGCCCACGCTTTGGATCAAGACGCACAGGCTTGAGGACCGGGCCGAGATCCGCATCAGAGACAACGGAACCGGCATCCCCCGCGAGATTCTCGATAAAGTTTTCAATCCGTTCTTCACGACGAAACCCACAGGGCAAGGCACGGGGCTGGGGCTGTCGATGAGCTACGATATTGTGGTCGCCGGACATAACGGAGAGCTGCTGGTGGAGTCCGAAGAAGGCAGCTTCACCGAATTTATCCTGCGGCTGCCGTATAAGAGCTGAGGTTGCGCGATGAAAGTGCTGGTGGTGGACGACGAGCCGGATGTCGAGCTGCTCTTCCGGCAGAAATTCAGACGCGAGCTTCGCGCCGGAAGCCTCGAGTTGCATTTTGCGGGCTCGGGCGAGGAGGCAATGACAAGACTGGCAGAGCCAGGAGTCGCCGAAGTGGTCCTAATCCTTTCGGATATTAACATGCCCGGCATGCATGGCCTGGAACTGCTTCGTCGAATCAAGGAGCAGTCACCGCAGCTGAAAGTTTGTATGATCACGGCGTACGACGATTCCGAAAAATATGAAACTGCCATGCGGTACGGCGCGGACGGTTACGTAACCAAGCCGATCGATTTCGAGCGCTTGCGGCGCGAGGTCTTACATCTGGAGGCGCGCGGCACGTGACGAACACAACGGCGATGAAGATCCTGGTGGTCGATGACGAGCCCGATCTGGAAGTCCTGGTGCGCCAAAAATTTCGTCGTCAGGTGCGGGAAGGGTCCTTTGAGCTGGTGTTCGCTCGTAATGGCGAGGAGGCGCTGGAGGTCCTGAATCAAGACCCATCCATCAATATCGTCCTGAGCGATATCAATATGCCGGTGATGGACGGGCTGACGCTGCTTGGCAAGCTCACCGGGCTCGACCGCATCCTCAAGGCGGTGATTGTCTCCGCTTACGGGGATATGCAAAACATCCGGATAGCGATGAACCGGGGCGCATTCGATTTTGTCACCAAGCCGATCGATTTCCACGATCTCGAGATCACCATCAACCGCACCTGGGATGAGATCCTGGCGCTGAAGCGGTCCTTGCAGGAGCGTACGCAGCTCACCGCGCTGCGGCAGGAGCTGAGCGTCGCCGCCCGGATCCAGCAATCCATTCTGCCGCGCGCTTTTCCAGCGTTTCCCGACCGGAAGGAGTTCGATATCTTCGCAGCGATGACACCTGCGAAGGAGGTCGGCGGCGACTTCTATGATTTTTTCCTGATGGATCATCACAGGCTCGGATTCGTCATCGGCGACGTGTCGGGTAAGGGCGTCCCCGCCGCGCTGTTCATGGCCGTCTGCAGGACGCTGCTGCGAGCTACGGCGATGCAGGCCGCCTCGGCAGGCGATTGCTTACAGTATGTCAACGGCGTACTGGCCGCCGAGAGCGACGCTGCAATGTTTGTAACGCTGTTCTATGGCACTTTGAACCTCCGAAATGGAGAGGTGGAGTTCGCGGTGGGCGGACATAACCCGCCGTATGTTTTCTCGGAGAGCCGCGTGGCGCCCCTGCAATTCGAGGGTGGCATGATTGTTGGCGCGTTGAATGTGGCGCGCTACGAGTCGCAGCGCATCCAGCTCCGGCCGGGCGAAGGGCTATTTCTGTACACCGATGGTCTGACGGAGGCCGCCAATAACACCGAGGATCTGTTCGGCGAAGAGCGGCTGGAAGCCGCCCTGCGGAGTTGCGCGGGGCAGCCGCTCCAGAAGCTCCTGAGAAGCGTCACCGCGGCGGCACAGCAGTTCGCCGACGGCGCTCCCCAGGCCGACGATCTCACGATCCTCGCGGTGCGCTACCTCGGATGATGCAACTCGAGGTTTCATCGATTTCGAATTGATTTGAGACAGATCTATTTATTGACATGCCCTAAACGAAACCACGTTGATTCTAACCAGGGCCAACGGTGTACGGTTCCAGAACGCTATTTATGGCGGCAACCTGAATGGCGATAAAATCGAATTCGGCGGAGGCCTGAAAAGCTCAGTATCGGACAGTTCGTCGAATTTACAGCGCAATGGATCGCGATACGGCGAAAGAGGCTGGTCGGACATGAGACCGATTCGGTTTTCAGTCGGTACAACATCGTGCATAAAGCTGACCTCGAAGAGGCCGCCCGCAAACTGGATCGGCAGCAGAAATTGGGCATATGGAAGGCCGAAAACGCGGTTCGGCGTGTGTTAGACTCTCGTAAGTAGTTGATTCTAATTAAGCCTGGGTGGCGGAACTGGCAGACGCACCGGACTTAAAATCCGGAGCCCCGCAAGGGGCGTAGGGGTTCGATTCCCCTCCCAGGCATGGAAGGAGAGGAACTTAACTTACTGCAAGGTCGTTTTGGAGGGACTGCCCACTTTTGGTGCAGCCCGCAACTATGCCGGTGAGCAGTTTTCGAGAATTGGTTTACCTTCTTCGCAGCGTCCTTCAGATCAGCGCCGCTTGTGACGTTGTAGCGCTCGAACACCGAGCGGGTTTGGCGCCTGGTCATTTTCAGACTGCGCTTGAAACGTGGCTCACGTTTGAGGCGCGGAGGGCCGCTTGAACGAGAAGCTCAAGGCGTAGACGCCCCACAACAGCTCCGCACGGACCCACACCCCGAGGCCATTACTTCTAATTCCAATTACGATCCACGTTTAATATCCGAATTCTTGAGGGACCGAAAATTCTTTGGCGGGTTCACAATGGACCCACACCTAGCGGGGGGCGGCAACTTCAATCGCATCTTGTCGGTTTCGCAGCGAACGATCTGATCGAGCATGATCCACAGGTGTCCATCATGCAAAAATCCCGTGCGACCGATAAAGAGCCGTAGAACTGGGAGCAACCTCCCATGCCACATAGTTAAAACCGTCTTGATCTCACCCCATTTCCAATTCCACAAAAGGCCCACTTTTTTTGGGCCATAAAAGTCACATCTCTACCTCCCAAAATGATCGGACCCACCGATGCGTCGCAAAATGGCGCTAGGTATCATGCCCTTGCCTTGATGGTTTTATTGGATGGTGGTTACGTTGCGCGGGGCGCTCCGGCACTGTTGCCACTCAAAACTGCTAGCACGGCGTTCACAAGACGCCATTAACCGGCAAATATTTGCTGTTGATATCGCGGTGCCTGATCGCCGGTTCGGTCCTCGAGACAGACGAGATGATTGTTGTTCTCGCGTTGGTGTTTGCGATCACACTTGTATTGGCATTTCTGTGCCTGGGGCTTGGTTATCTACAACAGCCGCCCGAGGATCGTCGCATGTCTCGTTGTCCAGACCTGCCGTGGCTGGTGGGCGACACGCCGAAATACGTCCCTCCGCAAGAGGTTGCTGAACAGTACGACAGCTATGTCAGGCAGTTGAATGAGGAAGGCCGAACAGCGCAAGTTCATTCTGTGGTGGGATCGGCCGGAATCAGCAAGGACGCGACAGGGGGATCCCGAACAGCGCGGCGTAAAGGATCTCAGCAAAATCAACACGGGCACTGAAAGGTCATTGCTTCCTGCTACGCCGCCAGGCGCAATCGGTCCCGGAACTCCAGGAAGAAGAGTTCGACTTCCTTCTCCGCGCGTCTTTTCGCGTACCCGTAGCGAGTCTGCAATACCTCAATCAATTTCGCGCGATCGGTGGTGCATTTTTCAAGATCAGAACTTGTCAGTTGTTGCCATCGACGGGTAATCTCACCGCGCAGAAGACGGCTCGGAATCGGACCATTCTGATGCGCCATAACGACTCCTTAACAGATGAACACAGAAGTCAGACGACCATGCAGGCACGAGAAGCGCGTAGTATCACTCCGCGTCACGGAAACGCAAAGGTTTTTTTCACTCGTGGCGAAGCGCTCCCAGGTGGCTTTCAACCGCTCACTCTCCGGGGCTCGATGCAGGTGCACTTCCGGTTTCCAAAAAAATCTACGAATTTTCGGATTTCGTGAGAACCGGTTTCTTCAACTTGTTGAATACATTGTTTGCGTTTTTGGTTGAACGTTTGCAATCAGAAAGCATAGTTAGTGTGTTCTTGTTCGTGGGGGAATCCTACATAAGCCACCACGCGAGAAAAAACGGCGGGTGGAGGTAGGATGGTGGATCCAAGCCGCCGGCAGGCTCCTGAGTCTGCCGGCGGTTTTCATTTTGGGACGGCCTAGTGTACCGTCAGGACTTCCAGCAATAGATTTACAAAGAGCGCAACGTCGAAGGCGATTAGAAAGAGCGTCGCTATCCCGAACTCATTGCCGCTGCGGGAAAAGATGTTGGCCGTTTTCCAGTAGACGTCCTCGGCGTTTTTAATCAGAAGATACTCCGCCACCATGCGGTCGTATGTTGGGGCGGGAATGGACAGTTGCAGACACGCGTATGCAACACAACGGCCGGAGGAAGCGTCGCGAATCTCCGTCTGGGAATACGGCGAGATCACATATTTCCCGCGTTTGCCAGACAATTGAATGACGCCCTTCTCTTCCAGGTCGAGCCATTCGGCATCTGCTAGAACGGAGCGCAACAATTGGCGGGCTTTATCCTTGGCCCGCTCGTAATCGTCTTGAGTCGGGTGGGTAAACATATCGACCCGTTGCAGCGGAAAATTTTCCTGGACTCGAGTGGCCATACCGGTTCTTTGGGCGTGCGGGTCAAATGACTTTGGCTAGCAGCCGCCTTGGACTCTGGGGATCAGGAGAATCTCGGCGTTCGGATCGAATTCACGAATCAAGACGTCGCGCTTCTCCGAAATGTCTGCTGCAAACCAGCCCTGAGCCACCTTTTCCTTAAATTCTCGTTCGATTTCGGCGAGACGTTGGGAAGTAACGGTGTCTGTGTCCCATTCTGCAAGGGTCTTGTCTCCGCCGGCAC
>WNEW01000683.1_pt1 | contig 16280 bp, 14 predicted proteins | sample 5399891 | NCBI WGS metagenome assembly WNEW01 (sample SAMN13153336, study PRJNA577476) | soil metagenome | isolation source: 40 cm grassland meadow soil pre-rain plot 5 | place: USA:California | collected 2015-09-08 | reverse complement strand
GCGTGCGCTTCGGCGGAACCTGGATCGCCGATAGCGAGAACGTACTTCTACTCTTCGAGCCCGGCCGCTATCCGGTGAAACCCAAAGGACTCTCGCAGCTCAAGATGTCGTCTAAATATGTGCCGTCTCTCAGCGACGTTTTAATTTCATCCGGGACGTTCTTCGTCAGACCTGCAGTTCACTCTCGTCTGACAAAATTCAACTCCGTTCCCTGGAATATTCACGGTACACGCTGGGAATATTCCGGATACCGCGCTGCGTAGTGACATCGTTAAATTGTTGGACCGAGATCCGGGACGGCAGTGTGAGATGAGGGTTGGTTCTCGACTACCCTAGCGAGGCAAGAGGGCTTGCGAGAAAGCGACAAACGAATGGAAGCGTTTTTTGAAATTCTCGGGAAGGGCGCCTTCGGTGCCGGTCAGGCTGAAGTGACACCAACTTGAAACTACTGCCGTCAATATTAAGGAGGAATGTCTGACGCAGACAAGGTCAACGACATTCAGATCCTGAACGGAGCCCTTTTCTTTGAGAATCGGGGTGTTTGGGCTTATCGCTTAGCAGCCGACAAATTGACCACTTCTGAGGTGGGCAAAACCGTGCTCGAGCTTGCCCGGCAGAACCTTGCAGATCACGAGAAATATCAAGATATGCTCAGAAGTGCAATTGGCGAGGCGGGCGGCACGCCCGTTCAAATGGAGAAAAACTATGACCTTTCCACTTACATCGCCAAGGGTCAAGGTAATGTCGATAGTGACGTCAACATCGCCAAGCTCGCACTGGCGCTGGAGATCGGCGCCGCTGTCGGATATGTGAGCGATACCACGAAGTTGAAATCGCCGTACATGATCGAGCTGGAAGCCGGGATTGCATGTATCGAGGCTATCCATGCCGCCCGCATCAGAGCTGCGTTCACTGCCTTGGGGATCAAAATCCCAGTTGTTCCCAGCGCGTTGATAAGCACGAGTGATCGCGATAATTGGGTGATCAAGGTGGATCGGGCAGCGTAACGCTGAAACTTTCCTGGCCCGCATCCTGGATTCGGCGAACGGCGAACTCCTGGGCGTGCTATCACGCACTTTTGGGGCCCCCACCGTTTAGCCTTACTAACGCCAAAGAGAGTTGATTCATTTCGCCTTTTCTGGTCGGCGATATTCGTCAACAACAACGAATCTCCAGAGCCGAATGTTTTTGGGCAGAGCAAGATGTGGCTTTTTGGCACCAGACGTGTATCTAGCTTCTTTAGAACATTTGAATTCATCCGGTCACGGTTGCGTTTTGAGGAGGAACTATGAATAAGAAAATCTGGATTGGAGTTGGCCTTGCGGCTGCCTTGCTGGTCGGGTGGGCTGTGTTTCGACCGGAACTGTTGTTTGTGAATCGCACGGTTTCCGAAGGATTTCCCGCAGCGCCTCGGTCGGCGGCAGCTGGGTCACAGACGCCACAGCAGTTGTTTTCAGGCCAGTTCAAGGGATATGCCCATCCAACTGACGGTACGGCTTCCATCTATCGGATGAACACTAAACGAATTCTCCGCCTAACGAATTTCAGAACATCGAACGGTCCCGACGTTCACGTCTATCTGATCGCGGCTCCTGATGCTAAGGACGACGCAACCGTGGAAAATGCTGCTTTCGTCGATCTCGGTATTCTGAAAGGGAATATTGGAGATCAGAATTATGACGTGCCAGACTCTGTGGACCTTGGGAAATATCGGGCTGTCACGATCTGGTGCAAGCGCTTTACCGTGAATTTTGGAACCGCGCCGCTCGTTCCCATCAATTGATTCCTTAATGACTCGGAAGAGCTATCGTGTCGCCAGGGTGCGGAACTCGGCGCATTCATGCTCAGTACTTGCATCTGTGGCACTCTGATTTACAGCAACCAATCGCCACTCAATTCACTTGCTCTTTCCCCGGTATTTGAGTCGAGCCTGATGGGAATCGCCATGGCGACAACGGCCTTCCTAGTCATGCAGTCACCATTTGGTCGTCGCTCCGGCGCTCACATCAACCCGGCAGTCACACTCACCTTTTTTTGGCTGGGTCGAATGCACCAGTGGGATGCCGCCTTTTATGTTGCTGCTCAATTCGGCGGGGCTGTTGCAGGTGTGCTCGCAGCGCGCGGGATCGTCGGTTTACGGTTGTCCGCAGCGCCCGTGCAGTACACGGTGACTCTGCGGGGGCAGTATGGAAGCGCAGCCGCATTTGTCTTTGAATTCCTACTCTCGGTGCTTCTGATGAGCACAGTTCTTTACACGTCGAATCATCGACTTTTTGCCCGGTTCACTCCAGCGTTGGTTGCGCTGCTTACTGTCCTATATTTTGTCCTCTCTTCTTCGATATCGGGCTTCAGCGTTAACCCGGCCAGAAGCTTTTCGTCAGCTCTATTTGCCTGGATTTGGCCCGGTATCTGGATCTATTTCTCAGCGCCCTGCTTGGGGATGCTGACGGCGGCAGCTATATACGTAAAGGGATCGTGTGTATTGTGCGAAAGTCTTTCACGACATGCGGTCAACCTGCCCGTTTCATTGTCATTTCCGGCAGGTGTATCAAGAAACGTAAGACTACGCGAGTTTCCTCTTTGGACGATCTTCATCTTGTCGTTGATCAGCCGATCGCATCGACTGACTTGGTGCGCAAGGAACGGTCGCAAACAAGAAGTTAAGACCCTCTATGAGTGTCGGGTGAGTCAGAATGGCTTCGCGCAGCGAAGTGTAGGGTAACCCGGCAATGATTGCGATCTGAACCGAGCCCATGATCTCTCCTGCGTCGACGGCGAAGCCCGTGAACCCTAGAATGCGATCGCTGTCCATCTCGACCAGCGCCTTGAGAAATCCGCGTGTTTCAGAAAGAGTGCGTGCGCGTAGCACTTCTTCCATCGGGATTTTGAACAACCGGTAGGGGATGCCTCGCCTTTTCGCTTCCGTTTCACTTAGCCCAATGCGGGCAAATTCTGGATCCGTGAACAGGCAGAACGGAACTTGCCTGCCAGTCGTCACGTGGTTGCCGCCACCGAGATCGTCACGGAAAACTCGAAAATCGTCAAACGAGATATGCGTAAACTGCGGGCTGCCGGCAACCTCGCCGAGCGCCCAAACACCTTGCGCCGTGGTTTCAAGCCGCTCATTGACCTTTATGTATCCACGATCAGTCACTTCGACGCCGGCCACTTCGAGTCCGATGTCCGCCGTGTTCGGAGTGCGGCCCGCTGCGACAAGCAGGTGACTACCTTCCAGCGTGTTCTCCACGCCATTCTGCTCAATGACGACTTGGACGGCCCGGCCTGACTTTCCCGATGCACTTTTGACCTGTGCATTCATTATAAGGTCGATACCTTCGTCCTCGAAGAGCTTGCGAAGGCCCTCACTGACGTCCTCGTCTTCTCGATGCAGCACGCGATCGTTGCGGTCGATGATGGATACTTTGCTGCCGAAACGACGCATCGCTTGCGATAATTCCAACCCGACATAGCCGCCGCCGATCACAATGAGATGCTCGGGAATCTCACCCAGTTCGAGTGCCTCGACGTGCGTGAGTGGTTGCGCCTCGGCCAGACCGGAAATTGTTTCTAACGTCGCGTGCGTACCCGTACTGATGATCACCTTATCCCCGCGCACTCGGCGACGTGTTCCATCCTGCTGTATGACCTCGAGTGTCCGGGGACCTATGAAGCGGCCAGTCCCGAGGATGAGTTCCACTCCGCTCTTCCTGAAAATGTCGAGATGAATAGCGACCGAGTGGGACACCATCCTGCGCTTGCGTTCACGCACCGCGGACATGTCGATTCGAAAGTCGAGGATCGTGATGCCGAACTCCTTACTCCTGCGTACGTACGAGGCGACCTTCGCACTGTGAATGATGTTTTTACTGGGCAGGCAGGCGATGTTGTGGCATGAGCCTCCGATGTATTTGCGTTCAATCAGGGCAACTCGCTTTCCTTGCTGCGCAGTCGTCCATGCAGCGACTTTCGATCCCGTGCCGCTGCCGAGCACTACTAAATCGTACTCTTCCGGATCCCTCTTCTTCGGCGACTGCGCTGAACGAACGCTCTCCATGTCCATCTGATTTTTCCCCTCTTTGTGTATCGCGATGATTAAGCTCCTGCTCTCAAGCCTATCGGCGAAGTCGTGGAGGCTTTAGCCGGCTAACTTCGGGCGCCCAATACGCGGTCCAGGTTGAAAGCGGCGCTGATCAATGACAGATGTGTGAAAGCCTGCGGAAAATTGCCAAGCGCCTCGCCTTGTGGCCCGGTCTGCTCTGCATAAAGTCCGAGATGATTGGCATAACCTAGCATGCGTTCGAATAAGCGTCTGGCCTGGTCAAGTTTTTCGGGAACCGTCTGGCCCGCTCGTGTCAACGCCTCTACGAGCCAAAATGAGCACATGTTGAACGTGCCCTCCTCACCAGGTAATCCGTCAACACGCGGTTGTGGTGGATAACGGTACACGAGGCTATCGCTCAGGAGACCGCCACGGCTCGGGCTTTCATAGATGGCGGAGATGGTGTTCAGCATCCGCGGGTCATTGGGCGCCATGAAGAATACCAGAGGCATGATCAGAAGAGAGGCGTCCAAGTCGTCACTTCCATACGTTTGAGTGAACGCGCGACGCTTCTCGTTCCAACCTCGAGCCATCACTTCTTCGTAGATGCGGTCGCGCTCGCGGACCCATTTCTCACGGTCCGTGGGCAATGCACGTTTATCTGCGAGGCGCTGGCCGCGATCCAATGCCACCCAATTCATGACCTTCGAGTACACAAAGTGTCCTTCCTGGTTTCGCATCTCCCAAATGCCTGTATCAGGACGCTGCCAATTCTTACAGATCCAATCGAGGCGGCGACGAACTCGGACCCACATATCGTAAGAGATCGGACTCACGTATTTGTTGTAGAGGTACAGCGAGTCCATGAGCTCGCCGTAAACATCCGCCTGGAACTGCGTAACAGCCGCATTGCCGATGCGAACTGGCGCGGACTTGCGATATCCCTCCCAGTGATCCAGGGTCTGCTCCAGAATCTCGGTTTCACCCGCGATTGTTAAGAGCGGGGGCAGGGGCACGTCCTCATGGAAGTGCTTGGATGCATAACTCTGGATCCAACTGACGAACCCTGCAGCTTCCTTTCTAAAGCCGATTCGGAGAAGTCCATAGACGGTGAACGCCGCGTCTCGCACCCACGCATAGCGGTAATCCCAGTTGCGAGCACCACCAATCACCTCGGGCAGGCTGGTGGTCGCAGCGGCGACGATGGCTCCAGTAGGCTCGAAGGTCAGAAGTTTCAACGCCAATGCGGACCTCTCCACCTGCTCGCGCCAACGTCCGCGATAGGTGCAGGCGGAGAGCCACGTGTGCCAGAAGTCGACGGTCTTATGAAGCAGTTCTTCGGCTTCCTGGTCGGTAGGCGCACAAGGAATGCACGCTTCCTCGTTGTTGGGCGCGAGAAGAAAAACCTTCGACTGACCTTCCTCTAGTCTGAACTGGCCGGCAACGCCGCCCTGTCCATCCTGACTTAGAGGAACTCCACTAATCAGAGAAATATTCAAGCTTCCTGAAGTGAAGAGTGCACCATTCGGATCCAACGCCGTCTCGTGACTCTGACGTCCATAATCAAATGCCGGCTGGCAAGTGACTGAAACTTGCACCGACCCTTTAACGCAACGAATGCGGCGATAAAGGTGGTGATACCAGCGTGAACCGGAAGGGAGTCCCACGGGCATGAAATCTTCCAACTCCGCGATTCCATCTCGAAGCAAGAAGCGTGTCACCAGGATGTTCGTGGATGGTAAATAAAGCTGCTTGTGGCGGATATCCTCACCAACAGCCTGAATCTGGAACCGGCCACCCTTGTTGTCGTCCAGAATTGCTCCGAAGATACTTGGCGAGTCGAAGTTGGGATAGCAATACCAATCGATCGATCCATTCATGGCAATCAAAGCGACAGTCCGCATGTTGCCGATAATCCCGTAGTTTTCGATAGGCTGATAAGGCATGAGATTGCTCGATTTTGGAAGCAGTTATGAATTGATGTAATCGGTGACCAATCTTCCCGATGTCACGTGACTCTCTCAGCGTAATTAGCGCCACCACGAAAAAACAAGAGGGAGAATTACGGATGATTCTACCTGCATAACTACGTAGTCGAAGTTCCCGCAACAATACCTCAAGCAAGCATCGCTTCGCAGCGGCCAGCGCATTGGTTTTGGGAATTTCTTACACACGAGCTCGCCCCCTATCCGCGACGGGCGGAAACGGTAGCGCGTATAACGATTGCCGCAACCCAGGTCATGATCGTCACTATAACCTTTCGCATCCCGTACGGTTTTCAAGGCGTCGTTTATGCGCTTCTGACCTGAGAGTCGTCGAGCCTGGCGCTTGGTATGGTAATCGAGACCAGTAACTGTTTCCTCCACGGCGAGTAATTTTCGCGCTGCTGAACTTCTCAGTAAGTTTCGTCGATTGCAGAGTGCAACTGGTCTTGACCAAAATGGAGGTAGTCAATCGGATGAAAGTCAGATCGTTCATTTGCCTTGTTCTGTTCGCCTTTGCTTTCGCACCGCTTTCAGGGTTCGCTCAGTCGGCTGAAATCAGTCCGTATGGAGGTTATGTCTGGACCGCTAACAATAATGGAGTTGGCTCGTTCAAAAACAATCAAATACTTGGCGTGCGAGGTGGAGGGTTTGTCACTCAAAGCTTCGAGGTTGGCGGAAACTGGTCCTGGAACAATCACTTCCAACCTAAGAGTGCCAATACTACCGCGGCCTTCGCGGGAGACTTAGCAGGATGCGGAAAAACTCGATAATGGGATGCTTTTTACTGTAGGCGCGGTCTGTGACCGCGCGGAGTTCGTTGATTCAACTAAAAACGCGCGCTCACAGAGCGCGCCTACAGTGCGCCCATTCGAGTTTTTCCGCAGCCTCTTAGAGTGGCCGGCGGCGGCATAACGACAAACATGAAGGACGGCGATGTATTTGTGCTGAACAATCGGTTCATCAACGTACCAGGCGTCAGCCCTGCCACCTTGCAAGCCGCCCAACTAAACGGCACGCTGCAAAGTATCGTGCCAGTCAACACAAGAGACGGCGTCGCCTTTGTCGGCACCTCAACCGGCAGCACCGTAGTTGTTGCCAATGACGTGCTGCGGGATCATTCCACTTTCTTCACGTTCAGCTACGGCGGTGGTCTCAAAGCGCAGAGGGTTTGGGGCCCATTGGGCTTCTTCGGCGACGTCCGGGGGCGCACAATCCCCAATTTCTTCGATGGACACGGGACCAATATGCTCGAACTGAGCGCCGGTCTCAATTTCGCTTGGGGTGAGCGCTAAAGATCCGATTTGTTAGAGCGTACCTCCAGTTTGTGCGCCATGCGGTTCATATGCGGTTTCCGCATATGAACCGCCCTTTTTGGGATGTTTGGTCCTCGATCCGGTCGCAAGCGCCGCCTCTCATCCGATTCGCTCGCTTGGCTGTGCAGCAGACGCCGCATGCCCATCGCCTTCGTTAGTTCAGATAGGGAAGCTCCGTCATATCCCTTCTCCCAAAACATGGTACGGCACGAATACCTCGAATACGCGGTCAGACGAGTGCTCGGACGGATATCGACAACCGCAGTCGCGAACATCACGACCGGTAAATAGTCAAATGGCCGTGCGGCCTCCGTCGACGGCGAGTTTTGCGCCGTAAATGAAACTGGCGCGATCGGTCGCTAAAAAGACAATGGCTTCAGCGATCTCATCCGCTGTAGCGGGACGGCGTGCTGGGGCCTGAGCGGCCAGTTGTTCCACACCCTCTCCCATTGCCTCCGTGCCTTCCGTCCGCGTAGGTCCAGGGCTCACTGCATTGACGCGGACACCACTCGGGCCATATTCAGCCGCCCAGGCCTTGGTCAGCAGATTGATAGCTGCCTTGCTCGAGCCATAAAGGCTCATGCCTGGGGCCCCATAATCGGCAACCATCGTCGATACATTGACGATTGCTCCTTTTCCTCTCTTCGCCATCAGCGGAGCAAGTTCCGAGACGAGGAAGTACGGCGCCTTGACGTTGAGCGAATACACACTGTCAAACAATTCTTCTGTCATTTCGTGCGTCGGGCCGAACGGAAAGACTCCCGCACTGTTGATCAGAATATCGACATGGCCCTTTCCGAGTTCGAGGGCTCTTTTCGCCACCTGGCGCGCCGTCGAGGCGTCTCGAAGGTCAGACGATATGAAATCCGCTTGGGATCCAGTTGCGCGGATTTCCCGAATTGTCCTCTCGCCGCGTTCCGCATTGCGGCCTACGACTATGACATGAATGCCGATCTTGGCGAGTTTATTGGCGGACGCCCGCCCAATACCGCTCGTTCCACCAGTAATAAGTGCTGCCGACGAATTGGTAGTCATTTCATTTCCTTTTTCAATGTTTCGAAATTTCGTTCAATCAACACTGAGTTGCTGCAAGTGCCTGACAGTTTTCGGAAGGCTCAGGACGAATCGTGTAATCGGCATTCACTTCAGTCGCACGAATGATTCCTTCGTTATCGATCACGTACCTGGCGGGCATCGGCAATCGGTATTCCTGTTTTCACTTGCTGTAGGCCTTCGCTAACTGACCTACGAGCTTTGCCCACGCCATATCGAGAGCGTCGTACACAGCAGCGGCCAGTGGGTTGGCGTTGTCCTTGAGGATCTCAATCATGAGGGTCCCGTAGTCAGAGAGGATCACCCCAGCCTGCTGCATTCGGAGCAGGCCAACTTCTCGCTTCGTCTGGCTGAACGTACCGGAGGCGTCGACCGCAACGTAGGCGTCATAACCCTTGCCAAGCGATGTAATTGCAGGGAACGCCGCACAGACCTCAAGCGAAACACCGGCAAATATGAGCTTTTTGCGCCGGGTCGCCTCGATGGCGGCCGCGACCTTCGGATCGTCCCACGCGTTGACCGAGGCGCGATCGATAATGCGCTCTGGTCCCACGACTTCTACGAGTTCGGGAAAAGTTGGCCCCCACATGCTGTCACGCGCCGTAGTGGTAACAATGGTCGGGACCCCTAGCACCTTCGCGGCTTTGGCGAGAGCGACAACGTTGCGCTTGAGCTCGCCTGTCTCGTAATCACGCACCCCGGTCATCAAGCCGATCTGGTGGTCAACGAGAATCAGCGCAGAATTGTCTGCGGTTAGGGGCTCGTAGGGCTTGCTTTGATTCGTCACAGTAGTTTCCTTCAAATTCATATCTCGTTCTGAGAAGCGCTCGATCGAGAAATCAGAGTGCAACGCCGGTGCCAACTCTTAGCTTCGAGTAAACGATTGATATTGAAGGGGGGATGCGAAAGAGATCTCTTTGGCCGTTTCGCACGCGGTCGCGAGTTCGGCGGCCCAGGGCGCGATCAGCTTACCCTCCACAACCAGCCGGCGGCGGCGCGGACTCTCGACAACGGAGATTCTCAACATGCGCACCCGTCCTTGGCCGCCCGGCACCGCAAGACATGTGCCAAACGGTCTGAGCGGCGATTACTGGAGTTTTCCGCGCAAAAGTAAAATCAGTCGGGGAGCATTGAGGAGTGTCAACGCGGTTCTGACACGGATCAGGCGTAGTCGCGGGGATCGATGCCAAACTTCTTCATTCGCGCTAGTAGGGTTGTGCGATTGATGCCCAGGCGTGCGGCAGCTCCGTCAGTTCCGCCCACGCGCCCTTTCGCTTCGGTGAGCACGCGTACGATCGCGTCGCGCTGTTTCGTGGCATGCTGGTCACCGGCACCATGGCTCCCATGCAGCGCGGTGATCGTTTCTTTGACAATGCGAGCAATATCCTCGTGATTTGTCACTGCTCGCTTGGATTCGGCAGTGCTGGTCTTGCCTAGTTCGGTGAGAGGCGCCGCCAGCGACCTGCCGCGGGTGAGGATTACAGCGCATTCAATAAAATTTTCTAATTCGCGAACGTTTCCCGGCCACTCCCAGGCCGTTAGCGCCTTCATGACACCCGCAGGAATGTTGTCGATCTTCTTCTGCATTTGTTTTGCGAATCTCTGAACGAAATAACTCGCTAGCAGAGAAATATCTTCCTTGCGCTCCCGCAAGGAAGGGATGCGAATCGGGAAGACATTCAGCCGGTAATACAGATCACTCCGAAACTCGCGCGTGGCAACCATCTGTTCAAGATCGCGGTTCGTGGCGGCTATGAGGCGAACGTTAACTTTTCGCGTATACGTACTTCCAAGTCGTTCGAACTCCCGCTCCTGCAATGCCCGCAACAGCTTCGGTTGGATTTCAATAGGAATGTCGCCGACTTCGTCAAGGAACAGCGTGCCTTGGTCGGCCAATTCCAGTCGGCCGATCTTCTGCGTGATGGCGCCCGTGAAAGCTCCCTTTTCGTGGCCAAACAATTCGCTCTCCAGCAGACCGGTTGGAATCGCGGCACAGTTCACCTTAACCAGCGTGCGATCCTTCCGTCGGCTGCGATCATGAATGGCGCGGGCAATCAAGTCTTTACCCGTTCCTGTTTCCCCGAGCAGCAAAACGGTTGAATCGCTGTTTGCAACCGTTTCGACCAGCTGCAGGACACGTCTGAGCGCGTGGCTGTTCCCCACGATCTGCTCGAAATCCAAGTCTCCGCGGATTTCCTGTTCAAGATAGAGCTTTTCTTGCGCCAGTTTCTCTTTGAGTTCCGAAACCTGGCCGTAAGCCAGGCAATTCTCAATGGCGATGGCTATCTGGCCCGACGCCTCCCTGAGGAAATCGACCGCCTCGGACGTAAATGAACTCTCCGCCTTGCGAGCAAGAATCAGTACACCGACGGGACGACTGTGGCTTACGAGTGGAATCAAACAATGCGCCTTCAGACCCTCAGCCACGACTAATTCGTATACTTCAGGCCCGAGTTCCTCACGATCGTTTGCGGCTACGACTACCGGTTTTGAGCTTTGCCAAGCTCGTTTGAAAGCGCGGCCTGGCGTGACGAGAATCTCTTCCTTAACTTGAAAGGGGCTCCCATTGTCGGCGGAAGAAAGTTTATCCCACAAAACAAGACGATTCATCTGGTGTGAGGGTCAAAATAGCGCCCTCCGTGCTGCGAGCCGATCCTGTTGGCGGTGTCAATGAGTAATTGACACTTTAGACAGTCGAACATGTCCGCCCCGATAAAAAACCATGCGACATCATTTCCGAACTGGATTTCTCGGGCACGTGAGCTGAGCGGCACTCCATTGAGTGCTCATGCCAAGGCCGTTGGCATCGACAGGCCGAGTGGCGACAGCCCAAAACTCAATCAAGTTCTGTGCCGTTAGAAATAAGTTGTAGTTCTGCCGTCGGAGACTGATCATCGCGCGGCGTGCGACACGGCAGAGTTGATGTTGACGGTCGAGAGCTCTCAGGAGAACGTTGGTATCAACCAGACACTGATTTACCGCCACTCATCTTCCCGCGTGTAAATGTTCTCTCGGCTAATCGCGTCGTCTGACAGCGTTGCCAGGGGAGGCAGACCATCGAGCCATTCCTCAAATTCCTTCTCCCACTGTTCAATGCTGAGCTGTCCGCCTCCTGTTTCTGGAGCCGCAATGATTTGAAGAACGGCGCGACGCAGGAGGGCGTCAACCGAGACGCCTTCAACTTTCGCCTGTGCCTGAAGTTTCGTCTCCTCCTCCGGGGTCAACGGAATTTTGACCGTCATCAACGTTCTCCTCGAAGATCTGATCTCATCATTATCTTACGCCGGCGAATGCGGTATGCCATGCCCATTTTATCCCGCGCGGTCACGTTTGCTGATCGTCGGAAAAACGTTTGAGTGGGGTTGAACTGAACGTTCCCTCCATTGCCCGCTGGGACATCAGGATCACTGCCGGAGGAATGGCTACATCGTCCTCCACTTCATTGGCGAAGATCTGGCAAAGGACCTCGATCGTGCTTGATGCTATCTCGCGATCGTTGACGCGCCGCCACTCGGGTTCCCCAGGTGGACCTTATCCGGCCCTGACTTTCGTTACTAAGGAGATCGCAGAGGAGATTTTCGAAGTGAGTCGAAGAAGATCGATTCCCGACAGTGTGAGAGCCGGCAGAAGCCACATCGTTCCGTATCGCCGAGGCGAAGACTTCAGGACGCGCCATGCGCGTCGCCTGAGCGCGAATCTCGACCGCGAGGATGAAGTTCGTCGGTGGTGTGAGCAGCGGAGACTGACGCTGCGGATAACGAACGAAGGGCATCATTGGCAGATTACGGATGGAGGCTTCCTGGCTGAATGGTGGCCATCGAGCGCAAAACTTGTGATCGGTAAACATTGGCAAAAGGGAATTCATTGTCATGACTACAAGCAAGTGCTGAAAGTAATCGACGATGCTTATAGGCAGAGGCGGGTTGACTGGCCCGCATGAAAACCGCAACCTTGTTGCACTTGGTTAAACCCACGGTATTAAAGAAGAAGGGTTCTACGATGTCCCAAGTTGATTCTAGTTCTACGAAGAAAAGCACTGAACTGACGCTCATCGACAAACTCTCGAGGTTGTCATACCAACAGACACTCAAATTGCTAGGAAGCGATGCGCCGAAGCTGCTGCGAGCTGGAGACAAGTGGGACTTTCGAATTGAGGAGGACGTGTATCTGGCGCCGGATTTGTTCCGCCTGAAGTTCCCGCTGGCGGCCGGCGAGTCTGAATCGGCTCGCGTGATCGTCATGATCACGCTTATGGATCCGCGTCACGGCCGGCTCCAGTGGCGCTGCACAGCGTGCGAGTCATTGTGCGAGCATGTCGGGGCCGCTTTTGCATTCATTCTCGACGAGAAAATGACGTTGGGTCTTGCGTCGCCCCCACCCGAGCGGGTGCCGGTCGAGAGCTTGAGCGAACAGGAACTTATCGAACGCGCTGTAGAGGAGCGGCGGGAGCGGGCGCGCGCTGAGCGGATGACCGTCAAGTCGGCGGATCCGGACCAACCGTGGACCGATTACGCCGTCAGCAGCACGGTTTCCGGCAAGACGTACCGCGTCGCGGTGCGCGGCCACGAGCCAGGGGACTCCTATTGCTCCTGTCCTGACTTCCGCACGAACACGCTCGGGACCTGTAAACACATCCTGCACGTGCTTGCGAAGCTCAACCGGCGTTTCACGGCCGCGCAACTGAAACGTCAATACAAGCGCAAGACGATCGGCGTTCACGTTCAGTACGGCGATCAAGCGTCTCTGCGGCTTCTTCTGCCCGAGAAGCTCGATTCGGAAACCAGCCAGTTGCTCGAAGACCTCCGCGGCAAGGACATCGACGACGTGTCGGACCTGCTCAGACGGATACAAGGTCTGGAAAGGCATGGACGCGCCGTCAACATCTATCCCGATGCGGAAGAACTGATCCACCGGCGGCTCCTCATCGAAAGGGTCGCTCGGCGCGTCGCCGAGATTCGAATCGAGCCGGAATCTCATCCTTTGCGCCGCGAGCTTCTCAAGGTCGAATTGTTGCCATATCAGCTCGACGGTATCGCGTTCGCTGCCGGCGCAGGGCGCGCTGTTCTTGCCGACGATATGGGACTCGGAAAGACCATACAGGCCATCGGAGTGTCGGAGCTACTCGCGCGCGAAGCCGGTATATCGAAGGTGCTCGTTATTTGCCCCGCATCCGTGAAGTCGCAATGGCGAAGCGAGATCCGGCGGTTCGGTGACCGCGATTGCCAATTGATTTCCGGCAGTATCGCGTTGCGTGGCGGCCAATACGCCAATGACTGCTTCTTCACGGTGTGCAACTACGAACAGGTTCTGCGTGACATTCTATCGATTGAACGTGTGAATTGGGACCTCATCATTCTGGACGAAGGCCAGCGCATCAAAAACTGGGAGGCGAAGACCAGCCGGGTTATCAAAGGTCTCCGTTCGCGATTTGCGCTAGTGCTGTCGGGAACACCGCTCGAAAACCGGCTGGACGAACTTTATTCGGTTGTGCAGTTCATCGACGATCGCCGGCTTGGTCCGGCGTTTCGCTTCTACAACCGCCACCGGGTCGTGGACGAAAAGGGCAAGGTGCTTGGCTACAAGAACCTGGCTGAGCTGCGTGAGAACCTCAAGCCGGTTCTCCTTCGGCGTACGCGTGAGTCTGTGCGGCAACAGCTGCCGCCGCGTACCAATGAAATTATCCGCATCACCCCCACACAGGAACAGTTGGGGGTGCATGATTCGCACATGTGGATTGTCAACCGGATCACGCGGAAGAAGTTTCTGACCGAAATGGACCTGCTCCGGCTCCAGAAGCATCTGCTCATGTGCCGTATGTCCGCTAATAGCACATTCCTCGTGGACAAACAGGCGCCTGGATACTCTTCGAAGCTGGAAGAACTGGACAACTTATTCGACCGGCTGTTTTCGGAAAACGATCGCAAGGTGCTGCTCTTCTCGGAATGGACCACGATGCTCAATCTGATCGAGCCTCTCCTGAAGAAGCGTGCTCTCCGTTTTGTCCGGCTCGACGGTTCGGTGCCGCAAAAACTCAGGCAGGGATTGGTCCACGAATTTCAAAACAATCCATATTGCCGTCTATTCCTGACGACGAACGCTGGTTCGACCGGGCTGAACCTGCAAGCGGCAAACACGGTGATCAATGTTGACCTTCCCTGGAACCCCGCGGTACTGGAACAGCGTGTCGCTCGAGCTTACCGCATGGGCCAGGAAAATCCGGTACAGGTATTCGTCCTGGTTACCGAAGAAACCATCGAGGAAAAACTACTAAGTACTCTTTCCGCAAAGCATGATCTAGCGCTTGCCGCGCTGGACCCCGAAAGCGACGTGGACCAAGTGGATCTCGCCGGCGGTATCGAAGAACTTCGCCGCCGTCTCGAGGTTCTGCTTGGCGCCCGGCCGGAAGCTCCATCCGACGAAAGTCTCCGCCGCGAAAGTGAACTCGCGGTAGCCCGAATTGCTGTGGAACACAAAGCCCGCCGCGAACGGCTCGCTATCAGCGGCGGAAACCTGCTCAGCGCCGCGTTTCAATTCCTGGGCGAACTGTTTCCGGCGCCATCGAACTCGCCGGAATCCAATGCGGCTGCGAATACATTGGCGGCAACACTGAAGCAAAGCCTTACCGATCTTGTGGAACAAGACGATCACGGCCGTCAGCGGCTGACCTTCGCGCTACCTGACGCAACAGCTCTCGATGGGCTGACGAACGTCCTCGCACGCCTGTTGGTCCGGACTCAGTCGGCATAAGTAACAGGGTTGTGTTCGAGCGCCTGAGTGAGTTGTTCCGGTAATGTCATCCTGTGCGTACCGTTGCTTCCCCAACAAGCACCGCCTTGCCGCCGACACGGACTTGGCGGATCTGGCCATCGGCCATAGCAATGGAGATATGGATCTCGCTCGGCCTTCCCATCTTCACACCTTGGCGGTGACGATGTGCGCTCGACCGGCGTCTGGATGGACTGCGCCGTACTCGATCAAGTAGGCACCCAGCGGGCCACTCGCCGCCCCAGTCGCCGGATCTTCAGGAACGCCAAATGCCGGCGCAAACATTCGACTGAATACTGTCGCGTCGTCCTCTTCCCCGGGTTGGAGTGTGAAGACGAAGACGCCGATCTCGTCTATGCCGGCCGCCTGACAAATGCCGAGCAATGCCCTTCGGTCAAGCTCGGCTGTGTTTACCGCTTCGCGGGACACGAGTGGCACATACATCGTCGGGTCCTTGCGTACATTTTCAGGTTTTTGTCCTCACGAACAGAAGTCTGGACTCAACGCTCTGTTGTTCCAGACAACCAGCTCCTGGAAACCCCAAGTAGCGACTCCTCGGGACGGCGAGGCCTGTAAGCGGCATCGGCAACCACGAAGGCATCGCCGGATGCAACCCACGACGCAATGTCTGTGGTAACACGCTCAACGAGATAGGTAAGCGCAAGGACGAGAAAGTCCGGGCGTGGCGCGACAACCTTGTCGCGTTGATCACGACATTGCCGACTCTTTCACCGCTGATTCCCGTGAACGCATCCCAAAGGCCAGGCTCCCATGCGGCAGAAAGCGCGTGGTGGCGGCGCCGCCCGCCCGGGACCCGCCAGACTCGCCGACCGCACCAGGTCGCTGACAAGAACCCAAGCTCCTCTCCAGTCGATGTCCTCCGCTTGAAATGAATTAAGGATTCTTGCCGCGCCAAGCCGCGGCAAAGTCCTGGATTGAACGTTCCCCTGGACGCACCCCCTTGAAATTGCCTTGAAAACCAGTGGGGGTCAGCTTCCCTGTTCCAGTTGATATCCTAGCTTGGTCAGCTGGCGAAGATGGTGACGAATCTGATCATCCCGCCGTTGATCTTCCGTCTGCCGTAGCTGTTCCTGATACGAGGTCCCCATGCGGAGGGCCCAATAA
>WNEW01000682.1_pt1 | contig 16282 bp, 17 predicted proteins | sample 5399891 | NCBI WGS metagenome assembly WNEW01 (sample SAMN13153336, study PRJNA577476) | soil metagenome | isolation source: 40 cm grassland meadow soil pre-rain plot 5 | place: USA:California | collected 2015-09-08 | reverse complement strand
TTGCGGAACTCGTCTCGCGGTTCCCGAAGGACCACCCCCTTTGCCACCACGCCATCTCTTCTCACCCGAGCCAACGCTTCGAGAAAGACGCGTGTCCACCTTCGGCGGCCCGCCGCGATGTAGAGAAAGTGTTCCCTCCGTAAATTCTCTGGGCTCGAGAACCATTCGTCGCGGAGCGGAAGGGGCACCACGTGGGTCTCTCCGAGGCCGCGCGGATGCGCCTTCGCCAATCCCTCGGCGGTGGCTCGGGAGATGGCGATGATATGGTCTGCCGCGAGGACCGCTGTCCGTTCCGCGAGCATGAGACTCAGATAGAACGGCGCGGAGGCGAGTTTCCCTCGTTCAACCGCCCCCCATTCGAGCTTCGCGACGTCGATTGCGTGGTAGATGCGAGCGGTTCGAATTGTCGCCGCACGACTGAAGGCAGGACCGAGGCCGCAACCAAATAGGTCGATGACGTCGAACCGTCCACCGTTGTCGTTTTGAATCGCGCGAAGGACCTTCCGATTCGCCTCGGCGCCGGCAACGAACCGAATCGTCGTGTGTCGCACGCCCACGGTCCGAACGCCGGATCGGTTCATCGCTTCACTCCGGGTGGAATACGCATGAAAAATCGTTACTTCATGGCCGCGGGCGGACATGGCTTCCGCCACGTTGCGTGCGCCGACCTCCGTCCCGGTCGCCGATCTGTACGGGTCTAGCGAGACCAGGTATGCGATGTGCAACCCCAGACGCCCCCTAGGCCTCGGAGAGGGGCTTTGGGTGACTTCTGAACGTCCTCATGAACCCCCGTGGCATCCAGATTCGATGATTGAAGCAAGGCCAACTGGCAACGGCAGGTGGATGTACCTCTTGACTGTAATTCAACACGTTGTACTTCATTGATGTGGCCCACGTCGGAGAGGGTCTTTACGGAGGACGCCCATTGGGCGACGAATCGGCATGCATAGGCGGTCTCCCCACTCGGGCGCACCGAACAGCGGCGGCGTGATCGCCTCCCGGCGGGCGCCGGGCGGCCCGATCAACGCTGCATCATCTCGGGCCTCGGAACAGCCTCTCGTCACGGTCGTGATAGGCACGCGGAATTCCGAGGGCACCCTTCGTCGCTGCCTTGAGTCCGTTGCCGCGCAGACGTATCGCCCGTTCGAGGTTGTCGTAATCGACAACTTCTCGACCGACGCGAGCGCAGCCGTTGCTAGGGAGTTCACTGATCAGGTCCATGTGCTCGGTCCGGAGAGGTGCGCACAGTACAATTACGGGTTCCGAATCGCGAAAGGCCAGTGCGTCTACCGGGTGGATTCAGATTTCGTCTTGGATCCGGAGGTCATCCGCGATTCGGTTGACCTGATCTTGCAAGGCTACGACGCTGTCATCATTCCTGACACGACGGATTCCACGATGGGCTATTGGGCCCGTGTGCGGGCCCTCGAGAAGGGCTGCTACTTCGACGACGACTGGAATGTGGCGGCTCGGTTCTTCAAAAGCTCAGTCATCCGTGCGCTCGGTGGATACGACGAGGGCCTCATCGGAGGCGAGGACTACGATCTCCACAACCGATTGCTGGAAGCACGGTATCGCGTTGGCCGGATTCGGTCGAGGGAGGTGCATATCGACGAGCCAACCACCCTGAAGGAGATCTATTCGAAACAGTACTTCTACGGAACTACGTTGCGCAACTTCCTTTCGCGCAATGAGCGCCGCGGCCTCCGGCAGCTGCTTCCGATTCGTACAGCCTTCCTCAGACATTGGAAGGATTTTGTCCGAAACCCGGATCTGACCCCTGGGTTCGTCCTGTACCAAGTCGTAAAGTACGCCGCGGCGTGGCGGGGTTGGTCAAAAGCTCGAGCCACCGATAGAGGGGGGCGCCGTCCTTAATTAGACCGTGCCCCTGGACAGCGAAGTCGATTCTCCCATTGAGGTCGTTGAACAGAGCGATCCTCTGGAAATAGGCTCCGTCTCGGAATCCCCCGACGGGCTCGTGGGCATGGAACGTGCGCGGATGCGCACGATGGAGGCCGCGCCGCCTCATGATGAGTACAGGCCCCTTGTACCCGTCGGGATGACGTCTTCACATTCGGCGCGATCTACGAGGCGAGTCTCTTTAGGAACTGAGACGCGGTATTGTCCCAGTCAAACCCTCGCGAGTATTCCAGCGCTTCCCGCGCGATCTTGCTCCATTCGGATTCATTCAGGAGGAGGCGCACCGACTCGTTGGCCATCTCCGCCATGTCCCCGGATGCCACGAGACTCCCTGTTCGCCCGTCGACGATGGCGTCCCTGAGCCCGGGCACGTCGTACCCGATCGCGGGCGTCCCGACGGCGTTCGCCTCGATTACCGAGAGTCCCCAGCCTTCCCGTACTGCCGGAAACAAGAGGACATGGGCGCGCTTCATCAGATCGACCTTCTGCGCCTCGGGGATCCTTCCGAAGAACTCGACGCCAGGTGGCGCGCTTCGTTGTAGCCGATTCATCATGTAGCCCCCTCCGACGATCCAGAGGCGTGCCTGGGGGAGTCGGCTTCTCACAATTCGAAACGACTCCAGCGCGTGATGGGGCAGCTTGGCCTTCTTGAGGCGTCCCACAAAAATGAGCGTCGGGACGTCCTCCTTCGCGGGCAACGACTTCAGCGGTTTTGTGGAGACACCGGCATGGATGACCTCGACGTTGCGGAAACCCAGCCGGACGAGATCATCCCGGGTCGAAGCAGAAATCGTGGTGGTCGCCACCTCGGCGTATTGATTCAGCCAGTGCTCTTCCAGCACGTATCGCCCTACCAGAGCCACCGGCAGAGGCGTCTCGTAGAACCAGTATTCCCGCGCGAGCTGGTAGATGAGGGCGTGGATGGAAGCCCGCTCGTTCACGTACCGGGGCGTCGCGAACGGTTTCGTGTTGATCGAGTCGAGGACGACGTCACACTGCTTCCGGAATCTTTCCAGGTATGTCCGCCGGGCGCGTCGGTAGACCGAGTATCGATCGCCGGTCCGAACGACACGCACCCCATCCACGGTCTCTTCCCGCGGCGCTCCGGCAAACTGGGCGGTGATCAGTGAGACCTCATGGCCCCACTGGACCCACCGCCTTGCCATCTCGTGGAGATAGACCTCTGCCCCGCCGGCATCCGGGTTGTGGGTGTCCCGCCAGTTCATGATCAAGATGGAGTGGGCATCCATCCATCAAGACCCCTTTCGTGGGATCTCTGAGGGGGGGACGTGGTCATAATACTTCGTGACACGAAGGCGCAGGAAGACGCCGAGAGTGTCGAGGAACATCCTTACGACTTCGCGGAGATCCACGGCGCTGCCGATCTCGTCCCAGGATGCCATCTCGATCGGGGCCTCGACGATGCTGAATCCGAACCGATGCGCCATGACGAGGAGCTCTGCGTCGAAGGCGTATCGCTTTACGAGTCCTACGGGAAGGACCTCTTCGAGGACCTCGCGTCGGAACACCTTGATTCCGGCCTGCGTGTCCCGGATCTGCAGACCAAACAAAGCTCGGAGCAGGATCTCGTAGCCTCGGCTGAGGATCCGCCTCTGCCTGGGATAGTCGATGTGGGAATCCGGATGGCGTTTGGAACCGACGATGACCTTCGCGCCGTTTGCCTCGAGCATTTGGACGAAGGGGACAATATGTCTCGGGTGAATGTCGAAATCCCCGTCTAGGAAACAAATGACGTCTCCGGTGGCCTGGCCGAAGGCCAGTCGCTGGGCGTTGCCCTTCCCTCCATTCGCATGCAATCTCGCGACCTTGACCTCAGGGATCTTCGAGGCAACCGCTTCCGCGACAATCGAAGTGCCATCCGTCGAGCCGTCGTCCACCACGAGAATCTCGAACGCCCTGGCGTACTCCTTCCTGAGGATTTTCGCCGTCTCCTCGAGCGTGCGTTGGACGGTCTTCTCTTCGTTCAGGCAGGGCATGATGACGGAGAGTTGGACACGTGCAGTAGCTGCTTGGCAATCTGCGGCGTCCCCTTCGGCCGAAGGGACGGAGACGGCAGCTGGTTGAAACCCAAGCTCTAGGTTTCTACCTCGAAAGGATTCTCTCCGGGCTAGGTCCTGCGCGATCCCTCCCCCTGTATGAGCCCCCATGAGCCCCCTCGACCGACTCGAGGGCCGATGGGAATGTTCAAATTTAGCACGGTGTGCAGCGGTCATATTGTACTTAAGCGTTCTGGGAGATGGGCGCGTTCTCCGACTCGTGAACTCCCGGCCTCACCGCCCACCGAGGCTTCGAAGCTCTGGCCTAACCAAGCCGCTGGTAAATGCGGATGTCGATAAACGCTCGGGTCATCTTCGTCGCTGCTCGTTCGATGCTGAGGTGCAGGGGCCGAACGACGTGTGCATCCTTTCGGCACGGCGGCGCGAACGCCGTCATAGAGATGCTGTTCGGGTCCTCGCATGGACCGGCGATCCGGATCCGCGAGGAGATCTGGGTCGATGACTCGAGCTTCTGGATGGAATGGGGCCCACCGGCGAGGAAGGAACACGGTTGGTGGTGCTGAATCGGCCGGCCTTCAATCTATCTTCACGGTAGTTCTTCCGCAACCTGAAGGACAGCCGGTCGGTAGCTGATAAGGCCCTTGCAGGAACCGGTCCCGTCTTGCGGGACTCCCAACTCACAGGTCCAGGAGGTTCTTCGTGTCTGTGCCGCAGTTAAAGAGCGCATCCACGATCGATAGGTTAGGCTCGAACGGTCCCCATAGTTGCGGATAAACGGCCTGCGGTGGGCGCGAGAAGCGGAGCGCGATTCTGTCGAACTTCGATCGATCGAGATAGGTGCGTCCTCCAGGACCCGAGAGGTAGGTGTCACCTCCGACGGCCTGCGTCATCGCGAGGAGCTTGTCGGTCGGGTCCTCGGAGGAACCCGCGGGCAATGCGGACGCGCGGACGATCTCTGTGTCGATGTCGAGCGCTTTGGTAATGAGGGACAGGAGGCGGATGTTAAGATCCGCGAGCCGCTCCCAGCGGGATTGCCGGAACAGACGTCCAAGTTCGGTTCCGTGCTGGCTGAACCACGGGGACCGCGCGTAATTCGCCTCCAACATGAACGACAGACGCCGGCCCCAATCCTTCGAATTGTCGATTTCCACCGACAAGATTGGCTTCTTCTGAGGCGATCGAACCGGGACCGTGAGCCACGTCGGCCCACCTGGCGTTTTGATTCGATTCCGGTTGTGATACTGGTTCTTCGAGTATTGCGCGGTATCGTAGACGACCAAGATATCGGCTTGACGCGCCTTCTTGAAGAAGCCGAGGTAAGGAAGGAAGTCTGGCTGATGGACAGCTACAACCGTCGCGGATTCACACCTCCCGTTCCATTGCCGTTGCGTTCGCGCAGAGAGGACGGACTACAGGTACAACATCTGGACCATGAATCCCTCGGCATACTCGCAACCGCTCTGCGCGCCTCGAGTCCGAGCCAAGCTGCGGAAGCTGTCCTCGTCGAAGTACGCGCGTGACTCGAGCTGACTCTTGTATTCCCCGAGGGCGCGTAGCTTCGTGTCGAGCGTGGCCGTGATGTCGACAAAGAGGGTTGGGGTGAAGGAGTGACTTCCGTGCCTCAAGATTTCGTACTGGAGGAGCGTTTCCTTTCTTCGGAACGTTCGAACAACCGCGTGGGCGACCGTGTCGTGATCTTGATGAGGGTCGTCCAAGGACGGGAAGAAGACGAGGTCGGGCCTCAGTTGCTCTTGGAGGTTCTCGAGCAGAAGCATGATCTCTCTTCGATGCTCGGGGAACTCGCGGTCGGGGACGTCGAACGTGTGCGCCTTTGCGCCGATGATTGCTGATGCAGCAAAGAATTCTTCTTCCCTCTGGCCTTTTCGAATGGCGGGCATCTCCTCGTCGCACCGCGATAGCGATACGGCGTGGATGGAGGCTCCCCCCCGCTTTGCAGCGACTAGCGAGCCGCCACATCCGATCTCGACATCGTCCGGATGCGCGCCGATGCCGAGGATGTTATGGTACTGCGCGAGGCGATGCCCGTTGCTCGCCTCTTCGTCAATCAAAGCTGACCCAACGGGCGTACGTCCCGAACTCCCCCCAGAGATTCCAACCCCATGGCATCCAGGCCAAAACACGAAGGTCTTCTCCCATGAAAAGCATTCCTCATATCCGCCTGCCAAAAGTCGGTAAATGGGCATATTCGCTCAATGTGTACCCGAGGGCGACACCACTCATGTGAGGCGAAAACTTGTAGTGCCGCCCGGGTCATGTCAGCCGGATGGACGTCAAGCGCTTTTTCGAAGAGCGTCTTGAACGACACGGAGACAGTCCTCGGAGCTTGGACTGTAGCGAGAAGGGTCAGCAGGGACGTTTCCACATTCTCGCCGAAGTCGGCCCGATGTCGGGGAAGAGCGTCGTGGATCTCGGTTCTGGCCTCGGGCACTTCTATCAGTTCCTTCGCGATCGGTACTCGGACGTGTCGTACACGGGGTATGACTTTTCCGAGAGGTTCGTGGGCCGGGCTCGGGCCAAGTATCCGGATGCCGAATTCGAGGTTCGCGATGTCCTCCGAGAAGAGATCCCGCGCCGGTTCGACTTCGTGATCAGTTGCGGGATTCACAATTTGGAGACCGGATCGAACGACGAGGACATGATTCGCCTACTGCGCAAGGCATGGGCCGCCGCGAATGACGCGGTTGCGTTCAGCATGTTGAGCAAAACCGCGGACCGAATCGAGGAGGGGCGCCACTATTATGATCCGATTCAGATGACCACGGAAGCGCTCCGGCTCACTCGGTATACGGTTCTGCGTCAGGACTATATGCCTCACGACCTGACCTTGTACTTGTATCGGAATCGGCACGGCGAGTGTACATTTGGTGAAGTCCGCTCCAGTGGCCTTCGGCGCATGACTGACTCCAATTGACTCAGCGGACCTCGTCGAGGTTTGCACTCATCGCCCACATCGGCAAGCCCTCAAAAGGCCACCGGAACAGAGTTGCCTCCTGGATAGGAGACCTTCTCCTGGATTCTTGATCATGCGGCCGGGCATCTCGAGCCTATCGCGGCTCGGGGCCGCCGTCCGCCGACTAAGGCGCAGCCCTCGGGGTCCCCGACCTCCACAGTAGTCCCGAGGAGGCGAACATCCAGCCGAGAATGAGGACGGTCCCGGCGAGGATTGCGGTGAATGCTCCGCTTACAGGCAACGCCCCAAGCAGGAACAGGACTGCCCCGAGGATTCCGACGTAGCCGAGCCAACGAGGAAATGGCCGTCCCCGCACCGTGGCAAACCCGTACACAGCGAAGCCAGCCGCGAAAACAAGGAAGCCGAAGACCTCGACGGAGCCGAATCCGATGACGGCCTGCGCGACGATGATCGCGGCCGTCTTAGAAACACCTCCCGTCGCGTACGCGCCCGAAAGCACATCCAGCGCGATCGCCTCCCCGATGAACACCACCGCCGTGACGACAATACCCACGAGCGCCAAGAGGGTCGCGGTTTCGACCAAGAGGCGATTCCCTCCGTTTAGTGCGTTCCGCACCGCGACGAAATACGGAATGGTGAAAACCACGGCGAGCCCAATGAAGATGTCCCCGGCGAGGAACGCGGTCCGGAAGGAGCTGAACTGGGCGAGGGTTGCATCAGCTTGAGACGGCCCTGACGGGAAGTTGTAGGAAGCGGCAAACGTCGCGATCACAAGAACCCCGAAGAGGATTCCACAAGGCCTCCCGATCTCGAATCCCACTCGCCCGGATTGCGCCCCGCCGATTCGTTCGCCCCCATGCTCCCGCCCGCCGCGACATCTTTGGAAGACTACTCAAGAGTTTTGCAGGGCCCATCGAGGCGTCCGGTGATAGGAGTGCCCATTCCACTCGAACCGAGTCATTTGCTGGTGCCGGTGCCTTCCCTACTCTTTCTGGAGCTGAGTGCGTCCGGAACGAGGGAGCGTGCCGTGCCTGACGAAATCCCGCAGCGCCTTCCAAGATGCGATTCCTTGGGTCCAGGCGAACGCGATTAGCACTGCGAGCCCGACAATTTCACCCGCTTGAACGTACGGGTCGTGGAGCAGCGTGTCGAGCCACCGGGCCGCATCGAACGGAGCCATCGGGAACGACCATCCGTACGCCGGGTACCACACGACGGCCGGCTGGTTCCAAATCAAATCGAGAAGAAGGTGGCTCGCGACTCCGAACCCGACGAGCCGGAGTCCCCGCAACATCGGCACGAAGCTGAGGGCGAGGATCGCGAACAGGAAGAGGAAGGTGTGGGCCCAGATGCGCGAATCGAGGCCGGTGACATAGGCCAGCGGCTTGTCGATGAGGTCCGGTAGGATCGCCCCGAAGAGCACGAGGCGATAATCGATTCGCGCCGGCGATTTCCAGGAGAGGAGCCACGCGAGGCCGAGTCCGATGCCGAGGTGGCCCAGCAGGAACATCGGCGGCCGATATACGACCTGCTCTTGAGCCTGTCGTGCTCAATTTGATATTCGTCTTGGACCATCGCACGGGCACCATGGAGTCTCGAAGCCACGTTTGGTCCGACTTCAGCTTCGTGGTTTCGAGCGGCTACCGCGAAAGGGTCCTCTCGTCCCTAGCCCCGAAGCCGAAGGTCCCCCGGCAGCTCGCCGAGGAGACGGATCTCCGGATTGTCCACGTGAGCCGCGCGCTGCGCGAACTCTCGGGTCGCGGGCTGGTCGAGTGCCTCACGCCGGACGTCAAGGCCCGCGGCCGGCTGTACGGCCTCACGCCGGACGGGGCGGCCCTCCTCAGCGAATTGAACGGGTCTCGGCGCTACGTCACCCCGACCCTCCGAGAGCCCGCCAAGGAAGGGTTCGTGCCGAAGATCCGGGGCTCGAGCGTCGTGCGATTCCTGGAGTACTTGCGGAAGACGCGCGGTCGCGGCGTCGTGTCCGAGGCGATCGCTTCGTGGTCGGTCGATGCGGACAAGCTCACGGAAGACACGTGGCTTTCGGTCGAAGCGTGCGCGCAGCTCCTCGAAATCGTCGAGACGAAATTCGGCGACGGGAGTTACGGCTACATCCGGAAGCTCTTCTCCGGAGCGATGAGTACGTTTCCGACCGTGCTGGAGCAGCTCTCGAAGGCGATTCCCTTGACCGCCTTGGCGGAGCGCGCGCCGATCGTCTACGCGAAAGAGTGGAACTACGGTCGGCTCGAGGTGGCGACCGAGCGCCGCAAGATCGTGTTCCGGCACTTCGACTGGATGCCCACGCCGGCGATGTGCGCGATGTTCCACGGGATCTACGAAGGCGGCCTTACGTATCGGGGCGTCAAGGGCAAAGTAACGAAGACGCGATGCGTGCGGAATAAGGACGACCACTGCGAGTACCTTGTGGAGTGGTAGCCCAGGCGGGCATCGTCGCGCGGCACGCGTCGCGGATCGCCGGTGCGAGCGCGCGAAGGTACGCATGGAGCAAATCCTCCCCGCTTCCGTCCGGCTCCGTGAGCATGACGACGGGCATCATGAACGCGACGAAGGGGTAGAACGTGTCCGGGTCGTCCAGGGCCTCGTGCGCCGATGTGATCGCCCGGCCGCTCAGCTCCGCCATCCGTTTCAGCAAGGGTTCGTAGTCCCGCATCGTGGGCCGAATCGCTTTCGGGTCCACCGCCGGGTCGAGGACCTCGGCGCCCCGCATCGCCATGAGCGCGATGTTCGTCAGGCCTTCGTCGGCGTCGTCCGGGATGTCGAGGACGTTGTTCACCAGGGTCATGAGGACGTCGAAGTAGTACCAGGCATTGAGGTGAGACCGCAGCTCCGAGGGCGTGAGCCGTTCCTCCGCGAAGCACAGGTCGATCAGGCACAAGCCGGACCCGTGGGCGACCGAGCGGGCGAACCGTTCCTGCCACCGCAGGTCCGGATCGGGCGCCGGAAACCGCGACGCCCACCCGCGGATCATCCGGATGGACCGGGACTCCCGCTTCTGGAAGACCGTGAGCGCCTGGCCCGTCGCGAGGCGTTGGTTTTCGCGTCGGATCTCCGATCGGAACGCATCCCAGTTTGGGGCGTGGCGCAAGAGCTCATGCAACCGCGTGGTGAGCGACGTGAGCAGATCGACCGTCCCTTGTTGATGCGCTTGGATCCGATGACGGAGTTCCACTTGGAGTTCGTCTGGGTCGAAGCGCGCTTCCGTCATCGGTGCGAGGCAGACACGATACAGGGCGCGTGCTTCCTCGAACGTGTAGACACCTCCGTCGATGATGTCGTCGAGGAGATCCGCCTGGAACTCATGGATCGCCTTCGCGGCCGCCGCTCGAGCCACGTTTGCGGGGCTCATGGCGCCGCGGAATCGGGCCGTGATCATCGCCGCCCCGGCCGCATACCGCACGGATTGCTCGTGGTCCCACAACGAGCCCCGGCCTCCGGAGGTGAGTTCGGGCACCTCGAAGGCGCCCCGGAAGGAATCGAAGTCTCGACCCAAGCGGGCGATCTGGTCCCGGACGACCGACGACGGGAAGCCGAAGTCGTACAGCTCGCACAGTCCCACCGCGCGCCGTCCAAGATCGACGACGTAGGCACGCACCCGTTCGATCACATCGGCCCCGTCACCATTCCCGATTGAATTGTCGCTCATCGTTTCCTCAACCGGATGTACCCTCGGCTCGCCCTATAGGGAAAGTTACCGGGCTGGCACCGGACCGTTACCAAACTCATACCAAACCGGGCGGCGCCGAATGTTTATCCTCGTCCCGACCATCCGGCCGCCGGAGGACGCATGGCGCGCCCGATCTTGCGGCTCGCGACGCGCTTCACGCGACGCACGCGGGCGACCGCCTGGGCGATCGCATTCGCGTGCATGGTCCTCGTCGGCGCTATCAGCCTCGCGGACGGCCTAGCGAACGGCGTCAGGTCCGTCGCGAACCGGATCGGTTCCGGCCCAGCCGTGTACATCCAGGGGGATGAGCTTCTCGCGAGTGCGATTGATTCTGCGGCGTTGTCGAACGTGCCCGGCGACTTCGTTGCGATGCGGACTCATGCCGCGAGCCTCGAGATCAATCGACTCACACTCTCCGTGTTCGTCGTCGCTCTCGAATCGTACCACGACGGGATCGGCACGATCGCGTTCCCCGCGGGTCCACGAAACGTGTCCCTCGATGTCGGATTGCGGGAGCAGATCGAAGCGGAGAGCGGGATGCCCGTGGCGGCGTCGGGGAACGTGAGCTTGTTCGGATTGCACCTCACGGACCTCCCGATCCTTGCCCCGCCTCCGACGCGGTCGGAGCTCTTTCCGGACAATTGGGCGTACGTCCGAGCGGATCTCCTCATCGCGATGAACGCGACGCAGGGCGGGCCGGTCCAGGCGATCCTCGCGACCGGGCCGCTGGACCCCGCGGTCGTCGCATCCCTTCGGCTCACGCGGCTCGAGACCCTCGGCGCGATCGGGTTCGTCCGCGGGAGCATCGCGGAAGTCCAGTCCTCGCTCATGCTGCTCGCTCTGGTCATCGCGGCGGTCATCGGCTTGCTCGTCTATGCGGCGATGAGCCTCGAAGTCCACGCGAGGGCCCGGGAAATCGCGACGCTACGGAGCCTCGGCGCGTCCCCGGCCGCCGTAGCCGGGGTCTACGAGGCTCAGGCGGTGGTCCTTGCCCTCGCGGGGGCGATCCTCGGCTCGGCGCTCGGGATCGTCGCCGCGCATGCGGTCGTCTCGTTCGCTCCCATCCTCGGTCTTCCGAACCTCGTGATCTTGTCGCCTCCGACTGCCGCGGTCCTCCTCGCGCTCCTCATCTCCGGGGTGGCCGCGGTCCTCGCGGGCCTCGTGCCGTCTCGCCGCGCCGCCGTCCTCGTGCGAGCGAAGGGGGCCGTCCCATCCTGATCGGCGCGCGTGCCTTCGCGGGCCTGCTCCTCTGCGGGCTCCTGCTGGGGACCACGTGGCCCATCCTCGCGGCGCTCCCGGGCGTGCCGGCTCGGATCCTCGCGGGCGACGCGTATCTGGTAACGCAAGGAAGCGGGGCCTACTCGATCAACGAGAGCCTCGTGCAGAATATGACCCTGCGTGGGGGGGTGCAGATCGTGAGCCCGGAGATCCTAAGCCTCGGGACCCTCCGCGGTGAGCCGGTCGTCGTGCGAGCCGTCGAACCGGGCACGTTTCTCTCCTTCGAGCGCGGTGAATGGGTTCAGCCCGCAACGGTTGGAAATCGAACCGCGTACGCGGGAGAGGGTCTCGTGCGCCGACTCGGGCTGGCGGTGGGAGACGACGTGACCGTGGTCGGTTCTTCGGTCCCCCGGATCGCGTTCGTCCGCGTCGCGGGAATCTATCGCACGGCCACGCCAGCGAACGATGAGCTGCTCGTCGACTTCCCGATGGGACGATTCCTCTCCGGCTTGGGCCCGACCGCGTTTCACTCGATCCGCTTGCGGACGTCGAACCCGGCCGTGCTCCTCTCGTTCCTCCGGGGATTCGGGTCGAGCGTGCACGTGAGCGGGCCGGACCTCCCGCGGGCGGACATCGCCAGCGATCCGCCGACGGACGAGCGGATTTCGAATCTCATCCTGAGGTCCGGAATCGGCGGTGCGCCCCGCGACTACCTCTCGACCGCGGTCGCCGAGGCGACGAGCTCCGTGGCCGTCGTGGCGTACGGGATCGCCGCACTCCTCGGGATCCTGGTGGCGTTTGGGATCCATGCCGCTCAGGCGCGGGCGTTCGCGGACCGCGCTCCCGCGGTCGGTGTCCTCCGAGCGATCGGGGCGGGCAACCGTTGGATGCGACGTCGGCTCCTCTTGGAATCGTTCCCGCTCGCATTGGGCGCCGCGGTCCTGGGGGCGGGACTCGGCTTCCTCGCAGAGAACTGGTTGCAGCCAAAGGCAAGCCTCGTCATCTTCGGCCATGAGGTCCTGGTCGCGTTCGACCTCTCGACGTTCGCGCTCGTGGTCCTTGCGGTCGTCGCGACCTCGATGCTCTCCGGGTTGGCGCTCCTCCGGGGCGTCATGGCCACGCGACCCATGGAGACGATTCGAGAAACCCCGGCCGTCGAATCGCCGCAATCCCTGGAGGTGATCCTACGCGGCTGAGGACCGACGGGGCCACCCTCACGGCGCTCGTATGCATCTCGATCGCCGCGCGGCTCGTGCCGCTCACCTTCAGTCCGCTTCCGTTCGGCATCGACGGGTTCGCGCTCGGGCGCATTTCGAGCGACATCGCCGCGAGAGGCGGTTGGCGGATCGACCCGGCGGACCTGAACAGCTACAACCAGAAACTGCCTGGATTCTCCCTCCTCTGGTCGGGAGTCATCTCGGTCGGTGGCCTCTCTCCTCTCGCCCACGTTCAACTCATCATGCCGCTGCTTGCGTCGCTCTCTGTCATTCCCGCGTACCTGTTCGGCGTGAAGGCAACGGGCCGCCGACTGGGAGGCTTCGTCGCGGGCCTGTTCATCGTCTTCTTCGGCAGCTTCCTCCTCCTCACGAGTTCGGTCTCGAAAGAGTCGATTGGTTTGTTGGTCTTCCCCCTCGCGGTCCTTCTGTTCCTCGAACGCCGCGACCCGAGGAAGCGCGCCCTCTCGGTCGTGCTTCTGCTTTTCCTCGCTTTCCTTCACCCGTTGACGACGCTCCTGACCCTCGGCATGACCTCGGCGCTCGTCGTCCTGGCACAGCGCCGCGCGATCGCTCGCGGGCGCTTCTCCCTCCGGTCCTTTGCCCTCGACGTGGCCACCGGTCCCGCGCTCGCGATCCCGGCATGGGCATACTACTCCGCGGTCGACTTGCCTTTCCTTTCCGACCTCTTGGCGGCGGACGCGCTCGTCCTCTTCCTGGGAATTGTAGTCCTGTTGACCGCGCTCATCGTACCGATGGGCCGGCCCGCGAGGCCTCGGATAGGTCGGAGATTCGTGTCCCCCGTGGCCCGCGGGATCCTCGTGCCCGCGATCGGCATCCTCGTGGTGCTGGGGAACGCCCGCAATGGCCTTTTCGCGGGAGCGGTCGGGACCCAGTTCGGGCTCCTCCAGATGCTTCCCGCGATCGGCGTCCTCGCGGCGTTTGCCGTCGGCGGCTATCAGCTCGCGCGCCGCACGACGAACCGAATCAACGATCTCGTCGTCGCGATGCTCGTCGCCCCCGTCGCCCTCATCTTGTTCGGCTTGTTGCGCGGATTGGACCCGGAGAGCCTCTTGATCCTGTACCGGTCCGTGGATTTCCTCGATTACGCGTTTGCCATCTTGATCGGCGTGGCGTTCGTCGCGGCTTGGAGATGGCTCGGGCCGTGGCGGCCGGCGAAGGCCGTCCTCGTCGCGGGATTCCTCGCGGCGCTTCTCTCAACGACCCCGATGGCCTGGGACACACCCGCGGTGTTCGGCGTGGACAACGTGACGACCCCGCATGAGTTCCGGGCCCTGGCCCTGCTCGCCTCGTTCGGCGCGCGGAACGTCACGACGGATCAACGGCTCGCCGATGTCGGCGCCATGTGGTTTGGCTACGCCACGGACTCCTCCCTCCCGGTCAAACTGCGGGACAACGCGAGCTTTGGAAGTTTTCAGTACGCCCTCGTCCTGGAACGATGGACCACCGTCGGAGCGCAACTGCATCCCGCGCCGAACCTCGTGATCTCGTCGGTGATCCTGTCGAACTTCCTTACGGCGAATCGAATCGTGTACACCGCGGGACCCCCAGGTGATCGCATCTTCATCCTGCTGCTCGTTCCAGCGGCGTGAGTTGCTCGACGATTCATCGATCCCTTGGCACCCCGCCCGGGCCGTGACCCCGCATGTCCGCGTGCCGTCTCTCCCGCGCCACCGCGAGCGACCGCCACACGCCTAAGATCGCGAGCGGGACATACCAGACGAGCGTCCGCACCGATTCCAGGTACGGCAGGAGCGAGATGAGAAAGACTCCGGCGACGAGGAAGACCCCGTGCGTCTCGATGGTCAGATAGGTCATGCAGCCCGTGTATCGCACCCAGACCACGATCAGGACGATGAACCCAAAGGCGAAATCCACGAGGTCACGGAGCAAGTCGCCGGCGGTCAAGACCGGTTGAGCGATCAGGGCAAGCGCGCCGATCGAGAGCGCGAGGCCGAAGATCAGGTCGGACAAGGACTCGATCCGAGGCTTCGGGGGAAGGATTGGCACCGCGGCGGGAGGGAAACGCGCGGCCTTATCGTTTCTCCTGATGGATCGTCTCTCGCAAGACGGCGTCGCGAACCCTTAAATATCAACCTCTTCTTCGAGCGCTCGAATGGCCGAGAAGAAGTCCCGCGCCGCCGCTCGCAAAATCAAGGACAAGTGGAAGGCGAAGGTGTGGTACAACCTGCTCGCGCCGGAAATGTTCAACAAGCAACTATTGGGCGAGACGCCGACGGACACCCCCGACAAACTCGTCGGACGCGTGACCGAGGTCACGGTCCAGGACCTGACGGGCGACTTCAGCAAGATGCACATCAAGCTCCTGTTCCGCGTGAACGCGGTGCAAGGCCAGGACGCGCTCACGCAGTTCGTCGGGCACGACATGACGTCGGACTACATCCGTCGGCTCACGCGCAGGAAGAGGACCCGGACCGATCTGACGGTCGACGTTGTGACGAAAGACCACTGGAACGTCCGCGTGAAGCCGATGGCGATCACGGACCGCCGCATCCAGACGTCGAAGCAACGCGTCATCCGAACGATTATGGCGAAGCTCGTGGCCGACGTCGCCGCGAAGCAGTCGATCGGCGAGTTCGTGAAAGGCGTGATCAGCGGCGACCTCGCGAAGACGATCGCCCAGGGATGCAAGCCGATCCATCCGGTGTCGCGGGTCGAGGTCCGCAAGTCCGAGGTCTGGGCGATGGGCGAGATCCCGCCGCCTGCGGAAGCACCCCCTGCCGCGCCGGAAGCTCCCGCGCCTGCACCGCCCCCCGGAGAGCCAGCCCCTCCCCCGCCGGAAGCGCCTGAGCCGGCACCGGAGGAGCTGACCCCGGAAGAGCTCCCGCCGGACGATATCTGAGCGTCTCCATTTAGTCCGGTCGACCTTCATCGATACTTGGCTCTCCGAGGCCGTGTCGCCGATACTCCCGGACATGGACCACTTTGGTATCCCGCGGCGCAAGCGCCACAAGACCATCGTCGGCGGTGAAGAGGACGCAATCCTCGATAGCTGCAAGGGCAAGATAACTCGCATCATAGATCGTGCATCGCAGGCGAACCGCGATTTCGACCGCCCGCTCCATGTACTCGCCGAAGAGAGGGATAATGGAGAATCCGCTCCGATCGATATCGCGAGCCGCCTCCAGGAGATCTCGCCCCCGGAATCGCCGCGAATGTTGCAGGGCGTTCAGGACCTCGTATGGAAGGATTGAAGGGACGCGAAGCGACAGAACTCCTTCGAAGAAGTCAGACTGCAGTCGGAGGGCTTCAT
>WNEW01000675.1_pt1 | contig 16400 bp, 15 predicted proteins | sample 5399891 | NCBI WGS metagenome assembly WNEW01 (sample SAMN13153336, study PRJNA577476) | soil metagenome | isolation source: 40 cm grassland meadow soil pre-rain plot 5 | place: USA:California | collected 2015-09-08 | reverse complement strand
GCCGCACATGGGTGCTGCTGACCGAAGCTGCGGAAGGCGGGTGGGGAATCGCCGGTACGGCCTACGGCAAACAAGAGTTTGCGGATCTTGCCGCAAGGGCTGCCGCGGCAAAGGCCAAGTGAAGAGTTAACATCTGACCCAGTCCAATCGCCGCATCACTGCCCAAAGGGTGGTGATACAAAGATTTGAAAAGAGTAATTCCACTCTTAATCATCGTCCTATTGGCAATACCTGTTTCGGTCGTCTTCGCTGGTTCAAGGAATCACGAAAGCTCGGCCAAGCCTTCTGTCGTCCTGGTCCATGGTGCATGGGCTGACGGCTCAAGCTGGACCCGTGTCATCTCGCGCCTGCAGGACGAAGGCTTTACGGTCTTCGCCGTAGCCAACCCGTTGCGCGGGCTCGCCTCCGACTCCGCCTACATAGCAAACTTCCTCAAAACCATAACCGGCCCAATCATACTAGTCGGACACTCCTACGGTGGAGCCGTGATCACAAACGCTGCTACGGGTAATGCCAATGTGAAAGCACTCGTGTTCATCGATGCATTTGCGCCAGACGAGGGAGAATCGTTAGCGTCGCTTTCGAGCGTTCCACCCCCGCCCGGACAACCAGCGTCCTGCCTCTCCGGTGACCCTACTCAAGTCTTCAACTTCGTCCCGTTGCCGAACCAAGACGTAGACCTCTACGTCAAACCGAGCCTCTTCCCATCGTGCTTCGCAAACGATCTCCCCGAGCAGAAGGGCGCAATTCTAGCCTCGACGGCCCGCCCGCTAGCATTCAGCACTTTTGCAGACAAGTCAGGTGCACCGGCATGGAAGACGATTCCGTCCTGGTACCTGGTAGGAACAGTCGATAAAGTCATTCCACCGTTTGCCCAGCTCTTCATGGCTCAACGCATCAACGCTCACATCGAACAGGTTAGAGGGTCGCACTTAGTGATGATCTCTCACCCGGACGCAGTTGTTGACCTGATAGATCAAGCGAACCAGTCGATACAGGAAGACCTCAACACGGGTTCACAAGAGACACTGGCGCCAGTCACCCTCTGACAACTAAACCAACCGGACTCTAAGCATAAGAAAACCCCGGAGCGCTCGCGCATCTCTATCTAATGATGGAGATGCGAGAGACTTTCTCACATCAATACATAGGCAGCAGCGGCTAGAGCCGCTCGGACAATTGGCCAAGTTAACCTGCTGAGTCATCCAGTTCCGCGTAGATTGTCGCCGCTGTCGGCCGAGGCTATCCCATGTTCCTTGAAGTCTTCAGTAACTCTTCTTGAACTTGCGGATACTGTGTTGTTTCTGGACGCTGAACAATTGGCTGCCGCACTTGTTAGGACACACATTGTCCAGTTTGACCATTTCCCCCTCGCTGTAGAATGCACTTCGTCCCCGCTCCTCGAATGTCTTCTTGAAGACCGTACCACAGTTTGTGCACTTCAGATCTAGGGTTGTCCTAGTCAAGATGGCCTGCTTCGAGGCGTGTCCGAACGTTATTGGTAGTTAAACCAGACAGGTCGAAGATTGGTTCGGAAGGGCAGAGGTGTCTCACGTCCCTGAGCTTGTAATGTCGCTGCCCCTGACGACCTTCCCCGATGGTTCTGGGTCCAACATGCAAAAACTATTCGGGGCAAAGAGGTTATCTTCGAAGAGGGTTATCTTGTGATTGAGCGTACCTCGTGACACAGATTTCTGATGAGATGATGATTCAAGTCGTAAACGAGCTCAGACACGAAATTCTCATCAAGTATTTCTGAACTGTTTTCAGTGCGATCAGGAGGGAAGAAATCAAGGGCTTTACAAATTCGTCTCTCTTCCGCACGCCCTAGCGTTCCACTCATGCCATCCCATGGCATTCAATAGATATCTCAATGTGGATTTAGCCTCGAGCAAGTTGAGAACGTTTAACTCTCTCATTTCACTCGGCCCATACTAGCTCTCAGTAATGGCAAAGCACCTAGTCGTCTTAGTGGTTATTCTGGCTATGCTCTCAATGAGCCCGGGGAGCTTGCATGTTCACGGCACTATATTGCCGTCGGCATCGTCTAGCCCTGCAGTGCAAATTCCCGACTATGTTGTAGTAATCTTGATGGAGAATCATGGAATAAACACGACCTACAACTGTGGAGGAGACTGCTCTTACATAACACAGCTCGCAAATACGTACAGCCTCGCAGAATCATATTCTGCACTAGCTCATCCGAGCCTTCCTAACTATCTCGCTCTCACATCAGCGAACACATGGTGGACCAATAACTCACTCCCATCAGGAACGTTGCAAGTAACGAACATTGTAGATAGTCTCGAGGAGGAAGGGTTGACTTGGAAGGCCTACATGGAGAGTTATCATGGAGGCTGCAGCGACTATGGCAGCAGTTACAGTAGTGCCCACAACCCGTTCCTGAAATATGCAGACGTCTATTATGATCCAGCTCGTTGCGCCAACATTGTTAGTGCCGGGACTGATGCAAGTAACTCAACAGAACCACTACTCACCGACCTTGCATCGGACTCAGCTCCGAACTTTATGTGGCTAACACCCAATCTCTGCCATGACATGCACGATTGCTCGGTTTCCACTGGAAACAGCTACTTGGCAGGACTGGTCCCGCAAATTCTCAACAGCCACACCTTCACGACCCAAAATGCGGCTCTGTTCATAACTTTCGACGAGGGATGCTGCCCATTTCCCAGAGACTACGTTACAACAATATGGGCTGGAGCAGGAGTAAGACAAGGATACAGATCAACACAGTTCTACGATCATTACTCACTGCTCAGCACCCTCGAGTCCTTCTGGAACCTTCCAGCATTGACGCAAAACGATCTTAATGCTACAACAATGACTGAGTTCTTCACTTCAGCCCTCCCATTTTCCGTCTCCAGCGCAGGACCCATGGGAGTTCTTCAAGGGGGAGTAACATACAACACGATCAGTACCACGTTCAGGTCCAGTCCCCAGTCCAATCTCAAAGTCAACCACAGTTGCGGAATCGGACTACCCACCTACAGCTCCTGTTCTTTCAATCCCTCGAACCATTCCTGTGAATCGGTCTGCTACACGACCTTGAAAATCACCACGACTCCATCAACGCCAGCAGGAACGTACAACTTCAGCATCACTTCCAGCTACGGAGGCGAGACCAACCAGACAGAAGCGACCCTGAGAGTAGTATCACCCTACTCGCTTGTCGGCGATCTTAGTGGCGACTGCAATGTAAACGTGGTCGACCTTGTAACAGTTGCTGCTGTGTTGGGAAGTACCGTGCATCCAGGGATCAACCCTCGCGCGAATCCAACTCTTGACGGTCAGATCTCAATCTTTGACTTGGTCAGGGTCGCCTCTAATTTCGGCAAAACGTGTTCTTAGACCAACATCTAGGAGAATCCCAGTCTTGACGAGTCTTCTATGAGTTAGACTCTATTGGCAAGCTGGGCCATATTGTGGAGCAGTGTCTGTCCGCGGGATGAGCTTCATCTGCCCCTCTCAGTGCCCGAACGTGATTCGCAGTTAAGCCAGACGGGTCGAGGATGTAGTGTGGGAAAATGGTTGTGCAAAGGGGTTATCTGGGAAGAGGTTTTGTTGTGATCTCGCTGGAAACCCTTGAAACAGATTTCTGATGAAAAGATAATCGAAGGCCTTAACGAACTCAGACACGAAGTTCTGTCTCATCAAGTGTTTCTGAACTGTTTTTCCAGCGCGGTCAGAAGGAAAGAAATCAAAGGCTTGACAAAATCGTCCCTCTTCCGCACGACTCTCGCCTACTTTCTCTTGGTACCAGACGCGAAAGAGAAGTTCCTAAGAGAATTAGAGAAGCACTTGAAGAGCAAGACAACATAGAGTGGAATGGCCGATTACGAAATCTCAGAACTTAGATAGCGAGAGCGATCTTGGTTCATTGAGACTAACCGAATGTAGGAAAAAACCTTCCGCTTTCAATCTGTATGCCACAAATTGGGCAAGGCTTGGTGCCTTTGTCCATCGGAAGGACCTTACTCTTTCGACCTAGACTTTTGAAACACTCTCCACAATGAGTTCCCTACAACACCGAGAGAGAATAACACAACCCCCAATGACATGAGAATCCATCCCTCCCAAGACGTCTGCGGGGCAATGGTAGAGCCAAAAGTGAACAATATGAGACCCGACCCCCACAAGACGACTTCCGGGTATCTTTTCACCATGGTTTCATTCGTCTGACGAAAACGGCGGGCGGAGAAAAAAGGATTGCTGATTGCGCGTTGAAGTTTCCTAGCGTAAGGCACGCAGCCATCATTACCTACCAGGCGGGCAAGCCAAAAGGTCTCCCGAAGAGACGAGACAACGGTAAGCCGATTGCTACGCCAGCAATGACATACCAGTAAATCACCGAGATGAATGCAACACCCGCCTTGAACAGATCAAATGTTATCGCCGCCCCTGGGAGGTATATGGGCGAGTAGGCAACAGCCACGTTGAGAGGGAAAGCTGCCAGTAATACCCCGTAGACCAGCAACGTGGGAATCAGAGTTATCGCAGTCGTTTTCGTCTGTTCCAAGTTTGCCTTAAAGCTCATCTTCATCATGGCCGCTTGTTGCTTCAGGAGCTCGCTCAAGAGTTCCTCGTCACCAGCCTTCCTTGCCTCTTGGACCGACCTAATCCAGATCATGTAATTCCTACGGGAACTTGTTACGAAATCAAAGTTGACGAACCTACGGTTGACCGCGCTGCTTAGTACCGAGACGAGAAGTGCGAGAGTGATGACGATTATGGTCGAGATGGGAATGCAGGAAGAGGTGGGGCATACGCTTCTAATCGGGGCAACAAGGAAGTTGATGATATCCTCTACGAATCCCATCCAATGACCGACCTCTCAATTTTCCGGCAGAAAGGTGACTCCCATCGACTTTAAGACATTCACTGTGCCATGTGTCCAATTGAGCTCCAAGGTGATCCCAGCGCTCGCTCCCCCGGTATATCCAGGTGGGCAGAAACAACCTCTGCAAGAAACGAGAGACCTCTAGCCGAATCCCAAAAAATCGCCCAGAATAACCCTAAGCCCGTTTGATTGAAAGAATCCAGTGTTCTAGTATGTCTGTCAGCTTGGGAATGCCCGCACTGCGCTTGGACCCGCTTGACATTGAGCCGAGTCTCCTTGACAGACTTACAGAATTCTATCAAGTTCGGACCGAGAAAGTGGTCGAAGCACTGGCCAAGATGGGTCCCAGGTACTATTTCCGCGTAAACAGCCTTACGTGTAACAAGGAGTTGATCCTTGCAGAGATTTCTTCAAGACTGGGCAAAGTCTTTGCACACGAAACAGTCACTGATGCGGGATGGTTTGCGGTTAACGAGAGGCAGATTCGGCCACGGGGCACTGAAGTTGTGGCTGACAAGTTCGCAGCGGAATCCGTCCTCCAAGGCGCCCATCTCTATTCAAGAGGTGTGAAAAAGTGTTCAGGCCTCAAACTCGGGTCCGAAGCCAGCGTCTCAGATGAGAAGGGTCAGATTGCAGGCGTGGGAGTAGCAAGGCAGAGTGAGACGAGCATTCGCAACTATCGTCAAGGCGTCGCTATCGAGGTTCGCGAGAACCGGTACGGACTGCCAAGCCTGATGGATACGGAATGGTACGAGAAAGGGCAGATTCACCCCCAAACCCTGCCGGCCATGGTCGCCTGTCAAGTCTTGGACCCTCAACCCGGAGAACTAATTGTCGACATGAACTGCGCACCCGGAGGCAAAATGTCATACCTGTCCCAGCTCACAGCCAACCGGGCAAGAATCGTCGGATTCGACAGGAACGAGCGCAAGATCGACAAGACGAGAACACAGATGGAGCGGATGGGCTGCTCGAACTACAATCTCGTCGCCCACGACTCTCGATACGTGCACATTGACTACTCGTTGAAGCCTGACCGTGTCCTAGTGGACCCTCCTTGCACCGGGCTAGGCGTAACCCCGAAACTCTCCATAGACACAACAGCAAAAGACGTTGATGACCTGTCCTCTTATCAGAGACAGTTTCTCAGAGCAGCCAGCCAGATAGCCAAGCCGGGAGGAGTGATAGTCTACAGCGTCTGCACGATTACGAAGGAAGAATGCGAAGATGTAGCAAGATTCGGAACCGACGAACTGGGATTGAGACTGGAGGATGCGGAGCCCATGATAGGCACCAGAGGAAGGGACCCTGAAGGACACACTCAACGGTTCGACCCAGACACCCACGGCTCAGGATTCTTCATAGCCCGATTTCGCAAGAACTAAGGGCTTTCTACGGCTACCTGATCTATGAATTACTCGCGCTAATTAGGCTATTTGACGTCCAGTCAGTCCATTTTTGATGACCTGACCTCAGTTCTGGCAAATCAAGTCGGTGCTCACGAATTCAGTTCCGCAAGATTTTTGAGGGCGTTAGCGACCACTTGTCAGGAGATAAAGCATGGATAAGTGTCCCTACTGCGGGACAATGGTGAAGAACGTGAACCTGGAGGGACACGTGGCAAGGGTCCATCCCAGTCGAGTTACCTCCTCGACCAAGCCTCCAGCGGTCATGAAGACCCGTTCTTTCTTTCCTAGTCATCGGAAACGCAAGGCTGTAATCGCGGTCGGAACCGTGTTGATTTCGATTGTCATAATTGCGGTGACACTTACTGGCACCCACAACATGAGTGGCATGGGTTCGAATCCTGGTCCTGGCCCAGCAGGTTCGCAGGCAGAATTTGACTACTTGAGCCCGATAGCTACTCCTTGTTCATGGACGGATAGCATGATTATGCGCATGTCGGATAGCACGTATCTCCAGGGAGCATGTTGCAACGGAATGGTGCTCACGGATTATCAGAAGCAAATTTCTGAACTTAGCAATTACGCTTCGCTATCGTCAGTGGTTGCACGTGACCCATTTAATATTCCTGCTCAAGTCGCAAAGGCCGACCTTGCCGGATTAAGTCTCGCTATGACTCCAGACCAACAGTCTACGTTCAATCAGGCTCCAACTCTTTCGAGTGAAAACTGGTGTTGTTGTCATTGTTGGGCTTGGGATTTGCACGAAGGTCTTGGTAAGATTTTGATTGTGAACTATGGGTACTCTGCACAACAGGTTGCTCACGTTATTGACCTCGAAGGTTGTTGCGGTACCGCTCCTGGTGCAATGAGGATGAGTTAACTTCGTGTCAGTATAGTAAGACTCATGTCAGTTTTCCCGAATCGCGGACATTAGTTCAATCCTCCTCTAGGCCCGATTATCCATCGACCATGATATGGCAGCACGGATGCCGTAAGCAGAGTTCCGCTTACGATGCAAAGTAGGAGAGGAAAGGCCAAAGAAGCACGCGCATAGTCTACAGCATATACGACGTGCACCATCATGAGCATAAGTGCGAAGCTCCAAGTTATTCCAACGAGATAACCAGTCTTTAGGTAGTGTGCAAGCGCAGCGTGGGCAATTAGGCCGATCATGAGAAATGCCGTCAGGACAAACGCGGTCAGGGAGAGAACCTACCATTGCACTTCAAGGTTGATGGTTAGCAGACTGACCGATGCGCCGAGGAAGAGAAAGGCGAGGGACGGACCATTGGTGAGAGCGCTTCTCAATCTATTCGGGACCATGCGGGACCCGAAGAATGATCCCAAGGCGACCAAGAGGCCTATCTCGATGGCCTTCGAAAGCGTCCCGAGTGATTCCAGAGACTCTGGTTCGAGGGAGAATGGTGGCGGAACGATTCGGGTCAAGATATACAATTCGATGAAGAACACGGTAAGTGCGACCCCGACCCACCAGAGTAGTTTCTCCCTGCGTTTCACTAATGGAACTGCCCCGACTTGAATACCTCCGGAGAAGACGAAAAAGATGGCAGACAGTGGCTCGCCTATGTGTTCTGCAACAGCCAACCAGTGCACCACTCCATCTGCATATAGCAGTGTAAGCCCGGCGACGAGACTGAGAGTCTGGACCGACCTGAGAGAATTGATAGAACTGAGTACGAGGCCGGCTAGGATGACCCCCGATCCCAAGATGGCGAGGTATATAGTGGCGGGGGAGTGAGTGACGAGAACCGACTCGCTACCGTGGCCTCCGTGACTTGACACTGCACCGGTTGAAGCCAGGCCAGCCATGAGGTCAGTAACGAGAACACCTGCGGCAATCGCTACACCAAGGATTATCAGAAACTTCCCGAATCGGGTTTTCCACTTATGGAGTAGCCGCATGCGCGAGGACGCCCAACCCTGCGGTTCAACTTCCTTCTTAAAGAGCTAAGGGAGCAAGATCGTGTTCGGCGAGCTGCGACCCGCAAGCCGAGCCGCACACATTGCCTATTATGAGAAACGGTTCCGTTAACTCTGTGTTGGATGGAAAACGCGTAAACTGTCGTCGGATAATGGCTTGGAATGCTCTAATACGACCTCAGCCATCCTGAAGGCATGCCTCACATGATAGAGGTCTTCTCGGCCAATTGTCCTCTCTGCAACAAGGTCGTAGACGAGATAGAAGCAGGAAAGTGTGCTGGATGCCAGCTCATCGTCCACAACTTATCGGAGAGCCTGGAACTCGCGAGAAACTATGGGGTAACGGTGGTTCCCACGGTGATCATTGACCGTGAAGTCAAGATTGAAGGACGACCGGATATTCCCTTCGTATGCAGTGACGAGACCTATGCTCACTTCAAAGAACGCTATCCGCTGACTGTCCAATTGACACGGCCGCCCACCGCAGTTAACAGCACTCTCTATCAAGCGACAAGTTAACAGAATCTGAGAAACAAAACTCTAAAGGCGCACACCATAGACATCAATTAAGCTTGGTTGTGCCTTAGAGATGCCAGGAAACGACCGTCTGCTTGCTGCTGTCCTCTTGGGAATTGCTATAGCCGTATTGAGTGGAGCAGGCATCTTTGTCTACGCAAATACTATGACGAACATGAGTCGGTGCAGCCAAATGATGAGCGGCATGGGGATTATGGGGAACATGATGAGAGGCTCAAACATGACGCCGTCGCAATGTCAGGCTATGAATCAACAGGACATGAATCAATGCCAGAACATGATGAGTTCGGATGCCATGGCGCAGTGTCAAGCGATGATGCAACAAAGCAGCATGACTTGCAACTGACGTCCCTCAGGTAGTTTCAACTCCTTAGCCTGATGCAATTTATGGGGAGTCTTCTCACCTCTATGGGCGATTTACATCATTTCCTCCAGCGATTAGAAAGGGCTCGCGACCTGATCAGAGGCTCCGGCATGAAAGAGGCTCTGGTCCTGCATCATGATGAGGCTGACGGACTATCCTCAGCAGCCCTCGCGAAACTCGCGGTCGAACATCTAGGTCTCAAGACGCGCCTCATCTGCATAGACAAGCTCTACCCAGAAGTCGTGGCAGGCGTAGAACAGTGGCCCGCCAGGGTCATCGTCTACTCTGACATAGGCTCCGGCCACATAGACTGGCTGATCAAGTACAACGTAGGGAAGAATCTCATAATCACACTGGACCATCACGATACAATCGAGTCAACGGACCCCTCGGTGCTGAATCTGAATCCAGAACTGGACAGCTTCTCCGGAGAAACAGAAGCATCGTCTGCAACAGTCGCATACATGTTCGGAAAAGTTGTGGACTCTGAACTTCGAAGATTCGCCCACCTCGCCCTAGTCGGGTCAATGGAAGTGCCCGGCGAACCTCGGGGGCTAAACGAGATGGTGGTGAAAGAGGTAGAAGAGGGAAAGCTGGCTAGGAGGTCCGGACGCGACTTCAGGATAAACGTGGCAGGAGCAAGTCTCGCACGCAGTCGACTCGTGACCGTTCTCAACGTTCTGGGCTCAGTAGGCTACTACGAAGACGGACCTCGAATGGGAGTTGACGCCTGCATCGACGGCATCGACAAGAAGGTGATCGAGTTGTCAGACCAGCTTGAGGAGAAGAGGAAGACAGCCAACAAGCGAATGCTCGCCGAGGTGCAGGCGGGAGGCTTGTCGCAGGGTAAGATGATCCAGTGGTTCCACGCCCACGACAATTATCGTGGGATGAGTGGAAAAGTCGTGGGAAGCTTCTGCTCCTACCTACGATACCAACGACCAGTTAACCCGGTCAAGTACTTGATTGGCATGATGAACGTGCCCGCTGAGATTCCCGGCTGGGGGTCCCTACCAGCACCACTGGTAAAAGTGTCGGGACGTGCACCTGAGCCACTCGCCCGTATGATCGAGAAAGGCGATAGGCCTCCCCTCTCAAGAATTCTGTCAAACGCGTGCTCGCAAGTTGGAGGCTTCGGAGACGGTCACTCAGTAGCGGCATCCGGCGTTTTCCCTGAAGGCGCTGAGGAGCGATTCTTAGAAGCTTTGGAACGTAAGTCGAGCTCTCGCTAACCTAACTGGCCGTTAAAGCGATTGCAGGGTCCCGGGTCGCGAATGTCTGAAATAATGTTCGAAGGCGTCCGAGTTTCTCGTTGTCTAGGCTATTTCCAAAAATGACGACTTGGCCATTCCTGAGCCTGATTATGAAAAGTGAACCTCTCACGAATAGCCTTCCCGGGTCTTGGATTCTAGCTCTTTGAAAGTGCACACTGTCGATGTCCTTTCTGTCCAAGACAATGTCAATTGGTATGTTTTCAAGCTGGGAAATCGAGCTGACAGTTAGATTGTCAATTTGAGCTGAGGCTCTTTTAGGGCTGAGATAAAGAAGAACGATGAGCGACGCCCCCATTGTTGCGAAAAGCAGAGGAGGAAACCAGATGGGCACATTAGGACTGTTGGTCGCCCGTGCCCATGCGATGCCTAAGCCTAAGATTCCAATCCAGCCCAATGAGAGTATCCAGCCGGGGATGTAGGCTCGTGACAGATACTTCGTGTATGAGACTCCAACTAATCGCTTGTCCGTGAAGTAAAGGCCGTAACCCCAAGGGTTGTGCCATCCGGATATTACGTTAGCAGCGCCGCTTCCCTTGTGGCGATAGATCCGCAGGGCCGCGATTCCCCCGAGAACTTCCTCGGTCGGCGTTGCCATGATTGTAACTGGGCCTTCTAGAGGAGGCCAGCTGGACTGGCGGCGGGCTAGGCTGAGTCTTCGACCATTGTCTGCGCCTGTTCACGCATGAACTGCGTGAGGTAGTATGGTCCCCCGACCCCTTTTCCGGTTGCGCCGCTTCCCTTCCAGCCGCTAAACGATTGGGACCCCGGCCAAGCACCAGTCGTAGCGCCTCCCCTTCTATTCGAGTATGTTACGCCAAAGTCGATGTTGCGGAAGAACTGGTCGATCTCCTTGGGGTCCTTGGAGAATATGCCTGCAGTAAGTCCGAACTCTGTATCGTTCGCCTTGCTGAGCGCATCATCGAGCGTCTTGAACTCGTCAACCACAATGAGGGGTACGAAGAGCTCCTCCTTCGCCAGCTTATGCTTGGGAGGCAGTCCGACCACGATGGCGGGCTTGACATAGTGTCCTTTTGGCGTTCCGAGGAGATCCCCGCTGGTGGTGACTTTTCCACCGTCCTTTCTAGCCAGTTCGATACTCCGCTCGTACTTCTTCACCGCTTTCTCGTCTATCACTGGTCCCACGAAGACATCCTTCTCCCTGGGATCGCCGACCTTGAGCTTGCTCATCTTCTCCTGTAGTATCTTGAGGAAGTCGTTCTTGACGCCTCTCTCAACATAGACGCGAGACGTGGCGCTGCACTTTTGACCGCCGTAGCCGTAGGCTGAGCGTAGAACTCCCTCAGCCGCCTTTTCCAGCTCGCCCTTCGCCGTGACAATCGCAGGGTTCTTGCTTCCCATCTCGGAGATGAACGGTTTCGGATAGGGCTGGCTGTTGACGAACTCCCGGTAGATGTTCATTCCAACATCCTTAGAGCCAGTAAAAGCGATTCCCGCGACACCCTCATTCTTCGTAATCTCCTCACCCATCAGTCCGCCAGGTCCAGTGATGTAGTTGATCGCGCCTCCGGGAACACCCGCCTCAACGAGTGTCTCGTATAGTTTCAGGCCACAGAATGGAGCGGCGCTCGTTGGCTTGAACACCACCGTGTTCCCCGTAATCAACGCGCCAACCACCATACCCCCACCGAGAGCGAGTGGAAAGTTGAACGGTGAAATCACCGCCCAAGCACCGTACGGCCGAAGAATGCTCTTCGTCCGTTCCCCAGGCGCTCCAGGCTTCATCGATTTCACATAGCCATGGTTCTCATCCATCAAATCCGCATAATACCGAAACATGTCAATGGTCTCGTTGACCTCGCCAATCGCCTCGAGACGATTCTTCCCCACTTCATACGTGACCAGGGCAGAAAGTGGAAACATTTTCTTCTCCATCAGATCGGCTGCCTTGCGGATTATCGCAACCCTTTCCGTCCAGGCTCGCCCACTCCAATCGTCGAATGCGCCGTTCGCGGCCTCTATCGCTTTTCGAGCATAGAGGAATGCTCCCTTCTGGAAATAACCGAGCAAGACCTTCGTGTCAAGCGGACTTTTTACCTCAAACTCGCCCTCACCTGCAAGGACGCTTCGACCCTCAATGAACATAGGGTGGTGCTTGCCGAACTCTCGTTCGATTTCCTTCAGAGCTGCTTCATACTTCGGATGAATTGTCGGGTCAGCTAGAAGAGTAACATATGTGAGCTTCTTCTCAGAGCTCAAAACCTGGTTTGACATATATCACCAACATACTCAGGTGAAGATAAGATTGCGCCCGAGAGTGCCCCGCTTGAGCCTAAGGTCAAAGTCGCATCTCAAAGCGTCTTTTACGCCTTGCTAATCCGCGACGGGACCTGCGCCTCAGGCTGCGGCGTTTCTCAAACCCGCGTAGCCGAAATAGTCTTCGGGACGGAAATTGTCGAATGGGACCTTTGCACAGCCTGTCTTTCGCAGACAGGTTTCCTCGAATACTTCAACTCCCTGCCTTCAGCGACCCCACGAGAAACGGAGGAAGTCAGAATACTCCTGGGACACTCGAATGAAAAGCCAGAGAGACAGAACTGAGATTGCCTAAAGTGCGTCTTTAGCACGATTCTTAGTGACTTCTTGAGGGTGTTGCGCGCTGCTATTGCCTGACTGATACCGTAGGTCAGAAACGCCTTCGCCCGCCCGGTTCAAAGGATGCGCTGGATCGGGTGGGCTGATCGCAATCAATTGATCGTCCGTGACGAAAATATCAGTTTCCAATCTGAGATGCGCAAAGGCAGCCTTAGCCGCTTCCGCGTAAAAGTTACTCGCCTTCATGCCCATGTCATGCTTCACTATTAGCGTGTGAGTCTTACCATCAAAGTTGCTGTCGAAGGTGAACGCCCGACCATATTGTGCCCCCAGAAACTCCAACGCTTTGAGGACGCTATCGAAGTCGAACTTTTTGAAGAAGTACGTGACAATTCCAGGCACCTGGTTCTCGCCCCACCATTTGCCCATCTCTTTAGCCTGCTCTAGCGAGAGATAATCGAAAAACTTCTTGATAGTGCTGAGGGAAGTCGTTACGGTTCCAAACTTTTCAGCCATCGACTCCCAGTCGACATATCGTCGAAGTGCTTTGTTGGCAATGACATTCATGCTGACCCTTTCTGCCTCAGAGATGACTCCAAGCTTATGATAGACCTCTTTGTCGAGGCGTAGAGTTATCGTTAGGCTCGCATTCTTCGCACTCTTCCTCAGAGGTGGCACGATGTCGGCGGGGCGACTAGGCAACTGTTACATCTCCAGCAACCGTTCGCACTCATTCGTCAAATATAGCTGTATCTGCACTTGGATCACAGCAGTCCAGTCCTAACACACTGACCCGCGTCACTTGCACCGGAAACTCTGGGGGCCTCGGTGGTCGGGATTTGTTCAGTGACGGCGACACATTAGTGTGCAATCAATCATGCAAGCACTGAGCGGACGCAAGTAAATGCAACCAAGTTCACGCTAAGTCTCAGTCATGATTCTAACACATTCAGCGCACCATTGGTTGATGCAATTCGTTTGTAAACGGCCACAATATACGTTTCCCCTCAGAAGTAGTGGGTAGAAAAGATGGAGGTGAAAAAATGCAGCTAAACAAGAAAAGGACCATGCTCCTGGCAGGAGTTATCATTACTCTTGCAGCGGTTCTCCCAGTCGCAGCCATGCTTCAGGTCTCTGTAGCAAACATCGGGACAGTCGTAGGGCAGACAAAAGAACTGACGATATCTGCCGGTGCGAATGGAATCGTTTCAGGAACTGTACAGCTCTTCGGAACCGGAATCGTTCTACCAGCGTGTACAACCGCTCTCGCATCCTCGTTCGCTGATGTGGCAACGGCCTCCATTAGCTGGGGAGCAAGTCTCCAGAGCAACACCGACTACGAGATCTTCTTCTGCCTCGGAAACATCGGAGCCAATGCCGGAGTAGTACATGTCTCCACAACTGGACAGGCGACTGGTGAAACCGAAGTCTTCGAACAAGCTAGTGCAGGTCTCCTGAACGGTCTAGTGTTCTCGCCTTGCGACGGGGCTTCCATCCTCGGCGGCGGAGTCATAGCTGTCAGAGGACGTCTCCACACACCGACCGTCGGTCTGAACGGAGTCGTGTCCATCACCGGCAAGACCACCTTCACATTCAGCTAAACCTAGCTGAGTCGTTGGTCAACCGGTGACCCTCCTCTCTTTTTTTCGAGTCACCTTGAATCTTATGTGATTCCTAAACTTGGATATCGGAAGCGAAGTGAGAACGCCTGGCGATGCGCGTTGTGATACTTGCAAGTCCTGAGGTAACGGGCCCTCGCTTGTTCAATAGTGCCGAGGGCAGGGCCTCAGGACGAGCTCATGGTCCCAGACTCCAAGCCATGGACTCTGGGTGTTAGGATCTTCTATGCGTGAGCTGTAGGTCTAAGCCGTCTTACTCTTCGCGCGTGCCTACTGGTCCTCGAAGTTGATGACTTGCGCGGGGTATCCTCGAGCTTCTTCATCCAGTCGGGCACTATAACGGCTCTGATCAGTTCCTGCATCGAGATTCCTCTTACTTTGGCGATACGTGTGAGCTCGTTGTAGACTTGAGGATCCAGTGATTGCATGAACTTGATGGCCATGAACGCTTCAGACTACCTGATTATTTCCTAGGATATATAACCACGCTAACGAGTATCGCGCTATCTATTCTTTCCAAACAGTGAATGAGAAAATGGCCGGGTCAACGCCGGTCGACTGGTTTTTCGTATGGATAGTACGGGTCCTAATCCTCGTCTGGTTCAGGCCGAGTCTCGATTGTTGACTCTATCCTTTCGATTATGCCTGTGTCTAGTTTTGGAACTACCTCTATTGCCTTCATGTTCTCAGCTACCTGCTCAGGCTTGGTCGCGCCAGTAATGACCGTGCTAACATTCGGGTTCTTGAGGCACCATGCGAGAGATAGCTGTGCCATCGTGCATCCCAGCTCGTTTGCTATCGGTTCGAGCTTCTTGACCTTCTCAATGTTCTCGGCTGTCATCACGTTCTCTCTCAGCCACTCGTATCCCTTCAGTGTCGCGCGTGATCCTTGAGGAGTCCCCTTCGCATACTTTCCGCTGAGCAGTCCTGATGAGAGTGGGCTCCATATAGTAGTCCCTAACCCTATTTCCCTGTACAGGGGAAGGTACTCTTTCTCGACCCGTTCTCTATGCAGCAGATTGTACTGCGGCTGCTCCATTTGGGGCGGAGTAAGACCATTCTGCATCGCAATCCCATGCGCCCGCATAATATCGCCGGCTGCCCACTCCGAGGTCCCCCAGTAGAGAATTTTCCCCTGGTGGACCAGGTCATCCATCGCTCTGACCGTTTCCTCAATAGGCGTGTTAGGATCTGGTCTGTGACAGAAGAACAGGTCTAGATATTCAAGTTGTAGACGTTTCAGCGAACGTTGACAGGCCTCGAAGATATGCTTGCGTGACAGTCCCTTGTCGTTTGGCCCGTCGCCTCCCCAGAAAACCTTGCTCGAAATAACAAGATCATCACGCTGCCAACCCAGCTTCTTAATGACGTTCCCCATTACCGTCTCAGCATTCCCACTCGCGTAAGCCTCCGCATTGTCGAAGAAGTTCACCCCAGCGTCGAACGCTCTAGACATACACTTTACCGCGACCTCTTCCCCAACTTGCCCTCCATAGGTCACCCACGCTCCCAGAGAGAGCTCGCTTAGCTTGAGACCAGAATTTCCAAGTCTACGATAATTCATCTAAGATCGTTGATGGGGCATCAAATCTGTGCGCTATTAATCCTCTATCTAGGCCAGAGTCCCAAGCGCCCCAGTCCGAAGGCAACGATTCAGACCTGAAGAAGTAGGGGAGAATTGTCACCCCATTATCAGATAGCCTGACCGAACACTCAAGACTAGCGTTTGACCTAGTCGTCATTTGCCCAATCGAAGAGGAAGTATCGCCTATGCCTATTGGTGAATCGAGAATTGTAGACTATCCACAGGACTAGAAAGGGTACAAGAGTTAGAGGAAAAACTAG
>WNEW01000671.1_pt1 | contig 16434 bp, 21 predicted proteins | sample 5399891 | NCBI WGS metagenome assembly WNEW01 (sample SAMN13153336, study PRJNA577476) | soil metagenome | isolation source: 40 cm grassland meadow soil pre-rain plot 5 | place: USA:California | collected 2015-09-08 | reverse complement strand
TGTTGCGGAGGGAATCGGCGCCGCTATCGGCGGACCGGGCACAGAGCGATATCACATTGAGGCTAGCGCTTCGAAGAACCAGATCCCTCTCTTGGCGGTAGTTGTCAAGATGTCCTCGAAAGAGGCCATATCCTCCATCACCCCTCTAGTCAAGACAGGGGTTAATGCAGCTGTTAACAGAGTACAGAATGAGATCAGATCAAAGTCTAAGCCAGGCGAGAGCATTATCCTCGTTGGTGTAGGAAACACCATCGGCGTCCCTTAGCGCGGCTCGACCGTGGAGCCATCTCTATTGAGCCCTGCAGACCACAAATTGTCTCAGTTCTCCGGCAAGAAACACATCAGCATCGAAACTTACCGGAAGACCGGAGATCCTGTCCGCACACCGGTCTGGTTCGTTGAAGAGAACGGAGAATTGTTCGTCCGAACTGACTCTGAAACTGGAAAGATAAAGCGAATACGCAATAATCCAAGGGTTCGCGTCGCTAGTTGCAACATGCGCGGAACCGTCAAGGGTTCATGGCTCGAAGGGGAGGCTCGAATAATCGATCCGGAATCCTCCAAACATGTTTTCTCTCTTCTTAGAAAGAAGTACGGAATACCCTACCGGCTCATCAGGTTTGCCGAAGGGTTCAGCAGGAGCAAAGCAAGGCCAGTCGGCTTAGCAATTCGAATCGGTTCTTGATTCCTTAGCGCGCCACGCCTCTAGCAGTGAAACTGGCCTATTATCAGCCCTGATCTCGAAAATGGGCGGGGCACTCAAGACTACCTAGAAAATCGTTCACGATCAGGCGAAAAAACCCGATAAATCGCCACCCCGTCCAAGCCCAGATTGCGCCCTGACCCGCCCGTTTCGCCCATTGTCAATGCCAGACAGGAAATGTTTCCTGGACAGTAGGGGGTCTTAGCGACTCGACCTCGCGTCGCACAAGTGGACAGTTCAGACTGATCATAAAGAGCAAACTGATCTTACTGGGACAGGTGCACTATTTCTCGTCGCAGAGGCAGCTCTATGTCTGCCTAGAGCTCCGAGCCGAATATTCTAGGGTTCGGTGATCTTTATCGCTTGAACGGGGCACTGGATCTCGCATGCTCTGCAGAAGATACAGTCCTGTTCCCGAGCCGGATCGGCCTTCCAGTTCGCCAACGGCGCCTTTCCACTATCATTGGTAACGCCTTTGTCCATCTTCTCCTGTTCGCCGGGAAGTTCCATCCGGTCGAACACGTTGACGGGGCAGACGGTTATGCAGATGCCGTCAGCGATGCAAATGTCAAAGTCCACACCCACGTTACTCCCATGGACTCCGTACTCTTTGCTCACCCCGTTCTTGTAGAGAACCTTGTGCTGAATATGCGTCTCTTTTGTAGGCCACTGGTTTGGAAAACTAGCGTCCTCGATGAGCTTCCGAACGTTTCCTTCTGCCAAAGTAAATCCTTCCACACGAGCCCTTGTTAACGGCATATAAAACCGTTGAATGGATTCTGTCAAGTCTCTGGTCGGTTGACCGTTAGACTTGGCTTCGGAGCATCGACTCAGGATTACCGTAGTTGTCGGGTTCCCCTTCACAGCTTCAACTGCTCCGCCTTGCAGCCCCATCTGGGCCCGTGAACGGTCGAACCTCAACCGTCCACGCCGGGACAGGTTGACCGCGGCAACCACATCCCGGTCCATCATACGCCTACACTTCTGACACCATTCTCATCGGCTAGGAATAACCAACGACTTCAACCTCTCCCGCAGTCCCGAAGAGTGTACTAGGTTGTTACAACACACGTATTCACGTGCCTTCAGCCATACTCTGCTCTAGGCCGGTCGACAATGCGCACCCAGATCTCCACCCTATTCCACGAAACAGTGAACGAATGTTTCCGAAACGCGCTCGACGGAATGGGACCGACGGTCCGCGATGTAATCTACGATCTACTTTCAAAGAAAGGAATTGAACAGTCAGAAATATCCTCCCGCTTTGACGATGTCGTCGCGATACTGACAGATTCTCTCGGAGCAAGCGCTCGCGTTCTCATCTACAGGACAATGACTTTACTGTGTCAAGAATACCAAATGAGAGCAGATTTCAACTATCAAGACTCTCTCCGAGATAGAATGATCCTGCTCAGAGATCGAGTGGTCGATGATCATCTTTATCCAAAGCGGGTACAACGAAACGATCCGATCTTCTCAACACCTAGCAACACTCAGCTTAGCGAGAACCCTCGCGTGGCAATTACAGGAAAAAAATAAAAAATATCGAATCTGCCCATATACCGAGCGCGAGTCCACGTCTCGCATCCAGCTTGTTAGCTTTCTTCGACTCCACCGGACCAGTGATTCCTTAGCAAGCCATCTGGCCATCAGTAGACTCTTGACATTGACCAGGCGCCCTCACCCCGCGGCCCGATTGAACCGCTCTCAGCTGGCGCTTGCCAGGAATCTTGCTATGTCTACCTTAGGTTCGAAAGTGGTTTAAGACCGGTATTCTAGTCGCGTTCCACGCCGGGATGGCTGAGTGGTTAAAGCGACGGCCTCGAGATCTCAAGAGACAAGGGCCAGGACACGACAGCCGTTGGGCGTCACGCCCTCGTGGGTTCGAATCCCACTCCCGGCGCCATATTCCGAGCTTTAGTGCCCAATACGAAAATAGGAAATCGACTTTTTCATGAATGGGGCGTCCCGGATCTCAGTCTCGTTCTTCCAAGCTGCTTGTCTTTTCGGGGTTGTTTTTGACATTCATGCGGAAGAGGACGCTTTGTCTTGTGCTGGCATTTGCGCTTGGAATCGCCGTTTCTGTGAGGGGGTAGCTGTTTCTAGGGCGTTTCCAAGGCAGAGTCTAGGGGAGGGGCGATAGCTTGTGTTCGTTAAGAAAAAGTTACCACGCGTCCTGCATTTGCCGTTGAGGGTTGAGCTTCTTAGCCTACTAGCCAAACAAGTGAATTGGTCCCCAGCCGAAGAGGAAATCGTAGGCCAAGTTTCCCGTGAAGAGAATTATGTTCATGGTGAGGAGAAAGATCACGATTTTTCCTGATTCGAGCTGCTTCTTCAAGAGGAGTTCTCTGCCGGGTTTCTTCGATAGAACCTGAACTAATCCGTAACCGATGATCGCATAGATGACTACGTCCAAAGCGAAGAATGGCCAGGCGTAGTTGGTTCCGGTTTGTAGGCATGGTGGAGGGCATCCTCTGGTGTATCCTTTCCATGGAAATGGGAGGCCGAAGGCTTGCCATTCGCCCCCTGGCGAGGGAGTGTCGGTTAGCGGGAGGAAGCCTGTGGCTAGGGCTATGATTGAGGCTAGGCCGAAGAGGGCGAGAAGGGTCCGGAGACCAAGTATGTTTTTCCTTTCCATGATTCAGCTAAGTGTCAGAAGTTTCGCAAAAATGCTCTGTAACCTAGGATGTTCGGGTTTCTCTCTTACGAATATACCATCTAACGATCTCAATGCGTGCGAGTCCCTGCTTGACAGGTCCTAGCCCCGAATCTGAAGAGGAGTACTTGGCGATATCACGTTGGCGTGAGACCGAGAGGACTCTCATGATAAGTGCGATTCATGAGATGATAGAAGAGGCGAGAAAAAAGGCAAAGTCCAACCGCGCTCCAGCGAACCAGAGAATAAGATGGACTCGTCTCGCAGGTCAGCTAATTTAGTATAAGGATTCTATTCTGACGAGCATGACCCAAGAAGCGATGGAGAGGGAGATGAGCTTGAAAGAGTTCATCGAATACGTGGACGGCACCCGCGTAATTCCCTCCGACCGATAACCAAGTGGAGCGTTCTTCTACGTCTAAGTCGAGATACCCACGGTTCTCACGCTTGGGCCGGACACTTTTGGGATTAGAGCTGAGAGCCGAATCCCACTCCCGGCGCCTTAGGCGAGGGGAACAAAATGCTTTCCGGAAATCTAACTGTCCGCTAATCTATTCTTTCTTGAACTTGTTCCAGAAGTGCTGTTTGTGTTTGGCGATTCTGGCCGCTTTCTCTACACCGGCATCAATGTCCTTGCTGTCCGACTTTTCGGTTTGATCACCTGTCGAACCTTCTGACGTTCCTATCGCCGATTTCGTGCTTGTTGAACCTCCACCAGTGCCCGGCTTCACCTCTCCCTTCAGCGGCGCCCCATCAACTTCGTTCAGGTCCACTTTTGGTTTTTCAGCTTCTTGTCCATCGCCTGTTTCGACAAGTGTGATCTTGAACTCGCACTCCGTTGCGCCTTGCGACATACAGCGGACCTCTTTTGCTTGAACTGTCTTGTCGAGTACTTCGGCGAATATTCCAGCTAGGAAACCGCTCGTGAATATGCAGTTCGGTTCTTCCGAGAACCCGTTCTCCGTGGCTTCAAAACAGTTGACTACAACAATGCTTGCGCTGCTCTTATCGAAATCGAGCCCGTCAATCCTGATCTTGCCCAGTCCAAGGTTCGTGTCCTCCAGCGCTGAATGAACCAGGTTTTCCAAACTCTGCCTACTCTGCTCGCCCGTAGATCCAATGCTTTCTCTGAAAATGCTCCCCTCATGTACCCCTATTCCACTAGCCAAGTAAGAGAGGAAGGGCGCTGACTGATCTCCGACCAGTCTTTCGAGAGCCTCCCGCATAATCCGAATAACATCTCTCCTCAGAATGATCATTTTCTGTCCAAAGAACGACACTTCTCCCCTGTTGTCGTTGAAACGGAGCTGATTCACCGATCCTACGAGTCGTCGGAGGTCATAACCAGTAGATTTCTTGGGGCTAGTTTGCAATCTTTGTCGCTCCTGACAATTCTCTCTCCAAAGTATCTACGGCTTCAGTTACCTTCTTGGCAAAGGCAGAGTCGGGATTGTCTACGACGAAAACGGATCTGCTGAGGTTGTTGATGACGTCGAGCTGGAACTCGAATGCTTGCAGGAAATGTGATCTGAACAGCTGGGATAGTTCCTGGCCGACTTTTACAGCGTCCTTGATCCGGACACCTGGCGGGATCATGTTCAGGGTGAGGAAGGTGGGCTTCTCAAATGTTTCTGCCAAGAGGACCATGACCGCAGTTCCAAAGAGGTCTTGTTGGTCGACCCTAGAAACAAGCACCAGCGCGTCGCAGCAGCCCATCGCAAGAACGGTATCGTTCTCGACCCCTGGATGAGTGTCGACTATAATGTAGTCAAGCTTGTTTTGCTCGCCAACCTTCTGAATTGTGTCCTGAAATACTTCGACTTCCAGACCAGACTTTAGCAGGCGAAGCATGTCCTCCACCTTGTTGCTTGCGGGACAGAAGAACAGTCCTCCTTTCTTGAGGTTGAACCTCTGTGTCAGATCTATCACGACATCTGCTGGTGTTGCATCTCCAAGAAAGATATCTGTGAGCGTTGCCTTGATCTCGCTTTTTTTCACGCCGAAAAGCACGTGTAAACCTGGTCCGGACAAGTCCAGATCCATGACTCCTACTCTCCGGTTCTTGGCGAGTATTGCCGCTAGATTCGCGGTTAGAGTTGTTTTTCCGGTTCCTCCTTTGAACGAGTGAACAGCGATTACCTTGGTCATTCTTTATCCTTCTTCAACTGGTCTTTCACCGACTGGAAGAATTCCTGGTTCTCGATCCGTCCCGCTTCCGCCTTGACAGCCTCAAGATCAATCTTCAACCTCGCGTGAGTCACCTTGTGTCTCCTGAAGGCCAGGAAAGTGCCGATCAACAGCGCCGCGATTAGAGCTGCAAGGATTCCGAAATAGTACAATGGAAAAGAGACGTTACTACTCGACTGGATTGGTTGGACAGTAATCGGGCTGGACGTTACAGACATCGTGGACCCGGTGTTATCGTGAACCGTAACCGTGATGGTGTAGGTCGCAGAGGACGACCCGGCCCCCAGTGAATAAATGTGGCTGTCCGTTGTCGGAGGGCCCGAAATCGTGTCAGTGGTTCCATCACCCCAGTTCACAGTGGTAGTCGCAATCGTCCCATCAGGATCAGATGCCGAAATGGTAATGACTATCGACTGTCCCGATGTGGCGGCAGTCGCGGACTGCGTTAGCGCGATCGTCGGAGGCCTGTCGGTGATCGTCACTGTTTGTGTAGAGACGTTTGTGGAGCCGCTGTTGTCTGTAACGTTTAGCTTCACCGAGTACGTGCCGGCAATGGAGTAGCTATGAGTCGGAGTGGCTCCTGATCCTGTCGATCCATCTCCGAAATCCCACGAGTAGCCTACTACTGTTCCGTCAGGGTCATAACTTGTAGTTCCGTCGAAGTTCACTGAAACCGATGTGAGAATAGTTCCGGTTGTGAAAGTGAAACTAGCGATAGGGATCCTATCTTGCAACTGGATAGTCTTCGTCGCTCTTCCAGAATTCGGCGGAGACGCTGAGTCGGCCCCTGCTACGTTTAGCGACCACAAGCCTCCAGGCTCGATACCTGGAGAATATGTCCCAACCCAGAGGTTGAGGGTTGAGTCGTAGACGAGCTGTGTGATCGTATCATTGTGTCCACCCCCTGAGAATAGGAGGAAGGCGGCTGCTTGGCCTGTTTGATCGGTTAGCTCGGTTAGGTCGGGGTATTGGATTGTGGCATTGAACTTGATCTGTTCGCTTATCGCAAAGTAAGACTTGGAAGTAATTGTGACCGTCAAAGTGGCAGGTTGGAGCTGGGGCGATGCGGTTACGGCTGTACCGGGGCCTGTGTTTCCGAATCCGTCATCAAACCCGTTTACGGCCAGAGTCGCAGTCCAGGTGCCTGTCTGGTTGCCGGGAAAAGTCCTGTAAGTTGCGTTAAAGGTCTGAGCGACGTTGTCATAGACAGTTGTGAGTGAGACACTGTTTCCGCCAGCCCCTGTTACAAGTACTAACGCAGTCCCACTATTAGCATATTGTCCGTCAGGGTAGCGCGCGGCAAACGAGAATTTCATCGTCTCTGTTCTCTCATACGAGGTTTTGCTCGCACTCAACGCCGAAACCGACACTAACGCAGCTTTTACAGCAAAACCATGAGCATCGGCCGGGTTCTTTGCAGTACTCTTGCCCGTAATCGTGATCACGTAGTTGTCGAGAACAGCATTTCTAGGAATCTTCCAAGAACCCGTGACCAGCCCTGTGGAAGAAGCTATGGCTGTGGCATTGAGCACCACGGTTGAGGTTGTCTGGGTTCGGATGATTATCGTTGTAGTCTCGGAGGCATTGTATCCACTCGCTCTTATTCCGATTGTCTCTGTTCTTTGGTATTCTATCTTGTCGGTGACAATGAAATAGAACCCGCTCGGTGTCACGGCGACGGGATTGCTAGCAACCGCTGGTTTCATTTGGTTAACCCAGCCAACGTACTGTCCTACCAGAGAGCTTGTTCCGCGACCCACAAACGCGGCACTCGGATATGCTAGGATAATCCCGAACTGAGTCTCACCGAGAGACGTTGTGTAGTTTTCAGCTATGGAACCCCATATTCTCGTTGAGGGATCTCGAACAAAGAAGTTGAACTGGTACTGTGTTCCAGGAAGAGCCCCAGAAACACTCAGAATCAGAGTGATCGAGTACCCCTCTTGCGACATAAACGGCAAAGGTGTGAGCGCGTACTGTGTTCCAGTGGTAGGAGCATGAACCAATGGCAGACTTGCAAAGGTGAATGTGCTAAGAGCGGAGAGAACCAATAGGACAGCGTACCTAGTCGCTTTGGCTTGTGGCACCTGACTGCTCCCCGCGAAACAGAACCTGTCGAACGAGAACCAATACGAGACTAAAGTGTCACGTAACTTCGAATGAGAGCCTAAGGTACCGAGCTTTCTCGGCAAACCCAAAGGTGATTGAGTTGCTTCAGCGAACTGAACTGTTCAACGGAGAACCTACCGGGCCTTCGAAGAAACCAATAAAGGGACGCACTCAGTCATGAGCGCGATTATGTCAAAAATGACGAAACTGGATGATGATGCAAGGAAAATCCTGGAAGGCAAGAACTTCATCTTCCTCGCAACCGTGAACCCAGATGGCTCCCCCCAAGTCACACCGACGTGGGTCGATACTGACGGTCACTACGTGCTCATCAACACGGCAGTAGGTCGTGTCAAGCATAGAAACGTGAAGCAGAACCCACAGGTTGCTCTCGCGATAACAGAACAGGGCAATCCGTACAAGCTCGTGATGATTAAGGGTCGCGTCATCGAAGAGGTAACTGGACACGTAGCAGAAGATCATATCGACAAGATGGCGAAGAAATACACCGGTTCGGAGAAATATCAGAATAGACGACCCGGTGAGAAGAGAGTCCTCTTGAAGATCGAGCCGCACCACATCTCCCGAATGCGATAAGCAACCAAGGAAGACTAACTAACAACTCAACTCGGCGCTTCTGATAGCACGAGTGTAACGGGGCAGATCATTGCTTCGACTGGAAGTTCACTTCGGAAACCGAACCGATTTTACAGCGGCTTCTAGGGCAGTCCGGCGGGCGTAGGGTTTGCACTTGCGGTATCAGGTGACTTCTATGACGCGTCCGGTTTGGGCTTGATACTGGTATCGTATGATCCTTTTCACGCAGTCTCCGTTCCAGCACTGGTAAACCCTGTCACCGTTCGAGAACAGCTCACGCATGATCATAGGCTTGCCGCATCCAACGCAGTGGAAAGCTCCTGATCTTCGCTCGTCGAGGAGAAGACGAAGGTCAATACCCCTAGTATCAGCTTCTTTCTTCATGTACTGTCGATAGGTAAGGGTGAGCGCCTGCCAGTAGGCAGCGTTCTGGGGTGTCGTCTCGTATTCGAAATTGCGGCCAGCGACCACGGGTGGGCTGTAGCCTTCCGCGACATAAACAGGGTTCTTGGAGTATGGCACCTTGATCCTCGGGCCGCCGCTTGGCGGGGAAGCATGGCTAGTGGGGACGGAACGGTGATTATCGTGATGAGCTGGTGGCTGATGAGCAGTGGGCACTGTTAGCCCTCCCAGCCCTAAGGTTCCCCAAGAGCTACTTCTTTTTGCTTGTACGAGGCTTCTCCGACGTCAGTACAGGGACCGGGAGCGGAACCTCCACGATCCCGTCCTGGGTAACCTGGAAGGTAACCCAGTAAGTTTCATGTGGTGCGCCTTTCATCTTGCGCACCCGGAACTGTTTGACCAACAGCCCTCTGTCTGCGAACCCAGGGTTGAACCTCACGTCAAATATTCCATCGACCACATAGAACAACAGATCGTCGAGATCAGCATATGCCCGCAACGGAGTGTGGTGGGAGCAGAAGAAGGGAACAAGCCTCTCCTTGGGACCCTTAGCTCTCCACGACTTGACACCGTCGAGCATGTGGAAGACAAGCGGCCTCTCCTCTTGGACCAGAGTAAACATCTCCGTCAAAGAATCAACGAAGACAGCGCCTCTTCCCATCATCTTCATCTCCTCCATCATCGTGAAAAGCGCGCTTGTAACCGAGTGAAGATCCTTCGGATCCTTGACGAAATGAGAATATTTCGGAGTCTCAGTTGGTTCCATTCTGAAGGAGAAACAGTCCAGAAACCTGAGCTGACCGGAATCCAGGTATCGGTCAATGTTCCAGCCGAACGATTCCATGTCTTGTTGTAGCGCTATTGGGGGTCCCTCGAAGTTCATGTAGATGCAAGGCTCTTTCTCTATTTTCAGCATGCTATAGAGGAGTTGCTCCATTAAGACAGATTTTCCTGTTCCTAGGTCTCCTGCAAGAATTGTGAGGCTGTTTCGAGGTATGCCCTTCGGAAGAACCTTGTCCACCGCATCGATCCCAGTTTCAAACGACTTCGGCAGCAAAGGCACCCTTTCGAATCTTTCCGCTTGCGCTGTCGAGATAAAGGATATTGTAACTATGCCAACGCTCGGCCCTGCGCCAGGTTAGCGTCACGAGCAACGTCGGTTAGAGCTCGCTTAACGATCGGCGAGTCGTGCTCTACCCTAGGTTGCAAGAAACGAGGTGGAGAGATAGTGGACTATGGTGTCAGCGTATTTGGGCAGCTATAGTTCTGATGAAGGTTTTGTCGAGCGCACCAGCTTCGTACAGATTCACCATCGTGTTGGTGCTTGCCTCGCCGCTGAGTCTTCCCTGATCATCTCTAACATGTCTCCACTTCAGTTGCGTGTGCCCGCTCTTGGAGTTGTAAATGATCCCGAGAACATAACTGACTCGGACGAAGCTGATATCGTTCACCCGGCCTAGAGTCACCTTGTCCTCAGCCTCAACGTACATTGTTCCTAGCTCGCGGGCGCGTTCTGGGAAGACCGAATAATCCGCGCCGTATTCATTTGGAATGAAAGAACGACACGTGCTGGTTATCATGAATCTTCGAAAGCTTTCGAGCAGACATGTTGTTTCCAGTTTGGCCAATCTTTTAGTCCCCGAACTCTGCGGCTCAAGATAAATGAGCTAGTTGAGGCTATTAACTTCACTCCTCAACACACACCTCAACTAGCTCAGGATTGAGAATCAAAGCGGGCGGAATGGAACGTGCCCGACTTCTTTTCAACCCCCTAACTTATCTTTCCCGGATACATAGATTTCATTCCAAAGGCGTCGTAGATGGCTATCCTCGTCCGGGTCCCAGTGCCGATTCTAGAGGACCTCGTCGAGGCTGCAATATCAAAACAAGGAAACATCTACCGGGCAGAACTTGCAAAGCTAATCGGTGCTTCCAAGGAATCGCTCGACGGAAAAACCTCGCTTTATTTGATCAGTCTCATGAAGCTCTGTGGATTCGCCGAAGCAGACATGGCTAAGATATTGAGGCAGTCGAAAATCGTCAACCAGCGGGGGGCTGTAACCCACGACATTTCCGCTGGGGACGAGCTGAAAGGAGTTATTGACAGCGCACTAGAAGGGTTCCAGCTGCTTATCTCCGAGAGCTTCAAGCCAACAACGCAGGAAAAAGAGGGGCTGTTCAACCCGGCGGCATATCGGAAAAGGAACCCTGAAAAATAAAGGGTTCAGGAGACCCCAGAAAACACGTTTAGACAAAACACTCGATCATGAGCTAAGCCGGCATCCCCTTAGCTTAGGCGGGAGCTTTATCTCGAGGAAATCGCCAGGAACCAACGCAGGCCGCATTACAGTCGTGAAGATGTGGATAAATAGGTAAAACAGGCTAGAAACTGGCAGTTGGAAGAAAATTGTCCGCTCAGAGAACGCCCCAAGAAGAAGACCCCGTAGCGACGCTCGCAGAAGGGCTTAGCATCTGGGTTGGAAAACTGAGCGACCTTGTCAAGAAAGTCGTTGACACAGGGCCGATTCGAAATGTGGTTAACTGGGCCCGGATGTATTCTCTCTGGCCGGTCAATATCACAACAGCCTGCTGCAGTGCCGAGTTCGGCGCGGCCAGCGGGGCACGACATGACCTCGAAAGATTTGGAGTTCTACCGATAGGTTCCCTCCGACAGTCAGACCTCATTGTGATCGAAGGGACCATCACTAAGAAGATGGCGAAGCGGCTTCGGATGATCTACGACCAGATGGCATTGCCCAGATACGTAATCGCAATGGGAGACTGCGCCATGTCTGGCGGCCTATTCCATGACTCCTACAGCATCGTGAACGGCGCGCACGAGTTCGTTCCAGTCGACGTCTACGTTCCTGGTTGTCCGCCAAGACCGGAGGCTTTGGAGCAGGCAATCATCATGCTTCAAGAGAAGATTCGAAGGTCAAAGGTGTACGAGCAAGGATGAGCCTATCTCACGAAAGAGAAGATGATCTCGTCCAGAAACTGAAAGAAGCCTTCTCCAACGATATCAAGGAAACAAACATCATCCGCCGCGGGAGGCTCGAAGTGACAGTTGCGCCCGAAAAGATCAAAGAAGTTGCGATGTTCTTGCGGGACAAGCTGAGCTTCGATCATCCGAACGGTGTGTCGGCGGTCGACTACAACCGAGAAAACAGGTTCGAAATAGTCTACCATATCTCATCGATGCGTACCAAGGAGATGCGGGATCTCGTTCTCGACCTGAAAGAATCGGTTCCCAGAAACGCCCCCAAAGTAGGATCTCTAGTTTCAGTCTGGTCAGGCGTTGAGAACTATGAGCGAGAAAGCTTTGAGATGTTCGGAATACAATTCGACGGCCACCCGAGACTGGAAAAGCTGTTTCTCACCGATAACTGGGACGGGCCCCCTCCCCTCCGGAAGGACATCAGATTCCCTACGGACTGAGACTCCGATGTCAGCACCAGCGAAACCAGTTCCCCTAACAACTGTTGAATCCACCGAGACCTCCGATTCTGGTACTCAAACGCTCACGTTGAGCGTTGGTCCACAGCATTCTGGCTCCGGACACATGCGGTTGATCGTGGAGGTAGATGGAGATATCATTGTCAACGTTGCACCGGACCCGGGTTATGTCCATAGGGGCATCGAGAAGATTATCGAGCTTAGAAATATCATCAAGAGCATACCCGTCATCGAGAGACCCTCTATCATCGACGCTTCCAACCTCAACCATGCGTGGGTGAGATCTATCGAGGAGATTCAGGGGGTCGAGGTCCCACGAAGAGGACAGTACCTCCGAACTCTCCTGAACGAGATGAACCGGATAATGAGCCATCTTTATTGGCTCTCCATTTACGGCGTATTTCTTGGTCACACTACGATGTTCATGTGGCCGCTCGGCGATAGAGAGCTCTTCATCGACCTCGCAGAGAAGCTGACAGGGGCTAGAATCACGTACTCGTACCTTGTTCCAGGCGGGGTCCGGCGCGACTTGCCCCCAGGGTTCGCAGAGGAGGCTGTCAAGAGAACAGAGTATTTCGAGAAACGTCTCAAAGAGTATGATCGGATATTCTTCAACAATCCACTGTTCACGTCCCGGGCCAAGGGAATCGGTGTCCTGTCGAAGGAGAAGGCGATCGAGCTAGGATGCACTGGCCCGACTCTTCGAGGATCGGGTGTTGACGCTGACCTTCGGAAAGACGAACCGTACGCAGCCTACTCGGAACTAGATTTCGAAGTCTCAACCCGGCCCGATGGCGATTCCTTCAGCCGGGCGATGGTGCATATGGATGAGATGCGAGAGAGTTGTAAGATGATCCGCCAGATTGTCAAGAAGATTCCCGCAGGACCGATCCGGAGAAAAGCTCCGATCGTCCTTCCTCGTGGTGTTGCTTATGGGAGGGTCGAGTCGGCCCGTGGCGAATGCAGCTTCTATCTAATCGGAGAGGGGGGAGACAAGCCTTACCGTGCAAGGTACATTACAGGATCATACCGGAACATGGCGGCTATACCAGCGGTTCTGCTTGGAAATCGTTTGGCGGACATGCCTACCGCATGGTGGAGCATCGATTACTGGCCGGTAGAGGCGGACAGGTAGAAAGTTGGCCCCGATCATCGGCAAGGCCAAGGCGGCGGTCGATATTTCGATCGCGTATCTAACAGGTATCCGTCATCTCTTTCACAGACCGTATACCCTGAGATTTCCACAACAACGATACGCGGTTGAAAAGGGCTACAGAGGACGGCACCTCCTCCACCTCGATCGATGCACTGGGTGTGGGATTTGCGCGTGGATCTGTCCTGAGAAATGCATCACGATCGTACCGCGGGGCCAGAGATGGTATCCACAGTACTTCTATGGCCGCTGCTGCTTCTGCCACTTTTGCGTAACCCCTGATACACTTGTTACGACGAATCCTTCTGTATCACCCATAAGCCGAATATTGCCAGGCGATCGAGTCTTAACGCATACCGGGCACTATCGTCGAGTGCGTAAGGTCCTGACAAGAAACTACTCGGGAAGACTATACAACATCAAACCATTGGGAGCGCCCTTCCCGCTCAAAATGACGCAAGACCATCCTCTACTGGCATCTCCGAGAGACATTGTCAAGAAGGGAAGGCTCGAGAAGAAACCGCGCCCCCCTGTCTGGAAGACGCCCTTCGAATTGAAACGGGGTGACTACTTGACGATGCCTATCGCAAAGGAGGTCCGGGACACCGACGTTTACGAACAGGAGGTTGTAGTGGGTCAGCCCGGTACCAGAAAACCTCTTGAAAGCAAACTGATTCTGAACACCGAGCATAGTCTGTTTAGGCTAATCGGATACTATCTTGCAGAAGGCTATGTTGTAAGGAGAACTGTTGGTTTCGCCTTCGGCGAGCACGAAAGAGAATACATCGCCGACTCCGCCCGACTCCTCGAGAAATATTTTGGCCGCGAAACCAAGAGGTTTACATTGCACAATTCGACCCACGTACTTCTCCATTCTGTAGTCGCCCTTCAATTCTTCGAGACTTTTGGCCGAGGGGCGGAGAACAAGAAGCTTCCCGATTGGGCCATGTTTGCACCGACCCAGAAGCAGGCAGAGCTCATACGCGGAGCGTGGAGAGGCGACGGGTACTTCCACAGGCCGACTAAGGGTAACAGGTCAACGTTCTTCGAATACACGACGATTTCTAAGACCCTCGCCTTCCAGTTGCAACAACTCCTCTTCCGCGCAGGAATTGTTGGCCAGATCTCACTTGCCACCCATGCAAACAAGAAACCAAACTATGTAGTGACAGTTCGAGGCCGTTTTGTTTCAACAATGGCAGATCTGATGCAGGTCAAGTTTGAAGACAAGAGGGTCAAAACGTTCTCTCGTTTTGAAATGGACGCAAATTACGTTTACGCGCCGATTGAGGAAATATCGTCCTTTGAGGTTCATGATCAGCCCGTTGTGAACCTTTCAGTCGAAGGTGATGAGTCTTACGTGGCTGGAAACGTGACAGCACACAATTGCACAGATTATTGTCCAGAGTTTGCGCTGGAGGAGACGGTGGAGTATGATATTGCGGAGTATACTCGTGATCGGCTTGTGTGGAGTCCGGAGAGACTTTCCAAGCCGCCGGTAAAGAAGGACGACAAGTATGTTTTCAGCGTTGACACCATAGGGGGCGCGTCGCAGGTTCCCCAGAAGGAGGAATAGACATTGTCAGGGCAAACCGTGCCGAAACCCGCAACAACGGTAGCCGTTCCTCAGACTGTGCCGTTAAAGTCGACCGTTGAGGGTGAGGGCTGGAAAGCGCGTCCGATAAAGCTCAAGATCTTCGGCAACCTCATCCAGGAAGTTGTGAACAAGAATCTCTGCATGTATTGCGGAGCCTGCATTGCCTCGTGCCCGATCGACATTCTGTTTCACAGCGAAAAGGAGGAACCGGTCATGCGGGGCACTTGTGCTGCCTGCCAGGTCTGCTACTACAGCTGCCCTAGAATCGAACTGCCCGTCGCGGAGATAGAGCAACAGGTATTCGGGAGAGCGAGAACTGCCGAGGAGGCAATTCTCGGGATCCATGTCGGAGCGTACTCTGTCAAGTCGAAAGATCCGGACGTGGTCAAGCGAGCGCAGGATGGTGGGGCAGTGACTTCTCTATTGTTGTACGCGTTGGACCGGAAGATCATAGACTACGCTGTGAACTCTGGCCTCACCTCGGGAAAGCCTTGGCGGCCTGAGCCTCAGATCGCGCGGACAAAGGAGGACTTGTTGAACCACGCCGGATCTAGATACACGCCAGGAGGGCAGGTGGGCGGACTCGCAGAAGTAGCCATTCCTAACCGATCAGTTGTCAACTTCCAGGAAGAACGTATCGCTCTCGTTGGCTTGCCTTGTGAGCTTCAGGGAAGCTGGCGGATGGGCACTCACTGGATAGCCGCGCCGAAGCTCGCGAGAAATCTCGTTTTCACGATCGGTCTCTTTTGTTCGAAAGTGTTTGATTATCAGAAGATGATGGTCGACTATGTCCAAGGCAAAAGAGGAATAAACCTCAACAACGTTACCAAGGTCAACATAAAGAGAAACAGGCTGCTCGTCTACACGGGCGACAAGCTCGCAATCGACGAGCCCGTCGAAGCCCTTGCAGGTGCGGCACGTGAAGAATGCAACGTATGCGTTGACTACTCGGCTGAATTGGCTGACATTGCAGTTGGTGCGATAGGATCCTCTCCTGGTTGGAGCACTGTGATTACGAGAAGTCCGAGGGGAGACGAGATACTGAGGGGCGCGGTGGAATCAGGATACTTGGACATGAGGCCGCTGGATCCCGTTGGTAAAGGGATAAAGTTCCTTGAGAAATTGTGTGAGAAAAAACGGCTGCGTGATCCATCTGCCTATCTGAGGCATGAGACTGCTTCTCCAAAGCCGGAGCCAACTCTGGTACCGCTTGAGATTCCACACTAGGAAATCTCCACTTCGAGAATTCATCTAGCCTGAAAGAAGCGGAGAGCATACTCATGCGACGCGAGGTCGAGTCGCTAAGACCCCCCTACTGTACAGGAACCATTTCCTGTCTGGCAGCGATAATGGGCAAGACAGGCGGGTTAGGGCGCAGTCTGGGCTTGGACGGGAGAGCGAAGCTCGCGGTCTTTTCGCGTTATCATGAACGATTTTCTAGGCAATCTAGGAAGCCCCTCCCAGAATTGCAATCCGGGCTGATAATGGGGACGATTCTCGCAATTTACAGTCTCTACTCTAAATGGTAGAAGACGGTCTTTTAGCGGAAGTCTTAGTTCATTCTTGAAAATATT
>WNEW01000668.1_pt1 | contig 16480 bp, 12 predicted proteins | sample 5399891 | NCBI WGS metagenome assembly WNEW01 (sample SAMN13153336, study PRJNA577476) | soil metagenome | isolation source: 40 cm grassland meadow soil pre-rain plot 5 | place: USA:California | collected 2015-09-08 | reverse complement strand
ACCACCGCCACCACCACCCCCGAAAGTTGAAGCGCCAGCGCCTGTGGTCCAGAAGGTCGTTCAAATCGATCCCGGGACCATCGTTGCGCCGACAGAGATTCCCAAGGAAATCGCCAAGATCGTCGATTCCGGTCCTCCACCGACCACGGTAGGAGTTGTCGGTGGCACGCGATCAGGAGTGCTATCCGGCGTTCTCGGCGGAGTGCTGAAGGCCACAGAAGACGCGGCACCGCCGCCGCCACCGCCACCGCCTCCACCGCCGCCGCCTCCACCGCCGCCGCAGCGCATTCGCGTGGGTGGAAACGTACAAGCGGCCAATTTGCTTTCACAGGTCAAGCCTGTTTATCCACCGTTGGCCAAGCAGGCTCGAATTCAGGGTGTCGTGGTTCTGGAAGCAGAGATCAGTAAGGAAGGAACAATCGACAACCTCAAAGTCGTTACGGGTCACCCGCTGCTGATTCAGGCGGCGATCGATGCCGTCAAGCAGTGGCGCTACAAGCCGACGCTGTTGAACGGAGAACCGGTGCCGGTCGTAACGACGATCACAGTGAACTTCGCTTTCTCGCAATAGAGGAGCGAGCCGAGTCTAAATAATTTCAGAAAAAATTTCAGCCTGCTAGGACAGGAACCAGGAGGATTTTAATTGTATGCTTTTTGCCAAGGTTAACTTTCTTGCAATGATGCTGCTACAAGGCAGCGAGGTCAGTTTTGATCTCCGATCCATGTGGGGCAATATGGGCTTCGCTGCCAAGGCTGTAGTCGTCCTGCTCGCCATCATGTCGGCCTGGTCCATCGGCGTCATGATTGATCGTTACATCGCCTTCAGCCAGGCTCGAAAGCAGTCGCGTGAGTTTGCACCTGCGGTTGCCGGTTGTCTGAGAGAAGGGAAAATTGAAGAAGCCATCAGCGTTGCCGAACAGAACAAGCGCAGCCATCTGGCTAAAGTCGTCGAAGCCGGGCTTCAGGAATTCCGCGCGCACGCTGTTTCGCGTGAAATCGCCGGGGAACAAATCGAGTCTTCCCGCCGTGCGTGCGAACGCGCCGAAGCTATTGTGAATGCCGAGCTGAAACGGGGACTCTCCGGTCTTGCGACGATTGGTGCAACGGCTCCATTCGTGGGCTTGTTCGGCACCACCGTCGGCATCATCAACGCGTTCAAGGGCATGTCGTCGGAGAAAACTGCCGGTCTGTCGGCCGTTGCCGGCGGTATTTCGGAAGCCCTTGTCACGACCGCCTTTGGTCTGTTCGTTGCTGTGCCAGCGGTATGGGCATACAACTGGTTCACCAACAAGGTTGAAGCTTTCGGTATCGAGATGACGAACTCCTCATCCGAGTTGATCGACTACTTCATCAAGCAGCACGGAGGAAAGAAGTAACCATGGGAATGGGAGGATCCGGCGGAGGCCGGGGAGAAGTTACCTCCGATATCAACGTCACGCCGATGGCGGACGTGATGCTTGTCCTTCTGATCATTTTTATGGTTATTACTCCAATGTTGCAGAAGGGCGTCAGCGTCGAACTGGCCAAAACAAAGAATCCCATCGACATGAAAGAAGCCGATCGGGATGACGCAGTCCTTGTCGCTGTGACTCGCGACGGAAAGTTCTATCTGGGACAAAACAAAGTAAGCATCGACGAACTTGCCAGCAGGGTGAACGATCTTCTCGCAACCAAGCTCGAAAAGAAGGTCTTCGTCAAGAGTGACCTTCGCGCCAAGTATGGCGATGTCGTTCAGGTCGTCGACAACATCCGAAACGCTGGCGTCGATCAGGTTGGTCTGTTGACGGAGCGGCTGGACGATCAGGTCCGCAGGTAGGAGGTATCGATGAAAAAAAGACGGAAAAAAATAGAAGCAAAGGCGGATATCAACGTTACGCCGTTCATCGACATTCTGCTCGTGCTGCTGGTGATTTTCATGACTATCACACCCCTGACGCCGAAGGGACTCGACGCGGCTGTTCCTCAACCGCCTCCGCCGGGTACGCCTCCACCGCCACCGGATGAGCTCAATAAGACCATCGTCATATCGCTCGACAAAGCGGGAAACCTGAAGATCAACCAGGACAACGTCGAACTACGCTACCTCGGAGACCAGCTTCAGGAAATCTTCAAGACCCGCAACGAGCGTACGGCGTTTGTTAACGCCGACCCCGAGCTGCTCTACAGAGACGTGGTCGAGGTCATTGACGTTGCCAAAGGCGCGGGAGTCGACAAGATCGGCCTCATGACCGAACAGATCCAGGCAGGCAAATAGGAGGCATACGATGATGCGACATATGAAGTGCTTGCTCGCCACCGTGGCCATCCTGGCCTGGCGTTGACGGGCTGCGCCAAGCTGCAGGCGCGCGACAACCTGAACAAGGGAGTGCGCGCTTTCAGAGATGCTCATTACGAAAACGCTGTGAATTATTTCAAGCAGGCAGTGGAATTGGATCCCGATCTCACCACCGCCGAAATCTATCTGGCAACCGCCTATTCGCAGCAGTACATCCCCGTAGGCCGTTCCGAAGATAACGATAAGAATGCGAAATTGGCGATCCAGACGTTTGAAAATGTTCTCAAGCGTGATTCGAACAACGTCAACGCGATCGCCGGCCTGGCCAGCATGTACCAGTCACTGGGACAAACCGATACGAGCCAGTTCCAAAAAGCGCATGATTACTACATGAAATATGCGCAATTGGATTCAAGCAATCCGGTCCCCTACTACGCCATCGGCAGTGTGGATTGGATCATGGTCTACAACAAGAACAACCCGTTGGGGGAGGAGGAACAGACGAAGTATATCGAGGAGGGTCTTGCCAACCTCGACAAAGCTCTTGGCCTCGACCCGAATTACGAAGACGCGATGACCTACAAGAACCTGCTCTACCGAGAAAAAGCGCGCCTATCCGACAGCGAAGACGAAAAGAAGCAGCTTATCGCTCAAGCCGACGAATGGTTTAACAAAGCCCTCGAAACCCGAAAGAAAAACGCAGAAAAGAAAAAGCTTCCCGGCGGTGGCGAGGCTTCTAGGTAACTGAGAAGAAGGGGCGTACTCCCGAATTCCGATTGGAATTCGGCGTACGCCCCTTTTTTCGTTTTCCCCATATAATCTGATTACATGATTCGTTTGGAAGAAATTCTCGACAAGGTCGAGAAGCACCATCCTGGAGACAAACTGGACCTCATTCGCCGGGCCTATATCTTCTCGGCGAAGGAGCACAAAGGCCAGGTCCGGGCCTCCGGCGAACCTTACTTGACACACCCCTTGGAAGTGGCCAACCTGCTGGCGGAAATGAAGATGGACGCGGTAACCGTCGGTGTGGGCCTTTTACACGATGTGGTCGAAGATACCCTCACCACGCTCGATAAGATCGAGGAGCTGTTCGGTCCGGAAGTAGCCCACATTGTCGATGGCGTCACTAAAATCAGCCAAATTCAATTCACATCGAAGGAAGAGAAGCAGGCGGAAAACTTTCGCAAGATGCTTCTCGCGATGACTGACGATATCCGCGTCATCATGGTCAAATTCGCCGATCGTCTTCACAATATGCGCACGCTGGCTTATCTTCCCGCAGACCGTCGTGAAGCCATCGCACTCGAAACTCTCGAAATTTATGCTCCGCTGGCCAACCGCCTCGGCATGGGAAAAATACGCGGCGAACTCGAAGATCTCGCTTTCAGCTATCTGGATCAGAAGGCGTACGAAGAGCTGAAAGACCTGGTTGAGAAGAACAGAAAGAAGCACGAGGCCTTTCTCGCTGAGGTGACGGGGATCGTTCAAGAGAAAATGCGCGAGCACGGGATTCCGTCCTTCACCGAATCCCGCATCAAGCGCTTGTATTCCATCCATCTCAAGCTGAAAAAACAGCGCATCGCTATCGATCAGGTATATGACCTCCTGGCACTGCGACTCATCACCGATAGCGTGAAGAACTGTTACGCAGCATTGGGCGTGATTCACAATACCTGGAGACCCGTTCCCGGACGCATAAAAGATTTCATCGCCATGCCTCGTCCCAACATGTATCAGTCCCTGCATACTTCGGTTATTGCGGGCGGGCAGCCATTCGAGGTGCAGATTCGTACGGCGGAGATGCATCAGATCGCCGAAGAAGGCATCGCGGCGCATTGGAAGTACAAGGATGGCAAGCTGGTCGCGGACAACCGGGAAGATCAGCGTGTCTCGTGGCTGAGACATCTGGTCGAGCTGCAGCAAGAGATGAAGGACCCGGCCGATTTTCTGAGCACACTGAAAATCGATCTCTACCCTGAAGAAGTCTATACCTTTACTCCAAAGGGTAAGGTCATTACGCTCCCACGCGACGCGACGCCCGTGGATTTTGCGTACGCGATCCACACCGAGGTGGGCCACACTTGTGTCGGTGCGAAGATCAATAACCGGATGACACCCCTCCGTACCAAACTTCGTAACGGCGACATCGTCGAGATCATTACTCAGCCGGGACACAAGCCAAGCCGAGATTGGCTGTCATTCGTCAAGACGTCGCGCGCGCGAAATAAGATTCGCCACTGGCTCACGGAGCAGGAAAGCGAGAAAGCGATCGAACTCGGCCGCAAGATGCTGGAGAAGGAAGCCCGCAAATACAAACAGAACGTGAAAGAACTGCTCGAAGGCGGCAAGCTTGAAGCGATTCTGGAGGAATACGGCTCGAGCAAAGTCGAGGATCTGCTCTCGGCGATCGGCTACGGAAAGGTCTCGGCCAAGCAGATTATTGCCCGTCTTGCTCCAGACGGGCTGAAGGAAGCGGTACCGGAAGAAGAGTCGAGAATCACCTCGGTTGTCAAACGTGTTCTCGGATTAGGAACCGACGCGAAACTTCAAGTGAAAGGTTTTGACGATCTGCTTGTCTATCGGGCAAAGTGCTGCAATCCTATCCGCGGAGAAGAGGTGATTGGATATATCACCCGCGGCAAAGGGGTAGCAGTACATTCAAAAAACTGTCCGAACGTGCAAAATCTTTTGTACGACGCCGACCGCAAGGTCGATGTGGAATGGGCCGGCGCCGGGCCGGCAGCTGAAGCATACGCCGTTCCGCTGACCATCGTGACGGAAGATCGCCCCGGAATGCTGGCAGAAATTGCGGCGGCGATCTCCGACGTCAAAGCAAATATTTTGAATGTAGAAGCGCGGACGGCTGATGAGCGCGGGACCATTGACATCACCGTCGAAATTCCCGACATGAAACATCTCGAACGGGTCATCGCCTCGATCAAAAAAATCGATGGAGTTTATGAGGTGAGTCGATCCACGAGAACATTAAATATTGCGCGATAACCATCATGAACAAAGAAGTCATTACTACGCCACTCGGCCCGCCGGCGCTCGGAGCCTATTCTCAAGCGATTAAGGCTGGTAATCTGCTATTCGTTTCCGGACAAATTCCCCTTGATCCCGCCACCGGGCAGCTCATTCCGGATAAGACTATTCAGGCGCAAACCCGCCGTGCACTTCAGAACCTCCTCGCCATTGTCGGCGCGGCTGGTGGTTCGGTCGAAAACATCGTAAAGACAACTGTCTTTCTTCGCGATATGGGTGACTTTGCAGCGATGAACGCGGTGTACGGCGAGGTCTTTAATCTGCGGCCGCCTGCGCGTTCTACAATCGAAGCCGCACGATTGCCGCGGGATGTTTCTATCGAGATCGACTGTATTGCGGTTATTTGATGCGTTTGCGCAATCTGATGTCGAGGCCGAAGTTTCCCAGTTCGTCTCGCGACCCTTGTATCGACGTGTTTCGGCTGACGAAATACTCAATCAGGATAACCTGCTGGCGGTTCGAGGCAAGATCCTGAGAATAGGTGATCGATAATTCTTTCGTCACCTGCTCCGACAGAGTAATTCTCGTGCCGGGGTTATTCTCCGCACCGACCAGGAACGGGTCGAGCCGGACACGCGTGCCGGTCCCAAGTACTCCCAGGCGATTGCCCACTCGTTGCTGTAGGAGATCGAACAAAATGGATGCGGCACCACTTTGGAAGAGCTGCTCGCTTGTTGGGGTGCTACTGGGCCTGATGTTGGCAATCTCTTCTCGCGTTCGGCCACCGGCGATCAAGCTGACGATTTCCAATTCAGGCAGCGGCGGGTCAGAACGTATGTTGAGGCGCAGGCGATTGCCGCGCCCGGTAACTGCCAGGATGACGCGATAATCGCGCACCTGCGACTCCGCCTCGATATCAACGACAGGCTCTATACGTAACGGATCGACAAAATCGATGTTGCCTCGCGTAACCGTGTAGCGATTTCCCTGAAAGAGCAACGTGCCGCCGCTCGCCTCCACATGTCCTGTCAACGACGGCTCAGCCGGCGTACCTTTCAGGTCCACATCGACTCGTGCTTCGACGTCCGCCAAAGCATTCTGGATGGTGATATTCCGGCTGCCTTCGATGTGTACAGCCAATTGCAACCTGCTCGCGGGCGAAGGCCCCAAATTTGGATAACGTTCCGTCAACAGCGCAAGAAACTCTTCGAAGCTGCTACGGTACGCGAGGTTTTGGATTTGAACTCTTCCTTCGAGACGTGGTGAGGCCGAGTTACCGCGCAGATCCAACGCGGCATCTACGACTGTCCGCAAACCTTCGGGATACCGGAAGCGGACATTGTCCGCATCGATGTGAATGTTCATCGCTTGTAGTCCGCCGCGTTCCAGGGTCGCTACGCCCTGGGCCCGGACCGTCCCCCCGCTGACCTGCCCCGCGACGTTGGAGAAGTTCACTTGATCCCGGGCGAAAAAGAGGTCGCCATTCACATTCGTTAAACTGGTGAAGAAACCTTCGCGCCGGAACGATCCGTTATTGATGTGAGCAACCCCGCGAATATCCGGCATCTGCGGCGTCCCTCTCAGTGCGACTTGGACATTCACCGATCCTCCTGGGCGCCAGTCGGGAGTCGCAGCGGTAAGCAGGGCCAAATCCGCTTGACCGCTGACATCGAGATTCAGCGGCGCCTGCTCGTTAAAAGCAATCGTCCCCGCGACATTGACTTGAGTCGCTTCGCCCTTCAACGTCACGCCGATGAGATTCAAACGATCTGAATTGAAATCGAAGGTGAACGGTTTAGTCGTCTGCAGCGGCACATCCGGAACGTCCTGAAGACGCAAATCAGCCGCGTCAATCTGTCCCTGTCCTCTTATACGTGTCCGATCTGTCAATAACCCCGACAAATTCACGTTTCCCGTCGCTGTGATGGTACCTGGGATCCTGGCGAGCCTTTCAACGGGATACTGCCTGAACCTTGCCTGCGCTGTGAACGGATAACCGGTCGCCGAGGTGTCGATTTGTGCCGTCAGATTGATGTTGTTCCCAGTATTCAGCCGTACCTCCAATTTGGGCCCGAGCGATGCCAACTCGACTTGAGCCTGCGGGAAGACCTCGCCCTGAATCGACAGATTTTGGATCGTAGCGTTTCCGGTGATGTTCGGCTGCTTGATGGTTCCTTCCCCCCGGATGTTCGCCTGACGAATGACCCCGTGAACAAGATCGGGCAAGCCCGCCGCATAGAACGTTTCCAGATCGACCGCATTGATGAGGGCCGAGAATTTCAAAGCGTCGTTAGCGCGGTTGAACGTGAGGTTGCCTGCAAGCGTGGAGCCATTTCGCCGAATCGCAAGCTGGTCGATCTCGACAACCGGTTCGGCGTACCGGACATGCGCCTGACCGTTCCCAACCACGTGGTTATCAATCGACAAATTATTCGCGCGTACGTCACCTTCCAGCTTTACCGCGGGTGAAAGCGAAGCAATATGAAAATCGCCCCCAAACATTCCCTCGACATTGCGATTGATGAATGGCCGAATGTCCTGAGTGGTCACGCGGATGGTTTGCACTCGGAGATCGGCCGTTGAACCTGATAGTGCCGTATTCCCGTTGACGAGCAGTTGGGATTCGCCGTACGTAATTCGAACGTTTCGGAGCGTTGCGGCTTCCGAAACAGTGTCGAGCCGCGCAGAGCCGGACGCCTCCTGGATTTTCCACTGACGAAACAGGTAATTCGCCAGTCTGAATTCGCCGTCGAGGACGGGATTGGAAATCCGGCCGGTTATTTGCCCTTTGAAGCTCCCTTCTCCATTCGCACCAGCGTAAACGAACGCGATGTCTTTCAAGTTTGATGACGCCAAATCCACCTTCAGATCCGACATCGCGGGATGAATCAGTCCCTCAGCTTTCACCGTCGTCGAATGGAGCCGCCCCTCCGCATTGGCTACCCGCGCCTCGCCGGGCCTGAGTTGAAAATCGCTGCTGCCGTCGAGTGGCAGAGGAACAACGCCGGGTAATGCCGGTGGACGGTAACTCGCCAGATCTGCATGGCCGCCGAACTCGAATCGGGACATCCTACCTTCGAACCAGCCATTCAGCGTGCCGGTCAGATTCGAGAAGACCTTGAATTTGCGATCCCATGGGTAGGCACGCTCAAGAGCTGTTGCATCAATCCCCTCGTATGCGAGATTGAGAATGGTCCGCGACGGCCCTGGTAGATTTTCGACGACTATGTCGCCGCTCGCGGACCCACCGGCGAAGGTCGTCTTCATGTTATGAGCGGAGAGTCGTTTTTCCGGATACCGGTAGGCGTATTCGGCGCCAGTTTTGCCGGCGTGCCATCCATTGAAATCGACCGCGACTGCCGATACGTAACCTTGGGTAGAGAAAAAACCGGAAGCAAATTCGAGAAATCCCACCACATCGGCGTTGCCGCCAAAGGTATCCACCGGGAAGAAGTAATTCAGAAATGGAACCTGAGCGTTGCCTTTATAGTCGAGCTTTCCCGAGATGTTCCGGCTGAACACTTCGTTGATGCGGCCTTGAAGTCGTACAGTCGTGGTTCCCGAGGCGATCGCAATCTTATGAGCAACCAAAGTGGCCCGGGTATAATCCGCGTCCGCAGCTAGAGTGTAGGGAATCGAGCGCCGACCATGGGAAGAGAGGTCGAGAATTCCATCGTAACGAATGTGGGTTTCAAGAGCTTCGCGCGGACCGTGGTAATTCAGCACGGCAGCCACGTTCTGCGTCGAAAAATTCAGGTTGACTCTGCGTTCGTTCAGGAGTGCCGAACCGCCGATGAGGTTGAAGTTTTTGATGGAGATTTCAAAATCAAAAGCCTTTCCTCCAGGCTGCGATGTCGGTGATGGGATGTTGGTCCTGCCATCTGGACCCACAATGATGTGAAATTCCGCACCGCTAAACGTCAATTCGAACAGATCGATCTTCTTCTCCAACAGCATTCGCAAGTTCAGACCGATATCGATGCGCCTGAAGTGGGCCAGCGGCGCTTCCTCCGCCGTTTCCAGACCGCGCAGCGTCAGGTCATCCAGCCGGAAGCGTCTATCCCAGAAGCTCCATTCGAAATTTTTGAGTGTGACTGCAGCACCGGTTCTTCCCCCGATTTCCCGCACAACATACTGCTGCGCGCGGTCCTTGAAAGCAGGCGAGTTGAGATACACAACAATGCCGCCCGCTAGCGCCCCTATTCCGAGCGCCATGACAGCAAGAAGAAGAACGATGCGACGCTTATTTAAAAATCTCAATCTTACTCTTTCTGCGAATTGCTTCCAGCCAGATATCGATCTCGTGGTTCAAAGCTTCCTGAATAACGTTGTTACGGACTGACTCCGCCATGGCTTCTAGGGGAGGAATCGATGTCAGACCGCGTTCTCTCGCGGCCGGGACGAATATACTCTCGTAATAACGACGGATATCTTCATCTGTGGGATGAATGGATTCTCCCCAACGCTTGTCGAAATACTTTCGCATCCGAATACGCAAACGTACCGCTTCGCGAACCTTGGTCAAGGGTATGCCGGAGCCGGGGCCGAACTTCCGCATCTCGGCATCGAGTTCGTCATCAGTAACGTCAACCGTAACATCCGTCATATTAGTTTCGATGAGGTAATCATCGATCATGTGCTGAAGGAGACCCGCGTCATCCTCAATCGGCTTGTCGCCCAGTGTCATCAATATCTCACGCTGCTGACGCATATCACTGGCAGTGATTATATGTCCGTCAACAACGGCAGCAATTCGATCGAGAACCTCCGCACGACTCGAGATCAGAAAAGATAAACAAGAGAAGAACAACAGCAAACGTTTCATAACTAGAATGGATTCGCTAGCGTGAAGAACAACTTGATGCGGCTCTCCCTCTGGTATAAAGGTTGACCGGGCTGGAGCGTCGTTGGGTCTTGTATTCTCAACTTCGGATCCAAATTTATTCCAACATCCAGGCGCACGGGTCCCAATGGCGTCTGATAACGAAATCCGAATCCTGCGCTGTGGGTGAATTGACTTAGGCTAATGTCGGATAAGCTCGGGAAAACATTGCCCGTGTCGTAGAAGAGTGCACCGACCAAGCCCTTAATTGGAAATATGGTCAGAGGCCTGCGGTATTCGATGTTGCCGATCGTCATCGCGTAGCCGCCTTCAGGTACCGCATTGTCGTACGAAAACCCCCTGAGTGTTGTCGACCCGCCTGCGAAGTAACGCTCGGTGGGTGGAAGGGCGATCGTACTTCCAAACGGATGATTCCAGCCGAACCGCAATGCGGTTGCCAGTACGCCATGCGGAACCGGGGTATAAACGCTATACATGTTATACAACGACGTGAAATTTAATTCTGAACCAAAGGCCTGGTCTGCGACCTGAAATGTCGTGGTGTTGAACGAGCCCTTGCTGGGGTTCAGTTTATCGTCACGCCGGTCCTGGATATACGAGGTGCTGACACGCGAGATGTGAAAAATCCCGCGTTCTAAAGGAAGTTTTGCCGCCAGGGGATTCACCCGAATATCCGCCAGGTTGACTACTTGGTACCCTATCGAGAACAAGAGATTTTGGACGGGCGAGAAGCGCTTCAGTGTCGCCAATGAAAAATCGACGCGATTTGCGGTAAAGGACGGCTGCTCCGTATGTTCGACGAATGCTGTAGCAAAACCGTCTAACTCGTGATTGAACAATCGGGGTTCGCGGAATGTGGACTGAGCCAGCCGCTCACGCCTACTGCCTCGCACCCGAAAGCTGAGAGAGCGATCGAGCCCGAACAAATTGTTATGCGAAATCTCGACTGTGCCCCGGAGGCGTTCATATTCCTGATAACCAATGCCGTAGGTCAGCAGAATCGGTTTGGTGTCTTCTACTTGAATCAATAGATCGCGCCTGCGAGGGTCAGTCTCCGTTAACGTCAAGATGTCGACCCTGCTGAACAAGCCGGTGGCGTAGAGACGGCGTTGTCCCTCGAGGACGGCTTCGGGGTTGTAGGGTGTATTTGGATATAATCCGCTGTTTCGATGGACGATTTTTTCCTGCGTTAAAGTGTTTCCCTGCACAAAAATTCTGCCGATTTGATAAGACTCGCCTTCCGTGATCATAAAAGTGACAAGCATCCCGTGATTCGATTCGTCACGCATCACGTTCCGCTCGACCCGAGCATCTGCATAACCACGCACATAGTAATATTGGGTAACAGCCGCACGCGCGCGGTCTACGAGGATGGGTGTGTATAGATCTCCTTCCTTCAGTTGCATCGCTTCACGCAGCTCTTGCTCGGACATTACAGAATTTCCTACGATCGCGATGGAATCGACCGGCAGTTGTTTTCCTTCCTGAATTTCGATCGTTATGTTGATGCCGTGATTGAGTTCCTTATAGTTGCCTTTGACAATAGTTCCCTCGAATCCGGCATTGCGGTACATTGCCTCAATCGTTCGGACATCATCGTTAAGTGCTTCCGGACTGAAGAAGCTCGGATTCAAAAACTGTCCTTTTCGAACCTTCATGGGTGCTCGAATGTCATCGGTAGTGAAATGATAATTACCTTCAATCGCTACAGATAGGATTCCGTGTTTCACACCCGGCTGGATCGGATAATTGATCTGAATGGCATTGTCGAGAGGCGCCGGGATCAGCTCCTTTCCAACGACCGCTTCGAAGTAGCCTTCCTGTTGCATGTACCGTAGAATCTGCACGCGACCTTCTTCGACCAGGTCCTCATCCACCGAACCCTCCTCGAAAACGGGAACAAGTTCCCGCAACTTTTTTGTCGAAATTTTGAATCCGGGTGTCTCGACTAGCGTGAATTGGCCTGGTTCGACCATCACGTCGATATCAACTGTATCTGTTGAGGGCTGGTGCATGCGGTTTTCCGTGACTTTGGTATTCAAAAATCCGAGATCCGAGAACTTCGTGCGGATGCCTGAAACACCTTTCTCGGCCCGACTCGATGAATATTCATCGCCGCTTTTGAGATTGAAGGCGTCGAGCAGTTCCTTTTGCGAGAATGTCTGCAATCCTCCCTGAACTCGGACCACACCGACTTTGGCCTTGTTTCCGGGAGTCACGTTCAAGGTAACGAACGCCAAGTGCGTGGCTTCATCGAGTTCGTATTTGGGAGTGATCATCGCTTCAAAATATCCCTCCGCCTTGAGCAAGTCGATCGTGTCCCGGACTAGTGCATCGACTGCGGCCGTCGTGAATTTTTCTCCGTATGGCAGCCGGAAATAGGCTGACAGCGGTCTTTCGAGAAGGTTGTCGGGGTCCAACCGAATGGTGCTGAAAAAGAAATTGGAACGCACCCGGAACGTCAGGTCTGTCCCGCCGTTGGCTGCAGGCGTGGCATCCACTTCAACATAGCTGTAATGCCCGGTGTTGTAGAGGGCCTGTATGGAGGAGCGGATATTTTCCGCGGTGATGATATCGCCGGCATGAATCGGCAGAACCTGGAGATCTGCCTGCGTTTCTGACCCCGAGAGCATGAGGCTCACTATTCGAGTGCCGTAGTACTGCTGTTCCGCATGAAGCCAAGGTGGCACCAGCAGTACCAATATCAGGACCTGCACCTTCATATAACCTACGCTGCTCCAAGACCTTAGACGCAACTCGTTTAGAAGGTAGCAATCTGAGGAGAAAATTTAGGCTTTATTAACTCGGCCGGAGCGGATGCAGTTAGTACAAACCCGCATGCTCTTGTGGGTTTTACCAACAATGACCCGAACGCGTTGAAGATTCGGATTCCAGCGCCTCTTCGTCAGATTGTGGGCGTGACTGATCCGATGGCCGTACATTGGGCCTTTATCACAGATTTCGCAGCGCGCCATGAAGGCAATCTCCTTATGAAATAAACAGAAAGTATAGCACACGGCTCTCCTCGCCCCAGGACTTCATTGTGCTAAAATGGCCGATACTTCTCGTAACGATGGAGCCTTCCTGATGAAATGTTTAACCCTTTCGGTCCTGATCGCCGGTTTGTTGCTCACAGCATCCTGCGGTTCTGCTTCTAAAGCTTCTGCCGACGTGGTTGCACGAGTGAATGGCAGGGACATCACGACCGCGCAACTGGAAAAGCAGTTCCAAAACCGATTGAATGGAGCCGAGCAGCCCCCCTCGGCCGAGGAAGCCCAGGATCTGAAACTTCAAGTCCTCAATCAGTTGATCAACGACCAAATTTTGCTGGAGATGGCTTCAACTGGCGGGTTAAGTGCCACCGATGCCGAAGTTGATGTCAAATTCAACGAGTTCAAGAGCCAATACACGGAAGAAAAGTTTAAAGATTTGCTCAAAGAGCAAAAGATGACGATCGATGACATCCGGAACGAACTCCGAAAAAGCATCACTATCGATAAGCTCGTGAACAAAGAGATCACGTCGAAGATCTCCGTAACGGATGCTGAGATCAAATCTTTCTACGAAAAGAATAAAGAGAGCTTCAATCTTCCCGAAAGTTACCACATTGCGCACATCCTCGTGACGCCGGTTGCTGATCCGGATCTCCGTAATGGAAAAAACGATGACGCGAAGACTGCTGACGAGGCCCGGCAAAAGGCGTTGCGCCTGCTCAAAGACGTCCAGGGTGGGAAGGATTTTGCGACGGTCGCGCGGGAATCTTCTGAGGATCCGAGCTCAGGTCCCAACGGCGGAGATCTGAATTTCCAGCCGCTGCAAGCAATCGAAAACATCGATCCACGTCTGGCTCAGGCGATTCAAAAAATGCGGCCGGGAGAAACTTTTCCGCAAGTGATCGAAACCCGGTTCGGCTTCCACATTGTGAAGCTTATGGAGAAGGACGCCGGCGGCCAGAAGGATCTCTCCGATCCACGCGTGCAAGCCCAGGTGCGCCAGGTCATTTTCAACCGAAAAGACCAGACGCTGAAGAATGCCTTCTCCGAGGCCGCACGGAATAAAGCAACAGTCGTCAATTACCTGGCCGAAAGGATCCTCGCGACCGCCGGCAAGAGCCAGTAGATCTCAGTTCCGAAATTTCGAAATTTCGAATTGGCCTCGTGCTGAGCCGGTTCAATTTGCGATTTCGGATTTTGGACTTGAAATGCAGGAATCGTCCAATTTCAAAATTTTCTAAGAGATCGCCTCCGGCCGTCGCTCTTCCACGCACTCGTTTGTTGGGGTGTCGCGTCGGACGGTTCTCGAGACCGCTGGTCGTGGAAAAGTGCTACCGCCAGCGCCGCAAAAGCCCGCTCGTCCTGGGTTATTTTCGAACGAGGTCCGCGGCTCGCGAGCCAGCGATCGATAAAGCCGGTATCGAAGTCGCCTTTCAAAAAGTCCGCATGCTGCAGGATCTCAAGAAAGAAATCAACATTGGTTTTGATTCCTTCGACATGGTACTCGCGTAATGCGCGGTGCATCCGCGCGACGGCTTCGTCGCGCGTGGCACCCCACGTCGCCAGCTTGGAAATAAGCGGATCGTACTCGATCGGTACTGTCCAGCCCTCATAAACTCCGCCGTCGTCCCGGACCCCGGGTCCAGACGGCGTCCGGAGCATCATGATCTTGCCCGGCGACGGAAAAAAATTGTTCTCCGGATCTTCCGCATAAATACGGCATTCGATGGCGGCGCCGCGCATAGCTACTTCACTCTGGACGATCGGCAGTTTCTCGCCGGCGGCAAGCCGAATCTGAAGTTTCACGAGGTCTAAACCCGTTACCAATTCCGTTACGGGGTGTTCGACTTGAAGCCTGGTATTCATTTCCAGGAAATAAAACCGGCGCTGCGCATCGACAAGAAATTCGACCGTGCCGGCGTTGTAGTAATTGGCCGCTTTTACGACTTTCAACGCAGCCTCACCCATGCGCCGGCGAAGATCGGCGTTCATGATCGGAGAAGGACACTCTTCGATGACTTTCTGATGCCGGCGCTGAATCGTGCACTCGCGTTCGCCGCAATAAATCGCGTTTCCGTGCCGGTCGGCAACGACCTGGATTTCGACATGCCGAGGTTTCTCCACAAACTTCTCGATATATATAGAATCATCGCCGAACGCGGCCAGCGCTTCCGAGCGGGTATTCCTCAGTGCACTCTCCAACTCCTCTTCTTTAAGGACAAAGCGGAGACCTTTTCCGCCCCCGCCGCCCGATGCCTTGATCATGATCGGATATCCGACCGAGGCCGCAATCGAGCGCGCTTCGGCGTCCGACGTTATGGGATCCAGTGTTCCGGGCACCGATTCCACGCCATATTCGGCGACGGCGCGCCGCGCCTCTATTTTGGAACCCATCAATGCGATCGATGCCGGTGAAGGACCAATGAACGTGATGTTCGCATCTTCGCAGGCTTGAGCGAAGGCAGCATTCTCGGCCAGGAACCCATAGCCGGGATGGACAGCTTCGGCATTCGCCTTTCTCGCCACATCGATTATTTTGGCGATGACCAGGTAGCTTTCGCGCGAAGGTGCGGGGCCGATCGCGTATGCCTCATCCGCCATCCGTACATGGAGTGATCCGCGGTCGGCTTCAGAATACACGGCAACAGTTCCGATATCCAGTTCCCGGCACGCGCGAATCACGCGAACAGCAATCTCACCGCGGTTCGCTATCAGGATCTTCTTAAACATGCGCTGTTACCGCCTGTCGAATTCCATAAGGGATCGATATAATGAACAAAAACAGTAATAAGACCTCGGAATCACCAAAGTTGTATTCAAACAAACCCGCAATCATAAAGCCCGTGAGTGCAGCCAATGCTGATAGGACGATCCATCGTGCGCCTTCGTCCGCCGTTTTCAGCATCGTCATCAAACTGGTATAAAGTTCAAAAATCAACCAGCAGAAGGCTGCCAAACACAGCAGGCCCCGCTCGGCTCCGATTTGAACGATGTTGTTTTCCAGGTGCCCGTAATAAAAATTTGCCCGGGCAAGGTCAGTGCCGCTGTAATAGCGAGGAAATTCGGAATGGACCCGCTCCGGACCGACGCCAAACAGCGGATGATCGCGAATCATTTGCAGTCCTCCCAAGAACAATTCAACGCGGCCGGCATCAGGAGCAAATTTCTGCTGCTGAAAGCTCATCGATATGCGGTGCTGGATGAGTCCGGAGGCCCCCACTGCAACAAGGCCCACGGGTAGTGCGGCGCCGATTAAGGTCCTTCGCGGAAGACTAATTGCCACAGCGAGGACGCCAGCAACCGCCCCAAACCATACACTCCGGGTGAAGCTGAGGACCAGCGCTGCGCCTATCAGCGCGGCCGGTACAACCCATCGGCGAC
>WNEW01000666.1_pt1 | contig 16496 bp, 17 predicted proteins | sample 5399891 | NCBI WGS metagenome assembly WNEW01 (sample SAMN13153336, study PRJNA577476) | soil metagenome | isolation source: 40 cm grassland meadow soil pre-rain plot 5 | place: USA:California | collected 2015-09-08 | reverse complement strand
CGCGACAGGAGGTGGTGCTGGGCGCGAGCGACCGCCTCGTCCAGAGCCGTCACGACCCGAAATGTTAACATGCACCGCGACTTCCAGCATGGACCTCGTCCTCGGCACCCTCGTGCTCCGGTGGTACGTCTTCACCTTCGTCGCGTGCTTCCTCGTCGCGGCCTCGCGCGACCTCGGCTGGCGGCGCACGCTCGCGTTCGCGGGCTGGGTGTGGCCGCTCGCGTGGGTCTCGGAGCTCGCCTCCACGCGCGTCGGTATGCCGTTCGGCCTCTACCACTACACGGAGGCGACGCGGGGGCGCGAGCTGTACGTGGCCAACGTGCCGCTGATGGACTCGCTGTCGTTCACGTTCCTCGCCTACGCCGCCTTCTGCCTGGCGCGGGCCGCGCTGGGACCGCGCAGCGGCGCCGGCACGCTCTCGGTCACGGGCGGCGTCCTCATGATGCTCCTGGACGTCGTCATCGATCCCATCGCCCTGCGCGGCGACCAATGGTTCCTTGGACGCATCTTCTATTATGTGGATCCCGGCGTGTACTTCGGCGTGCCGCTCTCGAACTTCGTCGGCTGGGCGCTCGTCGGCACCGCCGCCATCGGGGGCTATCTGGTCCTGACGCGCGACGACCGGGGGACGCGGCCCGCGGCGGGAATGGCGTTATACTACGCGGTGCTTGCGTTCAATCTGGCGGTAACGGTGTGGATCCGCGAGTGGGTCCTGCTCGGTCTCGGCCTGCTGGTGCACGTCGCGACCGCCGCTGTGCTGTACGCCGTGCGTCGACGGCCGGCCATGGGGCCGGGCATGGAGAGCCAGAAGGCATGAGCGTTCCGCTGTCGCAGATGTGGACGGTCGCAACCTACGTCCTGAAGCAGCGTCTGCGTCGAAACCGCCGCTACCCGCTGGTCCTCATGCTGGAGCCGCTGTTTCGCTGCAACCTCGCCTGCGCCGGCTGCGGCAAGATCCAGTACCCGGGCCACATCCTCAGAAAGCACCTCAGCGTCGAGCAGTGCCTGGCCGCGGTGGAGGAGTGCGGCGCGCCGATGGTCAGCATCCCGGGTGGCGAGCCGCTCATGTACCCCGACATCGGCCCGCTCGTGGCCGAGCTGGTGAAGCGCCGCAAGTACGTCTACCTGTGCACCAACGCCATCCTCCTCAAGGAAAAGCTGGAGGCGGGGCTGTTCACGCCGTCGAAGTACCTCTCGTTCAGCGTCCACATGGACGGCCTGCGCGAAGAGCACGACGAGGCCGTGTGCCGCGAGGGCGTCTACGACCAGGCGATCGAGGGCATTCGCGAGGCGCTGCGCCGCGGCTTCCGCGTCACCACCAACACCACGCTCTTCGATGGCGCCTCGGCCATCCGCATGCAGATGTTCTTCGACGAGATGATGGAGCTCGGCGTCGAGGGCATGATGCTCTCGCCGGGCTACAGCTACTCCAAGGCGCCCGATCAGGAACACTTCCTGCGGCGGCAGAAGACGCACGAGCTGTTCAGCAAGATGCTGTCGAACCCCAAGAAGGGTTGGAAGTTCAACCAGTCGCCGCTATTTTTACAGTTCCTCATGGGCAAGTGGGACTTCGAGTGCACGCCGTGGGGCAATCCCACCTACAACATGTTCGGCTGGCAGCGCCCGTGCTACCTGCTGCAGGAAGGTTACGCCGCCAGCTTCAAGGAGCTGATGGAGACGACGCGTTGGGAGGGTTACGGCCACAAGAGCGGCAATGAGAAGTGCAAGGACTGCATGGTCCACTGTGGCTACGAGCCGACCGCGGTCAACTACGCGTTCACGTCGTGGAAGGGCTTCAAGGCCACCGTCGAGGCGACGCTGACGGGCCGGCTGTGATGGCGCCGGACGAGCGCACGCTCGAGGGCTGGGACCCGGGTCCGATCGCGGGCGGCACGCTCGCCGAGGTGGTGGAGCGCGCCTTCGACTATCGCGGCGACGTGACCCTGGTGCGACGCGATGGCGCTGAGCTGGTCGGCTACCTCTTCAATCGCGACGTCGACGCCCCCACCCCCTTCGTGCAGGTGTTCGCGGCCGCCGGCGGCGATCCCGTCACGATTCCCTACGCGGACATCCGCTCCATCCGGTTCACCGGACGCGACACGGCGGCGGGCAACTCGTACGCGGCGTGGCTGCGCAGCCGCGAAGCGGCGAAGGCGGCCGGCTCCGCGCGGGGCGCGTGACCCGCGTCCTCGTTCTCACCGCGCTCGATCTCGAGGCGCGCGGACTCGCCCGCCACCTCGGCCTTGCTCCCGTGCCCGGCGCGCGCCTTCCGCATTTCGCCGGCGGCACGCTCGAGCTCGCCGCGGTCGGGCTGCGCGCCGCGCGGCTGGCCGAGCGCGCGGTGAACTGGCGCGCGCGGGACCTCGTCGTCTCGGCCGGCGCGTGCGGCGCGCTCGCCCCCGCGCTCGCCGTCGGCGCCCTCGTCGTGCCGACGGTCGTGCTCGGCCCGGACGGCGGCCGCTGGCCGACGGCGAGCCTGCCGCGGCTCGCCGCCGACGGCGCGCTGCTGACCGTCGGGGACGTGGTCGAGTCGGCGGCGCAGAAGGCGCGCCTGTGGATGGAGACCGGCGCCCTCGCCGTCGACATGGAGTCGGCGCCGATCCTCGCGTGGGCGCGCGAGCGTGGCGTGCCGGCGGCGGTCGTGCGCGCGGTCTCCGACGACGCCGAGCGCGGAATCCCGGCGGCGCTGGCGGCGGCGGTCGGCGACGACGGCCGGGTCCGCCCGCTGCGCGCCGTCAGCGCCGCGCTGTCGCGGGCCACCGCGTTCGGCGACCTGCTCGAGCTGCGCGCGGGGACGGAGGCGGCGCTCAAGACGGTGGCGGGCGCGCTGGCGACGCTCGCGAGGACCGGGTGAAACCCATCCTCGTCACCGGCGGCACCGGCTTCGTCGGCGCCAACGTCGTGCGCGAGCTGGTCACGCTCGGCGCCGCGGTGCGCGTGCTCGCGCGCCGTGGCGGCGACCGTCGCGCGCTGCAGGGCGTGTCCGTCGAGATCGTGGAGGGCGATCTTCTCGACCGCGCCTCGCTCGCCCGCGCCGTGCGCGGCGCCGACACGCTCTATCACGTCGCCGCCGACTATCGCCTGTGGGCGCGCGATCCCGCCGAGCTGCACCGCGTGAACGTCGAGGGTACGCGCGCGATGCTCGAGGTCGCCGGCGAGGCCGGCGTGCGGCGCGTCGTCTACACCTCCACGGTCGGCGCGCTGGGCATTCCCGGGAACGGCAGCCCCGGCACCGAGGACACGCCCGTCACCCTCGCCGACATGGTCGGCCCGTACAAGGCGTCGAAGTTCCTCGCCGAGCGCGTCGCGGTGGAGCTCGCGGGGCGCGGGCTGCCCGTGGTGATCGTCAACCCCTCGGCGCCCGTGGGGCCCTGGGACGTCAAGCCGACGCCGACGGGGCAGATGATCGTCGACTTCATGCGCGGCCGCATGTTCGCCACGCTCGACACGGGACTCAACGTCGTCCACGTGCGCGACGTCGCGCGCGGCCACCTGCTGGCCGCCGAGCGCGGACGCGTCGGCGAGCGCTACATCCTCGGCCACGCGCGCGGCAACCTCTCGCTGGCGGAGATCGGCCGCGTGCTCGCCGAGACGACCGGGCGTCCCGCGCCGCGGCTGCGCGTGCCGTACGCGGTCGCGTGGTGTGGGGCCGCCTGCACGGAGGCGGTGGCGCGGCTCACCGGCCGGCCGCCGGCGGTGCCGCTCACGGCCGTGCGGATGGCCAGGAAGCGCATGTACTTCTCGCCCGCGAAAGCGGTGCGCGAGCTGGGGCTGCCGCAGACCGATCCGCGACAGGCGCTGCGCGACGCCGTCCGCTGGTTCGCCGACCACGGATACGCGCGCGTGGCCGCCGGCGCGCCGGCGGCCACGCGGTGAGCCTCGCCGGGCTCTCGTCGCGGGTCACGCGCAAGAGCCGCTCGAACTTCTACTACGCGTTCCTGGCGCTGCCGCGGGTGCGCCGCGAGGCGCTGTACGCGGTCTACGCGTTCTGCCGCACCGTCGACGACATCGCCGATCTCGGCACCGACGCCGTCGCCCAGCGCGCCGGCCTCGCCGCGTGGCGCCGCGACATCGCGCGCTGCTACGAGGACGGTACGGCGCCCGAGCATCCGATCGCGCGGCAGCTGGCGCCCGCGGTGCGGCGCTTCGCGCTGCCGCGGGCGGCGCTCGAGGCGATCGTCGAGGGCTGCGAGATTGACCTGCAGCGCGCGACCTACGAGACGTTCGACGAGCTGGCGCCGTACTGCTATCGCGTCGCGTCCGCCGTCGGCCTGTGCTGCATCGAGATCTTCGGCTACACGGACCCGCGCGCGCGCGACTACGCGGTGAGCCTCGGCATGGCCCTGCAGCTCACCAACATCATCCGCGACGTCGGCGCCGACGCGCGCAGCGGCCGCGTCTACGTCCCGCAGCAGGAGCTCCGGACGTTCGGCGTGAGCGGCGACGACCTGCGCGGCGGCCGCTACGGCGATCACTTCGTGCGGCTCATGGCCTTCCAGGCCGCGCGCGCGCGCGAGCACTATGCCAAGGCGTGGGCGGCGTTTCCCGCCGCCGACGCCCGCTCGCTCGTGCCCGCGGAGATCATGGGCCGCATCTACCTGGCGCTGCTCGACGAGATCGAGGCGCGGCGCTTCCGCGTGTTCGACGAGCGCGTGGCCCTGTCGGCGCGGCGCAAGGCCGCCATCGCCCTGCGCTGCTGGATGAACGGGATGCTTGGAGTGCGGGCGGGAGGACGTCGCGGGAACGTGGCGTGAGGGCCGTGGTGCTGCACGGCGGCGGGCGGCTCGCGGCGGCGGACGTCCCGCGCCCGGCCGCCGGTCCCGGGGAGCTGCTGCTGCGCGTGCGCGGCTGCGGCCTCTGCGGCTCGGACATCGCCAAGCTCGGCGATCCCGGCGCGCGCATTCCTATGGTCCTCGGCCACGAGGTCGTCGGCGACGTGGTGGAGGCGGGCGAGGGGGTACGCGGCTTCGGCGTCGGCGACCGGGTCGTGGCGGCGCATCACGTGCCGTGCGGCGCGTGCCACTACTGTCGCCGTGGCAGCGACTCGATGTGTCGCGCCTTCAAGGAATCCAACCTCGATCCCGGCGGCTTCGCCGAGTTCGTGCGCGTCCCCGCCGCCAACGTGCGCGCGGCGACGTTCAGGGTGCCCGATCACCTCACGGACGAGGAAGCCTCGTTCGTCGAGCCTCTCGCCTGCTGTGTGCGCGCGGTGGAGCGCGCGCGCGTGCAGCCCGGCGACACGGCGCTCGTGGTCGGCCTCGGCTCGATCGGCTGCCTCTTCCTGCAGCTCTTCGCGCGCGCGGGCGCCACCGCCGTCGGCGCCGATCAGGACGCGGCTCGTGCGGACCTGGCGCGGCGCTTCGGCGCAACGGGCGCGCTGCCGGACGAGGCGGTGACGCTGGCGCGCCAGGCGTCCGGCGGCCGCGGCGCCGATCACGTGATGATCACCGGCGGCGCGGCGGCGGTGCTGCCGTGGGCGGTGGACGCGGCGCGCGACGGCGGCGCCATCCATTACTTCGCGGGCGGGCCGGGCGACGCGCTGCCGATTCCGCTGGAGACGCTCTATCACCGCGAGCTGACGCTCACGACGACGTACTCCTCGTCGCCGGCGACGCTCGCGCGCGCCTTCTGGCTGATCGCCGCCGGCAAGGTCGACGTCGAGGGACTCGTGAGCCACCGGCTGCCGCTCGAGCGCCTGGCCGAGGGCGTCGATCTCGTGCGCCGCCGCCAGGCCTTGAAGGTGTACCTCACCCCGTGAGCGGGACCATGCGCGCGGTCGTCTTCCACGGCCCCGAGGACCTGCGCGACGAGGTGGTGCCGGTGCCCGAGCCCGCGCGCGGGGAGATCGTCCTTCGCATCGACGCCGCGCTGACCTGCGGCACCGACGTCAAGGTGCGCCGCCGCGGTCACCCGGTGATGATCCCGCGGGTGCCGACGGTCTTCGGTCACGAGTTCGCGGGCACGGTCACCGCCGTCGGCGCGGGCGTTTCGCGGGTCCGCGAGGGCGATCGCGTGGCCGCCGCCAACTCGGCGCCGTGCGGCGAATGCCGCCCGTGCCTCGCCCGACGGCCGAATCTCTGCGAGGACCTCCTGTTCGTCAACGGCGCCTACGGCGAGTACATCGCGCTGCCACCGCGGCTCGTCGCCAAGAACATCGTGCGGCTGCAGCGTGTGACCGCCGCGCGCGCCGCCTTCGCGGAGCCCCTCGCCTGCGCGCTGCTGGGAATCGCGCGCGCCCGGCTCGAGGCGGGCCACACGCTGGCGGTCTTCGGACACGGCCCGCTCGGCTGCCTGCTGGCCATGGTCGCCGGCGCGCGCAAGTGCCGCGTGATCCTCGTCGGCAAGGCCGGTTGGCGGCTCGGCCGCGTGCGCGCGCTCGGCATCGGCGAGTGCATCGACGCCACCGCCACCACGGACGTCGTCGCACATCTCAAGGCGATGACCGACGGGCGCGGACCCGACATCACGATCGACGCCACGGGCCGTCCCGAGGTGTGGGAACAGGCGGTGGCCGCCGTGGGCCGCGGAGGAAGCGTGGTATTCTTTGGTGGTTGCGCGCCCGGGACCTCGGTGCAGGTGGACACGCGCCGGGCGCACTACGAGGAGCTGACGCTCGTGGGCGCGTTCCACCACACGCCCGAGCTCATTCGGCAGGCGGTTGACGCGCTCGAGACCGGAGCCGTCGTTCCGGACGGATTGCTGACGCACCAGATGCGACTCGACGGCGTGCACGCCGCGCTGGACCTCATGCAAAAGGGTGAAGCGTTGAAGGTGCTCATCGAGCCATGACCAAGCCGCTCCGAGCGGTCGCCGGCGTGACCGTGTTAGTGCTCGTCCTGGCCGCGCCCGCCTGGGCCTTCGATGCGGACCAGACCTTCAAGCGGGGCACCTTCGTCCTCTCCGGCGAGGGCAGCTACGGCTGGCAGTTCGACCTCGAGGACAAGCGCAGCGTCACCTATCTCGAGTTCTACGACGTCGGCGTCCGCTTCAGCCTGTTGCCCTTCGATCCGTTCGGCCGCGGCCACTTCTGGCACGGCGCGCTCGAAGTCGGGTTCGAGCCCCTCTATCAGAAGTACACGGAGCCCAAGCCGGCCTTCTGGGCGGGGCTGACCTCCGTCCTGCGCTACCATTTCCTCGCGCCCGGCCGCGTCGTGCCCTATTTCGAGCTGGGAGCGGCCGCGGGCGGCACCGATCTTCGAATTCCCGAGATCGACTCGACCCTGGCCTTCTTGCTCTTCGGCGGCGTCGGCGCGTCGGTCTTCATCTCCGACAAGATGGCGCTCTACCTGGGCTACCGATACCAGCACGTCTCCAACGCCAACACGAGCTCGCCCAACCGCGGCTTCGAATCCCACGTCGTCGTGGCGGGCGTCTCCTTCTACTTTCCGTGAGGGATACCGTGGCCACCGTTCCGATCTCCGAGATCCTCCTGGCCGGCCCGCGCGGCTTCTGCGCGGGCGTCGAGCGCGCCATCGACATCGTCGAGCTGGCGCTGTCGGTCTGCCGGCCGCCCGTGTACGTGCGCCGCGAGATCGTGCACAACCGGCACGTCGTGGAGTCGCTGCGCGCCAAGGGCGCCGTCTTCGTGGACGAGCTCTCCGAGGTGCCCGACGACGCCACCGTGATCTTCAGCGCCCACGGGATCTCGCCCGCCGTGCGCGACGAGGCGCAGCGCCGCCGCCTGCGCGTCATCGACGCCACGTGCCCGCTGGTGACCAAGGTGCACCTCGAGGCCGTGCGCTATGCGCGCGAGGGCTACACGATCGTGCTGATCGGCCACGAGGACCACGACGAGGTGATCGGCACCCTCGGCGAGGCGCCCGATCGCATCGTCGTCATCGACAGCGCCGCCGAGGTCGAGACGCTGGAGGTTCCCAATCCCGAGAAGATCGCGTACCTGACGCAGACGACGCTGTCCGTCGACGACACGCGCGACGTGATCGAGGCGCTGCGCCGGAAGTTCCCGCGGATCGTCGGGCCCTCGCGCGACGACATCTGCTACGCCACCCAGAACCGCCAGGCGGCCGTCAAGCGGCTCTCGGGCGACGTGGACGTCCTGCTCGTCATCGGCGCCGCGAACTCGTCGAACGCCAACCGCCTCGTGGAGGTGGCCAAGACGGCGGGCACGCACGCCTACCTCATCAACGACGTGAGCGACATCCGGCCGGAGTGGCTGGCGGGGGCGACGCGCATCGGGATCACCGCCGGCGCCTCCACGCCCGAGATGCTCGTGGCCCAGGCCGTGGCCGCGCTGCGCGGCCGCGACGTGAGCGTCCGCGAGGTGCACGTGGTTGAGGAGGACGTGCGGTTCGCGATCCCGCAGGAGCTCGAGCGGATGGCGCAGGAGCGCGGCATGGCGCTCCCCGAGCGCACCGCGATGCGCCAGTCCATTTGAAACTGGGGGCCCCGAAATGGCCCCCAGACCCCCCAACGTTCGGGGCGCCCCGGGGAACCCGAGGCGCCCCTCTGGGTCCGACTGAGCGCTCCGAGCAAACCGCGGCAGACGATAGCCTCGACGGGAGTCCCCATGAAGCGCGTGTCCGTGTTCGTGATCGTCCTCCTTCTGCTCGTGCCGGCCTCGGCGACGACGCAGGACGTGGGCGAGAAGACGGTGCTCGACAACGACCGCGTCGCCGTCTACGAGTTCGTCTTCCCGCCCGGCTTCAAGGGCGAGGAGCACGCCGCCGTCGCCGACGAGTTCGCCTACGTGCTCGACGGCGAGTTCACGGTCGTCACGAAGGGCAAGGGCAAGCAGGTGGTCCGCCGCGGCGAGATCGAGTATGCCGCCCGGCGCACCGTCCATTATTCCCTCAACGAGTCGAAGAAGCCGGCACGTGTCCTCGTCGTGCTGCTGAAGGAGCGCTGATATGCGTCTGATCACGTTCCGCAAGGGCTCGTCGAAGCCGCGCGTCGGCGCCCTGGTCGGCGAGGCCGTCCTGGATCTGGGCGCGCTCGCCGCCGACCTCGCGCGCGAGCGCGGCACCGTCCGCCACGGGCGCGGCGGCTTTCCGAAGACCATGCTCGACCTGATCGCGCGTGGCCCCGACGGGCTGGCGGGCGCGCGCGAGGCGCTCGCCCACGGCGAGACGGTCCTCAAGCGCGACGGCGTCGGCGCCCTGGCCGAGCGAAAGCTCGGGCTGCCGGCCGACAAGGCGCGGCTCGAGGCGCCCATTCCGCGTCCCGCGCGCAACGTGTTCTGCCTGGGGCGCAACTACAAGGAGCACGCCGCCGAGCGCGGCGCCGAGGCGCCGACGGACCCCGTCTACTTCACGAAGGCGCCCGAGTGCGTGCTGGCTCCCGGCGGGAAGATCATCCACCACGCAGCGACGCAGCAGCTCGACTACGAGGTCGAGCTGACGGCGGTGATCGGCACGGCGGGGCGCGACATCCCGCGCGAGCAAGCGCTCTCGCACGTGTTCGGCTATACCGTCGTGAACGACGTCACCGCGCGCGATCTTCAGAAGCGCCACGGCCAGTGGTTCAAGGGCAAGTCGCTCGACACGTTCTGTCCGATGGGCCCGGTGCTCGTCACCGCGGACGAGATCCCCGATCCGCAGACGCTCAGCATCGCGCTGCGCGTGAACGGCGAGACGCGCCAGTCGAGCCACACCTCCAAGATGATCTTTCCCGTCGACGAGTGCATCGCCGTGCTCTCGCAGGGCTTCACGCTGCTGCCCGGCGACGTCATCGCCACCGGCACGCCCGAGGGGGTCGGCGCCGCGCTCGGCAAGTTCCTCAAGAAGGGCGACAAGATCGAAGCCGAGGTCGAGCGCGTTGGTATCCTGGCGAACCGGGTGGTTGCGGGCTAAGTACGTGGGGGGGGCCGAAATGGCCCGGCTGATGACATGGGGGGCCCAGACATGGCCCCCCATACCCCCCAACACTCGGAAGCGCGCCGGGGAACCCGTCGCGCTCCTCGATCGCCGCTAGCCCCGCTGGATTTCGAGCGGGAGGAGCGTGTCGACGAGGGAGGCGCCGCCGTCGGCGTAGATCAGCTGGCCGGTGACCCAGGCCGCCTCGGGCGACGAGAGAAGCGCGACGACGTTGCCGATGTCGGCCGGCGTGCCCATGCGGCCCATCGGCGTCCAGCCGCTGCCATGCCACTTGCGCGCGACGTCGACCGCGGCGTCGCCGAAGCTCTGCAGCACGCTGTCGTCGGTGAGCCCCGGGCTGACGGAATTGACCGTGATACCGCGCGGCGCCAGCGTCACCGCGAAATACCGCACGAGTGACTCCAGCGCGGCCTTGGCCGAGCCCATCGCCACCCACGGCTGCCACGTGCCGCGCTGACCGCCGGGCGCGTAGGTGACGGCGATGATGCGGCCGCCGGCGGCCATGAGGCCCGCCGCCTCCCGTGCGCCGACGAGGAAGGCTTTGGCCTGCGAGTCCATCGCGTGGTCCCAGGCCTCCAGGGTGATCTCCAGCGGCTTCTGATAGAACTTCGCCGCCTCCGGGCGCGCGTTGGCGACGAACACGTCGAGCGTGCCGAACCGCTGCTTGACCTCGGCGAATATCCGCCGCACGTCGTCGACGCGGGAGACGTCGGCCTGAACGATGAACCCGTCGGCGCCGTGCTTGCGCACGCGCTCGAGCGTCTCTTTGGCCGCCGCCTCGTTGACGTAATAGTGGACGGCCACGCGCGCGCCGCTCTCCTCGAGCTTGAGCGCGACGCCGCGGCCGATGCCCCTCGATCCGCCCGTGACGAGTGCGTGCTTCCCTTTGAGCGACATCGTGTGCCTCCTTTCCGGTTCCGAGCCCTCAGAAGACGGCGATCACACCACCGTCGCCGATCGAGCGCAAGGGCGTAGACTACGGCCGGGCGGGGAGGTCGCCATGCGATTTCAGCAGCGCGTCGTCATCGTCACCGGGGCCGCGCGTGGCATCGGCGCCGTCACGGCGGAGGCCTTCGCGCGGGAAGGCGCGCGCGTGGCGGTGCTCGACCTCGACGGCGCCGGCGTCGACGCCGGCGTCAAGCGGCTGCGCGAGACGGGCGCCGAGGTCATGGGCTTCGGCGCGGACGCGGCGTCGCCCGCGGAGGTCCGCGCCGTCGTCGACGCCGTGCTCGACCGCTGGCAACGCGTCGACGTGCTCGTCAACAATGCGGGCGGGTTCGCGGCCATCCGCGCCACCGAGGACATCACCGACGAGGAGTGGGCGTCGATCCTCCGCTCGAACCTCACGACGGCCTTCGTGTGCGCGCGGGCCGTCCTGCCGGTCATGAAGCGCCAGCGTGGGGGCCGCATCGTCAACGTGGCGTCGGTGGTCGCGCGCGGCGGCGCCGTGCGCGTGACCTCGCACTACGCGGCGGCGAAGGCGGGCGTCGTCGGCTTCACGCGGCACCTCGCGCTGGAGGTCGGCCCCGACGGGGTCACTGTCAATGCCGTTGCGCCTGGCACCACCGCCACCGAGCGCGTGAAGGCGCTGCGCACGCCCGAGGAGAGCCGCCAGCTCGCCCAGACCATTCCCGTGCGCCGGCTCGGCGAGCCGATGGAGATCGCCGAGGCCATCCTGTTCCTCGCCTGCGACGCCGCCAGCTTCGTGAACGGCGCGACGCTCGACGTCAATGGCGGCCAGGTGATGGCCTAGCGACCTCGATCACGCGGGTAGGATCGCGAAGCCCTCGCGGCTCGCCGCGTCGCGTAGCCGGGTGTCCAGGCAAACGAACGCCTCACCTCGCGGCGCGTTCTCTGTCCAGGCAGCGCGGCTGAGCGTTGCAGCGCGTCGCCCGCCCGGAGCGGATGGCCGCGCAGGAGCCGTCCCGCGCGCTCGCGCAGCGCCAGCGTGGGCGCGATGACGTACGCATCCTCGACCAGAGCTGCCAGTCGGCCTACCTAGCGCGCGGCTCGACTGACTCACGGGGCAAGGGCCGTTCGCGGTCACGACGAAAGAGTGCCGATTCACATTCCACTGGAGTGCTCCACCAGATCGCGGGATGAGGGTCCGAGCTGAGCAGAGCCACCAACTCGTGCGACGCGGCCGTGACGAGCAGGGTCGGCACAATGGCCGAGCCGTCCCAGAACATCAGCGGCTTTCTTCACGCTCCTCCAGCAGCGCCTTCAGCACACCATCACCGACCCGGGGACCGCGCGGCGGCTTGCGAAGAGTCCTGCCCCCGCTTGGCGACGTCCAGATAACGGCTGAGTTGGGCCTTGAGTCGGGCGACCCCGACCTTGGTCATGTGACCACGATGGTCACTTTGAGCGACGCGCGTCAATTCGGGGCCCCAGCAGCTCCTCGAGCCGATGCACCTCGACGGTGAAGCCGGCGCCCAGGGGTGTCCGTCGGAGCGCTAGAATCTCGTCGCGGTCGAAGTCGACGATCCACGCTTCCGTCACGCTCCAACGCGCGTACAGAGGCCACCGCAGCCGCTGCGCGAGTTCGGGTTGGGACACGACGTCGAGCGCGATCAACACGTCGTCGCCGCTCGCCGGCTTCGCGCCGTACCCGGCGCTCCGTGGTCGGCAGACGGCGAGGTCGACCCAGAGGCGAGAGTAAGGACCGAGCTCCACGGCCGAGCGCCGTGTGACCACGGCGTCGGACATTGGCGCCGGCAACCGCATGGCAACGGCGTTGGTCAGCGTCTCGCCGGGGCCTCCGGCCGCCGCGTCGAGAACGACGCCGTCCAATAACTCGAGCCGCTCCGCGCTCGGGAGGATGCCGATGTCCAACATCCGATCGAAGTCCGCGAGGCTGAACCGATGGAGCCGGTAAGGGGCGGTGAGCGGATGCTGCTCCCAATCGTGGACCATGATCGTCGCGTCGAACGTCGCGTAGCTATCGGGATGAGCGGGCTCGCCCGCCACGACGTCGGCGGCGAAGTGCTCGGCGAGGATGCCGGCGATACGCCGCGTCGCCTCGAGCTCGCGGGCGCTCGGGCGATGCATGTCCACCAGGATGCCGTCAAGCAGCTCCACGCGTGTGCGCGGAGCGAGCACGCCGGTCTCACGCATGCGATGCAGCTGCTTGACGGTGAAGCGGTGCAGCGGGATCCGCAGCTCGTCGCTCTCCACGACGCCACGATACAAGGTCGGCGTCGAACGATCACTGCCCACAATGAGATACACTCGACGACGCATGAGCTTCGTCTCGCACGTCGAGTGCACGGTCTGCGGCCATCGCCACGACGCCAAGCGCGTGCTCAGCGTCTGCGAGCGATGCGGCCAGATGCTCGCCGTGCGCTACGACCTCGAGCGCGTGAAGGCCAGCGTGACGAAGGACGCGCTGCGCGCGCGGCCGCCTGGCATGTACCGCTTCCGTGAGCTGACGCCGCTCGACGACGGCGAGGAGCCGGTGACGCTGGGGGAAGGTGGCACGCCGCTGCTCGCGCTGCCGAGGCTGGCCGCGCATTTCGGTCTTCGTCACGTGTGGGGGAAAGACGAAGGCCAGAATCCGACCGGATCGTTCAAGGCGCGCGGGCTCGGCATGGCCATCACCAAGGCGCGCGGGCTCGGCGCGCGCGGGTTCCTCATCCCGTCGGCCGGCAACGCGGGCGGCGCCGCCGCCGTGTACGCCGCGCGCTGCGGGCTCGCGTGCGCGGTCATCGTGCCGCGCGGCACGCCGCCGGCGGCCATCGCCGAAGCGGCCATCGCCGGCGCCACCGTGTTCACCATCGAGGGCTCCATCGCGACCGCCGGCAAGGTCGTCGCGACGGTCGCGCCGCAGATCGGCTGGTTCGATCTGTCCACGCTGAAGGAGCCGTACCGGCTCGAGGGCAAGAAGACGATGGGGCTCGAGCTGGCCGAGCAGCTCGGCTGGACCATGCCCGACGTCCTCTTATATCCGACCGGCGGCGGCACCGGCCTCGTCGGCATCCCCAAGGGCTACGAGGAGCTCGCCGCGATGGGCTGGCTCTCGGGGCCGCTCCCGCGGATCGTCGCCGTCCAGGCCGAGGGCTGTGCGCCGGTCGTGAAGGCGTTCCGCGACGGGGCCGCGACCACCGCCGCGTGGGAGAATCCGAGGACGCACGCGGCGGGCCTGCGCGTGCCCTCGCCGTTCGCCGGCCGCCAGATGCTGAAGATCCTGCGCGACACGCGCGGCGACGCGATCGCCGTGAGCGAGGCGGCCATCGAGGATGCGCAGCGGCTGCTCGGCCGTCTGGAAGGGATCTGGACGTCGCCCGAGGGCGCGGCGCTGGTGGCCGCGCTCGCCCAGATGAAGGAGCGCGGCGCGGTCGCCGCCGACGCCCGCGTCGTGCTGGTTCTCACCGGCGCCGGCATCAAGTACGACCCGCCGCCGCTGCCGCCCGCCGTCGACCTGGCGGGCTCGGACGCGGCGATCGTGGCGGCCGTTCGCGGCGCCCTCGGCGTCTGACCTCCGGCGATGTGGTAGCATCGGCCCTCTACCGAGCACCGCTCGCTCCCAGGAGGCCGGTCTTATGGCGATCGAGATCGGGAAGATTCGCAACGTCGGTGTCGTCGGCCACGGCGGCGTCGGCAAAACCTCCCTCGTGGAAGCCCTGCTGTTCACCGCCGGCGCCATCACGCGCCTCGGCAAGGTGGACGACGGCAGCACGACGACCGACTTCGACCCCGACGAGGTCAAGCGGAAGATCTCGATCAACACCTCGATCGCGTACCTCGACTGGAAGGGCCACCGCGTCAACCTCGTGGACACGCCGGGGTACGGTGACCTCATCGCCGACGCGCGCGCCGGCCTGCGGGTGGTCGACGCCGCACTCGTGGTGGTGGACGCCGTGGCCGGCGTCCAGGTGCAGACGGAAAAGGTCTGGAAGTTCGCGAGCGAGTACGAGCTGCCGCGCGCCATCGTCGTCAATCGCCTGGACCGCGAGCGCGCCGACTTCTTCCGCACGCTCGACTCCCTCACGCGCCGGCTCAAGGGCCGCATCGTGCCGCTGCACGTCCCCGTCGGCGAGGAGTCCGGCTTCAAAGGCTACGTCGACCTCGCCAAGATGAAGGCGTTCGTCTACGCCGACGGCAAGTCGTCGGAGACGGACATTCCGGCCGACCTGTCCGATCGCGCCCGGGAGTGGCGCGAGAAGCTCGTGGAGGCGGCGGCGGAGACGGACGACGACCTGCTCACCAAGTACCTCGAGGAGGGCGCGCTCGACGAGGCGTCGATGCTCAAGGCGCTCAAGAGCGGCATCGGCGCCGGCAAGATCGTGCCGGTGCTCTGCGCGGGCGCTTCCAAGTCGATCGGCAGCCATCCGCTCCTCGACCTGATCGTGCAGGAGTTCCCGTCGCCGGCCGAGCACGGCGAGATCGTCGGCACCGACGTCAAGGCCAAGCAGACCGCGACGCGGCCCGTCGACGCCAGGCAGCCGCCGGTCGCGCTGGTGTTCAAGACGCTTCAGGATCCCCACATCGGCAAGCTCTCGCTCTTCCGCGTGATGACCGGCACCGTGAAGGCGGACTCGACGCTGCTGAATCCGGGCCGCGGGGTCCGCGAGCGCATGGGCCACGTGGCGTGGCTGCAGGGCAAGACGCAGAAGACCGTCGCCGACCTCGGGCCCGGCGAGATCGGGGTGGCCCAGAAGCTCAAGGAGACGCTGACCGGCGATACCCTCGGCGACGAGGCGCATGTGTTCGAGCTGCCGCGCATCGCGTTCCCGGAGCCGGCCATCAACTTCGCGATTCAGCCCAAGACGCGCGGCGACGAGGACAAGATCTCGAACGCGCTGTCGCGAATCGAGGAGGAGGATCCGACCGTCCACCACCAGTTCGACCCGGAGACCAAGCAGCTGCTGATCTCGGGCGTCGGCAGCATGCACGTGGAGATGACCGTCGAGCGCATGAAGCGCAAGTACAACGTGGACGTGACGCTGCTGCCGCCGCGCATTCCCTACAAGGAGACGGTGAAGGGGCGCGCGGAGGGGCAGGGGAAATACAAGAAGCAGACGGGCGGCCGCGGCCAGTACGGCGACACGTGGCTGCGCGTGGAGCCGATGCAGCGCGGCGGCGGCTTCGAGTTCGTGGACGACATCTTCGGCGGCGCCGTGCCGCGCAACTTCATCCCGTCGGTCGAGAAGGGCGTCCGCGACTGCATGAAGAAGGGGATCCTCGCGGGCTACCCGGTCGTCGACATGAAGGTCACGCTCTACGACGGCTCGTACCACGACGTCGACTCCTCCGACATGGCGTTCCAGATCGCGGCGTCGATGGGCCTGCAGAAGGTGTTCATGGAGGCCCACCCGATATTGTTGGAGCCGGTGATGAACATCGAGGTGACCACGCCCGCCGAGGTGGCCGGCGATATCATCGGCGACCTCAACTCGCGCCGCGGCCGCATCGTCGGCATGGAGCCCGCGGGCGAGACGGCGAGCGTGCGCGCGCAGGCGCCGATGGCCGAGATGCTGACCTACGAGTCGAGCCTGCGCAGCATGACCGGCGGTCGCGGCGCGTACTCGATGGAGTTCTCGCACTACGAAGAAGTCCCCGCGTTCATCTCGGACAAGATCGTCAAGGAAGCGAAGTCGGAGAAAGAAAAGGCCGACAAGCACTAGCGCCACGCACTAGAATCAACCTGATGATCTTCCAGCA
>WNEW01000657.1_pt1 | contig 16563 bp, 14 predicted proteins | sample 5399891 | NCBI WGS metagenome assembly WNEW01 (sample SAMN13153336, study PRJNA577476) | soil metagenome | isolation source: 40 cm grassland meadow soil pre-rain plot 5 | place: USA:California | collected 2015-09-08 | reverse complement strand
TACAGAAACGCGAGCCGGTCAAGCCAGTGGGTAACCATGGCTCCAGGGCCACGGATCCTCAGTAGCCACGAGCTCCCTACTTGCTTCCGGAGTGGGTTCCGGTCTTGGAAACCTTGGATGCAGTATGGGAGCCGGTTCCGGTCTTGGAGCCGTGGGAACCCTTGCTCGCGGAGTGGGTTCCGGTCTTGGACGCGTTGTGGCTCTGGGAGCCGGTTCCGGTCTTGGAGCCATGGGACTTCTCCGCCTTGGTCACGGAGCCGGTTCCGGTCTTGCCATCGTGCGACTTGCCGCCGGAGCCGTGCGATCCGCCGCTGTGGGAGCCGCTTCCGGTTTTGGAACCGCCAACCCCACCTAGTACTACAGCGCCTGGTGCAATGCGTTGCTCCAGCTTTTCCAGTTCTAGACTCAGGTGTCTCATCTGTGTTCACCTCCTTTCTGTTTAGGGTTACAACATCGTGCCGAAGGTCAATCCGGCCAATTTCTGGATTTTGTTTGGATATTGGTTGTCAGTTCATGACGCAGTCTGGCCGACCCCGTTGGGTTTTCCACGGTCGGTGACCTCCTTGTCTAAGTACATCCGTCGTACAGCCGTCTGCATTTTTCTTGCGGGAGTTAATGTTCTGGTACGGAGCACGAGCATTTTTTAATGGCATTCCGGTGGTACGCCGTTGCCTATATTGCATTTGTTTTTACGGGTAGTTATTTTCCCTTCTAAGTAGTGCGCAAACTTCGAAGGAAAGTGCAGCGGATGTGAATTTTCAGTGAAATTTCATTTGATCTTATCGAGGGCGGTCTTCAGATTGATACGCCCTTTGCCAAGATCGTACCGGTCGTGAAGCGGATCGACGCTTTCAAGAACGCGTTTAATGGTTTCGTCCGATTTAAATTCCTTACGAGACAGCAGCAGAGCGCTCTCGCCTGAAACCAATGCCGACGCCGCAGATGTGCCTGACCACACTGCATAGAGCCCGCCAGGGTATGCCGAAATGAGCCCTTCGCCCGGGGCCGATGCATCGGCGACCGGCCCGTAATTGGAAAACGTAGTTTTTCGGTCATTCAGGTCTGTGGCGGCGATTCCCAACACCTTGGCATAAGAAGCTGGATAGTTCTTGTCAACTTTCGAGTTGTTGTTCCCGATTGAGGCTATCAAGACGACATTCCTGGCAGCGTACGTCAACGCCTCCTGGACCAAGGGGGACTTAGTGTCCAAGCTGAAACTCATGTTGACCACACGGGCATTGTTGGTGGTGGCGAATATGATCGCCTTTGCGATGCGGAAACTGGTTCCCCGGCCCCACATGTCGAAGACTTTGAGCGGAAGGATGCGGGCGCTTGGCGCAAGGGCGTGAATGAGGCTGGAAACCATCGTGCCATGTCCGAAATACAATGATGGCCGGCCATTCAAGAGTTTGGCCAACGAGGAATCCAGCAGCGCTACTGTCGATGGGTTCAGAACAGAAACAACCGTGTCGTTGGGCGTGGTTCGGCCCCCCGCCTGCAACAGTAAGGCCGCCGTGTAAGGGTCCAGATCCATCAATTCGTCGGTGTTGCGGCGTTCATCGATAAAATTCTTGCCGGGCAGCGTGCTTCCAAGAAGCATTTCATGAAGGGGATCCACTCCCGTATCAATGACCGCAACGGTGATAGAATCGCCGTACACGACATTCCAGGGCGCGACCTGAATTTTTTGCAAGGCGGGTTGTCGCAACACCGGCGAGTCGCCCGGATGCTGGTAATCCCACAGCTTGCCTTGACCGTCGAGTAGAGCCACGGTTGAGGGATCGAGTAAAGCCACCGTGGACTCGTTCAGCATGGCCGTCTCGCTAATCTCCACCGATACGTTATCTTCAACGGAAAGTACTCTGCTGTCCTTACGTAACTTCGCCAGGTCGCCGGGGGCTCCTGCCACAAGATACCGATTCAGCTCGGGAATCGAGTCGACCAGACTGCTCTCATAATCATCGGCAATGTCGTTGGCGGCGGCTCCACTTCGAAGCTTGATGATTACCTGGCGGGGGGAATCTTCCGGTGGAGCAAACGCCGGCGTAACCAGGGCCAGGACAAAGAGAACAATGATTAGAGAAGTCCTCCTCAAACAGGAATGAGAATGACGCACGTTTCCTCCTTGAAGGTGTAGCAAAGCTCCAACGGTTCGCCGGTCATTTCCGCATTAATTTTGAAAAGGAATTCCCCGAACCGGTTTGCTACTGCCGTGTAGGTGCAGGAAGCGACCTTGATTGTCAGTATGGATTCTTCGAAATCTTCTGCCGGCTCTCCTGACTTCGCCAACAGTTGTCCGATGACGGACTTGAGCTGGCGTCCCGAAGACTCCATCACGAGATCAACTTGAAATTTCGGTGAATCAAATATCAGATGACGAGCTTCCATCGTTCTCGACCGAACTGGTTTCTCGTCGTGCAGGTCACTGTCAAAAACCATCTCGCCAAACACTCGAGAAACGTCTTGACTCGATCCAGCCAGCCTGAACTTTGCGCCCGCTTCCTTCGTCCAGCTTTCCGGTGGAGCTGTCGAATGCAGTTCGATGATGCCAATGATTTTACGGAAGAAATCCAGTTGGTCCTGACACTCATGACATGAAGCGGCGTGTGATTCGATTTCCAGTGTCTCAGCGGCACTCAACCTGCCCTTCAGGTACGAGAGCCATGTCAGGCTGTCGAATCGGTCACACGCGCCCATGTCATTTAAGTGTTGTCATTCGACCGTTCCGTGCAGTCGGACGCCCGAAAGCCGTTCTTGAAAGAACCCCAACTCGAGCCAAGTTTTTGTCTGCCTATCAGCACGAACCCGCTCCAGTAGTACGGATGTTCGAACTCGCGTCGAACATCGAGCATCGCGCAACGCAGGTTTTCCGCGAGGTCCGGTGAGTCGTGAATCCTTCCGTACAAGCTGTTCATGAGTTTGGATGTGGCGTCATCGCTCACGTCCCATAAACTGGCGATCAATGATCGCACACCCCACATGGAGAACGCCCGGACAAACCCCTGAATTTCGCTGCCACGGACGCACACCCGGGCGGTCGAGCAACCGCTGATAGTGACGAGTTCGGCCTGAATCGGCACCTCGAGAATGTCCATAGGAGTTAGCACGTCGGACCCCACATTCAAGAGCGAACACGCGGGGTTGTCGGATCTAAAAACGCTATGGCAAGCAATGTGAACAAATGCCGCCTTTTCCAACGCAGGGCGGAAGTCCTGAAGGCGCTGATTGATGGCGACGGTGCAGTTCGGAAGATTGCCGGCGACACTGGCCAGCTCATCAAGGATCTGCGGGGCATCCGAGGCTTGCACGCCGATCGCCAGGGAAGTACCTGAACAAAATGTGCGGTTGGGCCGGAGCGATTCGTATGAGGCTGCACTTGGGGCGTAAGAGACAACGTACTCATCGGCTATATAGCCCGACGGACCCAGCAATGCGTGGAAAGGTAACTGGTGCAGAAAACGGTGAGGAACGATCACGATGCGTTTTCGCAACAACGATGATACAGGACTGATTAGGACGTCGAAAAGCCGCCGTAAGTGGTAACGGAGCGCCGGTTCGCGCCGTGGGTCTGTCGCCCGGAACAAGCCGTACCGGGTAAAGTTCACTTCCTGCCATAACTCGGTCGTCGAAATCGGAAGAGTCAGCCAGTGTAGCGCATCATTTCTGAGGATGAACACCGACACATTGCTATCCTTCACGAAATATTCGAGCAGAACCTCATCATCCGCCAAATCGACCGTACTGGTACGGCTCTGAAATCTCGTGGGTTCGGCTCGCCGAAAATCGCGCTCCAGTAATCCCTGCGCGAGCTGATGCTCGCCCGCTTTAATTTTCTCCAATAAAGCTGGAGGCTGTCGTTCACCTACCTGAAACAGGTGAAGGTAGTCGGAGCGAAGGCTCTCCCGAAGATGCCGTACTTTGTCGGGTGTCTCCCTGGGAGCCTCATGCGCATTCCAGGTGGTGGATAAGGCGAGCGTTCGGGCGCGGTCAGCCGATTCGAAGGCCTGCCGGACATCTTCCGCTACGCAGACCAGTCGTTCGTAAACTTCTTCTTTATCTTCAAGGAAGCAAACCATGGCCTGATCCACGGATATCTGCGTCAGCAGAAATTCAAGAGCTTCCGTTGCGGCTATAAATCTTCCCCGGGCCTCCGCCAGGCGGCCTTGCTGCTGCAGCGCGCGTCCTCTCAAGTGCTCCACATGAAACCGGAGCCATGCCGGCGGTTGAAACTTTAAGGATTCTTCACATCGGCGCAAAAACCACAGAGCACGGTCCGGGTTCTGGCATTCAATACACAATCGAGCATTCAATGCGTCAGCCAATGCGGAAAACGTCGAATGGTTCTGACTTCGAAAAAATTCCCCGACCCGTCCTGCCAGGCGCACTGCTTTGCTCGATTTGCGCGATTCGATCAGCGCGGCGGCAATTTCAAGGTCCGCAACAGCGGCCCAGATGACGTTGCCCTGGGCCCGGAACAAACGTTTTGCCTCTTTATAGTGACCGAGAGCTTCTAATGTTCCGCCCGACTGCAATACACCCCGTCCAATGAGCAAAATGGCTCGTGCCCGATCTCCATTCAGCGCGCAATTTCGGAAAACATTTTCGGCAGAGCGCGCCAGCTCGCATGCGTACTCCGGCAAATTCAGCTTCAGCAGAATTTCGGCGCGGTCGAGACGACACTGGGCAACATGAACTCGGTCCCCGACGTTTTCAAAGGCCTCTTCGACATCTTGCAGCAGCTTAAAAGCGGGCGCGACCTGCCCAGTCAAGAACAGCAAATATGCCCGGTTGTAGTCACTCTGTATTCGAAAGACGGTGAGCCCGTGCTTCTCGCTGAACGCGCGAGCCCGGTTGAGTCCATCCAGCGCACTGCTGAACCGGTAGAGCAGCATCAAAATCACGGAGCGATTGATCAACACTCCTGCTGCAGCTTCGTAATCGTCGGAGTTCTCGAGAAAAACCGCCGCACGCTCGTAACTTTGCAAGGCCTCTTCCAGCCGGTTCAGCCGATGGTAGAGATTTCCAACATTCACATCCAGACGCGCAACTCGGTTGTGCAGGTTGGCTTCTTGAAATACCTGCCGCGCTTGCTCGGCCAGCCGCAGCGCTTCTTCGTACTCGCCCATCGGAACCAGGGCACCCACCAGCGTCGATGCAGTGCGGGCGCGCTCCACCGGGTCCTGGCCTTGTTCAAATAACGTCAAAGCCGTGCGGTATCGTTGAACTGCTTCGGTTAAGTTTCCTCGAACGTGGAGAAGGTGACCTTTGGCGCGCTGGCTGAATGCTTCGAAGACGGGATTTTGCGTTTGTCCCACAAGTGAGTCGATCTTGCGAAGCAGTTGCTCGGCTGCGGCTGGATCAGACCTTACTGCAAGTACGACTTCTTCTGCGTATCGCCGGATTTCCTGAGCCTCCTGCTCGGCGGCCATTTAGAATCCTTTGTCTTCTAATATTTTTCGCAACTTATCCAGACAGCGGAGGCGCACACTACCAATGGTGTCCTTCGAGAGACAGAGGCGCGTCCCTAATTCCGAATAAGAGGTCTTCTCCTCCGAAAAGAAAAGAAGCTCCAGCAGCATGCGGCAGCGCTGGGGCAGTTCTTCCATGGCCTCGCGTAACTTTTCAGCGCGCTCTGCAGCCAGATAAATTTGGATGGTATGGGGCCGGTGGTCCTCGAGTCCCCGAACGGTTTCGTCCGGCTCCTGCCCCCGCTCAGCTCGCTTACGTTTCAACAGGACGTAACTTTGGCGAAGCGTTATCGTAAGTATCCAATGTCGCAGGCTTGAAACATTGCGTAGCGAGTGAAGACTTTTCAGGATTTCCACGCACACAGCCTGGAAAACGTCATGTCTGTCTTGAGCGTCAAATCCGTAACGAACTGTCGAAGCGTAGATCAACCGCTTATACCGGTCGAGCAACTGCATCCACGCTTCTTGATTCCCACTCAGACACTCGGCTACGAGCGCGTGATCGGATATATCAGTCGCGGTCTCGTTCATAAATTTTTTAATTTCGGTCTAAGAACCTTCGCCAGGCACCAGGCGCTGGGTTCACTATTCCATTAGCCCTTCCGCAAACGGAGAATTGAGCCAGCCAGCTCTTCTGCTTACCGGTTTCCGTTTACCCTCTCAGATATTCCGGAAATGTTGCTCCAGAATCGTCCGTCGGTGCAATTCCGGGTACTTCTGCGTGGTACCCGAAAGCCATCCCGATGGTCCGTTCTGAAACTTCGAGCCCATCATGATAGCCGTTCTTAACAACCTTGTAATGATGAACTTTACCTAAGAATTTTTCCACGCACGCTGCCCGAGACGCTGATGATTCCAATCCGGGGGCGACATTGAGCTCATCGTCACAGGGATTTCTTTCTCGGCATTCCGGATAACAGGAAAATAATTCCGGCGCGTCCAATGAAAGTATGCGGATAACGAGCGGGCGAAAACCGGCGTGCTAAAATACCATGATCTTCATGAGCGGAAATTCAGGCAAGTCGACAACCTTAGCGCTCATCCTGCTTAGTGTTGGTGTGCTGGTCTTTGTGCTTGCGGCGCGCGAAGCGCGGGATCGACCCACAGCCATTTCTGTAACTCGCGCAACGCACCAGAATCTCAGCTCCTGGATTACGACCAACGGAAAAGTCGAGCCGCTTGAACCCCACACGATTCAGTCTCAACTTACGACATTTATCGAAACCGTTGCCTTAAAGGAAGGTCAAAGCGTCAACCGCGGCCAGGTTTTGATGACCCTGGATGCCAAAGACTTGAAGACCGAGCTGGCCCACATGCGTGAGCAGCTTGTTGCCGCGGAGAACGAACGCAAAATTGCCGTGGGCGGCGGTTCTCCAGAGGAAATTGCGCAACTGGACAGCGATTTGGCTAAAACCAATGCTGAAATCGATCGTCTACGCAGCGAACGCGACTCGTTAGAGCGGCTGTATGCCCAGCAGGCCGCCACGCGTCAGGAAGTCGAACAGGCGAAAACCGCTTTATCGAAGGCGGAGGCGGACAAAAGGCTGATTGTGGAGAAGAGGAGCGCCATACTGGAGCGTGCGAAACCCCAGGCGGAACGCGCCACACTCCGCATTGAGGAGGCCCGGAATTCGATACAGTCGCTCGAGGAGAAATTGAAAGCCGCGCAGGTCACGGCCCCGGCCGGCGGAACGGTTTACTCGCTGCCCGCCCGCCCCGGCACCTACGTCCATACAGGAGATTTACTGGCTGAATTGGCGGATCTGACTCGTATCCGGGTCCGCGTATTTGTTGATGAACCGGAGCTCGGCTCACTGAAGCAAGAGCAGGCCGTCGAAATCACATGGGAGGCTTTGCCGGACCGCACCTGGAACGGCCTGGTTGACCGGCTTCCAAAGACGATCGTCGCTCGGGGCTCACGAAATGTGGGAGAAGTGCTCTGTTCCGTGGATAACAAAACGGGTCAGTTGCTGCCCAACACGAATGTGAATGTCCGGATCCGAACCGGTCAGCGTGAAAATTCGCTCACCATATCGCGTGCCGCCGTACGTGGCGAAGGCAACCTTCGGTATGTATTTATTGTCGAGCAGGACCGCCTGCGAAAGCGGGAAGTGAAGGTCGGTATATCGAACGCCACAGATTATGAAATCTTGAGCGGGATTACAGAAAAAGATATCGTGGCCTTGCCCGGAGCGTCTGAATTCCAGGAGGGGATGCCCGTAAGAGTTACGCCAGAACAATGATATTTCTCCTGCTATTAACCTCAGTTCTGCTGCAAATTTCACCGGCCGTGGCTGCCGCGGAGCCAGCGGATACGGCCCGCGCGCAATTCGAGACCGGAAATTATTCCGCCGCCATAAAGACGGTCACTGCGGCCCTTTCCGAAGCGCCTGAAGACGCCTCCTTGCATTTTTGGGCTCTCCGTTCGTATTACGAGCTTCGCGACTACAACAATGCGGTCACGCACGGCGAAAAGGCGGTCAGGCTGGACCCGCAAAATGCCGAGTACAGCCGATGGCTCGGCCGAGCCTACGGCGCTAAAGCTGAACAGAACCACAGTTTCTTTCTCGCCAGAAAAGTAAAGCAGGCATTTGAGGCGGCCGTACATCTGGCACCAATGAGTATTCCGGCGCGCCGGGATTTGATGCAGTATCTCACAGAGGCTCCCTGGATCGTCGGCGGTGACAAGACCAAGGCGAGAGAGCAAATCGAAGTGATTTCCAAAATCGACCCGGTTGAAGGTCATTTAGCTCGCGCTGCTTATTTTGCAGCGGACAAGAAATGGCAGGAAGCGGAGCGAGAATACGTTGCGGCGGTGGATGCGCATCCGCAGCGTCTGGATAGCTATATCGAGGCGGCAGAGTTCTTTGAGGACCGCAAAAATGCGCAGCAGATCGAACGAGTCGTCGATGCTGCCAGGCGCGTCGATCCAAAAGATCCGCGCCTCGATTACTACACTGCGGTCAGTCTGATTTTGCGGCGCAACGAACTCCCCGTGGCCGAACACCTGCTGCGATCCTATCTCGCCAATGTGCCGCAGAGGAGCGACTATCCTTCCCACAGAGCAGCCGAGCAGTGGCTTAGCCTCATAGGCCGGTGAGCGTGGCGTGCGCCCGACGCCAAAAAAACGATGATTGAAGCTGAAGTCTGGAAAATCGCGTTTGACGCGTTGCGCGCCAACAAGGTGAAAGCCCTGCTCACGATGCTTGGCGTCGTGATCGGTAGCGCCTGTATTGTGCTGGTTGTCACGATTTCACTGATCGGAAAGAGCTACATCATTGCACAGATCGAAGGGGTCGGCGCCAACATCGTTTACGCCGAACTCCGGCGCGCCGGCACCCAGAACACCACACTCAGCGACGAAATAACCTTAACCGACCTGCAAGCCGTACACGACACTATTCCCGAGGTGGAACGCGTTGCGGGTACGCACGACGTGCAAATGAGTGTTGTCGCTGGGGGTGTCGAGCGGCCCGTCACGCTGGTCGCCGTCACAAAAGACTTTCAGGCCATCCGAAATCTTCTCGTCACCCAAGGCCGCTATTTCGACGACGACGATATGAAGTCGCGCAGCAAAGTTTGCCTCGTCACCCAAGATCTGGCTCGGGTGGTTTTTCCGGCCGGCAATCCTGTGGGTATGGAAATTCGAGTGGGCGAGCTCCGATTTACTGTCATCGGGGTCTTCAAGGAACGAGTGGCCACGTTCGGGCAGTCGGAAATCGCGCGTGAGTCGGTGATTGTCCCGTTCGGACTGCTGAAGAGCTATGCCGGAACAGATTCCGTTAAAGTGCTCTACGCCCAGGCCGCGAGGCCGGAAGCGGTGGGATCGGTGACCAGGGACATCGAGCAACTTCTGCGGTCTCGCCACCGGGCGGGTGCTCTTTACAACGTGCAGAACCTCACCGCAATCCTCGATGCCGCGCGAAACATTTCCCTGGCGGTCAGCGCGGTCCTGCTCGCAGTCGGATCCGTCACTCTGATTATCAGCGGCGTCGGAATCATGAATATCATGCTCGTGACGGTAACCGAACGCACGCGAGAAATAGGAGTGCGCAAAGCGATCGGCGCGCCAAATCGCGAGATCTTGTATCAATTCTTGATTGAAGCCCTCATCATCAGCAGTGTCGGCGCAACAGCCGGAATCGCAATTGCCCTTGCGATTCCGGCTCTGGTGCGGCCGTTTCTGCCACAGGGCGTGACTATTCCCATTTCAGGACTCTCCATCGTTGTCGCCTTCCTCGTTTCGTGTTTGACCGGAATGATTTTTGGATATCTTCCGGCGAGCCGGGCGGCCAAACTGCAACCAACTGAAGCACTGCGATATGAATAAAATTGAAAAGTTTTCCTGCGCGTTAGTAAGTGCGGCGTTGTTCGGGGTGCCCGGACTTCCGGCCCAGGATGTCGTTTCGATCAATCTGAAGCAGGCAGTGGAAATGGCATTGCGAAATAGCCGTGAGGTCGGGCTGGCGCAGGCCCGATACAACGTTGCGCAGAACACAGTCGATGTGAACCGCTCCACGTTTCGTCCGAATCTTTTCACCGGCTCCGGAGCTGCTTACACCTACGGTTTTCCTCAGACTCCCAGTGGAGCGGCTCCTTCGATCATCAACATGTCGTATCTTCAGACGGTTTACAATCCGTTGTTGGCGTCGCAGGTGCGGTCAGCCGATGAACGCCGAGAGGCACAGCGGCTGGAGCTGGAGAAGACGCGCAATTCGATCATGCTGCAGACCAGCTCCGGGTATCTCGAGCTGGCAAAGGTGCGGCACTCACTGGATCTGCTGCGGGCCCACCGGCAGAGCAATGCCAGGATTCTCGAATTTACGCGTCAGCGAGCGAGCGAAGGTCTCGAACTGCCGATTGAAGTGACTCGGGCCGAGCTCAACGAGGCACGCTCCGAACAGCGGATTGTGCAGCTCGAGAGCCGGCAGCGGGTTCTCGAGCGTCAGCTCTCGGCGTTGATCGGTGTTCCCCCAGATCGGCGCATCGAGATTGAATCGGAGGTCGTCCCTCTCAACGAGCAGCAACGGGAGCAGGATGTTGTCGAGCGCGCTCTCTCGAGCAGCCTCGATCTGCAGCAGGCCGAATTTGAGAGAAAGGCGCGCGAACACCGGTTGCAAGGCGAAATAGGAACCAAATGGCCGACCGTCGACCTCTTTGCCGAATATGGCCTGTTTGCCAAGTTCAACAACTTTCAGGATTTCTTTCAACGGTTCCAGCGGAACAATTTCAACATCGGTCTTCAGGTTCGCATTCCTCTCGTGAATGCGCAGCGTTCGGCAAACGTCGCTCTGGCCAGAAGTGAACTGACGACTGCGGAAATGGATCTGAAAACCAAGCGCCAGAACGTCGAACTCGATGTCGAACGCCAATATCAACATCTCCGCGAGCTCGATGCCGCCCGCGAAGTGGCGCGGCTCGAGTTAAAGCTGGCCCAGGAGAACGTTCAGATCGTACAAGCAAGTTTTGGCGAAGGCCGATCAAACCTTCGCGACGTGGAGAAGGCACGGCTGGAAGAAAATGACAAGTGGCTGGCATTCCTGGACAGTGATTACGACCATCAGAAGGCTCAGCTCGATTTGTTGAATACTACTGGAGACCTTGGGCGGTTATTCCGTTAAAATAAAGCGTTTTGCAGAAATTCCCCTCCTCGCAGAGGAGGGGTGGATGCGCCGAAGCAAAGCGAGGCGCAGACGGGGTGGTCAGCTCGGGACAACTTTCAGCCGAACTGACCATCAATTGAGGCTTCGCCCTATCGGGCTCGCGCTTCGCGCCCGGCGGGTCAGCCTGAGGCTGTCGCGCCACCCCTCCTCTGCGAGGAGGGGAATTATAAAATTCCACCAGCGAGGGGTTCCGTGGCATCTCTGATGAAAACGCTCCTGTTGAATCCGCCCAGCTTCAAGAACTTCGATGGCGGCGCCAGTTCCCGATGGCCGGCCACTCGAGAAATCGCGTCGTACTGGTATCCGGTCTGGCTAAGCTATCCCGCCGGGATGCTGCCGGGAAGCCGGCTGCTGGATGCGCCTCCGCATGGGATCACTCCTGAGCAGACTGTCGAAATCGCGCGCAGCTACGAATTCGTTGTGTTGTTCACTTCAACGGTAGGTTTTGCGAATGACGTCGCGCTGGCGCGAATGATGAAGCAAGCCAGGCCCGATCTGAAAATCGCATTCGTCGGTCCGCATGTTCAGATCAAACCGGATTGCCTGGTGAACAATCCCGAAATCGACTTCATTGTTACCGGAGAGTTCGACCATTCCGTCGTTGAGTTTGCTGAAGGCAAACCGGTCGATCAGATTGCGGGCGCCGGCTATCGCCAGAATGGCGGCATCCATTTAAATTCTCCTCGACCGAGTCTGCAGACGGAAGATCTCGACCGCCTGCCATTTGCGACGGAAGTTTTCAAACGCGATCTCGTTATCGAGAACTACAACGTTCCGTTCCTGCTGCATCCTTATGTGGCGTTCTACACCTCACGCGGTTGTCCGGCGCTCTGCACGTTTTGCCTTTGGCCGCAAACTTTATCCGGACATCCCTGGCGGGTGCGCTCGAGCGATAACGTCGCTCGCGAGGTGAAGCAGGCGCTCGGACTGTTTCCTCAGGCAAAAGAATTCTTTTTCGACGACGATACGTTCAATTACCGCAAGGATCGTGTCCTCGACATTTGTTCAAAGTTCAAGCCGCTCAAATTCCGCTGGTCGTGCACGGCCCGCGTGACCAGCGACTATGAAACGTTGAAGGCAATGGCCGATGCCGGCGCCCGCCTCTTCATCGTCGGATACGAATCCGGTGATCCTCAGATCTTGAAAAACATCAAGAAAGGCGCAACCGTCGAACACGCGCGTCAGTTCACGAAGAATTGCAAGAAAGTCGGAATCAAGATTCATGGAGATTTCATCATTGGCCTGCCCGGAGAAACCAAAGAAACCATCGAACGGACGCTGGACTTTGCAAAAGAACTGGATGTGGAGACAATCCAGGTTTCCATCGCGCACGCCTATCCCGGAACTGAGCTCTATCAGCAACTTGCCGTTGGAAACTCGATGGCTACCGAAGCTCTGGCCGACAGCGGCGGTCATCAACTGCCGCATATCGAATATCCCGGGCTGCCGCGCGAAGAGATGATGGCTGCTGTGAACCGCTTTTACGACGCCTATTATTTCCGCCCGCGTGTCGTGTGGCGCATTGTCCGCGAGGCGCTGTGGGACGGGCACGAACGTCAGCGCTTGTACACGGAAGCCGTCGAATACCTCCGCGTTCGCTCGGAGCGCTGGAAATACGCGCGCAAACGGCTCCCGAGCGCATGAGTCTCAAAGGACTACGTACGAAAACTTACACTCTTCTGGCCTCGATGGTGCTTTTCGGTTCTGTGGGAAATGTTCTGCTCAGCCGCGGTATGAAACAGACCGGAGAGATCCTCGATTTCTCGCCGACGGCTTTAGCAGGTGCGTTCGTGAGGGTCTTCACGAATGGATCGATCTGGCTCGGGATCTCGAGCCTGTTGGTTTTTTTTGCTTCCTATCTGCTTCTCCTCTCCTGGGCGGACTTTAGCTACGTCCAACCCGCCTCCGCAATCGGATATACGCTGGTCGCCGTACTCGGCTATTTCGTGCTTGGTGAATTCATCTCTCCGACGCGATGGACCGGTGTGCTGCTGATTTGTGCGGGTGTTTTGCTGGTCGGCAGAACCGAGCCTTCTCCCTCTGGGAGAGGGCGGCGCGACAGCTTAATAGAAGCTGGCGCGCCGGGCGAGGGTCGCGGGGATGCGAAACTTGAGACCCTCACCCTACCCTCTCCCAGAGGGAGAGGGTAGCTATGCGCCTCGCGCTTTTCATCGCGATCGTTGTTTTAACCGGTACGGCAGGTGACCTTGCGGTAAGCCACGCGATGAAGCAGATTGGTGGCGTGCATCCGCTCACGCCTTTCACAATTTTCAGATTCCTGGGGCGCGCGTTTCGAATGGGTTGGCTATGGATCGGGATGGCGTTGATGGCCGCTGGTTTTTTCTCGTTGCTGGCTTTGCTTTCGTGGGCCGATGTCAGTCTGGTCGTTCCGGCCACGGCACTGAGCTACGTCGCCGGCGCGTTAGGAGCGAAGTTTCTTCTGAACGAACACGTGGTGCCCATGCGCTGGGCCGGCGTGCTGTTGGTTTGTGTTGGTGTGGCTCTTATTTCGATGAGCTGATCGCATGTTGATTTTCCTGCACTCGCTCCTGTTTGTTGCGGCGGTCCTTGGAATCGTGTATTACGTTCTGGCGCTTTGGGCGACGGTTAAGTTTTATTCCGACAAACGCAAAACACCGGTCGGTAATTTCACGCCGCCGGTTTCCATTCTGAAGCCTCTGTGCGGCCTGGATCCGAATGGCTACGACAGCCTGCGGAGTCATTGCATTCAAGACTACCCCAACTACGAAATTGTCTTCGGAGTCGCAGCGCCGGATGATCCCGCTGTGGCGGCGGTCGAACGGCTGATAGACGAATTTCCGCAGCTTTCGATCCGTCTTGTTATCTGTAGCAACGTTTTCGGGATGAATTTCAAGATCAGCAATCTTGTGCAGATGCTTCCGGAGGCCCGTTATGAATACCTCCTCATCAACGACAGCGATATCGGCGTGCCGCGTGACTATTTGCGAAAAGTCGTTGGTCCTCTCCAGGACCGGGTGATTGGCATCGTTACGTGCCTCTACCGCGGTGTTGCGAGCCGGAGTATTGGATCACGGCTGGAGATGATGGGAATCGAGTCCGACTTTATTCCCGGTATTTTATTTGCCAAACAACTGGAGAAAGGGATCCGTTTCGCAATGGGTTCCACGATCGCGTTTCATCGAGATGTCCTGGAACGAGTTGGCGGGCTGGCCAGCATCGCCGATTATCTGGCCGACGACTATGAACTCGGACGCCGGGTGGCAGAGGCAGGATTTGAAATCGCTGTAGCGGACTGTATCGTCGACCATTACCTGCCTCGATATTCATGGCCGGCCTTCTTTCAGCACCAGCTCCGATGGGCCCGAACCGTGCGAAGTTGCCGTCCCGAAGGCTACGCGGGATTGGTTCTCACTTTTGCCTTCCCGTGGAGTCTTTTGTCTTTCGCGGCGGCGCCTTCGATCCCAGGATTGGGCGTCATGTTCTTTGCTCTTGTTTTGCGAGGAATGCTGACGATCGCTTCGGGATATTTAGTTTTGGGCGATCGCCGGGTGTTTAGAACTCTATGGCTCATCCCGACTCGAGATTTCTTCTCACTTGCGATCTGGATCCTGTCGTATGCCGGAACGCGCATTGTTTGGCGGGGGAATAAATTTGAGCTCGCAAACGGGAAACTTCGGCCGGCGTAGGAGGTGGGGGGCCGTGCGAAGGGCGAGCCCGATAGGGCGAAGCCGTGAATAAAGCTCCGACGCTTAAAAAGAGGTTGCTGATCGTCGCAGCAGACGATTTTGGCCTTACGCGAAAGATTAATGAAGCCATTGCGAAAGCGCATCGAGAGGGCATTGTGACGGCCGCCAGCTTGATCGTCAACGGCGGCGCCTTCGAATCGGCGGTTGATATCTTGAAACAGAATCCTCTGCTGGATGCCGGTCTTCATCTGAATTTGACAGAGGGATACGCCGTGGCCCCACATGACCAAATTCCAAGCCTCGCCAACTCGAGCGGCTTTCTGTACCATCATCCATTCGACTTGCTGAAGGCGTTCCTGCGGCGGCGAGTCCGGCTGATCGACCTGGAAAGAGAGATTCGGGCACAGCTTCAGAAGGTATCCGCGTCTGGCATCCGGTTGACGCACCTTGACGGGCATAAGCACGTACATGCTGTTCCAAAGATCTTCCATCTCATCTGCAGGATCGCCCCGGATTATGGGATTAGAGCCGTGCGGTCGACGATCGAAACAACTCCCAGGCTGCATTTGCTGGTCGCGAGGAACTTCGGAGCAGCCGGACAAATTTTGAAGCAATACCTTTTTGGCAAAACATTATCAGGGACCTTTGTGCTGGCCAGGTTGAAAAATGGGAGCCGCACACTAAATACGCCTGAGCGGTTCTATGGAGTCACTCAGACGGGCTTTCTGGATTTGCGCGCGTTCGGGGATATGGTCAGAAGTCTTCCTGACGGAATCAGTGAACTCATGTGTCATCCCGGCTACGTCGACGAGGACCTCACGCGAACGCCCACGCGCCTTCATGTCCAGCGTGAGCGCGAGTTGCAATTGTTGACAGGACGTGAAGTTCGGGGCCTGCTGGAAAATGCGGGAGTGGAACTCGCCAGTTACAGACATTTGGGAGATTTCCGGTTCAATGGCTGAGATTAACTATTCCATCGTCGTGCCCCTGTACAACGAGCAAGACAACGTGCTGCCGCTGTACTCACGAATTATCGAAGCGATGACCGGAGTGTCCGGAACATATGAGATTGTCTTCGTCGATGACGGCAGCCGCGACAACACCTTCAAAATTCTCTCCGATATATCCGCCATTGATTCGCGCGTAACCGTAGTCCGGTTCCGGAAGAATTTCGGACAGACCGCCGGCCTGAAAGCCGGTTTCGATTTTGCGCAAGGTGAAGTCATTATTTCGATGGATGGAGACCTTCAACACGATCCCGCCGAAATCCCGGCGTTCATCGCGAAGATCAGCCAGGGTTATGACATCGTCAGCGGCTGGCGGCTCGAACGGCACGATGCCTGGTTGACACGGCAGCTTCCGAGCCGCGCTGCGAATTGGCTCATGGCCCGGATCTGCAGTTTGGACCTGCATGATTTCGGGACGACGTTCAAGGCCTACCGCCGCGAAACGATCAAGGATCTGCAACTCTACGGCGAACTGCATCGCTTCATTCCTGCGCTGGCAAGCTGGTCGGGTGCGAGTATTGCGGAGATTCCGATCAAGAACCTGTCGCGTCAGAGCGGCAAATCGAATTACGGTCTCTCGCGAACTCTGACGGTCGCGCTGGATCTCATCTGCATTAAATTCCTACTGGATTACTCGACCAAACCGTTGCAGCTTTTCGGCAGTTGGGGATTGCTGAGCACCGGGGCAGGTGGTCTGGCTGCTCTGTTCCTGCTGTTCCGGAAATTCGTTTCCCATGTCGACGTGATGACAGAGCAC
>WNEW01000651.1_pt1 | contig 16612 bp, 10 predicted proteins | sample 5399891 | NCBI WGS metagenome assembly WNEW01 (sample SAMN13153336, study PRJNA577476) | soil metagenome | isolation source: 40 cm grassland meadow soil pre-rain plot 5 | place: USA:California | collected 2015-09-08 | reverse complement strand
AAACAATGGTGGAAGCTCTCAAGCTTTCGTTGAACTACGTCGATGCCAAGGCAAGAGATGGGTTCTCGTCCTAAAGATGAGAGCATCTTGGCACAAACTGTAGGAAAGAAAAACTCTCGACTCGAGTGATAATTTCTTGAAGGTCTCAGCGCAACCCCCCGGCATCGCCCAGAGAGACCAGCCCAAGAAAACCCACTCTGTCAAACCCAAAGTTGATCCTGTTGTAGTCATGGTTGGCCTTGGATACGTGGGACTCTCCACGGCTGCCTGTCTCGCTTCCAAGTTCCACGTTATCGGCGTCGACCTCGACAAGGAAAAGGTTAAGCTGATTGGACAAGGAGTCCCTCCCTTCCACGAGAAGGCCCTCTCACCGCTTCTTCGGAAACACGTTCAAAGTGGAATGTTAAGCTGCACCACAGACTATGACCCAATTTCAACCGCCGATTTCGTATTCACCGCGGTCGGAACCCCCAGCAGTACATCCGGAGAGATTGACCTCTCCCAGGTGAAATCCGCCGTCCAATCAATAGGCCGAGCTATGGCCGAGTCTAAGAGGCGACCGGTCGTCATTGTCAAGAGCACCGTGGTCCCCGGGACATCGAGGAGCCTTGTTCGGGTTCTTGAGCAATATTCGGGCAAGTCACTCGGTGAGGGATTTGGCCTCTGCTCGAATCCTGAATTCCTCCGCGAGGGTCAAGCTGTCCGGGACACAATGAAGCCAAGCAGAATCGTCATCGGGCCCTTCGACCCATTCTCACGTCACCGAGTTCTCTCATTGTACAGGCAGTTCTATGGAAAACAGATGCCGCCTATTGTAGATACGTCGCCCGAGACAGCCGAGATGATCAAATACGCCAGCAATGCTTTTCTCGCGACAAAAATCAGCTTCATCAATCTCATGGCGAGACTCTGCGAAAAGATTCCCGGCAGCGACGTCAAAGACGTTGCTGAAGGAATGGGGCTAGACCCGAGAATCGGACCACTTTTCCTTCAAGCGGGACCAGGCTTTGGAGGATCCTGTTTTCCCAAGGATGTACAAGCACTGGTCAGATACATGAGACTCATGGGGCTAGACGCTTCGATGTTAGAGTCGACCCTCTCGATTAATGAGACTCAGCCGGACAACATTGCTTCTCAAGCCGAGAGGATGCTTGGTGGAGTGAAGGGCAAGAACATCGCAGTTCTAGGCCTGGCCTTCAACCCTGACACTGACGATGTTCGCGAGTCCCGTGCCATCCCGCTGATAAGAAAGCTCGTGGACAGAGGAGCCACGGTCGGGGCCTATGATCCGATGGCCATGGAAGGCGCAAAAAAGGAGCTCGGCCCCATCATAACATACTCTTCAAACGCCAGGGAGTGCGTTAAGGGCTCGGACCTCGTCATCATCATGACCGCCTGGGAAGAATTCATGGACCTTGGCAGCAACGAACTGGCAAGGCTAATGGGGCACAAGCCGCGCGTCCTTGACGCCAGACGAATCTACGATCCTGAGAGATTTGTGACCACCCACTTCGCAGCAACAGGACTCGGTACTGCTGAGGTCTGATTTACCCCTCTTCGGCTCACAACTGAGCACAAGAGACTCAGCAATACTAAATTAATGGAACGCACATGGTCCAAACCATGCCTTCTCTTCTTGCGTCAGAAAAGTCCTAGAGGGAGAAGAGCGTCAGTGAAGCAAAATAGAGGATCCACTCGCCAAAGACCGACTCGCTATCCGTGAACTAATGCAACTGATCAAGGACGAGCTAAGAAAACCCCCTATCAGAAGCTTAGGAAATTACCCGAAACTCCGTTGGAACTGCTGGCATGGCGGGACCCGTGGGGTTTGCACTAGAACTGGTGCGAATCCTTGACTCTCTAAGCGCTATATCCGGTGCAATTTGACCAGCTACGGACACGATTTTTCATAGGTAACTTTCTGGAGAGTGGTATGGTGGTGCTGGGCGGACCTATACCGAAAAACATGGTAACCATAACCGGGACCAGCGGACCGGTGACCCACACAACCAATGTTGCAGTAACAGTAACAGCTCCAGCTCCCGGCACTCCAGACTTTACATTGACCACCAGTGTCGACTCACTAACAATAACAGCCGGCAACTCTGGAACAGCAAAGATTACTCTGGATCCAAAATATGGCTTCGACAACACAGTGGACCTCACTATAACGGCCGCACCAATAGGTCCTGCGGTCACGCTCAGTAGAACAAGCATCAGCGGCAAAGGATCAGCAACAGTAACAATCAACGTCAGCAATGACATCGTATCAGGGACATACACTGTGACCGTGCTTGGAACAAGTGGGAACCTAGCACACAAGGCTCAGATAACAGTCACCATTAGCGGTGCAACTTCACAGACGCAGTCCGACACAAGTTCCAATCCTAGCAAATCGAATATCTTCCGAATCGCGACAAAGCCGTTAATTCAGATAGTGGGCGGCGCGGTCTTAGTCGGTCTTCTTGCTGCTATCGTAGCTCTCTCCAAGTCTTGGAACCAGAAAATTTTTCTCTCTTTCTGAGTACTTGCGTACTTGAGTCTCTATCGACCCGGACGGACTTGTGAAGGCCTAGGTCAAGCTTTTGTCGCCTGTCACGAGCCGATCCACCTGAGCTTCGTAGAGCCGATTATAGGCGCCTCCCTTGCTCATCAGGACCTCGTGCGTCCCTTCCTCGGCAATCCCTCCGTTTTCGATGACGACGATCCGGTCGGCGTCTATGATCGAAGACAGCCTGTGTCCGATGACGATCAAGGTCCTCCCCTTTGCCACCCGTCGGAGCGCATCTTGAATGAGAGACTCGGACTCGGAGTCGATATTCGATGTCGCCTCGTCAAAGATGAGAATGCTCGGATCCTTGAGGAGAGCTCGCGCAATCGCGATTCGCTGCCTCTGACCAACGGAGAGAGTGACCCCGCGTTCGCCAATCTCAGTATCATATCCCTTCGGGAGGGAGACGATGAATTCGTGGGCGTTCGCTGCCTTTGAAGCCCGGCTGACCTCCTCGTCGGATGCTTGAAGTTTCCCGTACTTGATGTTCTCCAGAATCGTCCCGGAGAAGAGGACGGGCTCTTGGAGGACGAGGCCTATCTTGCTGCGGAGGTACCCGAGGCTCAGTCTCGTTATTGGATATCCGTCGATCAGTATCCTCCCAGAGGTTGGCTCATAGAACCTCATTAGGAGGTTCACAATGGTGGACTTCCCAGCCCCGCTCGATCCGACGATGGCAACCGTCTCGCCCGGACGGATTAACAAGGATAAGTCCCTAAGGACGTCTTTGTCTGGCCCATAGCGGAACGACACCCTTTCGAACTCGATTCGCCCTTCGATCATTTGCGGAGTGAGGCAGCCTGGAGTCTCTAAGATCTCCGCGTCTCGGTCGACGAGTTCGAACACCCGGTCGGCAGCGACAAGTGCCTTCTGAAGCTTGAGGTTCCCCTTGCTCAGTTGGACTAGAGGCTTGAACATCTTGTCCATTTCCCCCAGGAAAGCGACGAGTGCTCCAAGCTTCAGGGCGCCTGAGACCACTGCCGGGGCGGCGAACCAGATCACGGCCAAGCTGGCGATCAAAACGAGGAGATCGACAGAGGAGCCATAGATGGCGGACAACCGTGCAAGCCGCACCTTCGCCTTCGTCATCGACAGCGATCGGTCGCGGAATTCCGTCGCCTTGCGGTCCTCCAGCCGGAAGCTCTTCACGATCCGAATCCCGGAGAAGACCTCGAACGCCTGGCTGGTCAGCTCAGCAAATGCCTCGCGAATCCTCGCCGTGAAGCGCTTGATCGTCCGCTTGAACAGGTTTACTACGATCACCAGGACGACGCAGACCGGCGCGACTAGGAGGGTGAGTCTCCGGTCGACCAGGAAGAGGAGGCCGAGTGCACCCGCCACCGTGACTGCGTTCGAAACGAAGCCTGCGACATCCTCTTCCATGAACTTCTCCACCTCGGTGGTGTCGCTGACCAAGCGGGATACCAAGTCTCCCGAATGAGACTTGTCGAAGACGTCCACGGGCAAGAGCTCGATGTGTTGATAGACGTCGGACCGCAGCCTGTGTATCGTCCTCTGGCTCAGTACCTCGCTTAGGTACACCTGAAAGAACGAACTGATCTGATTGAGGCCGAACGTCAGGCCGAGGAGGAATATGACCGAAGGCAAAAGGCCTAGGTCCGCCCGGCCGAGATTTCCCCCGCCGAGGACGCCGTTGAAAAAGACGAACCCTATGATCCATGGCTGCGCCAAATCGAGAGCGGCGCCCGCGATGATCGCAACGGTGACCCCGACCGCGTACGGCCAGTGCATCTTCACGTAGGAGAGGAGTCGGAAGACGGTCTGTGTTCGGGAGTGTTCTCCGGTTTTCGTTTGGGAAGAATCGGCCTTTGGCAGTTTACTTAAGATGCCTTGCTCGGTAGGGTGCTTCCTTTTAAGAAAAACGTATCCGAGACTCGAACCTCCTCCGACACCAAGGGTCAGGATTAGATATGGACCAATCTGTCCTAGCGTTAGATCGACATAATTCCTGAACGGCTGGTCATAAAAGTAGTTGTTAATGAGCCAAAGAGCGAGGAGAAAGTTTAGCGCGAGTGAGCCGATCAGCGGTAAACTCTTTATCAATAGTCGTCCTCCGTCTTTGCCGAACGCTTGTCTTTGCCCTCTGTCCAGACGGATGTCTTTGCTTCTACCGTGTTTGCCCATTCTCCCACCACCGAATTGTTGGGCCTACCGTGCTGCTCCCGATCCCCGAGTGGCTATTCGAAGCCCAAATCCAAGTCAGCGCCATGACCGCCCTGAGGTCGATGTGACACTGTTCGAAGACCGCGTATACGACGCGTCTGACCTGAGGATGGTCGCTCCTATCAAGGGTGATCACGGGGAAGATCTCCTTGGGCACCTCCTTCGAGAAGGGGAGGGGCCACCTGGTGCTCCGCGCGCCACGCCGCCTCGCGCACAAGCGAGTGAGCCGCAAGAATCGGTTGGGTTCTCAGCCCGGTCTTCAGACCGCTCGCAGCAAGGTGAAGGAGGGAGGCCGCCCAGTACCATTCCAGAGAGTTCGGGTCCACCAAGCCTCGCGTGCCTTCCAAGAACGCCTCCCTAGCTCGGGTCGCCTCGTCTGCGACTTCCTGGTGCCGCAGTGCGGCCCGGGAAATTGTCGCGAGGAACATGCCCGCGTCGACCTCGAGAGGTCCTTGGCCAAACTGTTGCCAGTCGATCACGCCGGGGCCGTCGCCCATATCGAGGATGTGACGTGCATAGAGGGTGCTGTTCACGAGGTGCGGCGTTCCCTCCCCGGGCTGGGTTCGCACCAGTACCTTAGCGGTTCGCTTGGCGGTGGCCCCGAGGAGTGGATCGGCCGCGGTCAGAGCCCCGACGGACGCCCCCGCCTGATACATAAGATGTCCGCATCCCCGCGGCGGCCCGAACCTGACATCTCCCCCTGAAGCCGCGCGTAGCCACGCTACCGCAAGTTCTCCTGCGCGCCTGCCTTTTCCATCCTTAACCAATTGACTCGCGGATGGTCCTTCGAGCCAGCTCAGTACGAGGATCTTTTGGTCGCGATCCCAGCTGAGCAGGCGTGGTACTCGAGGCCCGAAGTCGCCGGCGAGACCCAAGACTGCGAGCCGCCGGTAAACTTCGGCCTCATCGGAGGGGTCGTCCGCGTAGATCTTGATGACGAATCGACGATCTGCCACCCTCGCCTCCAGAGTTGCGCGTGAACCCGGGACATAGTTGTGCATCCAGAGCGCCGCCAATTCCAGTTCCGGCTCTGACATCACCTGCGCAAGGCCCCCTGTCCTGATCTTTCTGAGGCCGGGTAGGGCCGGGTCATCAGGTAGCTCACTCGACATTGTCTGACTACCATCCCTCGCATCCCTCACCCTTATCCCTCTGAGATCTCGTGTTGGGCAGCCTCGATGACTCTGATGACCTTCTCAGGCCAACGCGATTCTTGCCGCCTGAAGATTCCCGCCGCCACTTCGAGGTGCGCACAAGCGCAATGCAAGGAGAATCGCCGCCTCCAGGAGTTAGGGACGAAGCGGAAGTACTCTTTTACGAAAGTCGCCCCCGCGACCTCCGTGTGCGTCATGGGGGTCGAATCGAGTCCCACACGCCCCGTGATGTAGGCGAATAGCTGCGCTGGGTCGAGCAGCGGGTCCGCCAAGGCCGTCCAGTCGAGATCTATGAACGTCACGCGTCCGCCCGATAGGAAGATGTGATCAGGCTTGAGGTCACCGTGGATTGGCCCGGGTCCTCCCTCGTCTAGGCCTCTCTTGACCGCATCGCAAATCACCTGAACCGCTTCTCGGACTTGGGGGCATGCCCACTGAACGAGGGATGAGGCATTCTCCACCTCCACCAGTTGGTCCGCGAGCGAATAACGACGCTTGATGGGAAACTCGTCCTGGTTGAACGCGGCAACCGCGCGAGCAACCAGCCTCAGTTCGTCTGCTGGGTCCGGATTCGTTGCCAAGACCTGCGTCAGCGAAACGCCCGGGGCCTCCTCGAGTGCCAAGGTGCACAGCTCATCGACATAGGCGATAGGCTTGACCGTCGAGTAGGGGCGCCTTCCGTCCGGCCCGCTCCCGGATAGCGATTGCAGAATCCGAAAAGTCTCCGCGCCACGGTCGTTCCGATAAACCTTCAGGTAGCAGCGCACCTCTTCGCTTCTCGCGGATACGGCGTCGCGCGCGCGAATCGCGTATCGGAGTGCCGCCCCAAACTCGGTCCGGTATCGAGTGGGCTCGATGGTTCGCTGCTCGACACGCCATTCGCCGGGCCTGAGCAGGCCCAGGAGTGAGGGCTCGATACCCTGAATCGCTCCGCTTACCACGGAGCCCAGAGTCCGAAGCTTTCGATCATAGGGATAGACTTCCACTAGCATCTGGAGGCTGGGGATGAAGCCCACCGGCTCAAAGGTGAGGCAGCTTTTGGGAATCCTTCTTTCGGGGACCTCGGCTTTCATCTCCTCCCACCGCCTGGAGGCCTCGCCGTCGGCATAAAGAACGCCCGTGACCCACTGGTCCCACCGACGGCCCGTACTGGGTTCTGCAACGCGTAGCGTATACTGCAGGACGTGCCGCGAACCTGACTGGCGGCAACGAAACCGAAAGGGCACGCAGTCGTCGATCTGGTAGGCCTTCCCTGGGACCGGCTTCAGATGGCGGCGGAACACTTCGAGCATGAACTGCGGATTGGACGCATCCGAGAGCTGTGGGACTTCATGGTCCACGGGAAACCCGACTCCCCCGTTCTGGTCGAGTCCTCGCTCACTGACCATCGACTCAACGGGTGATAGAGGCGGGCCACCCGCGGCGACCCCACACTGCGCCGAAGGCTTGAGGAACACTCTGATGAGCTGGTCCGCTTCGGCGCTTCGTTGAACGCTGCCATCAGGGTCCTTGTTCCTAACTTCGTTAAGCAGCCGGTGAACCTTCCGCAAGAGGATAGCGCGTTCGTACCAGGCCACCCGATTCTCCCAGCTATGATCGGAGGTGCACCGTCGTCTGTAGGCGTCGAGGAGGGCTGGCCGCACGGACTCGAAGTCCCTCAGTTTCCACGGCTTGCGGATCGTGATTCGGCGCAGTTGCACGAGGAGGTTAGCCAGATCCAGGGCTGGGTCCCCTCGCGCACACTTGTCAAAATCGAGCACGACGATTTCCCCTCCTCTCCAAAGAAGATTCGCGGGCCCGAAGTCACCGTGCACGAACGAGAGATGCGAGGGGAGTCGTGGCGCCTCATCCATGATTTGAGCGAAGGCTGTTCGCAAACCTGGCGCCTCGCAAGGACGCCAGGCACTGAGGTCCTCGAGTCTCGGCCTGAGGTCTGCGAGCAAGGTCTCAGGCGAAGTGATCGCGGGAGTATATACTGGCATGGTGTGCAAGGCGGCCAGGGCGCCTCCCATCGCCGCGAGAACCGCCCCGGTGTCCCGGGCGATCGCGGAACTCACCGACTCGCCCGATTCATACGTCAGAAGCAGAAGGTGGAGCGGCGCGTGATACGCAAGGACGGTCGGAACGGCCAGGCCAGCACCGCGGGAGCCTTCGCTGGCCCCGATGTCCCTCAGGACCGCGGCGACCCGAAGAGCGTCTTCTCCGCGTTCGTAGTACTTCCCCACCCACTGATAGCGCTGGATGTAGGGAAGGTCCGCCACGCGAGCCTCGAGATCGTAGCGCACAACCCGCTGCTTGCCCTGCTCCGTGAACCGGGCATCCAAAGTCAATCGCTCAAGGTTGGCGTCCGCACCGCACACCTCACGTAGCACACCCCTCAGAACGGCCCACGTATCGTCCGGCTCCAGGGTGGTTATGGGATTCATGCGGCCCGTCCTGCCTAAGTCATTTCCTCACGGGGGGATGGGTGGCGCAAGCCCTCGCTGCCCAGCCATTGACTGAGGTAGGCGGTCAGGCGAGTGGCCCCATCGAAGGAGGGCACGATCTCGTGCACCCTTTGGGCCTGAGCTCGCGGATCAAGGCTCAGCGCCCATTCCAATGCCTCGGTGAGGCTCTCGCCCGTCAGGTCTCCCGGAGGGACCCATTTCGCCAAACCGTGCGAAGCCAACACTTCCGCACGAATCGTTTGCTCGCGCTTGTAAGTGGCGCGCGGTACAATCACCAGGGGTCGCCCTTCCGAGAGGGCCTCCCAAACGCTGTTGTAGCCGCCCATCCCAACCACGGCGTCCGCAGCAGCAACGAGTTGGAAATTGTCGGCCGTCGACAGCACGCGACTCGCGGGAGGGGAGTGCGCGTGCAGCCTCGCGCGTTGCTCCTCAGGCATGAACGGTCCCGTCACGAAAATTGCGCATAGATCGGGAAGCCTCGACTGCAACCGGGCGACGGCCACCTCAGCGGCCTCGAGCACAGGATACCCATCCTTACCACCACCTACGGTCGCCACGATGAGGCGTCCGTTTCGTGGCAGCCCGTATAGGCGACGTATCTCATTCGTGTTGACTGCCTCCCGCTCTCGAACGACGTACCCACAATAGTAGAGCTTGGATCTTACGGACGGCGGAATGGAGTAGGCTTCCGCCACATCGAAGAGGTGTGGCAAACCGTACACCGCTATGCCATCGTACAGGCTTTCGAGGGCGCTGTACACCCCGAGCGCCTCCCACTTCGCACGGATGCGACCGGCGTCGTCCATTATGTCGCGCAACCCTAGAACGAACTTTGTATTCGGGTACCGCGCTTTCAGGGCGTAGAGGCCATCCCGAAACTCGCTTCTGTGGCCGAAGGGCTCGTGATCGACCAGCACAAGGTCCGGGGCCAGTTCTAGCGCCACATCGCGCAGGATTCGGGCCCGTTCATCGCTGAGATGCTGGTTGTATGCCTCATCGTCCTCCTCCGTCTTCGCAAGGGCGGTGGAAGCCGAGTGGGTGGGCAGTTTAACATATGCGCAGCCGTTGGGCAACGGGAATCCGTCTAGGAGGGGAGATTCGGTCACCACGCGGGCGGCTAAGTTAGGACAAGCCCCAAGGAGGTGGCGGGCGATGGTCAGGCTCCGGGTGATATGCCCCATCCCTTTTCCGTCCTGGGCATACAGTAAGATCGTGTGAGCCGGTCCGTCGGGGTCAGTAAGTCGCTTATCTAGGCGCCGATCTAGTGCTAGGTCAGTCGTCTGGTGAGGGTGCCCGCTCCCTCTGCCGCCGTCGTCCACATCAATTACCCCCGGGCTCCTCAACTTACTCAAGCCCGTTCTGTCTTTGTGATGAAAAGGATATCTGAAGTTTGCGAAAAGAATATTCGTGAGGAATGGACTGGTAGAACGTCTTCAGCAGGTTCTGCGAAACCTGTGTCTCGACGAAACCAAGCTTCGAGATTTCCGAGACCGCGTTTCTCTTCGGACAGGAAGATATCACTATTTCTGCGTTCAAGCCGGAATCTTGTACCTCATCTTAGAATCGACTTGCATCAACGAGAGCTTCAGAGCTTCCACCATCTGCTCCGGGCTCCCCAGGTCCAGTCTCAGCTCGTCGGGCTTGAGCTTCACACCGATCACTGTCCGTTCAGCCTCGATGAGCTTCTGGATACCGTCGGTCAACTGCAGCTCTCCCCCCTTGCCCGGCGGCGTTACAATGAGCGCGTCGAAGATCTCTTCCGTGAAGACGTACACGGGCACGATGGCGAGGTTCGTCCTAGGCGCCTCCGGCTTCTCCTCCGCCCCGTTCATCACGATCACACCGTCTTCCAAGTAATTGCCCTCAACGACCCCGAACTGTCGCGGGTTGGGGACTTCCTCCAAGAGGACGGTGGCGGACGCACGGTACTTCCTGTGCATCGAGACCAGGCGCCTCAGGTATTGGTCCCTCTCAGAGTGGATGATCGTGTCCCCTGCTTGGACGATGAATGAACCCTTGGCGTGGGGACGGGCGAGAAGGACGGCGTCGCCGAAGCCGAGAGGTTCAGCCTGGTTGAGGAAGACTAGGTGCGACGACTTGACCTTATCGTAGAAGTCGACCAAGCATCCAGGGTCCTTCCCGCGGTTTTTCAATAGCGCGGAGTAAACAGGATCGGGGGTAAAATGGTCCTCGATCGCCCGCTTACCCCGGCCGACTACAACGTAGAAGCTCCTGATGCCCGCTCCATACAACTGCTCATAGATGGCTTGGACGAGCGGCTTCAACTCCAAGCACTGTCTCCCGTTGTAAGTGATTATCGGGAACATCTCCTTGGGTATCACCTTGGAGAACGGGAGCATCCTCGTCCCCATTCCTCCCGCGGTTATGATCGCCTCGTATTCAGAGAAGCCGTTCGGATGATCAACTGCGGAACTGCGAGTGTCGGTCATTACTCGGACCTCACACGGTGGATCTTTGCGTGTCTGGCTTGCAGCAGAAATCGCTGTCAGTTTTCGATACCGAAATAGAACGATACATTATTATGTCAACCTACTGGCGAAAATGCGCCTTGATTTGCTTAAGCTCTTCCATTACATAAGCTGTTCGACTACATTCGATGACATATTGGAAGCATCAGGTCGGAGAACACTTCGGTGGAGGAATGGGCAGGGCCGAGGCAACGGAGCATGTGTGGGTTCACGAGAGGTTACGCGAACTTGGAACAGAGGATCGGACTCGCAAAGTGATCTCCCGAGAAGCACCTCGGCTGGGTCTACCTGCAGATGCGGTGGATCGAATCAGGGAATCATAGGCCGACAGGGCCAGGGTTCACCATATTGTCGTACCACCGTTTAACATTAGGATCTCTGAGAAACCCTTCCTTCCGGCTCAGTTCTCTAGGAGCCAAGGTTGTGGATCGCTACCAGAAGGACCAGTACGCATGAGTTTCACGTAAGAAGGTCATGGATTTGAACCAGTAATGGTACGGGACCGGTGGGATTTGAACCCACGATCTTCGGGTCTCCCCGTCATTTGTGGCGTCGGAGCCCGATGTCTTATCCTGGCTTTCCTCACCCGTACAATCCCGTGATCGCCGTGGTGATCTGGACTACGGTCCCATTGGCCGTGCTCGTTTCTAGTTCACGAGATAAAAAACCAATGGATGCAGAGCTAGAAGCTTCTGTTATGTTGGTTTCCAGGCTATTCCGCGTAGGTCTGTTGTTACGCCTGTCGCCAGAGTATTGAAAGATCCGCTGGAATAGGTAAGCATCGTCCCGCCGTTTCCGACAATTGTTGCGGTCGCGCCGGACCATGCCAGCGAAAAGAGCCCGTTGCTAGTTCCTGATGTGAGGACTGAAAGATTCGTTCCATCATAGCTCAACACGAGACCTCCCGCGTTGCCGACAAGCAGGGCTTGTGTCCCGGCACTGTTCCAGGCGACATATCTCACGATCGTCGTTGATGGATACAATCCACTGGTGTTCAATGCTGTCACGGTCGTTCCGTCCCATCGAAGGATTGAGCCGTTGGCTCCGGAGATTAGGGCGTATTGTCCACTGGGGTTCCATGCCACACCGTAGAGATCGTTCGTAGTGCCCGAGTTGAGGATTGCGACTGTTCCGCTCTGGTACGTGAACAGTGCACCGCCGTTTCCAACGAGTAATGCAGTGGCCCCGGAAGGATTCCAGCTGATTCCCTGAATCTGATGCGTGTTCGGGTCGGTGACACGTGTCAAGCTTGTCCCGTCGTATTTCAGAAGGTCACCGTCTGTGCCACCCATGAGTGCGTAAGAGCCGTCCGGATTCCACGCAACAGTGTTCAAATCGTTTCCAGACGACATCACACCACTCGTCGATATCTGTGTAAGCGTTGTACCGTCCCACTTGAGGAGAACGGCTGAGTCTCCGACAATAAGTGCATATGAGCCGTCGGGCTTCCAGGCGATCAATCTTAGAGCTGTCGTGACTGGTTGCCCGATCAATGTCATAGTCCCATTCTGATACTTGTACACCTGTCCACCGAACGAGGTCACAAGTGCATACGCGGGTGGATTGGAAGAGGTTCCATTGATGTGGAAGGTGACAGTTGTGGAATGGCTCAACGAACCACTTGTACCGTTAACGGTTACACTGTATGATCCTGTCGTTGCCCCGGTGCAGGAGAGGGTCGAGGTCACTGATCCACCACTCGTTGGAGTCACATTTGATGGGCTCAGACTACAGGTCAAGCCAGATGAGGGGGATATTGTAGCGGTTAAGGCGACTGCACTGTTGAACCCGTTCTGACTGCCCACAGTTATCATGGATGTACCGGCGACGCCAAGGTTTGTTGTGACTGAGCTAGGATTGGCGTTGATCGTAAAATCTGGCGCAGCACCGACATTGTACGTGACGATCGCATTGTGCGACAATGAACCACTAGTCCCTGTTACTGTTATCGTGAAAGAGCCCGATGCTGTCGGTGACGCGGAGCATGAGAGCGTGCTAGTCCCAGAGTTTCCTAGCGTGACGATAGTTGGTGAGAGCGTGCACGTCGTAGTGCCTGAGGTTCCGCCCGTCACTGCCGAGGTCAATGAAACGGGTCCTGTGAAACCGTTCAGGCCGGTCGCTGTGATCGTGGATGTTCCAGCTGCTCCTCCAGCGATGATACTTACGCTCGTTGGGCTGGCTGCAATTGTGAAGTCTTGGACGGTGAATGTGACTATGGCAGTGTGTGACAAGTTTCCACTCGTTCCTGTTACTGTTACTGTGTATGTTCCAGCTGAGCCAGAGCAGGAGAGCGAGGATGTAGCTGAACCACCAGAGGGTGTTGTGACACTCGTCGGGTTCAAGTTGCACGTCAAGCCTGTGGACGGCGACACTGACGCAGTCAATGATACGGCACCGTTGAATCCCTTCAAGCTAGATACGGTAATCGTCGAGGTGCCGGCAGTTCCTGCGTTGACCCTGACTGAGGTTGGACTTGTGCTGATCATAAAGTCGGGTGCGGCTCCAACATTGTATGTCACAGTCGCGGAGTGTGAGAGCGAACCGCTAGCACCTGTCACTTGAACCGTGTAGGTTCCGGCAGTATTGGAACCGAGGGATAGTGTCGATGTTGCGGACCCTCCACTTGCAATCGTTAGACTGGACGGAGATACCGTGGCGGAGACACTGTTAGACGATGGCGTAACTGTCAACGCAACCGTCCCAGTGAACTGTTCAATGCTCGATAGTGTCACGGTTGCACTCGCAGACGAGCCTGCTGCACTCGAGACAGTCGATGGATTGACGGATATTGAAAAGTCGCCGACATGAACAGTTACAAGGGTCGACCTTGTCAATGTCCCATTCGAGGCCGAAACCGTAACGGTGTAAGTGGCCGTAACGGACGAGACGAAGGTACAGATGGATGAGGCGGACGGAGTGGATGAGGAGAGAGTGATGCTTGATGGACTGCACGAGGCAGAGAGCCCGGAGGATGGATTGACTACAGTGGTTATAGTCAGCGTACCAGCGAATCCTGAAGATCCAGTTAGCGTAGCGGTTGTGCCTCCGGAAGTGCCCGAGTTGAAAGCAACACTGGACGGGCTGGCCATGATACCAAAATCTGGTGCCGGCTGAGAAGTCGTTACGGTGACGGTCAAGACGACCTTGTGAGTCAAACCACCACCAGCATTTCCTGCGACAGATACGGTGTACGTCCCGGTCTTGTCTGACTTGACCTTTAGAATTGACGATGCGCTGCTGTTTGTCGGGACCGAGACGCTTCCGTTGGTGAAAGAGAGGCTAATTCCTGAAGGAGACGATGTCGCTGATAGACTCACTGCCCCAGAGAATCCGTTCAAGCTTGTCACGGTGATCGTCGAAGAGGCGGAGCTCTTCACCGCAAAACTGAGGGAGGAGGGATTTGCAGAGATAGAAAAGTCTGAAACCTTGACATTGACAGTTGTGAATCCGATCAACGATCCACTCACCGCGGTCACATTGACTACGTAGTTCCCCCAAGTGCTAGACGAGACGGTCAAGGTTGAGCTGGCGGACCCACCCTTGGGAACATTGAAACTTGACGGGTTCAGCAAGGCAGTCAAACCTGACGAAGGTAAGACAGAAGCGGATAATGAGACGGTCCCAGCAAAACCATTCACGCTGTTGACAGTTATCTTTGAAGTTGCAGAGTGACCTGACGCAAAGCTGACACTTGCTGGACTAGCCGAAACCGTGAACGATGGGTTGGGCGGCGGGGAACTGCCTGTTATTGTGAAACTATCCTTGTATGTTTGTCCACCCGTATTGACGAACGTGCTCAGAAGAGAAGAACTTGTGATGGTGAACAATGAGTAACCAAGTGGGGTCCCAGTTGAACAGCAGTACGCTGCGAAATATCCGGTGTTCGGCTTCGATACGGTCTTCCCACCTCCCTCTCCACCCGTCCCGTCAATCACATAGACAGTGCCGGCTCCCTTGGTCAGAGACGAGCCTGGATTGGCGACGCATGATGAAACATAGGTTCCATCCGTTGCGCAGGTCAACTGTTTGCTCCTCTGATACGTGTGGTCGTGCCCCTGAAGGATCAGGTCCACCCGTTTGTTCATCAGCATCGTAAGAAACGACATGGGCACCTCGCAGCCCTGTGAACCGGTGCCGATACAGATCTTGTGCATGACAACAATTACCCATGGAATTGCGTTGCTTCGAGCATTGTCGACTGCATTCGCGACCCAGTTGTAATTGGCAGTCCCACTTGCATACGAGAGTGAGCTGCTGCTCGTGGTTCCGTTCCATATTGCAGGGTCGACCATTATGAAGCGTGCCAGTGGATTGGTTGATGGATAATCGAAATAATATCGGAACCCGTACGTGCCGGTCTCGGCACCGAGTGTGAACGGGCAGTCAAGGACGAACTTGTTGATGCTTCCTCCGCCATCGGTAGAATTTGTCTCCCATGTCTCATGGTTCCCAACTATCAACTCAACATTGGGAATAGATGTTTTGAACTGGTTGCACCACGTTTTTTCGTTCACAGTGCTGGTGGGTTGAGTGTAGAGAAGATCTCCGACCCCTAACGCGAAGCTTGCTCCCGAAGATCCCATGGACGACATCACCGTCTTCGCGGCCGAGCTGAACCCGTAATCGCCGGCTGATGCGAATGAGAATTGTGTGACTGCTGCTGCAACCGGATTTATTGGAAGGATCCCGAAGACTTGATCAAGCGTGAAGACAAGCAGGACGATAACCATAATCTTCCTTGATGATTTCATGCTCTGACCCAACCCAACCGAACCCAGAATCTGTGGGCAGTATGCTAGTAACTTAGGCTTAATGGTTGTGGTTGTAGTGTTAGTGATTATAAAGGCTGAAAATTGTATCCAATCCTATCCAGTCCAGGTGAATCTACGGTCGACCTTTTGAAAAGCGGCGTTTGACGCAGAAACACTGACAGAGGAAAGGCAATGTTCCTTAATGCGTTTGCCTGAGACTTCTCGGGTACACTTACTCTCATCGGATTCTTGTTGAACCCTAAGCTGGCTTCCAGGCTATTCCCCTGAACGATGACGACAATCCAGTCGGCACCATCTTTAGAACGCCTGCAGAGTAACTCAGCATTGTTCCGCTGTTTCCGACTATGGTGGCAGTGTCGCCTGACCAGCTTACTGAGTAGAGGCCGTTAGAAGTCAGGGACGGCAAGCTGGAGAGAGTTGATCCGTCATATGTTAGCACGACGCCAGATGCGCTTCCGACAAGGATTGCAAGGTTGCCAGTAGGGTTCCATGCGATGAATCTGATAGTTGCAGAAGAAGTGTATAGTCCGCTGGTGTTGAACGCGACTGTGCTAGTTCCATTGTATTTGAGAATGGAGCCGCTTGATCCCCCGATCAACGCGTACTGACCGTTTGGATTCCAGGCAACGCTGTAAAGATTGTTTGTTGTTCCAGAAGCTAGGACTGTAATGACGCCGTTCTGGTAACTGAGGAACGTTCCAGTATTACCGACCAATAATGCGATCGTGCCGCTTGGGTTCCAGGCTATCCCTTGAATCTGGCCACTGCTAGGGTCTGCGATAGATGCGGTGGATACCCCATCATACCTGAAGACCGCGCCGCCAGAGCCTCCGACAAGAGCATACGATCCGTCAGGACTCCAAACCACCGTGTTCAGATCGGTTCCAGAAGAGATGCCAGTAACGATCTGGGTGAGCTGCGATCCGTCCCATTTCATCAATACTCCAGAGTCTCCGGCTATGAGGGCGTAAGACCCATCTGGCTTCCACGCGATCTGACGCAATGCGCTCGTGAC
>WNEW01000647.1_pt1 | contig 16707 bp, 16 predicted proteins | sample 5399891 | NCBI WGS metagenome assembly WNEW01 (sample SAMN13153336, study PRJNA577476) | soil metagenome | isolation source: 40 cm grassland meadow soil pre-rain plot 5 | place: USA:California | collected 2015-09-08 | reverse complement strand
GGCGGCCGCGACGTCTCGGCTGGTGTCGCGCTGGAACGTCGGCGACATCACGATCTCCTCGATGACGGTGCGCTGGGGCATGGTGCAGACGAGCAGGATCGCGCGCGCGACGTCGTCGGCCTGCATCATCGTGGCGCGCGCCTTCGCGTCGGGGACGAGCGGACGCTTGTCGAGGATCGGCGTGTCCACCTCGGCCGGCAGGATGGTGGTCGCGCGGATGCCCTTGTTGCGCAGCTCGGTGTGCAGGGCCTGCATCATCGCGCGGGCGCCGGCCTTGGCCACGCCGTAGGCGACGCCGGAGAAGCCGCCCGGCCGCAGCGCCGCCATCGACGCGACGGTCACGACGGTGCCGGCGCCGCGCTCGAGCATCGAGGGCAGCACGCTCTGCGTGAGCGCGTAGACGCCGGTGGTATTCACGCCGAGCACCGAGTCCCATTCGTCCTGGCCGATCCAGCGGATGCTGCGCGCGTGGCTCGACTGCCCCGCGTTGTTGATCAGGATGTCGACGCCGCCGAGCGTCTTCAGCGCCCACGCGCCCAGCTCGCGGGCCTCGTGCGGCTTGGTCAGGTCGCACGTCTTGGCGACGGCGGTGCCCTTCTCGCGCTCGATCTCGGCGAGCACCTCCTCGAGCGGCGCCTTGCGGCGGCCCGCGACGGCGACGCGCGCGCCCTCGGCGGCCAGCAGGAGCGCGGTGGCGCGGCCGATGCCGGTGCCGGCGCCGGTGACGAGGGCGATCTTGCCTTCGAGTGTCTTCATGGTCTCCTCGCGCGAGCGGACTAGGGGCGTGGCAGCCGCGAGGCCTCGGCGCACGTGCGCTCGACCTCGTCGATGCTCTTGGGCGTGCCGGCGGTGAGGATCTCGCGGCCGGCGGCGGTGATGAGCACGTCGTCCTCGATGCGCACGCCGATGCCGCGGAACTCCTTCGGCACCGGGTGGGTGACCTTGGGCGCCTTGGCCTTCTCGTCTTCCTCGAGCTTCTTGGCGGCGGCGATACCCAGGCGATAGCGGCGCTCCCACTGCTCGTCCTCGCTGTACTCGCGCAGCGAGTAGGTCACGGTCTCGCGCTCGGGGTCGATGTACAGGCCGGGCTCGACCGTGAAGACCATGCCGGGCTCGAGCGCGCGCGACGCGCCGTGGATGCGATAGTCGCCGACGTCGTGCACGTCCATGCCGAGCCAGTGTCCGGTGCCGTGCATGTAGAACTCGCGATAGTGGTGCATCGCGAGCGAGTCGGCGACGCCGCGCGGCAGCAGCTTCAGATCGACCAGGCCTTCGGTCAGCACGCGGCGGGCCGCGTCGTGGACCGTCTCGTACTTCACGCCGGGCCTCGCCGCCTCGATCCCCGCCAGCTGGGCGCGCAGCACGATCTCGTAGATCGCGCGCTGCGGAGGGGAAAAACGGCCGCTCACCGCGAAGGTGCGCGTGATGTCGGCGGCCATGTACCCGTACTCGCAGCCGGCGTCGATCAGCAGCAGGTCGCCGGCCTCGATGCGTCGCGTGTTCTCGACGTAGTGCAGGATGCAGGCGTTCGCGCCCGAGGCGACGATGGACGGGTACGCGTTGCGCGACGAGCCGCTGACACGGAAGACGTACTCGAGCGCCGCCTGCACCTCGTACTCGTGCATGCCGGGCTTCGCGTAGCGCATCGCCTCGGCGTGGCCGTCTCGGCTGATCGCGCACGCGCGGCGCAGCCGCACCAGCTCGGCGTCGGTCTTACGCAAACGAAGGTCGTGCAGCAGCGGTCCGGGATCCTCGATCCGCACCGGCGTCGGGAATCCGCGCGATCGTGCCGCGCGCAGCTCGGCGACGAGGCGGATGATGCGCGTGTCGAAGGCGGCGTTGCCCAGCCGGTAATAGAGGACGGGGCGGTCGACCGCGTACTCGCGCAGCTTGGCGTCGAGCTGGTCGATCGTGTAGGCGGCGTCGGCGCCGTAGGTCGCGATCGCGCCCTCCGTGCCCGCGCGCCGCCCGTTCCAGATCTCCATCTCGCGGTCGCGCGGCCGCACGAACAGCACGAAGCGCTCCTTCGCGTGCGCCGGGTTGATGACGGCCACGGCCTCGGGCTCGGCGAAGCCGGTCAGGAAGAAGAAGTTGCTCGCCTGCCGGAACTCGTAGTGCACGTCGCCGTTGCGCAGGCTCTCGACGCCGCCCGGCACGACGGCGAGGCCGTCGCCGAGCGCGGCGGCGAAGCGCTGGCGGCGCTCGAAGAAGGGCGCGAGGTCGGGACTCATGCTCCCTTGATACCATACCCGACGTCGGATGACCCGCCTCAGCGTGCTCGATCAATCGCCCGTCCGGAGCGGCGCCGCCCCCGCCGACGCGATCCGCGAAACGCTGGCGCTCGCGCGCCGCTGCGACGAGCTCGGCTACACGCGCTACTGGCTGGCCGAGCACCATTCCACGCCGGCGCTCGCCGGCTCGGCGCCCGAGGTGCTGATCGGCCAGGTGGCGGCGGTGACGTCGGGCATTCGCGTCGGCTCGGGCGGCGTCATGCTCCAGCACTACAGCGCGCTGAAAGTGGCCGAGGCGTTCCGCGTGCTGGAGACGCTCTATCCCGGTCGCATCGACCTCGGCATCGGGCGCGCGCCCGGCAGCGACCAGCTCACCGCGCGGGCGCTGGGCGGCAGCGGCGCGCCGGAGTTCTTCCCGCAGCAGGTGCAGGACCTGCTCGCGTTCGTGCACGGCGAGCTGCCGCCGGAGCATCCCTACGCGAAGGTGCGCGCGATGCCGACCGGACCCACGGCGCCCGAGCTCTGGCTGCTGGGCTCGAGCGACCAGTCGGCGGCGATCGCCGCGCACTTCGGCGCCGCGTTCTCGTTCGCGCACTTCATCAACGCCGACGGGGGTGCGGAGATCACGCGCGCCTACGCGCGCGAGTTCAAGCCCTCGGCGTGGCTCGCGACGCCGCACGCCAGCGTCGCCGTCTTCGTCGTGTGCGCCGAGACGCACGACGAGGCCGAGCGGCTGGCGAAGAGCCGCGATCTCTTCGTCGCGCGGCTCTACACGGGCCGCGGCGGGCGCTATCCGACGGTGGCCGAGGCGGAGGCGCACGAGTACACGCCCTGGGAGCGCCAGATCGTCGAGCAGGCGCGCGGCCGCCGCGTGGCGGGCACGCCGGCCGAGTGCCGCGAGCGGCTCGAGGCGCTGGCGCACGACTACGGCGTCGACGAGATCGTGGTGGTGACGATCACCGAGACGGCCGAGACGCGGCGGCGATCCTACGAGCTGCTCGCCGGGGTCTTCGGCCTGCCGCCCCGATGAGCCGCGCGGTCCCCGAGTTTCGCGAGCCCGGCGGCGTCGAGCGCCTCTTCAACAAGCTCTTCGGCGTGCTCGTCGGCCTCGGCCTGGCTCCGCGCTACAACTACCTGCTGCAGGTGCACGGCCGCAGGACCGGCCGCGTCTATTCGACGCCCGTCAACGTCCTCGAGCTCAGAGGCAAGCGATTCCTCGTCGCCCCGCGGGGACGCACGCAGTGGGTGCGCAACGCCGAGGCCACGGGCGACATCGTTCTCAAGCGAGGCTCGAGCCGCCGGCGCTTCCGCCTGCGTCCCGTGGCGGGCGACGAGAAGCTCGACGTCCTGAAGGCCTACCTCGACCACTACAAGCTCGCCGTCCAGCGATACTTTCCGGTGCGCGCCGGGTCCGAGGCGCGCGCGTTCCGCGAGGTGGCCGACCGGTATCCGGTGTTCGAACTGCTCGATGCCCCCGCGTGAAGTCCTGCCGGCGCTGCTCGCGCAACGCCGGCACCAGATCCGCGCGGGGCGCGCGCGGCGGATCGCGGTCCTGCTCGTCACACTCGTGGGCGTCGGCCTGTCGGGGCTCGGTCTCCACGCGTCGGCGGCGCTCTGGGGCGAAGGCCTTCGGCCCTCGACGCTCAGTCTGAGCGTGCTGGCGTACGGGCTGCTCGCGTTCGGCGGCGTGCTCGTCGCGGCGCTCGTCTGGCCGTTCGGGGCACGCTGCCGGGTCGTCCCGTACTTCGTGCGCGCGATGGGGCCGTATCCCGGCGCAACGTCGGCGGCGTTCTCGTGCGGTCACGAGCTCTATCGGCAGAGCGCGCCGCTCGACCGGCTCGCCGCCGCCCTCGGCGTGACTCCGTTGTCGGCGTACGGCTTCGGCGACGACCTCTACGGACAGCCGGTGCGATGGTCGCCGGCGTCCGAAGGTCTCCGGACGATCGCGGTGCTCTACGCCGCCCCGTCGCTGGGCGTCGGCGTCGTCGCCGATCTCGACGCGCTCGCCTCCGTGTTGCGCATCGCCGCGGACAGCGGCGTCGACTTCGCTCTTGTCCTGCGCGTCGGCGGTGGTGACGTGCAGTCTGCCGCCGTGTTCGAGCCGCGCGCGCGGGTCGGGCGATTCTGGTGACGCCGACAAGCGTCCCTGCGCCGCGACTCGCGGCGGCGACGCCTAGACGCGGCGCACGTCCGGGCGACCGAAGAGCCCGTACGGGCGCACGAACAGCGCCGCCAGCAGCACGAGATACGACGCGATCATGCTGAAGCCGCCGCCGAGCAGCGGATCGAGGTAGCCGGCGGCGAGACTCTCCAGCACGCCCACGGTGAGCGCGCCGACGATCGAGCCCGCGATGCTGTCGAGCCCGCCGATGATGACGATGGGAAACACCCTCAGCCCGACGAGGATGATGCCGAGCCCGCCGCCGGCCACGACGGTCCACAGCGTGCCGGCGAGCACGGACACGATGCCGGCCAGCGCCCACGTGATCGCGAAATGGCGATGGAGGTCGATGCCGGCGGACATCGCGGCCTGCTGATCGTCGGCGATCGCGCGCAGCGCGACGCCGGTGCGGCTGCCGTGCAAGAGGCACGCGACGAGCGCCGTGCACGCGGCCGCGACGACGGCGGCCGCGAGCTTGTCGGCCGCCACGGCCACGCCCGCGATCACGAGCGGGTCGGCCAGCCCGGGCACCGAGATCCGGGTGGGAACGTCGGCGAAGGCCAGGGCCGACGCGCCGCGAACGAGCGCGCCCAGTCCCAGCGTCACCATGATCACGGAGATCAGCGGCTGGCCGACGAGGCGCCGCAGCACGACGCCGTTGAAGGCGACGCCGACGGCGGCCATGCCGGCGCAGCCGGCGACGAGCGCGCCGGGCAGGCCGAGGCCGAGCGCGTGCAGGCCGAAGGTCACGAACCGCGCGGCGAGCATGACCCACTCGCCGACCGCGAAGTTGAGCATGCGCGAGGCGCGGTACACGATGACGAAGGAGAGCGCGAGCAGCGCGTAGAGCGCGCCGGCCAGCGCGCCGTCCACGACGAGCGCCGCGAAGTACGTCATCGCGGCCGGTATAATGTCTCCACCGCTGCACCACCACAAGGAGACTTTCATGGCAGACGCCGTCATCGTCTCGACCGCCCGCACGCCGATCGGCAGGGCGTACCGCGGCGCCTTCAACAACACGCACGGCGCCGCCATGGCCGGCCACGTCATCGCGAACGCGGTCAAGCGGGCGCGCCTCGAGCCCGGCGAGGTCGAGGACGTCGTCCTGGGCTGCGCGTTGCCCGAGGGCGCAACCGGCCAGAACATCGCGCGCCAGGCCGCGCTGCGCGCCGGCCTGCCGGTGACGACGGCGGGCACGACCGTCAACCGCTTCTGCTCGTCGGGCCTGCAGGCCATCGCGATCGCCGCCCAGCGCGTGATCGTGGACAAGGTCCCGATCATGGTCGCCGGGGGTCTCGAGTCCATCAGCCTCGTCCAGACCGAGCACATGAACCTGCACCGTCTGCGCGACGAGTGGCTGGAAGAGTACAAGCCCGAGATCTACATGACGATGATCGAGACGGCGGAGGTCGTGTCCAAGCGCTACTACATCACGCGCGAGAAGCAGGACGAGTACGCGCTGGCCAGCCAGCAGCGCACGGCCGCCGGGCAGAAGGCCGGCCGCTTCGACGCCGAGATCGTGCCGATGCCGACCAAGAAGGTCGTCGTCGACAAGGCGAGCGGCGAGACGCGCATCGAGGACACGCTGCTGCGGCAGGACGAGGGCAACCGGCCCGATACCACGCTCGAGGGCCTGGCCGCGCTCAAGCCGGTCACCGGCGAAAAGGGCCACATCACCGCGGGCAACGCCAGCCAGCTCTCCGACGGCGCCTCCGCGTGCGTCGTGATGGACGCGAAGCTCGCGGAGCGGCGCGGTCTGCATCCGCTCGGCATCTTCCGCGGCCTCGCCGTCGCCGCCTGCGAGCCCGACGAGATGGGCATCGGCCCCGTGTTGGCGGTGCCGCGCCTGCTCGAGCGCACCGGCATGCGGATGGACCAGATCGATCTCTGGGAGCTGAACGAGGCGTTCGCCGTGCAGGTCATCTACTGCCGCGACAAGCTCGGCATCCCGATGGAGAAGCTCAACGTCGACGGCGGCGCGATCTCCATCGGCCATCCGTACGGCATGAGCGGCGCGCGCATGGTCGGCCACGCGCTGATCGAGGGCAAGCGCCGCGGCGCCCGTTACGTCGTCTGCACCATGTGCATCGGCGGCGGCATGGGCGCGGCCGGCCTGTTCGAGATTGGCTGAAGAACGTGGGGGGCCCCGACATGGACCCCCACACCCCCCCAACGCTCGCAAGCGTCCCGGGAAACCCGGGACGCTGCTCGTTCCAAGCCCCTGAGGGCTACTTCTTCGTCGTGCCGCTCTGGGTGGTGTTCGGGCTGGCCGACGGTGAGGAGGACGATCGGTCCCGTTCCGCGGACGCGCTGCGCTCATAGCGCGGCGCGGCCTCGAGCTTGGCTTCGTTCATCTTCGCCACCGGCTTCTTGCCGTCCGTCGTCAGCGCGACCTTGAGATCGTTCCAGGGCACGACCACTTTCTTCTCGCCGACACCGAGCACGCCGCCGACGCCGACGACGACCTGGCTCACCTTGCCGGTCTTCGGATCGATCAATAAGTTCTCCACGGTCCCGATGTCCTTGTCGAGGTCGTTCTTGATCCGCATCCCGATGATGTCGCGGGCCTCGACCGGGTTCTGATCGTTCTTCCACGCGGGCCCCGCGTCCTTGCCGGTGGTGGAGCTGCGCGAGGTGTCGGACGGTTTGCTGTCGCGCGCGCCGGGCGTCGTCGACGTCTGCGCCGACGCCGCGAGCGGCCGATCACGAGCGCGGGCAGGAGCATGCTCACGAGTAACTTCTTCATTGGCTGGCCTCCTTGGGAGAGCCTCCGTGGCCCAGAGGCAAGCAACACGGGTGCCGCTAGAGGCCGCGCGACTCCACCAGCCGCCAGCCGGCCTCCGCCAGCGGCCGTGCGCGCTCGCCCCGCTCGCGCGCGTTGGGGTCGTTCGCGGTGCCGGCGATGACGCGGCCCATGATGCCCTGTGCGATGGCGGCCAGGCGGAACTCGGCGAACGCGATGTAGAAGTCCCAGTGCTCGATGCCGGCCCGATTGGTACGGCGGCAGTACGCGGCCAGGTACTCGGCCTCGGTGGGAATGCCGAGCTCGCCCAGCGGCGCGTCGCGCAGGCCCTCCCACTCGTTGCCGAGGTGGTAGGGCATGCAGTTGTAGGCGAGGTCGGCCATGGGGTGGCCGAGGGTGGAGAGCTCCCAGTCGAGCACGGCAACGACGCGCGGCTCGCTCGGATGGATGATCATGTTGCCCGGCCGGTAGTCGCCGTGCACGAGCGTCGTGTCCGCACTCGCCGGGATGTTCTTCGGCAGCCACTCCATGAGCCGCTCCATCGCCTCGATCTTCTCGGTCTCGGACGCGCGGTACTGCTGGCTCCAGCGATGGATCTGCCGGGCGTAGTAATCGCCGGGGCGGCCGAAGTCGGCGAGCCCGACCGCCTTCCAGTCCACGCGATGCAGCCGCGCGAGCACGTCGTTCATCGAGTCGTAGATCGCGCGGCGATCGGCGGGCGTGGCCCCCGCGAGGTTGGCGTCGCGGAAGATGCGGCCGTGCACGCAATCCATCACGTAGAAGATGGTGCCGATGACGGCGTCGTCCTCGACCATCAGATACGGCTTCGGCACCGGCACCGTCGTGTGCGTGGCCAGCGCGGCCAGCACGCGGTACTCCCGGTCGACGGCGTGCGCGGAGGGCAGGAGCTTGCCCGGCGGCTTGCGGCGCAGGACGTACTCGCGGCCGCCCGCGATCAGATAATAGGTCGGGTTCGACTGGCCGCCGCGGAACTGGCGAACGCTCAGCGGCCCGCGAAATCCCTCGATGTGCTGCGCGAGATAGCGCTCGAGCGCGCCGACGTCGAATCGGTGGACGTCGCGGACTTCGGCGGTGCCCTCGATCATCGGGCGTCGAGGATACCATCGCGTGACCCGGGGTATACTCCGGCACCGTGAGTCCACTCGACGGCTCCGAGCTCGCCGGTCGCGTCGCCATCGTCACCGGCGGCGGCCAGGGCATCGGACGCGCCACCGCGCTGGAGCTGGCGCGTCTGGGGGCCGACGTCGTGGTGGCCGAGCTGAACGCCGAGGGTGCCGAGCGCACCGCCAAGGAGGTGCGCGGGCTCGGCCGCAAGGCGCTCGCGCTGCCGACCGACGTCACGCGGCGCGCCGACCTCGCCGCCATGGTCGACCGGACGCGCGCCGAGCTCGGCCGCATCGACGTGCTCGTCAACAACGCCGGGATCTATCGCGCCGCCGCGCCGCTCGACGTCACCGAGGAGCACTGGGACGCGATCATGACGATCAACGCCAGGGCGGTGTTCTTCGCCAGCCTGGCCGTGCTGCCGACGATGATCGCGCAGAAGCGCGGCAGCATCGTCAACCTCGCCTCGATGGCCGGCAAGATCGGCAGCAAGACCAATCTGCCCTACAACGCCAGCAAGGCGGCGGTGGTCAGCCTGACCAAGAGCCTTGCCCTCGCCCATGCCGCCGACGGCGTGCGCGTGAACTGCGTCTGCCCCGGCTTCGTCGAGACCGACATGTGGACGAAGGTGGCGCGCGAGCAGGGCGCGCTGCTCGGCATGTCGGCCGAGGAGTTCACGCGAGCGCGCCAGAAGACGGTGCCGCTCGGGCGCATGGAGCGGCCGGAGGACGTCGCGGCCGTCATCGGCTTCCTCGCCTCCGATCGCGCGGGCTACATGACGGGTCAGGCCCTCAGCGTGGACGGCGGCCTCGTCATGCACGGCTGAGGCCGCGCGTGCACGACCTGGTGATCGACAACGCCTCGGTGATCGACGGCCTCGGCGGCGCACCACGCGCGGGCGGCGTGGCGGTGGCCGGCGGCCGCATCGTCGCCGTGGGCGCCGACCTCGGCGCCGCGCGAGAGCGCGTCGACGCGCGCGGCCTGACGCTGGCGCCCGGCATCGTCGACCTGCACACGCACTACGACGCGCAGCTCACGTGGGACTCGTTCGCGACGCCCTCGACCGCCCTCGGCGTGACCACCGTCGTCATCGGCAACTGCGGCTTCACCATCGCGCCCTGCCGGCCGGCCGACCGCGACCTCACGCTGCGCGCGCTCACGCACGTCGAGGGCATGTCGCTCGAGGCGCTGCGCGCCGGTGTGCGCTGGGACTTCGAGACCTATCCGGAATACCTCGACGCGATGGAGCAGCGCGGGGTCGTGCCCAACGTCGGCGCCTTCGTCGGCCATTCGTCGGTACGGACCTTCGTCCTCGGCGCCGACGCCACGAAGCGCGCGGCCACCGACGCCGAGATCGCCCGGATGCGCCGGATCGTGCTGGAGGCGATGCGCGCGGGCGCCATCGGCTTCGCCACCTCGACGCTCGAGCAGCACAACGGCGAGAACGGCATTCCGATGCCGTCGCGGCTGGCGGACGCGCGCGAGCTGCTGGCGCTCACCGGCGCCCTGGGCGAGGCCGGGCGCGGCGTGTTCATGCTCACCAAGGGCAGCACGACGACCGTGCCGTGGCTGGAGGAAGTGGCCGCGACGAGCGGGCGGCCCGTGATGATCGCCGCGATGTTCGTCGATCCCGGCGATCCCGCCCGCGTGTTTCGCGAGGTGGCGGAGATCGAGGCGGCGCGCACGCGCGGGCGCGAGCTGTGGGCGCAGGTCGGCTGCTTCCCGCTCGGCATGGAGTTCACGCTGCGCCACCCGTATCCGCTCGAGGCGTTCCTGGCGTGGCGCCCGGCGATCGAGGCGACCGACGAACCGGCCTACCGTCGCGTGCTCGCCGATCCGTCGTTCCGCAAGCGGCTGAAGGACGAGGCGGCCATTCCCGGCGTACCGAACCGATTCTCGAACAAGACGTGGCCGCATCTGACGATCATGTCGGTCGAGCGCGCCGAGCATCGCGCGCTGGTCGGCCGGACGATCGGCGCGCTCGCGGCTGCAGCCGGACGCGATCCCTTCGACGTCTTCCTCGACTTCGGCCTCGACGGCGAGCTGGACGCGATGTTCGACTGCCGGCTCTTCAACACCGACGAGGACGAGGTGCGGCGGCTCCTGCGGCATCCGTACGCCGCCGTCGCGCTCTCCGACGCCGGCGCGCACCTCTCGTTTCTCTGCGACGCGGGCTTCGGCCTGCACCTGTTCGGCCACTGGGTGCGCGAGCGCGGCGACCTCACGCTGCCGGAGGCCGTCAAACGCGTCACGAGCGACGTCGCGGCGGCGTACCGCATCGCGGATCGCGGCCATCTCACGCCCGGCGCGTGGGCCGACCTCTTGCTGTTCGACCCCGCCACGGTGGCGCGCGGCGGCAAGCGCCGCGTGCACGATCTACCGACGGGCGCCGAGCGGCTCGACACGCCGGCGGTCGGCGTGCACGGCGTGTGGGTCAACGGGGTTCGCACCGTCGACGAGCGCGGGGTCATCGCGGACTGCGGGCGTCCCGGCCGCGTGCTGCGTGACTTTTCCGCCTGAGCAGCTCGGTTTGCAATGTCGGTGGCGCTCGGTTTGCAATGGTCGAACGGCGATCATGCGGATCGCCCAGGTCGCGCCGCTCTATGAGCCCGTGCCCCCGCGTCTCTATGGCGGTACCGAGCGCATCGTGTCCTACGTCACGGAGGAGCTCGTGCGGCGCGGTCATGAGGTCACGCTGTTCGCGAGCGGCGACTCGCAGACCGCCGCGCGGCTGGTCGCGGTGACGGAGCGCGCGGTGCGCCTGGACGCGTCCAGCCGTGAGGTGCTGGCCGCCGACTTCAGCCGGCAGCTCGGGCGCGTCTTCCGCGACGCGGAGCGATTCGACGTCATCCACTGCCACGTCGACTACCTCGCCTATCCGTTCTCCGGCCTCGTACGGGCGCCGACGCTGCACACGCTGCACGGGCGGCTCGACCTGCCGTACCTCGCCCCCGTGTTCCGCGACTTCCCCGACGTGCCGCTCGTCTCGATCAGCAACGCGCAGCGCGCGCCGCTCGCCTCGTTCGATCTGAACTGGGCGGGCACCGTGTACCACGGCATGCCGTTCGACCGGTCGTCGTTCGTCGCCCAGCCCGGCGAGTATCTCGCCTTTCTCGGCCGGCTCTCGCGCGAGAAGCAGCCCGAGGTCGCCATCGAGGTGGCCAGGCGCGTCGGGATGCCGCTGCGCATCGCGGCCAAGATCGACGCGAACGATCGCGAGTTCGTCGACCGCGTGGTCAGGCCGCTCCTCGACGACCCGCTCGTGGAATTCATCGGCGAGGTCGAGGACGACGACAAGGCGGCGTTTCTCGGCGGCGCCCGCGCCCTGCTGTTCCCCATCGACTGGCCGGAGCCGTTCGGCCTCGTGATGATCGAGGCGATGGCGTGCGGCACGCCGGTGATCGCGCGGCCGTGCGGGTCCGTGCCCGAGATCGTCGCCGACGGCCGCACCGGATTCATCGCCGACACCGTGGACGAGCTGGTCGAGGCGGTGAAGCGCATCGACACGATCGACCGCGCCGAGTGCCGGCGTCACGTCGAGCGACGATTCAGCGTGCCGCGGATGGTGGACGACTACGAAGCCCTCTACCGTCGCGCGGTGTCCGCGCGGCAGGCGGCATGAACGACCGGCCACCCAACGACCGGCTACCCAGCGACGACGTCCTCATCGGCGAGCACTACTACATCCTCGCCTCCAGCGTCGCCGCCGACCTGCCCAAGCTCGTCCTCAAGCACGACGACGCGTTCCTGGTCGCCGACCGGCGCGGCGACTTTCCCAACGTGCCCGGCGAGTTCGGCTTCTACGTCGGCGACACGCGCTTCCTGTCGCTCCTCGAGCTGCGGCTGCACGGCCTGCGCGGCATCGCGCTGAACGCCGGCGTCTCCGACGACGCGCTGGAGGCGGCCATCGACCTGACCAACCCGGACATGCCGCTCCGCCCGCACGTGGTGCTGCCCGGGCGCGCGATGCGGCTGGCGCGCCGGCTGACGATCTATGGCCCACAGCTCTATCACTGGCTGGCCGTGGAGTCGTTCGTGCACGAGCGCCACGACCTCGCGCTGACGCTGTCGTTCGCCGCCGACTTCGTCGACGTCTTCGAGGTCCGCGGTCACCCGCGCCCGCAGCGCGGCCGGATGCTGCCGCGCGAGGGCGACGCGCGCGTGGTGCGCCTGGGCTATCGCGGCCTCGACGGCCTCCTGCGCACCTCCACGCTCGTGTTCGACCCCACGCCCGATCGCCTCGACGCCACCGGCGCCGACTATCGGCTGCCGCTGGCGCCGGGTGACCGCTTCGAGCTGTCCCTGGTCGTCACCGCCAACGTCGAGCCGGCGGCCGCCCCGCGCACGCTCACCTTCTTCGACGCGGCCAAGCGGCGGCGCACGCCCGTCGAGCGCCTGGCGCAGGAAGCGACGCGCGTGCGCACCAACCACGACCTCTTCGACCACTGGCTGCAACGCTCGCGGCACGACCTGCACCTGCTGCTCACCGAGACGCCCGACGGCTTCGTGCCGTACGCCGGCATCCCCTGGTACGTCGCGCCGTTCGGCCGCGACTCGCTCATCACCGCCTCGCAGCTGCTGCCGTTCGAGCCGGAGATCGCGCGCGGCACCCTGCGCTATCTCGCCCGCCTGCAGGGCAACGTCGACGACGCGTTCACGGACCAGGAGCCCGGCAAGATCCTGCACGAGTACCGCCGCGGTGAGATGGCCACCTGCCGCGAGATCCCCTTCATCCCGTACTACGGCAGCGTGGACGCCACGCCGCTGTTCGTGATGCTCGCCTCGGACTACCTGCGATGGACGAACGACGCGGACTTCGCGCGGGAGATGTGGCCGGCCGTCGAGCGCGCCCTGGAGTGGATGTGGGCGATGGGCGAGGCGCAGGGCCGCGGCTTCCTCGCCTACGCGCGCCGCTCGCCCCTCGGCCTGCCGAACCAGGGCTGGAAGGACTCGCACGACTCGGTGATGCACGCCGACGGGCGGCTGGCCGAGCCGCCGATCGCGCTCGCCGAGGTGCAGGGCTATCAGTACGCCGCGCTCCTCGGCGCCGCATCCATGGCGGAGGCGCTCGGCCGCGAGACGGAGGCGCCGGCGCTGCGCGCGCGCGCGCGCCGGCTGCAGGAACGCTTCGAAGCGGATTTCTGGCTGCCGGACGAGGCGTTCTACGCACTCGCCCTCGACCGCGACGGCGCGCCCTGCCGCGTGATCTCCTCCAACCCCGGCCACCTGCTGTGGACGCGCATCGTCAGCGACTCGCGCGCGCAGATCGTCGCGCGGCGGCTGCTGCAGGACGACATGTTCACGGGCTGGGGGCTGCGCACGCTGTCGAGCCGCGAGCGGCAGTACAACCCGATGAGCTATCACAACGGCTCGGTGTGGCCGCACGACACGGCGCTGGCCGCCGTCGGCATGCGCCACTACGGCATGACCTCGCAGTTCCTCACGCTCGCCACCGGCCTCTTCGAGTCCGTCCTGCAGTTCGACGACATGCGGATGCCCGAGCTGTTCTGCGGCTTCCCCCGCGTGGCCGGCTACGCGCCGACGCGCTACCCGGTCGCGTGCTCGCCGCAGGCCTGGGCCACCGGCGTCGTGTTCCAGCTGGTCGACGCCATGCTCGGACTACGTCCGGAAGCGGCCGACAACCAGATCACGCTGTCGCGGCCGACCCTGCCGGGCTGGCTGACCTGGCTCGAGGTACGCGGCCTGCGCGTCAGCAAATCGCGCCTGGGCGTGCGCGTGTCCCAGGGCTCCGACGGCGCCGCCGTGGAGCTGCTCGCGCGCGACGGCGACGCCGAGCTCGTCGTCCGTCGGTAGCTCAGCCGCCGACGTTCAGGAAGAAGCCGCAGACGAGCGCGACGATGAGCGCGGCGCAGATCGTGGCGTATTCGCGCTCGCCGGCCCGCGCGAACGCGATCAGCGCGGCGAGGAGCGCGGCGCCCGGCGTGACGAGCAGCACGAGGATGCCCGCGGTGATGATGGCGACCGGGTCTGGCGGCCGGTGACGAAGCGCTCGGGCGACCTGGGGCAGCGAGACGAAGACGTCCACCGAGCGCCCCGCTTCGCGATTCTCGATGACGTGCGCGATGTCGAGCGGGTGGGCCGTTCGCATGGCGCGGACCTCGAGCGCCACGAGCCCCACCAGCATGAGGGCCACCGCGACCGACCCGCCGAGCAGCAGGACGCGCGAGACCGCCCGCTCCACGCCGGTCAGCCGAGCACCCCGAGGCCCCGCAGCAGCATGGACAGGGCGAGATAGAGCACGATTGGCAGGAACAGCTTCCGCACGGTCGCGTTCCGCAGGCGGCCGATGAGCCGCGTGCCGGCGTAGGATCCCACCAGCACGCCGAGCGCGACCGGGGTGGCGATCACCGGGTGGATGTCCCCACGGCTGAAGTACACGCCGGCGCTGGCCGCGGCGGTGAGACCGATCATGAAGTTGCTCGTCGCGGTCGAGACCTTCATGGGCAGCCGCATGAACGTATCCATCGCGAGTACCTTGAACGCGCCGCTGCCGATCCCGAGCAGGCCCGAGAGCAGCCCCGCCGCAAACATCACCGCGGCGCCCGCTCTCACACGCACGGCGTGGTAGGCGACATCGCGGCCGAGAGCCGGGTCGTGGTACATGCCGTCGAGTGCGAACCGGTGCGCGAGCGAATCGGCCGTGAGCGACTCCGCGACCTCGAGGTGCAGCTGACGAACGGTCGTGAAGGCGGAGTACCCGAGCGCCAGGCCGAAGAGACCCTGGAGCGCACGCGCCGGCACGATGCCGACGAGGCTGGCGCCGGCAAGCGCGCCGGTCACCGTGAAGAGGGCGAGGAAGAGGCCCAGGCGGATGTTGGCCAGTCCCGAGGTCAGGTGGCCGGCAGCGGCGCCGCAGGACGTCGCAATGACCGACAGGATGCTGGCGCCCATCGCATACGGCAGGCTGACGCCGAAAAATAACGTCAGCAGCGGCACGAGCAGGATCCCGCCGCCGAGGCCGAGGATGGCGCCGAGCACGCCGGCCGCGGCCGACGTCGCCAGGACCATCGAGAGGAACGTGAGATCGCTCACGGCGCCCGGTCGATGCGGATCGCGCGGCCGTTCAGCGCGTCCAGCAGCCGTTCGGCGCCGGTCTCGTACCACGCGCGAAAGATCCCGATGCCGGCCAGATAGCCGAGACGCCGCTGATCACGCCCGAACATCTCCTGCGCGAGCGCGTGCGCCAGCGCCCGGCGGGTCCGCACGCCGCGCTCGGTGATGAGCGCGTGCACGATCCGCGCCTCCTCGCTGTCGGCCACGCAGCCGTCGATCCACGACACACGTTCATCGCTGGTGTTCTCGAACATCGTGTCCTCCTCTGGCGAACGGTCGGATGACGAACCGGCGCGCGAAACGAGAGGAGAACTAGGCGCGGGGAGGCACGAACGGCGCGGCGAGAGCGAGGTTCGACAGGCGGACCGACGGCGGCGCAGCCAGCGGCCGGGCAGGCGCCGCAGGCGGAACGACGGCCAGCGGCCGCACGACGTCGGCGGTGCGCGCGCTGGACGGCGGCGTGCGTGGCGCGTGCTTGAGGGCGGCGACGTGACCGGCGTCGGACGGCGCCGACACGGGCCGGGCCGCCGGGAGCCCGACGAGCATGGCGATCATGACCGCGACGAGCACGCGTGACGCCATCTCGGCTCATTGTACTCGCCGCCCGCGCATTGACGCGCGGGGTGACCGGGCGCTACGCTCGGCGGCATTCGGGGCCCCGGCCGCCTCTCTCAGGCCACCCACGGCGGAGGCGGACGCGACGCCGGCCGCCTCTCAGCCACCCACGGTGGAGGCGGACGCGACGCCGGCCGCCTCTCTCAGGCCACCCACGGGAGAGGCGGACGCGACGCCGGCCGCCTCTCTCAGGCCACCCACGGGAGAGGCGGACGCGAGGCTCCGATACAGAGGAGAGTCCGCATGCACGTCGGAATGGCGTCGGTCTTCCAGAATCCGAACAAGAGCCGCACGGATCGCGACGTCTATCGCAACGAGCTGCGCCTGGCCGACCTCGCCGAGCCGCTCGGCTACGAGTCGGTGTGGGGCGTGGAGCACCACTTCACCGACTACACGATGTGCCCGGACGTGCTGCAGTTCCTCACCTACGTGGCCGGCCGCACGCAGCGCGCGCAGCTCGGCTCGATGGTGGTGGTGCTGCCGTGGCACGATCCCATGCGCGTGGCCGAGGAAGTGGCGATGCTCGACAACATCTCCGACGGCCGGCTGATCCTCGGCCTCGGCCGCGGCGCCGGCAAGGTCGAGTTCGACGGCTTTCGCCTGTCGATGGACGAGTCGCGCCAGCGCTTCGTGGAGTCCGCCGAGATGCTGCTGCAGGGGCTCGAGACCGGCTGGTGCGAGTACGACGGCACGTTCGTCAAGCAGCCGCGCGCGGCCATCCGCCCCGCGCCGTTCAAGTCGTTCCGCGGACGCACGTA
>WNEW01000645.1_pt1 | contig 16718 bp, 15 predicted proteins | sample 5399891 | NCBI WGS metagenome assembly WNEW01 (sample SAMN13153336, study PRJNA577476) | soil metagenome | isolation source: 40 cm grassland meadow soil pre-rain plot 5 | place: USA:California | collected 2015-09-08 | reverse complement strand
ACGGCAGCGAGGTCAACGAGGGCATCAAGCTCTACTGGCAAGACGAGATGGCCAACCAGGTGGCCGGCCGGCCGGTGAGGCTCATCGTCGAGGACTCGGAAGGCAAGCCGGACGTGGGGTTGACCAAGGCCAGGAAGCTGGTCGAGCGTGACGGCGCTCATCTGATCCTGGGCCCCGTGTCGAGCGCGGTCGCCGCGGCCTTTCGCGATTACCTGCACGAGCGGAAAGTTCCCACGATCATCACGCAGGCGACGGCCAACCAGCTCACGGCCGAGCGCGCGAGTCCCTTCGTCTTCCGCAGCGCGATGAGCAGCTACCAGCAGGAGGCGGCCGGCGGCTGGTACGTGTCGGCCAAGCTCGGCTACAAGCGGATCGCCGTGGTCGCCCTCGATTACGTCGCCGGTCACGAGCAGGCCGACGGCTTCGTGAAGACGTTCATGGAGGGTGGAGGCCAGTCCGTCGAGAAGGTGCTGATGCCGCTTGGCGCCATCGACGTCGCTCCCTACATCACCCGGATCCACAGCAAGGCCTCCGAGCTCGACGCGGTGGTCGGAATTCTCTGGGGCCCGAGCGCGCCTCAGTGGATGAAGGCCTGGGACGAGTACGGCCTGAAGGGCAAGCTTCCGCTCCTGGGCCTGGGGGAGCTGGTGAACGAGACCTACCTTCGCCAGGTCGGCGATGCGGCCATCGGCATCGTGAGCTGGCTCTCCTATTCGCCGGCGCTCGACACCCCGGAGAACAAGCGCTTCGTGCAGGTCTTCAAGAAGAAGTACGGGAAAGATCCCGTGTACAACAATCACCTCGGCTATCTCGCCGCCAAGGCGGGCGGCGAGGCGCTCCGGGCCGTGAACGGGAACGTGGAGGACCAGGCGCGCTATCTGGAGGCGCTCCGCAAGGTCCGCTTCGAGGCGCCGGGCGGCGCGTTCCGGTTCGACGACAAGCAGAACGCCGTGATCCCGACGTACATCCGCCGCGTGGAGCCGGTCGGCGGTAAGCTGCAGAATTCCGTGATCGACGCCGTGCTCGACGTCGATCAGTTCTGGAAGCCACCGAAGCGTTAGCGCGGTGGTGGGACCGAACAGGAGGAGCCGCATGGCGGCCCAGATCCGATCGAAGGACGCGATCCCGGACCAGGCCTATCGGAAGATGGTCCTGACGTTGATGGACAAGCAGGCGGGACGGGAAGTCGCGACGGCCGAGGTCTTCGGCCAGTGCGTGCTCTACGCCCCGACCGTCGAGGACAAGATCCGGATCACCCGCTTTCAGCACGAGGAGCTGAAGCACTTCCAGCTCATCGCCCGGCTCATGGCCGAGCTGGGCGTGGACATGGACGCCTACGTGCGCGACCGCCAGAAGGCCGGCGCGCGGTTCACCGGGGACGAGGCCGACATCCAGATCCAGGACTGGATCGACGCCACGCTCTTCAACTTCATGATCGACCGCGCGGCGACGTTCCAGCTCAGCGAGTACACGCGGGGCAGCTACGTGCCGCTGGCCGAGGCCAACCGCGTCATCCTCAAGGAAGAGGAAGGCCACAAGAACTTCGGCGAGGCCTGCCTGGAGGAGATGACCCGGGACGAGGCGACGCGGGCCGAGATCCAGCGCCGGTTCAAGAAGTGGTTCGTGGCCTCGATACGGATCTTCGGCCGCGCGAAGACTCCGGGCAACCAGTACTGCATCGACGTCGGCCTGAAGACACGCGACAGCGGCGACATCGCCGCCGCCTATCTCGACAGCATCCGGCCGGTCATGGCGCGCTGCGGGCTTAGGTTCCCTGATCGCAGCGAGCTACCGTTGGAGCTGCCGCCGCAGGTCGACCTGACGGTATCCCAGCCAGCGCTGGCCCGCTGAGCCCGTTGGGCCCACTCGATCAGAAGGCGAGCCCCATCGCCCTGGCGAGGAATTTCATGAGGGGCGCCTCCCGACGGCAGGTGCGGACGAAGAGCGTCGGAAACGCGGGTGAGCACACCTGCCGATCAGTGAACTTCACGCCCACCGTGAAGCTGGTGTGCTTCAGATCCTCGATGAGCGGGTGGTCGGGATCGAAACCCCGAGGGGGCCGCTTCAGTACAGACTCGCCGTGAGACAGCCCCGAACGTTTCGCTCGCCGCCAGCCCCGCGGATCTTTGACGATCGCTTCGCGGATCGCGCGCAGCGCGTCGCCGCTCGGGCGCCACATGCCCGCGCCCATGAAACTCCGTCCCCGTTCCAGGTGGAGATAGTAGCCGGGACCTTCGACCTCTTTGTCAGCGGCGAGGCGGAACCAGAGAGCCGCGTGGGTCTGGTAGGGCGTCTTGTCACGTGAGAAGCGCGTATCGCGATAGATGCGGAGGAGCGAGCCGCCCGAAGGTCGTGCGTCAGCGACGATGTGGGGGCCGATCGCGCGCAGCTTCGGCCCGATCGCCGTGATGAACGCGAGGAGCGGATCTCGCACCTGGCCGAGATATCGGTCCTTGTTACGGTGGAACCAGTCGCGCTCGTTGTGTTTGCGCAGTTCCTCGAGAAACCGAAAGAGCTCAGGGGTCAACCTGTTCCCTCCAGAGCTCCTCAGACGGGCAGCCGGAGGGCCAGCGCCGCTGGCATCACGTCGGCGATGGCGCGGGCGAGCTGCCCCTTCTGGTCCCACGACGCGAAGCGCAGGATCGGCGTGGTGCAGCCGGCATCGACGTAGGCGCGGATCTTCTCGACGACGGCCTTCGGCGACCCGTACGCGAGCCAATTCTCGATGTACTCGCGGGTCATCGCCGGGCTGTAGTAGGTGTGCAGGAACTTCACGGCCTCTTCCCACGCGGCGCTCCGGTCGTCGTTGATGTTGACCATGAGGTGAAGCGCGGCCTCCATCGGGCCCGTTGGACGACCCGCCTCGCGCGCGACCCGACGGATCAGGTCCCAGCGCTCATGGAAGCGCGCGACCGGGATGTTGTCGGTCATCCAGCCATCGGCCATGAGCCCGACGCGCCGCAGCGCCCGGTCGAGCACGTGCGGCGGGGTCAGCTCAGGCTTGGGGTTGGTGGCGATCCAGATCGGCGGGCACGGCTTCTGGACGGGCTTCGGCTCGAGTGTCAGGTCACGCAATCGATAGAAGCGTCCCTGGTGGCTCACGCGGTCCTCGGTCCAGAGGCGCCGGAGGATCGTCATGCCCTCCTCGAGTCGGGGCCCGCGCTCGCTCAGCTTCACGTCGAACGCGGAAAACTCCGCCTCTGCCTTCTCGCGCGGAAGGCTCCCGCCGACGCAGGCGCCAAGAACCATCCGACCGTGCGAGACGTGATCGAGCGCCGCCCACTGCGCGGCGAGGAAGATGGGATCCCGCAGCGGGAACGTCGACAGACAGCAGGTACCGAGCCGGACACGCCGGGTGCGAGCGGCGATCGCCGAGAGGAGCACGAGCGATTCGAGCCGCGGCTTGGCGAAGAGGCTGTCGCCGACCCAAATGGAGTCGAAAACGCCGGAGGCCTCCGCCTGCTCGGAGACCGCCAGCAGCTCGTCGACGCTCGTGGCGCCGAACAGCACGCCCCGGTTCGGCAGGCTCAGCCCGTAGCGGGGTGGTCGCTCCACCGGGCCCCCTATGACACGGTGTCGTCGCGCTCCAGAAATTCCTTCACGCGCTCGATCGCGTGCTCCTTCGGGTACATCGAGATCAGGACACGCGCGCGCGAGAGCGGATCGCTGGCGAAGAACCGCTCGTAGAGGACCTGCCGGCTCCCGAAGGCGCTCCCCGCCACATCCCAGGCGAGCCGGAAGAGCTTGACCCGGTCGCGGGCCGCCGTCGTGTCGGTGGCCAGGTACTGCTCGATGTGCGGGGCCAGAGGGCTCTGGAAGTCCGCCTCGCTTGGCGTGATCAGGAAGCTACTCGATCCGAGGAGCTGGAGGATCTCGATCATCCGCGGATAGGCGGTCATGAAGAGATTCCGAGTGAGCTCGATCTGGAGCGGGACGGGACACATCACGCCCCACTGATCGAGCTCCGCGTCGGCTTCGGCCGACCGCATGCAGGCCCGCATCAGCTCCGTGTACATCATCAGCTCACCCAGCCGCTCCTCCGAGTGCGGAAGCTGGGCGTTGCCCAGCGTCTCCGTCATCAGCAGCGCGACACCGAGGACGAACTCGCACTTGGCCAGGTTCTTCGCCGCGTTCTGGTGAGCCGTGTGCGCGGCGGAATGCGTGGTCATCGCCGTGCCGTTGAGCAGGTCCACGTCGCCCAGCAGGAACACCCGCTCCCAGGGCACCAGCACGTCGTCGAAGAAGACGACGCAGTCCATCTCCTCGAAGCGCGAGCCCAGCGGGTGGTCGAAGTGCGAGCGCCCCAGGTCGAAGCTCTCGCGACAGAGGAAGCGGAGGCCCGGCGTCCCGCACGGGATCGCGAAGTTGAGGGCGAACGGGCTGTGGGGCTCGGTATGACGGGCCAGACGGGGTGAGTACACCGCGATCTCGTCGGCCAGCGGCCCGAGCGTGGCCAGCACGCGCGCCCCGTTCACCACGATGCCGGCGCCGGTCTCGCGCTTCACCTGCAGCGCGGTGCCCTCCTGGAGGTTGAAGACGCCGGAGATCGTGCGGCTCCGCTGCAGGTTGATCAGTGAGTGCGTCAGCGTGAGATCGTTCTCACTGATGTGCTCGTAGTAGCGCCGGATGTTGCGAGCGAACTCGGGCCGGCCCCGCCCGAAGTACTCGGCGGCCGCGCTCCAGGCCGCGAACGTGACGTTCATGAAGTCCGGCGAGCGGCCGACCATGCCACACGTCGCCCGCGCCCAGTGCAGCATCATCGTCCGCCGCTGCTCCAGCTCCAGCTTCGTGCGCGGGATGATGAACGACAGCCCGACGCGGTCCCCCGTGGTCGGCGAGACATACGTCATCTCGTCGCGGAGCGTCGGGTCGTGCTGCATGTCGTAGAGCGCGGCGACGGAGCGCACGCCGTTGGCCAGGCCGGGATGCGTGGTCACGTCCTTGACCCGCTCCCCGCCCAGCCAGACCTCGCGCTCCTGCTGCTGGAGGCCCTTGATGTACTGCTCGCCCGTGCGCGCCGGCATCGCCGCGTCCGCCTACTTCATCATCTCTTTGGCCGTGCCGGTCATGAGCTGGCGCATCTCGGGCTCGGTCATGCCGTACGCCCGCAGCATCGCCGCGAGCAGACGATAGGCTTCGACCGTCGGCGGCAGCACGGGAATGCCCGCGTCGCTCGACAGCATGAAGTGCTCGGGCCCGATCGCGCGGATCGCCGCGACCATGTCCTGTGGATCGATGCCGAGCAGCGGTGAGAGCTCGTCCCACGTGAGCGCGAAGCGCACGCCGGCGTCCGCCCACCGCTTCATCGTCGGGACGTCGTGCTCGAACACCTCGCTGAACGGATGGTCGATGAAGACGCGCCGGTAGCCGAGGGCGGTCATCTCGTCGACGATCGCCTCCATCTCCTGAGGCGAGAGGTGACCGAGCGACAGCGAAACACCACGATCGGCGCAGAGCCTCACCACGTCCTTGACGACCGGCAAGAGCCGGCCGTGATCGTCGAGCACGTACACGCCGGTCTTGCGCGCTTCCTCCCAGGCGAGCGGCGGCACCGCCTCGTCGTAGCGCCGCGACTCGTGAAGCCACTTCCCGCGCCCGCCGAGACGGAACATGCTCCACGCCGAGGTCACCGGCGGCATCCACATCCCCGTGATGCCGCCTTCGACGGCCGCCTTGATCTCGGCGAAGTCGATGGGCTTGAGCGGGATCCCGATGACCCACGCTGACCAGCACTTCGCCGGCCGCAGGTGTTCCTTCTCCGCCCAGCGGTCGACGTCGTCCTGGAGCTTCTTCGCGACCTCCCACGGCCGGCCCGGCGAGATGGACTTGAACAGGATCGCGTTCATGCCGGCGCGCGTGGCCTGCTGGGCCGCGTGCAGCGGCTCCTCTTCGTCCTGGCCGCGGGCATGAGCGTGGACGTCGATCGCGTCCGTCAGATCGTACATCGACGCCTTGTTGGCGCCCATGCCGTAGCGGGCTTGGTAGGAACGGATGACTCGCCGGCTGACCATAGGCCCTCCGCCTTCCCGGGGTGGATGTCGCTCGGGTCCCCAGGATTGTATAGTCACTGGCGAACGTCGGCGTCAGGAGGTGGAGCATGGCCACGAAGGGCACCATCCTGGTAGGAACGATCGGCCAGGGCGTCATGATGAGCGGCGACGACGGCGCGAGCTGGACCCGAGCCAGCGTGCGCCTCGGCATGCATTCGGACGCAATCGTCAAATGCCTGCTCGCCGACCCGGAGCGTCCCGAGACGGTCTACGCGGGGACCGATCTGGGGCTCTATCGCACGGATGACGCGGGAGCGAAGTGGCAGCGGCTCGACACGCCGATGAACGGCTCGATGGTCTGGAGCCTGGCCATCGACCCCGTCGATCCTCGGGTGATGTTCGCCGGCACCGGCACACCGAGCACACCGGGCATCTACCGTTCCACCGACGCCGGGAAGACGTGGGAGCGGCTCGCCGTCGAGATCGCCGCAGAATGTCCGAACGTCGGCACGCCCCGGCCGACCGGGATCGCGGTCGATCCCATCGACCATCGTCGCGTGTGGGTCGGCCTCGAAGTGGACGGCGTGAGGCACAGCGCCGACGGCGGCGACACGTGGACCAGGGTCAACGGCCAGATCCCGAATCCAGACGTGCACTGCGTGCTCGCGGTGGCGGGCCCGCCACGCACCGTGTTCACCGTCGTGAACGACGAGGTCTGGCGCAGCACCGACGACGGCAAGAGCTGGCAGGCGGCGCGAGCGCGCGAGGTGTTCCCGTGGCACTACCCGCGCTGCATCGCGGTCAAGCCCAACGATCCCCGGACGGTGTTCGTGACGCTCGGCGACTCGACGCCGGGCCGCATCGGGACCGTCATACGCTCGCGCGACGCGGGCGCGACGTGGCAGAACCTCGCGCTGCCCACCCAGCCGAACTCGGCGATGTGGACCGTGAGCATGCCCGCGGCGGCACCGGAAATGGTCTTCGCGGCGAGCCGTTACGGATATCTCTATCGGAGCGACGACGGTGGCGATACGTGGCGCAAGCTCTGGCGCGAGTTCGGCGAGGTCTCGTCGATCGTGTGGGTGCCCCGGTCGTGAGAGGCGGGCTGCGCGCGTTCGACGCCGACACGCACGTCAACCCCGCCGCGGACGTCCTGGACCGTTACGTCGACCCGGGCTTTCGTCCGCGGCTCGCCGAGCTCGAGCCCCACCGTGTTCCCACCGGCCAGATGATCGGCGGCACGCCCGACACCTCGCAATACCGCGTGGCCACGAAGCTCTACCGGCGCGTCCTCGGCGATGCCCGCCCGCACGAGACCTTCACCGGCCGAGCCGTCCAGTGGAGGGGAAGCAAGAAGCCCCGGCTCGGCGTTCAGGACGACCAGGCCGAGAACCGCATCAAGGACATGGACGACGAAGGGACCGACGCGCAGTTCCTCGTTCCGACGCTCTGGCCGAGCGTCGTAGGCCTTCCCGACGTCACGATCGAGATCGAGCTGATCCGGGCCTATCACCGTCATGCCGCGGCGTTCTGCGGACAGTTTCCCGCGCGCCTCAAGACCGCCATCGTCGCCTCCACTCGCGCCGTCGACGAGGCCGTCCGCGAGATCCGCCACTGGGGAACGTCGACGTGGGCGGTGGCGGTCATGCCGCTGCTGGGCGACGACAGGCCGGTGGACCACCCGGATCTGGAACCGATCTGGCAGGCCGCTCAGGAGCACGACCTGGCGATCGTGCACCACAGCAGCACCTGGAACCCGCCGTACTTCCCGGGCTACCGGGATCTCTGGGACAACATCTTCCTCGGCCGGCTCGCCTCTCACCCCTGGGGCGGGATGAGGTTCATGGCCGCCTTCATCGGCGGCGGGATCATGGACCGCTATCCGAGCTTGCGCATGGGCATCCTCGAGTGCGGCTTCGGCTGGCTCCCCTTCTGGTCCAAGCGCATGGACGAGCAAGCGGTGTACGTCCGGGGCATCGCGCCGCTCAAGCACGCTCCCAGCGAGTACGTGACCAGCGGACGGTTCTTCTGCAGCATCGAGCGCCACGAGGGGGAGGATCTGTTCGCGTACGTGACGAGCGTGCTCGGAGACGACGTCCTGATGTACGCCTCCGACTACCCCCACTCGGAGTGCCAGTTTCCCGACTCCGTCGACAACATCCTGCGCTGGTCGAGCCTCAAGCCCGACACCCGGCGCAAGCTCCTCTGGGACAACGCGGCCCGGTTCTACAAACAGACGTGAGACGCAGCATCGACCGGAGTGGAGTCGCCTATGCCTGAGATCACCGGACTCGGTCACGTCGGGCTCTTCTGTCACGACCTCCGCACGATGCGGGACTTCTACGCGCGCGTGCTCGGGCTCACGATCAGCGACGAAGACCTCGAGCGCGGGATCTGCTTCCTCTCCGCGGCGCCCGAAGCCGAGCACCACGAGCTGGCGCTCGTCCAGGCGAAGGAGCCGGCGCAGAAGACCCACAACGTCCAGCAGGTCTCGTTCAAGGTGAAGACGCTCGACGACGTCCGCGGGTACTATCACCGGCTGCTGGACGCCGGCGTGAAGATCGACCGGACCGTCACCCACGGCATCGCGTGCAGCGTCTACTTCTACGACCCCGAGAACAACCGGATCGAGCTGTACTACACGACGCCGTTCAAGGTTCGCCAGCCGCTCGGCGAGCCCATCGACCTGGACACACCGGACGCCGACCTGCTCGCCTTCGCCCGGTCGTTCGAGGAGAAGAAGGGGCCGCCGCGCGGCGCTCAGCAGCCGCTCGGGTGAGCGCTATCTGGTCGCGCGGCTCCCACCGGCGCGCGTGTCGCCGATCACGGCGACGGCCTGGATCTCGATCTCGACGCCGGGACGCGCGAAGTTGGTGACGGTGATGAGGGCGCTCGCGGGAAAGTTGCCGTCGGGGAACAGCTCGCGGCGGATCTCGACGAAGCGGTCGCCGTAGCGCGACTCCTTGATGAAGACGGTCATGGTCACGAGACTCGCGAGCGCGCCGCCGGTGCGCTTCAGCGTCTGGTCCATGAGCGCGAACACGCGCCGCGTCTGCGCCTCGAAGTTGCCGGAGATGTCACGGCCGTCGTCGTCCACCGTGGCGATCTGGCCGGCCAGCCACACGGTGCGCCCACCCTCGGTGACGACCGCGGGCGAGTACGCGCGCGCGTGCTGCACGTCGGTTCCCTTCAGATACTCGGCCATGATCGCCTCCTCGCCCGCGACGGCGACGCATCGTAGCATGCGAGCCGAGCCCTTCAGTGATCGTGGCCGTGCGAGGTGAGCCGCGCCGCGACGACTTGGTAGACTGACCGCCATGGACGCGACCGATTTCATGCTGGTCCGCTACGCGCAGATCCACCAGGTCCTGACCGACCCGGCGATCAAGCGGCTCAGCGAGGCGCAGCTTCGCGGGCGGCCCCATGCCGGAGTCAACACCGTCGCGTGGCTCGTGTGGCACATGGCGCGCGTCGAGGACGTCGGCGTCAACCGTTTCGTGGTAGATCGATCGCAGGTGCTCGACGACGGTTGGCTTGCGAAGCTGGGCGTCGGCCGGCGCGACGTCGGCACGGGCATGAGCGACGCCGAGGTGGACGGGCTGAGCGCGCGCATCGATCTCGATGCGTTGCGCGGATACTGGGACGCGGTGACGCGGACGACGCCGGACGTCATCGCGACCGTGCGCGGCAGTGACCTGGAAGCGCTCGTGCCCGAGGACCGCGTCAGGCGAGTCGCGCTCGCCGAGGGAGCCGTGGCCCCCGGCGCCGAGTGGCTCACCGAGTTCTGGGCGAAGGGGCGGAGCCGGGCGTGGATCCTCGCCCAGACACCGTTCCTCCACGTGTACGGCCATTACTTCGAGGCGCGCACCGTCGCCGGGCTCTGGGGCGAGCGCAGCCTGTGAACAGGAGAGACGCACCGTGACCACGAACGTTCGCTTCGATCCGAGCGCGCCGTACGAAGTCGAGGAATCCGACGTCGTCTACGCCAGGCCCGACGGCCGCGAACTGCTCGCGCGCGTGTATCGTCCCCGGGGCGAGCCGGCCGCGCCGCTGGTCGGAGTCGTCGATGCTCACGGCGGCGCGTGGAACCGGGGCGATCGGACCGTCGGCGTCCACCTCGGGCGCGGCCTCGCCGCCGCCGGAGTCGTCGTCGCGTCCCTCGATTTTCGTCAGGGCCCGGAGCACAAGCATCCGGCGGCGAGCGCCGACGTGGCCGCGGGCGTGCGCTGGATGCGCGCTCACGCTCGCCGTCTCGGCGTGAGCCCGACGCGCATCGGTCTCGCCGGCCAGTCGAGCGGCGGCCACCTCGCGTTGCTGGTCGGCGTCCGTCCCGGCGTCTCGACGCACGCCGGTGTCCCGATCGTCTCGCCCGACGGCTCGCTGGACGCGCGTCCGGGCGATGACTCGGTCGTCTTCGTGCTCGCTCAGTATCCCGTCGCCGATCCCCTGGCCCGCTACCGCTACGTGGTCCGGCGGGCGCAAGAGCCGCCGCAGCCGGGGCCGGCCTTCGATGCGAACCGGCTGGTCGCGTCGCACCACGGGTACTTCACCGACGAGGCGGCGATGGCGGAGGCCAGCGTCACTCGCATCGTGTCCGGGGGCGAGGCGCGCGCGCTGCCGCCGGTGTGGCTCGCCCACGCCGAGGTGGACGACAACGTGCCGACGGAGATCACCGAGGCGTTCGTCAGCGCGTACGGCAAGGCGGGCGGCCGGATCGAGCGCGTGTACTTCCCGGGCGCTCGCCACGGCTTCATGCAGCAGGCCAGCGCGGACACCGACAAGAGCGTGGCGCTGATGCGGGACTTCATCGGCCGGATGTGATCAGCGAGCGCTCGCTCGGCTCCGGACCGCGCGGCGTCAGTTGAACGCGGGCATCACCTCGTGCGTGAGCAGCCGGAGGCTCCGCGTCTCCAGCTCGGGCGGAATGAGTCCGCCGGGGTTCAGCTCGGCCACGATGCCGTCGATGCCCAGCTCCTCGCGGAGCTGAGTCAGCCGGTCGATCACGCCGGCCGCGCTGCCGACGCAGACCTTCCTCGCAAGGATGTCGTCGTACGAGAGGTTGGCCATGCGCTCAGCCAGGGCGCGACGCCGATCGGCGGGCCCGGTGCCGGCGCGGCCGATGACCGAGCGGGCCAGCTCGGACTGGCGGCCGAAGAAGTGCGTGAGGCTCTCGCGCGGCTCCTCGATCGCCCCCTGCTCGGTCGTCGAGACGTAGACGGGAATGCGCAGATACACGCTGGGAGGCGCGGGATGACCGGCCTCGCTCCAGGCCTGCCGGTACGTCGCGAGATATTTCCGCAGATCGGGAATCTCGGCGGCGCGCAGTCCGACGAAGAGGGGCAGGCCCATCGCGCCGACGGCCGGAAACGTCTCCTCGGTGTTGGCCGCCATCCGAAGCGGAGGATGCGGAACCTGGTACGGCCGAGGGGTGACCGCCGCGTTCTGGAAGCGGTAGAACTCGCCCTCGTAGCCGAACGGCTCGCCCTTCCACGCCTGGCGGATGATCTCGAGCGCCTCGCGGAAGCGCGCCTGGCTCTCGCCGTAGGGGACCCCGTAGATGTCGTAGGAGCGCGCGATGCCGCTGCGGCCGATCCCGAACTCGACGCGGCCTTCACTGATGTGGTCGAGCGTCGCCACCTCTTCGGCGATGCGCAGCGGATGGCTCAGGGGAAGCACCGTGACCGCGGTACCCACGCGGACCCGGCGCGTCCGTGTGGCGATCGAGCTGGCGACCTGGAGCGACGACGAGATGACCGAGCGGGCCGGATTGAAGTGGATCTCGCCGAGCCACACGCAATCGATGCCCCACGCCTCCGCCGCCTCGGCAACCGCGAAGACGTCCCGGAACGCGCCCGCCTGGTCCACCCCGCGGCGCATCTCCTCGACGAAGATCCCGAAGTGCATGGCTCGCTCCGCTCCTTGACCGCCTCGCCCTGGCCGGAGCAGTATCGCTCGCTGTGACCTCCACCGCCAGCCCTGGCTCGACGGCCTATGCCGACGTCAACACGCTGCTCGAGGAGCAGCGCGTTGAGGCCAGGAAAAGATCGTCGCCGAACGCCGCGCGATCCGCTTTCGGCGTGGTAACGAAAGGTTTACCGCTGGCAACGAAAGGTTACTGGTAGACCGGCGGAGAGCAACACTGCTTGCCCCGCTCGTCCTCGTGTGCTATGCGTTCGCCCGCGAGGTCAGCGCAGGCTGGCCTCCCCGGGGGGCTTCGAGGCCCTTTGCCCCGGGGGCGCGTAACTGTGCGGACGACGTCAGCGACGGCACGCTGCGCGGCGCGCGTCGGGCTCGGCGCTGCCAGGGCCGGCGCCGAGCGGGAAAGCCTAGGCTCTGAGAACGCCGTCGGCGATTCGTCGGACCTTCTTGACGATGCGACGAACGATGGCGACTCGGTGGCGCGGATTACGTGATCGCGAGGTGACCGAGGTCGACGACCGCCGCGCCGGCGGTCCGTGAGGGGATCCAACATGGCTAGACCGCTTGGACTCGGTGTGCAGCCTCGCCTGGTCGAGGGTGACGGCAAGGGCGTCAAGTCGTACGGCTCGCTGGATGCCAACATCATCATCGCGAACGCCCCGGACCCGGTGTTCGTTTCCGACCTCGAGGGCAAGATCCTGCAGGCCAACGATGCGGTGTCCCAGCTGCTCGGGTTTCGCCAAGATGAGGTGCTCGAGCAGTCGCTGTCGCGCTTCATCAGCCCCGCGGAAACGCGGGAGTTCACGGCGGCGCTGCGCGAAGTCGTCGAGCGAGGCGTCATGCGGAACGTGGTGCTGAACCCTCGCAGTGCGAGCGGCGAGGTGATCCCCACGAGCCTGAATGCCTCCGCCCTCCGCGATGCCGACGGTCGGGCGATCGGCGTGATCGGCATCCTGCGCGACATGCGCGAGCTGGACAAGGCCCGCGCCTACGCCGAGAGCTTGATCAAGAACGCCCCCGACGCGGTGTTCGTCTCCGATCTCGAGGGCAAGATCCTGCAGGCCAACGACGCCGTGTTCGCCCTCCTCGGGTTCCGCCCGGACGAGCTGATCGAGCAGTCGCTGTCGCGCATCATCTCGTCCGACGAGACCCGCGAGTTCCTGGCCGCCCTCCGGGAGGTCGTGGAGCGCGGCGTCACCCGCAACGCCCGCCTGAATCCGCGAAGCGCGAGCGGCGAAGTGATCCCCACGACCCTCAATGCCTCGGCGCTGCGCGACCCGGACGGCAAGGTCATCGGCGGCATCGGCATCCTGCGCGACATGCGCGAGCTCGACAAGGCCCGCGCCTACGCGGAGAGCCTGATCAAGAACGCCCCGGACCCCGTGTTCGTCTCCGACCTCGAAGGGAAGATCTTGCAGGCCAACGACGCGGTGTCCGCACTCCTCGGCTTCCGACCGGACGAGCTCTTCGAACAGTCCCTCTCGCGCTTCATCAGCCCCGAGGAGACACGGCAGTTCACGGCGGCGCTGCGAGAGGTCGTGGCGCGGGGAGTCACCCGCAACGCTCGGCTCAATCCGCGCAGCGCCAGTGGGGAGGGAATCCCCACGACTCTCAACGCCTCCGCGCTGCGCGACCCGGACGGCAAGGTGATCGGTGCCATCGGCATCCTGCGCGACATGCGCGAGCTCGACAAGGCCCGGGCCTACGCCGAGAGCCTGATCAAGAATGCCCCGGACCCGGTGTTCGTGTCCGACCTCGAAGGCAAGATCCTGCAGGCCAACGATGCCGTCTTCGCGCTCCTGGGCTTCCGTCCGGACGAGCTGATCGAGCAGTCGCTGTCCCGCATCATTTCTCCCGAGGAGACGCGCGCGTTCCTCGCTGCCCTCCGAGAGGTCGTGGAGCGGGGTGTCACCCGCAACGCCCGGCTCAACCCACGAAGCGCGAGCGGCGAGGTGATCCCCACGACCCTCAACGCCTCTGCGCTGCGCGACCCGGACGGCAAGGTGATCGGCGCCATCGGCATCTTGCGTGACATGCGGGAGTACGAGCAGGTGGTTCGCGACCTGGAGAAGTCCAAGAGCGAGCTGCAAGAGAAGATTTTGGATCTCGAGAAATTCGAAGAAGTGGTCGTCGGCCGCGAGCTGAAAATGATCGCCCTCGAGAAGGAGCTGGAGAGCCTGCGAAAGGAACTCGGGAGGCTGAAGACGGCGCGGGTGTGATCGCGATGGCAGAACTCGTGACGGACGATCGTCAAGCGGCGGTTAGCGAGCCCAGGGCGACCGCCACCGCCGAGAGTCGATTCCGCGCGCAAGTGGAGACGTTGGAGCGCCGCCTGCGGGCACGCGACGAGCAGCGCCGCGCGATGCTCCATATCATGGGCGACCTGCACGAGACCAACAAGCGCTTGGCCAACCAGCGGAAGGCGATGCTTCACATCCTGGCCGACTACGAGCAGGACCGCCGTCGACTGGCCCGCCAGACGGTGCGGCTCGACAACTCGCGGCGCGCCTTGCTCCACATCCTTCAGGACTCGCACAAGGACAAGCTTCACCTGGAGGACAGCCGCAAGGCCATGATCCACATCATGGGTGACCTGCGGGAGACGACGGCCGAGATGCAGCGGCGCGAACAGGAGCTGCGCGACAAACAGGAGCAGCTCGTCCAGGCGGGGAAGCTCGCGACGCTCGGCGAGCTCACCACCGGCGTGGCCCACGAGCTCAACAACCCCCTCAACAACACCGGCTTGTTCGTCGGCAACGCGATCGACCTCATCGAGCTCGGCGTGACGGACAAGGGGCAGATCGTCCGCGAGCTGCGCCAGGCCATGCAGCAGGTGCGCAAGGCCACGGAAATCATCTCGCATCTGCGCACGTTCGGACGGGCGGCCCCGGTCAGCCGCGAGCCGATTCCCCTGAGGCAGGTGATCGAGCGGGCGCTGTCGCTCATGCAGCAGCAGCTCCGGCTGCGCGAGATCGAGGTCACGGTCGACCTGGGCCGGGAGGAGCCCGTGGTCGTCGGCAATCCGATTCAACTCGAGCAGGTCTTCATCAACCTCTTGACGAATGCGCGCGACGCGATGGCCGACTCGCCGCGCAAGGCGATTCGCATCTCGAGTTCGGTCGGCCCCGCGATAGTGGAGGTCGCGTTCGCCGATACGGGAGACGGGATCCCCCCGGGGCTCGAGCGGCGGATCTTCGATCCGTTCTTCACCACCAAGGACGTCGGAAAGGGAACGGGCCTGGGCCTGTCCATCACGTACGGCATCATCAACGAGCATGGCGGTATGATCTCGGTCGTGAGCCCGCCCGGCGAGGGCGCCACGTTCCTCATCCAGCTGCCCTTGGCCACGCCGGTGAGGAGTGAGCCATGAACCAACCTCGCGTGCTCATCGTCGACGACGACGCGGCCCTGCTGCAGGCGCTGCCCGAGGCCCTCCGCCTTCGAATGCGCGAGGTGACGGTGGACACCGCCGACTCGGCAGCGGCCGCGCTCGATCGGATCGCCGCTCGGGACTACGACGCGATCGTCACCGACATCAAGATGCCGGGGATGGACGGTCTCACGCTCCTGGCCGAGATCCGCGGGCGCCGGCCCGACACGCCCATCCTCATGATCACCGGGCACGGCGAGGACGCGCTGGCGATCCAGGCCCTACGCGGTGGGGCCTACGACTTCATCCCGAAGCCGATCGACCGGGATCACATCGTCGCGTCGTTACACCGCGCGATTCGCGCACGGGCGCTGGATCGCCGGGCGAAGGACCGGCAGTCGGCGCTGGAGCACTGCGCCGGCGAACTCGAGCAGATCGCGGCGAAGCTTGGGCGCGACCAGGCTCGCGTACTCATTGTCGACGACGACCCGGCGCTGCTGCAGGCGCTTCCCCAGGCCCTCCGACTCAGAATGGGCGGCGTGACCGTGGAGACGGCTGACTCGGCGGCGGCTGCGCTCGACCGGATCGCCGCCCTGGACTACGACGCGATCGTCACCGACATCAAGATGCCGGGGATGGACGGTTTCGCACTCCTGGCCCAGATCCAGGCGCGCCAGCCCGACACGCCCATCCTCATGATCACGGGCCACGGTGAGTACGACCTCGCGGTTCGGGCCTTGCGTGGCGGCGCGTACGACTTCATGGAGAAGCCGATCGACCGGGATGACTTCGTCGCGGCGTTGTACCGTGCGATTCGAGCGCACGCGTCGAACCGCCGGGTGAAGGACCGGCAGTTGGCGCTGGAGCGCTGCACGAGTGAACTGGAGTCGATCGTCGAGAAACTGGGCGGGAGCTCCGGCCGACGCCGATGAGGAGCGCGCCATGAGCGAGGCTCGCGTGCTGATTGTCGACGACGACCTGGCCCTGCTGCAGGCGCTTCCCGAGGCCCTCCGGCTCCGAATGGACGGGGTGACGGTCGACACGGCTGAGTCGGGAGCGGCCGCACTCGACCGGATCACGGCCGTCGACTACGACGCCATCGTCACCGACATCAAGATGCCAGGGATGGACGGTCTCGAGCTGTTGGCCGAGATCCGGACGCAGCGGCCCGACACACCCACGCTGATGATCACCGGGCACGGCGAGCACGACCTGGTGGTGCAAGCCCTCCGCAGCGGGGCCTACGACTTCATCCCGAAGCCAATCGACCGCGATTACTTCGTCGCGTCGCTGCGCCGGGCCATTCAAACGCAAGAGCTGAGTCGCCGGGTCAAGGAACAGCAACTGGCGCTGGAGCGCCATCTCAACGAACTCGAGGCCATCGTCGAGGAACGCACGCGCGAACTGCGGGAGACACATCAAGTCATCGAGAGCCCTAT
>WNEW01000642.1_pt1 | contig 16769 bp, 20 predicted proteins | sample 5399891 | NCBI WGS metagenome assembly WNEW01 (sample SAMN13153336, study PRJNA577476) | soil metagenome | isolation source: 40 cm grassland meadow soil pre-rain plot 5 | place: USA:California | collected 2015-09-08 | reverse complement strand
CGCCGCCGGTGAAGGCGGCCTGCAGGCAGAAGAAGTACACCATCTGCGCGAGCGCCAGCGTGATGTTCGCGAAGTAGATGCCCTTGCTCCGGATCGCCAGGGCGCCGACGACGACGCCCAGACCAGCCGCGACCGCCGTGCCGAAGAGGATCGCCAGCTCCGGACGGAACCCCCACATCTTCGCCGAGTGCGCGGCGGCGTACCCGGCGGTGCCGAGAAACACGGCGTGGCCGAACGAGAGGAGCCCGACGTAGCCGATGAGGAGGTTGAACGCGCAGGCGAACAGGGCAAAGCACAGCGCCTTCATGAGAAACACCGGGTACGCGAAGAACGGCGCCGCCACCAGGACCGCCGTCATGAGGGCGAACGCCGCGACCTGAGCGAGGGGCATCCCGGTCGTGACCGGCGCGGCTGCGCCGACGTACTCGCCGGCCGTCGCGGTCACGAGGCCCGCCCGAAGAGGCCGGCGGGCCGCACCAGCAGCACGACGGCCATGATGACGAAGATCACCGTGTTGGACGCCTCCGGATAGAAGACCTTCGTGAAGCCTTCCACGACGCCGAGGCCGAAGCCGGTCACGATCGAGCCCATGATCGAGCCGAGGCCGCCGATCACCACCACCGCGAAGACGACGATGATGAGGTCGGCGCCCATGAGCGGGTTCACCTGGTAGATCGGCGCCGCCAGCACGCCGGCCAGCGCGGCCAGCCCGACGCCGAATCCGTAGGTCAGCGTGATCATGCGCGGCACGTTGATGCCGAACGCCTGCACGAGCGTGGGGTTCTCGGTGGCGGCGCGCAGGTACGCGCCGAGCTTCGTTCGCTCGATGACGTACCAGGTGGCCAGGCAGACGACGAGCGAGAAGACGACCACCCACGCGCGGTAGGTCGGCAGGAACATGAAGCCCAGGTTGTAGCCGCCCGTGAGCTGCGGCGGCGCCGCGTAGGGCAGGCCCGACGACCCGAACTCGTTGCGGAACAGACCCTGCACGACGAGCGCCACGCCGAACGTGAGCAGCAGACCGTACAGGTGATCGAGGTGGTAGAGCCGCTTGAGCATCGTGCGCTCGAGCAGCACGCCGAACAGCCCGACGACGACCGGTGCGATCAGCAGCGAGGGCCAGTAGCCGAGCCCCGCCCACTGCAGGGCGAAATACGCGACGAAGGCGCCCATCATGTACTGCGCGCCGTGGGCGAAGTTGATGATGTTGAGCAGGCCGAAGATGACCGAGAGCCCGAGGCTCAGCATCGCGTAAAAGGCGCCGTTGATCAGCCCGATGAGGAGCTGACCGAACAGCGCCTGCGTTGGGATCACGCTACTTCTTCACCAGGGGGCAGTTGCGCTGGTCCATCGGCCGGAAGGCCTGCTCGGCGGGGATGGTGGCGCGGACCTTGTAGTAGTCCCACGGGCCCTTGGACTCCGACGGCTTCTTCACCTCGAACAGGTACATGGGGTGGATCTTGCGGCCGTCGGCGCGCACCATGCCCTTGCCGAAGACGGGATCGTCGGTCGGCAGCTCCTTCATCTTGGCGATGACCTTGGGGCCGTCGTCGCTCTTGAGCGCCTCCACCGCTTTCAGATAGTGCAGCACCGCCGAGTACACGCCGGCCTGCGCCATCGTGGGCTTGGCCTGGCGATGGCGCTCGGCGAACTTCGTCGAGAACGCGCGCGTGCGCTCGTTGAGGTCCCAGTAGAACGACTCCGTGAGCAGCAGGCCCTGCGCCTTTTCCAGACCGAGCGCGTGGACGTCGGTGAGGAACACGAGCAGCCCGGCGAACTGCTGGCCGCCCTTCACGATGCCGAACTCCGCGCCCTGCTTGATGGCATTGGTGGTGTCGGCGCCGGCGTTGGCGAGGCCGATCACCTTGGCCTTCGAGGCCTGCGCCTGCAGCAGGAAGGACGAGAAGTCCGCGCTCGGGAACGGATGCCGAACCTTGCCCACCACCTTGCCGCCGTTCTTCACCACCACCGCTTCGGTGTCGCGCTCGAGGTCGTGGCCGAACTTGTAGTCGGCGGTGAGGAAGAACCACGTGTCCCCGCCCGTCTTCACGACGGCCGAGCCGGTGCCGTTGGCGAGCGACCACGTGTCGTACGTCCAGTGGATCGCGTTCGGCGAGCACTGCGGGCCGGTGAGGTCGGACGTCGCGCCGGTGGAGACGATGAGCGCCTTGTTCTTCTCGCGCGCGATCTGGTTGACGGCGAGCACCACCGACGACGTCGGCACGTCCACGATGACGTCGACCTTGTCGGCATCGAACCACTGGCGGGCGATCGAAGACCCGACGTCGGGCTTGTTCTGATGGTCGGCGACGAGCACCTCCACCTTCAGGCCCTTCCTGGCGGCGCCGAAATCCTCGATGGCCATCTTCGCGGCCACCACCGAGCCGGGCCCGGCGAGGTCGGCGTACGTCCCGGACTGGTCGTTCATGATGCCGATCTTGATCACGCCGTCGGAGATCTCGGCGTGGACGGGGGCGGCCGCGGCGAGCAGCGCCGCGGCCAGGACGAGGACACGCGTGGCGGTCATGGTCGAGACTCCTTTCATAAGCTCGCCTCGGACGGCGGGGCCCAGCCCCGCGACGTCCTACGGCTCGCACTGCCGTCCCTAGACTCCGAGATACTCGTGCAGCTTGCCCATGTTGGCGTCGAGCTCGGCGTTGGCGATCGCGTCGACGACGCGGCCGTGCTCCATGACGTAGTGGCGGTCGGCGACGGTGGCCGCGAACCGGAAGTTCTGCTCGACGAGCAGGATCGTGAATCCGTCGGACTTCAGCCGGCGAATGGTGGCGCCGATCTGCTGGACGATCACCGGCGCCAGGCCTTCGGTGGGCTCGTCCAGCAGGAGCAGGCGCGCGCCCGTTCTCAAGATGCGCGCGATGGCGAGCATCTGCTGCTCGCCGCCGGAGAGCTTGGTGCCCGGGCTGTGGCGCCGTTCCGAGAGGTTGGGAAACAGCGCGTGGATCGCCGCCACCGACAGCCCGCCCGGTCGCACCTGCGGCGGGAGCATGAGGTTTTCCTCGACGTTGAGGCTGGCGAAGATGCCGCGCTCCTCCGGGCAGAACGCGATGCCGAGCCGCGCGATGTGATTGGACGGCCGGCCGATCAGCTCCTGGCCGTCGAAGGTGACCGAGCCGCGCCGCCGGCCGACGATGCCCATCACCGACTTCAGCGTCGTCGTCTTGCCCGCGCCGTTGCGGCCGAGCAGCGTCACGACCTCACCGGCGTGCACGTCGAAGCCGACGCCGTGCAGGACGTGGGACTCGCCGTACCACGCGTGCAGGTCGCGGACGGCGAGCAGCGGCCGCCGCTCACGCATGACCGGAGCCCATGTAGGCCTCGACCACCTGGGGATTGCGCGACACGCTCGGATAATCGCCCTCGGCCAGCACCTCGCCGCGCGCCAGGACCGTGATGGTGTCCGACAGGTTCTCGACGACGCTGAGATTGTGCTCCACCATGAGGACCGTGCGATTGGCGGCCACGCGCTTGATCAGCGCGGTGACGCGGTCGACGTCCTCGTGGGTCATGCCCGCCGTGGGCTCGTCGAGCAGCATCATCTCGGGATCGAGGGCGAGCGTGGTGGCGATCTCCAGCGCGCGCTTGCGCCCGTAGGGCAGCTCCACGGCCGGCGTCGTCACGAACTCCGCCAGCCCGACCGCGTCGATCAGCTCGAGCGCGCGCGCGTTCAACGCATCGAGCACGCGCTCGCCGCGCCAGAAGTCGAAGGACGCGCCGCGCCCGCGCTGCAGCGCGATGCGGACGTTCTCGAGCACCGTGAGGTGCGGGAAGACGGCCGAGATCTGGAAGGACCGGACGAGTCCCATGCGCGCGATGGCGGCGGGCCGGCTCCCCGTGATGTCACGGCCGTTGAAGCGGATGCGCCCGGCCGTCGGCGTGAGGAAGTGCGTGAGGAGGTTGAAGCACGTCGTCTTGCCCGCGCCGTTGGGGCCGATCAGCGCGTGGATCGTGCCGCGACGCACGCGCAGGCTGACGCGCTTCACGGCCACGAAGCCGCGAAACTCCTTGGTCAGCCCCTCCGTCTCGAGAATTACGGTCACTGTAAAGGAGCGCGAGACCGGCTCATGGCGTGGGTGGCCTGTTCGAGATGGCCGCCGGCTGACGCTCTGAAGGAGCGCGAGACCGGCTCATGGCGTGGGTGCCGGCTGACGCTCTGAAGGAGCGCGAGGCCGGGTCATGCCGTGGGTGGCCGGTTCGCGAGGGGTGCCGGCTGCGGGTGAAACACCGGCTCCCGCTTCTCGTGCCATGCCCGGTTGGCCTCGTGCGTCTCCCACGAGCGCATGCAGTCGTCCTGCGCGCGCAGCACGTCCTCGATGAGCGCGCGCGGGTCTTCGTGAAACGACGCCTGCAGCAGCCGCTTGATGTGTCCATTGGCCGTCGGCGCCTGGTGGCGAAGCCGCTCGAGCAGCGCGGTCAGCGCGGCGTCGACCTCGCCGGGGGCGCACACGCGCGTGACGAGGCCGATGGCGCGCGCGGCGTCGGCGGAGATCTCGTCGTTCAGCAGCGACAGCTCCTTCGCGCGCGCGAGCCCGATCAGCCGCGCCAGCCGCAGCACCGAGCCGTCGGGAATGATCCCGTGGCGCGAGGCGCCGAGCCCGACGACCGCGTCGCCGGTGGCCAGCCGCAGATCGCACGCCACCGCGAGCTGCAGCCCGCCGCCGATCGCGTAGCCGTGCAGGACGGCGATGGCGACCTTCGGCATGTCTTCGAGCCGATTGAGCGCGCGGATCCAGTGGCGGTAGAACGGCTCGGCGATGTCGCCGCGCGCGAGGGCGGTGCGATCCATTCCCGAGCAGAACGCGCGGCCCGCGCCGCGCACCACGACGGCGAACGTCGCGGCGTCCGCCGCCGCGCGCTCGACGCACTCCGCGAGCACGGCCGCGAGCGCGGTGTCGAGGGCATTCAGAACGACGGGCCGGTTGAGGGTGATCCAGCTCACGCCGTCGCGCGCCTCGTAGATCACGGGAGCGGACGTGCTACGATCTGACTGCGTCGCAGCCGCGGGTTCAGCCATGGAGAGTGCAGCCTAACGTATGGAACAACCGTGATCGTGTCAAGGAGACGGCCTATGGCGCGTGTGAGCAGACGCGAGTTTCTGACGACGTCGGCGGGGGCGCTGCTCGCCGTCGGCGCGCCACGCATCGGCCACGCGCAGACCGCGATCAAGGTCGGCACCGCCGTGCTCGCCGACTACGCGCTGGCGGGGCCGTTCATCGTCGCCCTCGAGAAGGGTTTCTTCCGCACCGAAGGGCTCACCGCCGAGTTCGTTCCCTTCCGCGGTGGGCCCGACCTCGTGAAAGCCGTCATCGCGGGCGACATCCTGCTCGGCGCCGCCGGCAGCACGGACATCTTCGTCGCGCGCGAGGCCGGGCAGCCGTTGAAGATGGTGGCCACGCACACCGAGGGCAATCACTTCACGCTCAACGTCGCGCCCGACGTCCAGGGCGCCGCCGAGCTCAAGGGCAAGACCATCGGCGTCACGCGCGTGGGCGCCACCACGTGGGTGTTCGCGCGCATGTTCGCCAAGGCCCAGGGGTGGGATCCGGATCAGGACATCAAGATCGCCGGCCTCGGCGGGCTCGACGCGCAGCTGGCCGCGCTCTCGCGCAAGGAGATCCACGCGTTCGTGTGGGGCGACGGCGGCGCCGTCACGCAGCTCGAGGGCAAGAGCCGCGTGCTCATGCGCCTGGACGCGGTGACGCCGAAGTGGATCAGCCAGATCCAGTACGTGGCCGAGGACAGCATCAAGAAGAACGCCGATCAGCTCCGCAAGGCGATGAAGGCGGTGTTCAGCGGCGTGCGCTTCATGAAGGAGCAGACCGCCGACGCCGCGGAGATCATCGCGAAGAAGATCAACTGGAAGCCCGAGGCCGTGCTGGCCGCCCACAAGATCTCGAGCCCGCTCTTCTCGCTCGATGGTCAGGTGAGCCTGGAAGCGCTCCGCACCATGCAGGACACGCTGCTCGAGTACGGCATGATCAAGAAGAAGCTGCCGCTCGAGGAGCACGTCGCGCGGGAGTTCTTCCCCGTCCGGATGTGAGCCGGCTCCGGCTCGCGCTCGCCGCCGTCCTGGTGCTCGTGGCGGTCCCCGCGATCGCGCACGCGCAGGTGTTCCTGGCCAGCAAGCCGCGCCCCGGTTTCGAGGTCGGACCCCTCTTCCTGCGCGCGACCGTCACGCCCGAGCTCGGCCCCGTCCAGATCGACCTCACCTGGACCATCTCGGTGCCCGCGAACCGTACGGTCGGCGATCTCGAGCAGGACGTCACGCTGCTCTGGCCGGGCGGCCTCGTGCACGACGGCAAGGGCGAGCGGGAGCCCGCGCTGGTGAAGTACGTCAGCGACCATGGGTTCAAGGTGGTCGACGGCGGGCGCGTGGATATGTTCGCGATCGACCAGTTCGGCCCGCCCGGCCGGCGTCGCCAGCCGATCGCGGGCGGCGCCGCCTTCGTGTCGTTCGTCCGCGAGTCGGAGACGCTCGGGCCGAGCGCGCCGGGGACGCTCATCCGGATTCCATGGGATCCGCGCGTCGTGAATCGCGCATTCCTCATGCGCATCTCGATGAAGGCCAAGGACATCGTCAAGCCGAAACCGGGCACGTGGATCGAGCACACCCTCTGGGGCAATCGCTATCGGCTCACGCTGTCCTTCGGCGAGGTGCGGCAGCGCGCGATCTTCCCCCTCTACCTCGAGAACCGTGACCGTGTGATCCGCCTGTCCGAGGACCCCGCGCAGATGATGATCGACTTCCCCGAGAACGAGCGCCTGAAGATCGACGAGATGGCGCCGGCCTCGGCCCGACGCATGCCGAGCGAGACGCGGAAGCACACGGACACGGTCTCGGTCTTCCTGGACCGCTCGGAGGGGCTGACGCCGCAGACGCTGGCGGTGCAGTTCGGTTACTTCTCGGGGCTGCAGTCGTGGGCGCCGGTGCTGATTCCGCTGGCCATCTTCGCGGCGGGCAACGTCGGCGGCGTGCTCCTCCGCAACGCCGCCGAGCGGCTCGGCCGCCGCTGGGCCGGGCGCGTGGGGTTCTGGCGGCGGCGCGGCGAGGAGGTCAGCCGCGAGACGGGCGTGGTGCTCGACCGCGACACGCTCGCGAAAATCACGCCCGGGACGACCACGTACGAGCAGGTGCTCGACCTCTGCGGCCGCACGGTGGAGGAGCACCAGACGCTCAACGCGCCGGAGCGGCGCACGCTGACCTATCGCGGCAAGCGGATCGTGCCGCGGCGCCGTCGCGTCGCCGGCCTGCTGGCGACCGTCACGCACTGGGACGTCGAGGAGCACGAGACCGAGATCGTGCTGGAGCACGATATCGTGCGCGACGTGCAGGCCCACGTGCGCCGCGCCCGCCATCTGGAGCCGGCGCCCGCGACCTAGCCCGGACGCGCCCTCAACGCCCGATACTGCGCGGGCGTCAGTCCGAAGGCCGATCTGAAGGCCCGCGTGAAGTGCGCCTGATCGGCGAATCCTGCGTCGCACGCGACCTCGACCAGCGCGCGCCGGCGGTGAATCTGCTCGCGCGCGAACTCGAGACGGCGCATGAGCAGATAGCGGTAGGGGCTGGTCCCGAGCACGATCCTGAACTGCCGCGACAGGTCATAGCGCGTCAATCCCGTGACCGACTCCAGCTCCCGGGAATGCACCACCCGGGTCTTCTCGGCCTCCAGGAACTGCCGAGCCCGTTCGATGGCCCGGACGTCGACGCGTCGGGTGCTCGTGGATCCGGCACCACCGTGCGCCGCGGCCAGCAACCCGTGCGCGAGGTCCACGATGAGGCTGTCCACGGCGAGCGATTCCAGCGGAGCCCGAAACGCCGCGTCGATGGCGCGCGACAGCCTCGCGCTCGTCGACACGGGCTCGCTCACGAACGGCAGCGGAGAGGGCCGGCCGAGGAGGGTCCGGACCGCGTCCGCGAGGAGAAACGGCTCCACGTAGACGATGCGATATCCGAAGCCCTGCTCGCTGCCCGCGCGGCCGTCGTGGACCTCGTCCGGATACAACACGACCACCTGCCCCGGCGTACTCGCATGGACGGCCCCCCGGTAGTCGAAGACCTGGACGCCGGAGTCGGTCATCCCGATCGCATACGTGTCGTGGCGATGCTTCTGATAGGCCTCGCCGGCGAACCATGCGCTGAACAGCTCGACGCCACCGCGTGGTCTCGAGCTGGCGAGCCACCCCGCCACCGTGCCCCGGCACGATCGTTCAAGACCCTCGCCGCCCGATCTGGTTTCTTTCATCTGCGGAGGCCAGCGTACGACGACCGAACAGATCGTGGCGTTTCTTCTCTTCGCCGTCGTGGCCGCGGTCACACCCGGTCCGAGCAATATCATGCTGACCGCGGCCGGCGCGCAGGGCGGCGTGATCAAAGGCCTGCCCTGCCTGTTCGGCGTCACGACCGGCATGGGTCTCATGATGTTCATCGTCCCGCTCGGGCTCGGGAGTCTCGTCCTCGAGCATCCCTTCGTCCTCCGAGCGCTCCACTGGGGCGGCGCGGCGTTTCTGCTCTGGCTGTCGTGGAAGATCGCGACGTCGGCAAGCGGCATCGACGCGGCGCCGGACCGCCACCCGGTCGGCTACCTCGGCGCAGCGATGTTTCAGTGGGTCAACCCGAAATCATGGCTGGTGGCCGCGAGCGCGGCCGGCACCTTTCTCCGCAGCGAGGCGGGGAGCCCGAGCGTACAGGCGGCCTCCCTCGGCGGCCTCTTCGTCCTGGCCGCCCTGCCCGCCTGCTTCGTGTGGCTGGCGTTCGGAGCCGCGGTGCAGCGCGTCCTTTACAGCCGTCGCCGACTGCGAATCTTCAACATCGCGATGGGCGCGCTTCTCGCGCTCTCGATCGTCCTCATCGTCCGGTGAGAGCCCGTCGCTGGAGAGCCGTATGACAGACGAGCGCCCCGGGCCTGGCCGGGGCGCTCCGAACGTTCGGGGATGCTGACTACGCCGGCTCGCCGACCGGCACGCGCGAGAGCGCGTACTCCGGCAGCGAGATGTGCTCGTGGCAGACGCGGCAGTGGAAGTCCAGCTCGAGGCCCTGCCGCTTTCTCAAGAAGGCCATCGGCTGACCGCATCGCGCATGGTGCAGCCCATCCTCGCCAAGGAACACCGTCGTGATGGTCGGCATCTCGTTGGCTGCGGGTCTCGCGGTTGCGACTGCCATGGCTGATTGCCTCCTGCCCTTTGATCCGGCGGGTGCCGGCCAACGACAGGTCTCTAAGGCAAGGGCCATTCCACGGCTGGCGGGCGCTCAACTCCTCGTTTTCTCTCACCTGATCGGTCAGACCATGCGCCAAACGGACAAGAAACGCCCAGGGGTTCCGTGGAGTTTTTGTCCGGCCGCTGACGAAATCGGGCAGCGTCAGGCCGCGTACCGGTTGAGCGCCGGCTGCGAGAGCTCCAGGCCGATCCCCGGCGTCTCGCTCAGCACCACGCAGCCCGCCTCGATCCTGGTCGGCTCGGTGAACAGCGGCTCCCACCAGGCCATGTGCTCGAGGATGAGCGCGTTGGGGCTGGCCGCCAGCAGGTGCGCGGACGTCTCCGTGAATAGATGCGACGACACGGGCTGCTGCCAGGCGTTGCAGAGGGCGGCCGCGCGCAGGAACTCCGTGGGACCGCCCATGCGCTGCAGATCCGGCATCAGCACGTCGGCGGCGCGCGCCTCCAGATGGCGCTTCATGCCCGCGCTGCCGTAATCCGTCTCGCCGGTGGCGATCCGCATGTCGAGGGCGGCCGCGACGCGCGCGCAGCCCGCCAGATCGTCGTACGGCAGCGGTTCTTCCAGCCAGTACAGGTCGTGCTCCTCCAGGCGCCGGCCGATGCGGATCGCGGTCGGCTCGTCCCAGCCCTGGTTGACGTCCGCCAGCAAGGCCGTGTCGCCGCCCAGCGCCTCGCGCACGACCCGCACGCGCTCGACGTCTTCCTCGGGATCGGCCCGGCCCACGCGCATCTTCATCGCGCGGTGGCCGGCCGCGCGGAAGGCCTCGGCCTCCTGCAGCAGCCCCTCCACACTCGCGTCGAGCCACAGACCGCTCGAGGCGTAGGTCGGCACGCGGGTGCGATCGCCGCCCAGCAGGCGGAACAGCGGCAGGTTGGCGGCACGCGCGGCGAGATCCCAGCAGGCGGTGTCGAGCGCCGTGAGCGCCATCAGTGACACGCCGGCGTGGCCGATGAAGTTCAGCGCGCGCCACGCTTCGGCGTGGCGGGCCTGGGGCGCGGGCGCGCGGCCGACGTAGATGTCCGCGAGATCCTCGACCAGCTCGGCGAGGGCGCGCGCGCGCCGCGCGCCGAACGCGAAGCAGTAGCCGGCGCCGACCAGGCCGGCGTCGGTACGCATCTCGACGACCACGGTGTCGGCGTGGGCGTGGTCGTGCCGGGCCGTGCGCACGGGACGGGGCAGCGGGATGGACAGCCGGTGGACGACGACGTCGGTGATCCTGAGCTTCATCGGAGCTCTCCTCGCCACTGCGACAGACGATCGTTCAACGAGTCCAGGGACAGCACGATGACGATGGACGCCGCCGACACGAGGGCGGTGGCGGCGAAGAGCTCGGGCGCCTGGAAGCCGTTGGCGAGCGACGACAGGACGTAGCCCATGCCGCGCACGCCCGCGAACATCTCGACCACCAGCACGCCGAGCAGGCAAAAGACGATGCCCAGCCGCATGCCCGCGAGCACGGTGGGCACGATGGCGGGCAGCACGACCTTCCAGTAGAGCTGCCAGCGGCGCGCGCCGAACGCGCGCGCGACGGTGACGAGCGTCGCGTCCACGTCGCGCACGGCGCCGGTCACCAGCACGAGGATCGGAAAGACGCCGTGGATGGTGGCGTAGACCACCGCGGGCGTGGCGCCGAATCCGAGGAACAGCATGATCCACGGCAGCACCAGGATCTTCGGCATGCCGTAGAGCGCGATCACGAACGGGTTGACGGCCTGGCGCAGGGCGCGCACGGAGCCGAGCAGGATGCCGCCGCCCACGCCGATGACCACCGCCAGCACGTACGCGATGGCGGTCTTGAGCAGGGTGTCGCCGAGGCCGGCCAGCGCGGCGGCGCCGATCCGGCCGAACGCGCGCGCCACGGCGGTGGGCGCCGGCACGAAGAGCGGATCCACCCACCCCGCGCGCGCCACGCCCTCCCAGGCCAGCAGCAGCGCCGCCACGCTCCCGAGCTGCACGACGCGGACTGATGATTGGAGCGAGGTCCGCGAGGTCGGCTCGCGCCGTGGGTGGCCTGCTCTAGGCACGGGCGGCTCCGTTACTCGGTCCATCGCTGGGCCCGGTGCTCGACGATGCCGGCGATGGCGTCGGAGCCGACGATCAGCACGAGGGTGAGGGCGACGAGCGCGATGTAGTCGGCCGTCCGGAACAATCCGTACGCGTGGTTGATCAACGAGCCCATGCCCGACTTGCTGCCGAGAATCTCGCCCACGATCACGCCGATGACCGTGAGGGCGAGCCCGGTACGCAGGCCGCCCACGAGCGTGAACAGCATCGCGGGCAGGGTCACCTTGCGGAACGCGGTGAGGCCGTCGGCGCCGAAGGCGCGCGCCACGACGAGCAGCTGCGGGCTCACCTGGCGGATACCGGCCAGCACGGCGAGCGTGATCGGAAAGAAGCCGAGCAGGAAGCCGAACGCGATCTTCGAGGCCGCGTCGAGGCCGAAGAACAACATGAGCGAGGGATACCAGACGACGGCGGGCACCGCGTAGAGCGCCGCCAGGATCGGCCCGTACGCGCGGCCCACGAGCCGGTTGAAGCCGAGGGCGAATCCGCAGCCCAGCCCGGCGACGATGGCGAGCGCGTAGGCAACCAGGATCTCGCGCAGCGTGAGGAGCAGGTGCGCCGCGAGGTCCGGATACGACTGCAGCGCGAGCAGCCGGCCCAGCGCGGGGACGGCCGCCGAGGGCGGCACGTAGAGCACCGGATTGGCGGTGCGGCCGACGATCTCCCAGGCGCCGAGCGCGGCCAGGAGGATCGCCACCCGGATCAGCGCGATCTGTGCCGTCACGGCTTATTCATAGGCCCGCAGCGACTCGTCGCGGATGTCGCTCCACAGCTTGGCGCGCAGGGCGACGAGCTCCGTGGACTCCATGGCGCGCGGATACGGCATCGCGAGATCGAGCACGCTCTTGATGCGGCCGGGCCGCGCCGTCAGCACGACGACACGCGTGGAGAGGGCGAGCGCCTCGTGCAGGCTGTGCGTCACGAACACGATCGTCTTGCGCGTGCGGCGCCAGATGTCGAGCAGCCACTCGCCCATCAGCACGCGCGTCTGCTCGTCGAGGGCGCCGAACGGCTCGTCCATCAGCACGATCGGCGTGTCGATGGCGAGCGCGCGGCCGATGGCCACGCGCTGCCGCATGCCGCCGGAGAGCTCGCGCGGATACTTGGCCGCGAAGTCGCGCAGGCCGAGCGGCCCGAGCAGGTCGGTCGCCACCCGGCGCCGGCGCGCCGCCGGCACGCCCTGCAGCTCGAGGCCGAATTCCACGTTCTCGACGGTGGTGCGCCACGGAAAGAGGCCGGGATCCTGGAACACCGTGGCCACGCGCCGCGGATCGGGGCCCTCGACGGGCCGGCCATCGACCACGACGCGCCCCGCGTCGGCGGCGACGAGCCCGCCGAGGACGCCGAGCAGCGTGGACTTGCCGCAGCCCGAGGGACCGATCAGCGTGCAGAACTCGCCGGCGCCGACGGAGAGCGAGACGTCGTCGAGCGCGTTCACCGGTCCCGAGGACGTGACGTAACGCTTGGAGAGGCCCTCGACGATGATCAGCTCGCTCACACCGTGGCCCGTGCGGGACTACGAGACTTTCAGGATCTCGCGGGCGATCACCAGCCGCTGCACCTCGGAGGTGCCCTCGCCGATCTCGGTGAGCTTGGCGTCGCGGAAGATGCGCTCGACAGGAAACTCGGTGATGTAGCCGGCGCCGCCGTGGATCTGCACGGCCTTCGTCGCCGCCTTCATGGCCGCTTCGGAGGCGAACAGCTTGGCCATGGCGGCGGCGTGCATGGCCGGCCGTCCTTGGTCCTTCAGCCACGCGGCGCGCAGCAGGAGCAGGCGCGCGACCTCGACCTCGGTGGCGACCTCCGCGATCATGCCCTGCAGACCGTTGAACTCCGCCAGCGTCTTGCCGAAGGCGCTGCGTTGCTTCATGTACTTCACGGCGGCGTCCACGGCGGCCTGCGCGATGCCGACGGCCATGGCGGCCATCGCGATGCGCCCGCCCTCGAGCACCTGCATCGCCTGCACGAACCCCTGGCCCTCGGCGCCGAGCCGGTGGTCGGCCGGCACGCGCGCGTCCTCGAAGATCAGCTCGGCGGTGTCGGAGGCGTGCAGGCCGAGCTTGCGATACGGCGTGCCCGCGCTGAAGCCCGGGGTGCCCTTCTCGAGCACGAAAGCCGAGATGCCCTTGGCGCCCTTCGTCGGGTCGGTGCGCGCCATTACGACGGCGAGCGCGCCGACCGAGGCATTGGTGATGAACGCCTTGCTGCCGTTCAGCACGTAGCCGCCGTCGCGCCGCTCCGCGCGCGTGCGCAGCGCGGCGGCGTCCGAGCCGGAGCCGGGCTCCGTCAGCCCCCACGCGCCGAGCGCCTCACCGCGGGCCAGGCGCGGCAGCCACGTGGCCTTCTGCGCGGGCGACGCGAAGAGGTTGATGTGGTTGCTGCACAGCGAGTTGTGCGCCCACATCGTGATGCCGACCGAGGCGTCGCCGCGGTTCAGCTCCTCGACGATCAGCGCATAGGAGACGTAGTCGAGGCCGGCGCCGCCGTACTCCTCGGGCACGAGCACGCCGAGGAACCCGAGGGGCCCGAGCTTGGCCACGATGGCGTGCGGGAACTCGTGACGCTCGTCGTAGGGCGCGATCTTGTCGCCGAGCTCCGCCTGCGCGAAGTCGCGCGCCACGTCGCGCACCTGCTTCTGCTCGGGTGTGAGCTCGAAGTTCACCGGTCAGGCGGCCTTGCCGCGGCCGCGGCGCGCCTTGCCCCCGTGCTTGAAAAACTCCACCTGGCGCAGGCGCTTCTCGGCCTCCGCCCTGGTCGCGTAGGTGCCGAACCTGCGCCCGGTCTTCTCCGAGACGACCACGTATTGTCCGCCTTGCTTCTTGATCATCACGTCACCTCACTGCGGCTTGCTCTTCAGCTCGGCCTCGTGCGCCTTGATGAAGGCGCGGATCTCGTCGGCGAGGTCGAGCAGCTTCGCCCATTGCTCCTTGTACAGGGTGACCGGGAAGCGGCCGAGGCCGTACACCGACACGCCGCCCTTCTCGCTCACCTTGAAGGAGACGCCGCCGCGGCGCGCGCTCGACGCCTTGAGGGCGGCGTTCTCGGCGCGGAGCCGGTCGAGCTCGGATTGCACGTCGTCGTCAGCCACGGATCTGCTCCTTGCTCCGACCGCGCTCAGACGGCGGCGCGGATGTGCGCACGAACGAAGCGCACGATGTCCTGGGTGGAGGTGCCGGGCGTGAACAGCTCCTTGACGCCGATGGCCTTGAGCGCCGCGACGTCCTCGGGCGGGATGATCCCGCCGCCGAAGACCACGACGTCCTCCGCGCCCTTTTCCTTCAAAAGCTCGAGCACGCGCTTGAACAGATAGTTGTGCGCGCCGGAGAGCACGCTGAGCCCGATCGCGTCGGCGTCCTCCTGCACCGCGGTGGCCACGATCTGCTCCGGCGTCTGGTGCAGGCCGGTGTAGATGACCTCGAAGCCCGCGTCGCGCAGCGCGCGCGCCACGATCTTGGCGCCGCGGTCGTGGCCGTCGAGGCCGGGCTTGGCCACCACGACCCGGACGGTGCGCTCCGGGCTCATGACGCGGCGGCCAGCGCTTCGCGCACGCGCTCGCCGATCTGGACGATCTGCGCGCGATCGCCGGGGACGAGGCTCCAGTCGAAGCCCTTGCCGTCGTTGTTGAAGCGCGGGATCAGATGCAGGTGGAAGTGCGGCACGGACTGGAAGGCGGCCGCCCCGTTGGCCTGCAGCACGTTCAACCCGTCGGGCTTGACCGCCTCGCGCAGCGCCAGCGCGATCTTCTTCGCCACCGCGATCGCGGCCTGCAGATCCTCCTCGTCCGACTCCCAGATGGTCGGCGCGTGCGTCTTCGTCACGACCAGGCAGTGCCCCGCGTTGAGCGGGTTGATGTCCATGAAGACCAGCGTGCGCTCGTCCTCGTAGACCTTCATCGAGGGCAGCTTGCCGTCGCGGATTTTACAAAACACGCAGTCGGCGCTCATACCGTCAGCGTCCAGCCGCGGCGGTCCGGCATGGTGCCGTACTGGATGCCCACGATCGTGTCGTAGAGCTTCTGTGACAGCGCCCCGATGCGGCCGCCGTTCACCACGATGCGCTCGCCCTTGTACGCAAGCTCGCCCACGGGCGAGATGACGGCCGCGGTGCCCGTCGCCCACACTTCCTTGAGTGTGCCCGCGTGGGCGGCCGCCACGACCTCGTCGATGGTGATCTGGCGCTCCGACACGCGCAGGCCCCACTCGCGCATGAGCGTCAGCGCGGTGTCCCGGGTGACGCCGGCCAGGATGGTGCCGGCCAGCGGCGGCGTGATCACCTCGTCGCCGATCTGCAGCATGATGTTCGAGGTGCCGACCTCTTCCAGGTACTTGTGGTGCACGCCGTCCAGCCAGAGCACCTGCGTGAAGCCCTCGTGCTTCGCCTCCTCGGCCGCGTAGAGACTGGCGGCGTAATTCGCGGAGGTCTTGGCCTCCCCGAGTCCGCCCGACACCGCGCGCACGTAGTTGTCGATGACCTTGATCTTGGTCGGCGCCAGTCCCTCGGGATAGTACGGTCCGACGGGCGAGAGGATCACGTAGTAGATGTATTCCTTCGCCGGCCGCACGCCGAGGAACGGTTCGCTCGCGATGATCGTGGGCCGGATGTAGAGCGACGTCCCGACCGACGAGGGCACCCACGCGCGGTCGACGTCGACCAGCGTCGTCCAGCTTCTCAGGATCAGATCCGGGTCGAGCTGCGGAATCGTCATGCGCGTGGCGGTGCGGTTGAGGCGCTCGACGTGCTTCTGCGGGCGGAAGAGCCGGATGGCGCCGTCCTTGCCGCGGAAGGCCTTGAGCCCCTCGAACAGCGACTGGCCGTAGTGCAGCACGGCCGTGGCCGGATCGAGCGACAGCGGCGCGTAGGGCTCGACGCGCGGATCGTACCAGCCCTTCTCTTCCTGGAAGTCGGCGACGAACATGTGGTCGGTGAAGACGGTGCCGAAGGCGAGATCCTTGTCCTTCGGCTTCTCTCTCTTGCGCGTCGCCTTCGTGACCCTGATCGCATCGCTACTCATCTCTCGTCCCCCTGTCTTGCCTTACGAGCCGCGCGCACACCACGCAACGGTCGACCACTCGGACATCCCAGCATTGACAGCACGCGTCTCGAAAAACAAACGTCGTCGCGCAAAAATGACCACAGCGCTTGTACTCGACTGTGCCGATCTTGAATCCGGCCTCAGTTTCGTTCGCCATGATCATGTGTTTGGTCCGAGGGCGACAGAATGGTCCAGATGCGAGGCGCCGAGGGAAGCGACGGCCGAGGCGTATGCCGCATACGCCGCAGGCCGGCGCGACCGAGGCAACGAAGCAGATGGGCCGTTCTCGTCGCTCTGCGAGGCGAGAGCGCGGCGGTGGCGGGGGACAGGACCGCCCCCGCCGCGCTCCGGGGCGGTCGTTACTTGCGCTGACCGCCCTCGGGCTTCGCGCCCTGCTCCTGACCACCGGCCTGGTTGCCCTGCTGCTGCTGGCCACCC